>Ga0209156_10000976_pt1 | contig 23853 bp, 23 predicted proteins | sample GraSoiAngelo_124_FD_185881 | JGI IMG/M metagenome (GOLD analysis project Ga0209156, IMG submission 185881) | Grasslands soil microbial communities from the Angelo Coastal Reserve, California, USA - 14_0927_05_20cm (SPAdes) (version 2) | ecosystem: Environmental > Terrestrial > Soil > Grasslands... | reverse complement strand
TGATCATCCGGTCCGGTCGGAAACCGAGGCCCTCGACCACCGTGCTGATGGAACGCGCTTGGCTCGCGTACCCCATCAAGTCGAGGTCGGTGAAGAGGGGAGCCCCCTCCCGCACCCGGCCGACGCGGTGAAACAATGAGATGCCCTCCGGGAAGTGGAGCGAATGCGCGTAGATGGCAAGCGAGCCGAGCATCCGCAAGGCGGTGCCTTCGGCGTTCGCCGCGTCCACGATTTTTCGAGCCTCCCGCAGGAACTCTTCATCGCCGAGGGAGACGAATTTCGATGGATCTGCCATGCTTCACGGAGGATTGGAACGTCCTCCAACGGTTGGCCGCAAGGTCGGAACGCAAACCGAGGCCCGTTCGGTTCCCCGGAATCGGCAGGTGTCTATAAGCCTGTTCCATGGAAATGTGCGCGGACGAATGAATCCGGCCAGGCGGCGGAATCCGGCGACGAAAAGCTTGATGACCCGAGCGCAAGTTACCGGCTAGCCGCGAGAGAGGGGAGCGTGGGCGAAGTCGATGTATTCCGGCGAGGCGGCGAGACGGCGACGGCTCCGGTCCAGGTCTTCACAAGACGGGCTTCCGGGCTCGTCCGCGTGATGTCCCCGTACTCCGCGTTCGCGTACAACATCCTGAACATCGGCGTGATTTTCCCGTGGGTGTATATCACGCCCCTCGCCTTGGATCCGGGCGCTTCCGTTTGGGGCGGGATCCTCATCTGCGGCGCGTTCGCCTCCCTCTTGGCCGTGGTCTATGCGGGCCTGGCCTCCGCCATGCCGCGGACGGGCGGCGACTACGTCTTCCAAAGTCGGACGTTGCGGCCCTGGTTCGGATTCGCCACGGTCGCGATGATGATCCTCACTTTCTTCCTCCAGTGGCAGGCGCTCGGCGGCTGGCTCGTGTCCGTCCTGGGCGTTTACCCGCTGCTCACGGGCCTCGGCGTCATGACCGGCAACCACATGTTGGTCGACTGGGGCGCCTGGTATCTGGTGGGCTGGGGCCCCACGATTGTGACGATGGTCTCGTCCACGATCGCCGCGCTCGTGCTCATCAAGAGTTTCCGCTGGTTCGTTCAGCTCCAGTGGATCATGTGGTACGGCTTCCTCATCAGCTACGTCCTCATGGTCGTCCTGTTCCTGACCACCTCCAACGCCGCCTTCATTCAACGATACAATACTGCGTCCAATTTCGTCGCCGGCGGCTCGGGGGCGTATAAGGCCATCTTCGATAATGCGATGGCTAACGGATTCACGGAGTCGCACACGGTCTCCCTCCTGGGCACAATCCTCGTGACCCCGGTCGCTCTGACGAGCCTGGGGTGGGTGGGGTATGCGCAAGAGCAGGCGGGAGAGATCCAAGGCGCGCAGAGCCTGAAGAACCAGATGTTCATCAACTTCGGCGGCGGCGTCGTCAGCATGATCATGATGGCGGTGCTCGGCCTCGTCGTTGTCCGAACCGTCGACCAGAACTGGCTGTCGGCCGCGGCCTACGCCGCCGGTGCGTACAACCCGGCGATCCCCGCGCCGGCGATTCCGCCGTGGTTCAGCTCCCTTGCCATCATGCTGACGGACAGCCCGATCCTCTTGTTCCTCATGATCATCGGGATCATGCTCAATGCCATCCAGGTCGTCTTCAACGTGATTGTCGGATGGACCCGGGTCGCGGTTGCAATGTCAATCGACGGGGTGCTCCCGAAGTTCGTGAGCCACGTCAGCCCGCGGACGCACACCCCGGTCTACGCCCATGTGATCTTCCTCATCCTCGGCGGGTACGTCTTCGCTTACGTGTACAACCTCGTCCCCAACTACCAGATCTACACGCTTGCGGTCACCGCCGTCGCCACCATCATGTACATCGGCACGGCCCTCGGAGGCGCCGTGTTCCCGTGGACCCGGAAGGAGGTCTATCGGACGGCGCCGATCTCCAAATACAAAGTCGGGCCGATCCCTCTGATTACAATCTGCGGGGTCATCGCGGCCGCGTTCAGCGCAACGATGCTCTACTTCTTCCTGACGGTCCCGTTCCTCGTGAACGTCGATTTCTCGAACCTCGGCTACTCCGGAAACCTGTTCCTCTACGTCGTCGTGGCCATCTTCTTCGGCTGGGTGGCCTACTACTTCGTGCGCCGCGCCTACCTACGGCGGATCGGGATCGACCTCGACCTCGCGTACAAGGAGATCCCTCCGATCTAGACGGACCGAGCTGCGAAGCGACCTCAGGCCGCGAGACGATTGTTCAGCCGGTGGTGAACTGGTAGCTCAGGACGCGGTCTCGCTGGAGATTGACGATAGCGCCACGGAGCGTGCCCGACGCGTACTCCGAACCGGGGTCCACGAGGACGCTCCGTTTGAGCTTCGCGGCGTTCTTCGTCTCGTGGATGTGGCCGTGCAGGCCGAGCAGCGGTTGCGTTTCTAGGATCGCGGACCGGAAGGTCGTGCTGCCGACCGGGATTAAGACCTGCTGACCTCCCTGGATCACGGGGCGGGGAGGGTCGGTCGTGGCGTCGAGCTTGGGGGCGATGTCGAGTCCCGTCTCGAACGGCGGAGCGTGCATCAGGTAGATCGCGTGGGTGGGGTCCTCGACACGATTCAACAGAGGATCGAGCCGCTTCTTGAGCCCGTCTTCCGAGAGCTCCCTCGGCGTGTTCCACGGCGATGGATTCGTCCATCCGAACCCGAGGATTTCGTGATCGTCGTCGAGACGCACCACCTTTTCATCGATGAAGTGGACGTGGGGCGTTGATGCGGCGTGGATCAACGCCTCCGGCTTATCGTCGTTCCCGCCGATCCAGTAGAGCGGGATGTCGAGGGGAGCGAGATGTTTCTCCGCCATATCGGTCCACCGACGGATTTGATCGATCATCCGATCGATGAACAAGGCATCGACTTTTTCCGGATCCCCGCGCAGCCGGGCATATTCGTCCTCCGACAGGCGAACCGGGTAGGGACCGGAATCTGCAACGGCCTTCTCGATCGGCCCCAGTTCCGCTTCGGTCAGGTTGTCTCGCGTGCCTCCCGCCAAGCGGGTCTGATAGCGGCCATCCTTCTGGCGGACGATTGGGGTGATCGACTTCGCCGTGAGGTCGCCGCCGATCAAGAGGACGTCGGCATCATAGAACGTCGCGGCGGCCAGGAACTTCCGGAACGTGATCTCGGACCCGTGGAGATCGGCCGCGAGCAAAAGCCGCTTGAATTTCTTCTTCGGTCGGTCAGACCCCATCTTGGGGCAGAACCAGGGCGCCGGTTCTTATCGATTTGGGAGGGCGGCTCGATGAGCCGCCCTCGGGTCCCGGGCGATCCGGGCTGAGTTCACTTGTACTTCTTCAGGGCCGCACTGTCCTCGTTGAACGCTTCCTCGAGGAACGCCAAGGTCATTTTCCGGATCGTCGCATCGTCTTGGCCGGGGACTTTCCAGTCGCCGTCGACGTCGACGCGGGTCTTCGGCCCCATCGGGGTGTAGACCTGCGAGAATGTGGTCCCCTTCGTCGGCCCGTCGGTCGCCTCGACTTGATAGCCGCGGGGCGGGTTCATTGTGAGGCGCCAGGTCTCCCAGTGCGTCCCCTTGCCGTCCGCGTTCACGATCTGCATCTCTTGGACGACCGTGTTCCCTTCCTCCTTCAAGACCTTCGTCGAAGGAATCGCCCGGTGCTTGTGCAATCCGGGGGTGTCGTCCTGGATGTATCTCCAGATTTTTTCGAGTGGGGCGTCGAACACACCTTCGTCATGGATTCGAACCATGTTTTTCCATCCTCCCTTTCGGGTCCCGCAACGTAGGCCCCCAGGGCTAGTTAAGCCTGTCCCCTACAGCGGGTCTCTCAGGGGCGGTCTCCGTCCGCCGGTGTTCCATTGCGGACAAGCCCCTCGTCGGTCCCACCCCCTGACCAAAGAGCTCATGGCTCGCACCGCGGTTCCGGACTCGTGGCCAAGATCGAGGTCGTCGTCTTGATCCCGGAGAGCACACGCAAGCGTCCGGGAGGTTCTCCCGGCCCGGTCGGCGAGGACGCGATCGCGGCCGCGCTTCCCGCGTCCGGCCGCGCGAAGTTGGAGGGCCTTCGGGACGAGGTGCTCAAAAAGATTCCACCGGGGACCGTGGCCCAGGGGAAACTGCTGCCTGCCTACCAGCGGTACGATGGGAACATGTACCGTATGATCCCGCGGGAGGCATGGGACCAGCGGTCCCCCGCAGTCGAGGTCGTGATCGCGTCTGCGCTGCGAGGACTCGTCGCCTCCCGCGATCCGATCCCGTCGTACCACCTGTCCATGGCGGAATCGACCCCGCCGTTCGGGAAGATGAATCGCTGGTGGCACGCCGCGGGCCTTCCCGACGTGCTCGCCACCTATCTGACGGCGGTGCGACCCAAAGCGGTCGTCGACCTCTTGTCCCTCGAATACCGCGAGTCCGTTGCCGGTTATCAGAACCGTCTGCCCGGGATTTCCGTCCAACCGATCGACTTCCCCGGCATGGGACGCGCGAGCCAACCGGCGCGCGGGGAGAAGGTCGCGGAAATCCTCCGGACCGGGAAAGCGTAGTCTACGCCTTCGGGATCGCCTTCCCTGGATCGATGAACGGCTTCTTCACGACTCGTGCCTTCCTCGTTCCCGCGGGGTGGATGACTTCGACCTCCGTGCCGGTGTCGGAGAAGGCGATTGGCACCATGGCGTAGCCGATGTTCTTCTTGAGCCGCGGGGAATGGATCGCGGAGGTCACGAGCCCGATCTCCTTGCTGCGGGCCCGGAGCGGCCACTTCGTCATGTTGAACTCGATTCGCGGGCCGTCGATCTCGATGCCCACGAGCTTGCGTCTCGGCCCCGCGTCCTTAGTCTTCTGCAGTGCGGCCTTTCCGATGAATTCGGACGGCTTCTCCAGATCGATGGTCCAGCCTAGGCCGATCTCGTACGGATTGTTCTCGATCGTCATGTCCGCGCCGTAGTTCAGAATCCCCGCCTCGATCCGCCGGATATCGGAAGGGCCCGTCGGCCGAATGTGGTACGGCTTGCCGGCCTTGATCACCGCGTTCCACAAGTCCTCCCCGCGGGAACGGTCGAGCAGGTACAGCTCGTACCCGATTTCCCCGGTCCATCCCGTGCGCGTCACAAGCAGGGGGATGCCGTCGAGCTCCGCCGGCGTGAAGAAGTAGTACGGAAGGCCCGTGACCTTTTCGCCGAACAGGTCTTCCATCAGGGCCTTCGACTTCGGCCCCTGGACCTGAAGGGGGGACGCATCGGGCTCCGAGATCTTCACGTCGAGGCCGGACCCGCGCGCCACACCTTTCGCCCAGAGCAGGATATCGCTGTCCGCAAGGGCGATCCAGAAGCGGTTCTCCTCGAGCCGCAAGAGGACCGGATCGTTCAGGATGCCGCCGGCCTCGTCGACGATCAGGACATACTTGCCCTGGCCGACGCGGCACGATCGCATGTCCCGCGGCGTGAGCAACTGCATGAACTCGAACCCGTCTGGCCCGGCGATCTCGACGTTCCGCTCGACGGCGACGTCCCACAAAGCCACGTTCTCCAAGAGGTGCCAGTACTCCCGGACCGGATCGTCGTAGTAGCTCGGCAAGAACGTGTGGTTGTAGACTGTGTAGGACTTGCAACCGGCTCGAAGTGTGGACTCGAAAAACGGAGAACGCCGCAGGCGGGCACCCCTCTGGATGAGGGCCATGTCGAACGTCTTCGGTCGTCGGGGCGGTTTCTTCCGGACCCGTTGCTTCTTGGCTGCCATTCGATGCACTCCAAGATTGAGACGAAGAGGCGAGGCGCGGCCGCAAACGATGGATCGGGGATAAAGGATTCGATGGGTCAGTGGCCCTCGGTCGTCGCCGTCGCGGCGCGGTCGTCCGTCGAAGGAGGACTGGACCGCGGCACGATCGGATCGCCGACGCGGACGGTACCCTCCGTCAGGATCGTCGCGCGCAGGCCGCCCCGATGCACGAGGCCCGCGAGGACCCCTTTCTGCGTCAGGCTCTCCAGGTGCGAGCAGGGCTCGCAGAGGCGAATGCCGAGGAGCCGGACCTGGCCGACCTCGAATTCTTGGCCGACCAGATGGTTGAGCGGCGCCCCGCGGGTAATGATGTTCCGCCTCGACGCGCCGTTCGGAATCGCGATTTCGTTGTCCCGTTCCATCGCCTCGACCGCTTCGGCTTCGATCAGGGTGACCTCGCGTCCGGGACCCGGCCGATCCGAGTAAGTGCCTCGGGTGTTGAAGTACCGGTCTCCCTCCAAGCCTTTCCCCGGGATCGCGCGGACGCGTTCGACGGAGCGCATCGGAGCCTCGGCCCGATCCGCGATATGGATCGAGGCGACGGTTCCGGTCCAAGGAGGAACGTGGGCCATAAGGTTGTCAAGGCCGCGTTCGATATAATCGTTTTCTACGCCGTATCCGCGACGATCGCATCGGCCTCGATCTCGACCAGCAGCTGCGGGTCGACCAGGCCGGCGACCTGGACGAGCGTCGAAGCCGGCCGGATGTCCCCGAAAAACTCCGCATGGGCGCGGCCTACGGCCTGCCAGTCGTTGATGTGCGTCAGGAAGATGCGCGTCCGAATGACGTCTTCGAGGCGAGCTCCGGCTTTCTCTAGAGCGGCCTCAATCTTGCGGAGGGCAAAGACGGCCTGACCGTAGGCATTCCCCGAGGAGACGACGCCGCCCCCTTCGTCCACGGAGGTCGTGCCCGACACCATGACCCACGGACCCACGCGAACGGCCCGTGAGTATCCGACGATCGGCTCCCACTTCGCTCCCGACGAGATGTTCTGACGCGCCATGCGCTCCGCCTCGAACGAGGATTGTCGCTCTCCCGAAAAAGCCTCGGGCGGGTCGGACCGTCGCTACCCGGTCTGGCTTCCAAGGAGGAGCGGGTCCTACGAGCGGTCCGCCGCGCGAAGCAGCTTGCCGAATTCCTCGCCCGCCGGTTCAGCGAGCTTCGTTGCAGCCTCCCAACTGGCGAGGTTCCGCCAGTGGCGTTCCTCGAAGTTGCGTACGGTGCGGAGGAGTTCCGCTTTCAACTCGTCGTGGGAGGGTCCGTCGTAGAGGGCGGCCCCGATCACGAATTCCCCCCGGATGCCCACGATGCCGAACTCCTCGTACCGCATCGCGGTGGACGCATACCCGCGGGATCCCGGCATGCTCGTCTCGACGAAGTTCCCTACGACGGAGAGTAACCCCTCTAGCGTTTCCGCCTCGATCGGCAAGTTGCGCCCCGCGGCGAGGGCGACGAGGGGCTCTCCGGATCGGTAGAAAAGGTAGACCGCGATTGCCCGCGCGCCCTTGTCCGAGCCCTTGCGTCTTCTCATGCGATCCTTGCTAGGGGTCCCACTCCGATCCACTGGGAGGGGCGGTTCGCAGTCGAACGAGGCCCTCCCGGAGGTCACCGCTCGGCAGGAGAATCGAGCCTCGGAGGTCTAAATAGTTTCGGTGTTTTGTTCTCAGAGCCAGAGGTCGGAATCTTCAAACCATTCCGAGGTCGTGGCAATCGCCTCGCGGGAAAGATTTCAACATCCGAATCGATTTGGCGTGGGGAGCCCATGAAGATCGAAGGTTGCGAGTTCCCGAACGATCTCCTCTATGATCCCGACGGGTTAGTGTGGTGCCGTCCGGATTCAGGCGAGGTCACCATCGGCATCACCAGCATCTACGCCGCCGTCGCCGGCCGGATCGCGAAGGTCTCTTCGAAACCTCTGAAGGTCGCGTATCCATCCGGTACCGCCATCGGTTTCCTCGAGAGCCCCAAACACTTCGGCCCCATTCGGACCCCGATCGGCGGCGTCCTGCTGGAATTGAACCAACGGGCAATCCGGGACCCTCGCCTAGTGACCGATTCACCCTACGGGGAAGGTTGGGTCGCGCAACTGCGACCGTCCGATCTCAGGAGCGATCGGGCCGTTCTCCTCCGCCTGCCGGCGGATCAGGAACGGTTCGCGAAGCAGATCGGTTCGTTGCGGGTCCGCTGTTTCGCGGCGTTCCCGGACCATGAGATGTTCGAGATTGGGACGGAATGTGCGGCGGTCCTCGTCAAGCTGAACGAGTTGCTCGCGCGCGTCCCGGTCGGAGACGTCGTCCACCTGGTAACGGACGATGGGACGGCTCCGATCGAGATGGTGCGGTGGTCGGACGAAACGGGCCAGCCGGTCATTGACGAACGAAGGGAGGGGAACCTGTTCCACTTCCTCGTCCGCAAGGTTTCCTGAGACCCCGAAACCGCGATTCGGCGGGTGAATCTCGCCGCAAGAAGCGCGACGACGCTCTCGGTAAGTCCCCGACTAAGGATTCATCGGTCCCGGAAAGAGGACGGCCCGACCGACGATCTTTCCAGCCCGGAGATCGCCGAGCACCTCGGCGGCGTCCTCGAGCGGAGCCCTCCGTGTGACGACCGGGTGCAGTCTTCCAGCCTCCGCCAAGGCGATCACCCGGGCGAGATCGGCCATCGTTGAGGAGTACGAACCGAGGTAGGCTCTTCCGCCCTCGACGAGGTCGTTCGCGGTCACCGACACAGATTCCTTGCCCGGAGCCACGGCGACGAATCGTCCTCCAAACCGGAGGAGCGACCGCCCCAAGTCGAAGGTCGCGCGCGTCCCGACGAGGTCGATGACGAGATCCACGCCTTCGTTCGCCGCCAGATCCTTTGCCGCGCTTTCGGCCTCTTGCGGTGGCGCGGCGGATTGCGCCCCCGAGTCGAGGGCCGCCTTCCGCGCCTCCTCTCGAGGATCGACCGCGAGCACGCGGGCCCCTTGGACCCGCGCGATCTGGATCGCGGAGAGTCCGACGCCTCCGGCTCCGATGACCACGACCAGGTCGTCCTCGTCCGCGTGGCCAAGGGCCACGACCGAGCGATAGGCGGTCGCGCCGCTGCAGCCGAGGGGCGCCCCCATGGCCGGATCCAGGTTCGGCGGAAGGGGAAGCACCGTGTTCTGTTTCGCGACGACGAATTCCGCGTATCCCCCCGGCGCGTCGAATCCGAGGGAGTGACCTTTCTCGCACAGATTCGTCCGCATGCGGCGGCACTGACGGCACTGCCCGCACGGCTGCTCGAAATGCACCACAACACGATCCCCCACGTTCGTCGCATACACGTCCGCGCCGATTTTCGAAACTCGTCCCGCAATCTCGTGACCCGGGACGAGGGGCTTTCGTTCGGAGGCCTTTAGCTGGTCGAGGAGGTGCAGGTCCGTTCGGCAGACGCCGGCGGCGTGGACCTGAACGAGGACTTCCTCGGGGCCCGGGCGAGGATCGGGGATTTGAACGATCTTGACGACGCCGCCAGTCTCGAACCGGACCGCTCGCATGACTGTCCCCCACTGGTACAGGGAGGCAACGATTTGGTCCTTTGCGGCACGGGCGTGGGACGGACTTGAAAGCGCCGGGTGATACCGACCGAAATGTAGATGGTATGGGCCGTGCTGGCGCCCGGCGGGGGCGGCGACGACAGGGACTCTGGACATGCTAGCGTTGGTCTTGACGATGCCCACTAGGAGAATCGATGATACAAGCGGATGAGTCGAAGCTTGGACGAAAGGTGCGCCAACCTTGGACCTTCAACCGCCTTCTGCTGACCATTGCGCTATTCGAACTCATCTTGTCTCTCCTGGTAGCCGGGGGTTTCTCGCCCGCGATCTTCCTCTTTGTGGGTCCGTTTCTCCTCCCAGGGATCGTGTTCACGGCCCTGCTGATCTGGCGGCCGAACCAGTGGTTCTACCTGGCGGCCGGGATTTCGATTAGCTATCTCTTCTTCCTTTTCCTACCTTTCATTCTTGGGGGCTTGTCGAACCCCGCGAGCCCCTACGAATTTGCAGGGTACACCATCGGCCTGGTCTCCCTTTTCTGGGCTCTCCCTATTGGCGTGATTGGGTTCTTGCGGGCGAGGAAAGGAGTACCGATGGCCGATGTCCGTTCCGGTTGGCGGACACCCCAGGGCATCTACGCGCTCGCCGTCGCTTTCATTGCCGTGGGGGCCATCATCACGAGTGCCCTCGCATACGAGCACGCCTCCGCCACAACGGGCGGCGGTGTCGACTTCCAGCCGAGCGCGACGATGACCGTGACAACGGAAACCTTCCTGTTCAAACCCTCCACAGTCACCGTCCCGGTTCGCGCTGTCACCGCCATCGTCGTCACGAACAAGGACGCGGCCATCCATACGTTCACGTACGAGGTCAATGGTCAGACGTACAGCCACGAACTCCTCCCCGGGACAACGACGAAGTTTGTCGTCTTCTTCGACGCCACCGGCTCGATCCCGTTCTGGTGCATCCCCCATCGTCCGATGGGCATGACTGGGACGCTGACGGTCGCCTAAGCGGGCCGCGGTCCGAGAAGAGGCTTGGGGAGGTCCACCGAGGGCGGATGGATAATCCGGTGAACCATCCTCGAGGCGCACGAATGACAGCGCGTTCGATGGTCGGGTTTACTGGAGCTTCGAGACGACCTTCGTGGCTTCCGCGAGGCTCCAAGCTTTCAGCGTCTTCGTGCGGATGTTCCCGAGCTTTCCGAGCTCGAGGAGCACCTGCATTGCGATGTCGTCGTTCGGCGCCTCCGTCACGCTGACGAGGTCATATTCGCCCATCGTGTAGAAGATCTGCATCTTCGCCCCGAGCTTGCTCGCAAGAGCCGTCGCGGCGTCCGCCCGCTTCGGCGATTCTTTTACGTTCTTGATCCCCTGGTCCGTCCAATTCAATAGGCTGATGTAGTGTGGCATGACCTCATCCTCGCCCGCGAAGTATGTCGCCATATGTACTTAATGCGTCCCTTCGGAGCCCTGTTTCCTCCGCCCACACGGTCGGCAGTAGAATCGAGTCGCTTGCGTCGTGCCACACGGGTTCCGGCGATACGTATCGGTACCTACGGGTCCCTTAAGGACGTCCACCCCGTCTCGGAATTTGAGGAACGAAGATGGAGCGGATTCACGCTGCGCGGATGGCCTATGTGTTGTTCGCATGGGGGATAGTTGTGGCGCTCCTGGCGCAGGTCTCCCTCATCGGCCTCTGGCTATTTTCGGGTCAACCGACCCTGGCGATTCACAAGGAATTCGGGCACCTGATCTTTCTGATGGTCTTCGCCCTCCTGATCCTCGCTTTCGTGGGTCGTCTTCCTTCGCCCATGCAACTTGCGACCGCCGTGTTGTCCGTCATCACTGCGTTTCAGACCGAGGTCTTTGCCCTGCTACCGGGCTCACCGCTACGCGCCTTCCACACGGTCCTCCCGCTCGTGATCTTCTTCCTCGCGGCGTTCCTCGCTCGTAGCGCGACCTCCCTGGTGCGGGTCCGTCTCGAGCAGGCAACCTTCCCCTTACCGACCGGAGAATCCCGAGCGAACTGAGTGCGTTCGATACGCGAGGCGCGAGGGCTTATGCCCTCTCTTGGTACAACTCGAGCCAGATGCCGTTGGGATCCTTCACGAAGCCGACGACGTACTTCGGGCGTACCTCGACGGGCCTGGCCATCGTCGCCCCGGCTTTGATTAGTCGCTCGACCTCCCTCCGGACGTCCTGACACTCAAACGCGAGATGGTCGAGTTCGCTGCCCTCTCGGTACTTCGAGTTCGTGTACCAGTTCAGTTCGAGGACATGGGGCGAGTCTTTGTCCTTGAATGCCGCGACCTCGCCGGCGCCGGTGCCTTCCACCTTGTGCCGACCCAGATATTCCATGCCGATCACGTCGCGGTAGAAGGCAATCGACCGATCGAGGTCCTTGACTTCGATCCCAGTGTACGTGAACTTCATACGAACCCGGTGCGGTATGCGACCACTCCAGGTTCAATCTTTCTGGATGACCTCGCAGGTGCAGGACGAGTCGGTCAAAGCTCGAGGCGTCTCGGTCGACGGGCCCGCCAGATCGTCTGATCCGAAGAGAAGTCGACCCCGGTGACTCGCGCGCCCCGCCCGGCGAGGTAGGCGGCCGATTGACCGCCCCGCAACAGACCTCGAGGACGTCCTCGTCTGACACGGAAGATCCGAGGACCTTGAGGTCTTTCTCGGGCGGCATCGACGGCCCCCAGAGCACGTCTCCTTCCAATTCCGTCCGATGGCTCGCCTGGGACTCGCGGCTGCTGGCGTTCCAGTTCTCGCGGTTCGCCCGCGTATGCCCGGACTCCGGGGCCACGAGACCGCGAAGGGGACCGATGCCTTAGCCTTGACCTCGGTCTTCGGGTGGACCGTCCACGGCCTCAGGCGAGCTTCGCGCTCATCGTAATCTGCGTATTCAGGAGCCTCGAGATCGGACAGTTCTTCTTCGCGCCTTCCGCGGCGGCCTGGAACTTGCCCGGGTCCGCGCCGGGGGCCTTCGCCGAAACGTCCAGATGGATCGACTTGACCGACCATCCCTTGTCCGTCTTGTCGAAGTCCAAGGTCGCTTTCGTCTCGATCACCTCGGGACGGTATCCCGCCTGGCCGAGTTCATTCGACAGGGCCATCGAGAAACAGGCCGCATGGGCCGCGGCCACGAGCTCCTCGGGGTTCGTCCCGGGCTCGTCCCCGAAGCGCATCGCGAAGTTGTACGCGACGCCCTTCACCGCGCCGCTCGCAGTGGATACTGTGCCCTTGCCGTCCTTCAGCCCGCCCCGCCATTGCGCGCTTGCCCGTCGCTGCATGGAAATCCCGGCCGAAGGAATCGGACGGGCCCCTTAACGTTTCCTCAATCGTCCTGTGCTAGGGGAATGCTCCGGAGAGTGGGACCTAGGGAATCACGAGATGCGAATCCCCAAATTCGTGCCAGAGGTATCCCGCGGAAATCGCCTCCGCGTAGGCCTCTCGGACGCCCTGCATACCGAGGAACGCCGCGAGCAGCGCCAGGTGACTGGTGACCGGATCATGGAACCCGGTCAGGAGTCCGTCGGTCGCATGGATGCCCCTATCGGGATTCACGAAGAGCCGCGTGAAGCCGGTTCGGGGACGGAGGCCTTCCGGGGTCCACGCGGATTCCAGGGCCCGGACGACCGTCGTGCCGACGGCGATGACCCGAGCGCCGTTCGTGTGGGTCCGATTCACGGCGTCCGCGGTCTCCGGGGACACGGCGAACGGCTCCGGATATAGGGCCTGCCCCTCCACCGTCTCGCTCTCGATCTCGAGGCTCGAGACGCCGGTGTGGAGCAGGATCGGTGCGACGCGGATGCCGGCCTTTTCCAGCGCCTCTCGAATCCGAGGCGTGATCGGACGGGCGGCGGAAGGCATCTCCGCGCTGCCGGGGACGCGGGAGAAGAGGGTCTGGTAGACGTCCATCGGCCACGCCTCGGTGTAGCCGTAGTGGATCGGTCCTCCTCGTTCTGCGATCATCGAGTCGAACGGACGGTCCGCGAGCGCGAACCAGAGCCGCGGGATTCCCGGATATGGTGCTAGGAGGCGGACCGTCGCGGCTCCGATTCGGAGTTCCTCCGCGGGCTCGATCGGAAGGGGGCCGGGCTTTCCCGCCGTCCACCGAGGTTCCGCGATCCAGAGGTCGGACCGGAATCGGGTGCAAAGGTTCAGGAAGATTGAACCGAGGCGTCCTTCGGCGGGCAGGCTCGCGGGGATCGCTGCGCTCTCGTTGACGACGAGGAGATCGCCGCGGCGGAGGAACGTCGGGAGGTCCTCGAACCGAGCGTGGTGGTGCCCGTCGGGCCCCGTGACCAGGAGGCGAATGTCGTCCCGCGACCGGCCCCGCACCTCTGGCGGTTCGCGGGCGAAGACCCGCTCCGGTCGCTCGAAGACCAGCTCGGTCGTCTTCACGCGGGGACCTCCCACACCGCGGCCTGCGCTTGATAGCGCATGCCGCTCACCTTCATCGGCGGCTGCGAGAGGAGCCACGCCCAGAACGGCAGCGTGACCTCGGGCGTGGGGCGGTCCGAGATGTCCTGCCCCGGATAGGCGTCTTGGTGCATCTTCGTGCGCATGTCGCCGGGATCGACGCTGACGACCGCGATCCCTAGGTCCTTCAATTCGGCGGCCAGGGTCTTGGACACGAGGTCGAGGGCGGCCTTGCTCGCCCCGTAGACCCCCCACCCGGGGTAGCCCCCGATCGCTGCGTCGCTCGAGATGTTGACGACCAGACTGGTTCCCCGGCGGAGCAGGGGGAAGGCTTCCCTCACGAGGGCGAGCGGGGCCAAGGTGTTGACCTCGAAGACGCGGAGGAAGGTCTCCCGCGAGGCCTCGATGAGAGGCGGCAGCGGGGTGTCGCCGAGGTCCGAGGCGTTGTTGACCAGGAGGTCAATCCGCCCGTGGGCTGCCGCCGCCTCGAGCAGCCGATGACGGTCATGCGCATCCCCCACGTCTCCCGGGAGGGAGACGGCCGGCACGCCGGTGGCCGCGAACTCCGTCCCCGCGGCGAGCAGGGGCTTCTCGTCTCGGGCCATCGTCACGAGCGCATAGCCTTGCTTCGCGAGGAATCCCGCGAGGACCCGGCCGAGGCCGCGGCTCGCTCCGGTGACGAGGGCGACTTTGTGGGATTGGGGGAGGGACGCCATGATGCGACTCGCTTTCCCTCTCCATGCGAGGCCGTCGAAGATATCCTTTACCGATTACAAAGGATACAAAAGAGCCCGAAGAGAGGTCCATGCCTACCGCGGACGATAATACTGAGGATACGCTCGGACGTAGTATTCTTGCCAGTCCTTCCACGCCTTCTTTTCCCGGTCCTGCTCCTTCATGCGGGACGTGACCGCGAGGGAGCAGAGGGCCGCGATGCCCAGGATCACGAGTCCGGTCGTGGTGAAGACGGAGACACCGCCGACGAGCCAGCCTTGCAACGCGGCGTAGGAGCCGAGGAGCACGACGACGATCGTGAAGGTGATTGATCCGGCGATGCGCCGTGTGATCCAGCCCATCGAAGGACGCCGTTCCCGGGCCGCACTTAAAGGATTCCGCACAGAAAATCATCGGTGCCAATTCTTAATGGCCGCGTTCGAATATTCAAGAGTCTCTCGATTGGCCTCTGGACTTGTTGCCTCGTTCCGCTCGGTAGCCGTCGTAGGTCATTTCATTCGGGTAGCCCAAGAGCTACTTCGGGACCTGCTCTCCTTAGGCCATCGAGGTCATATTCCTCTAGAATGGCGCACTCCCCTCCGTTGCGGGTGGATCATGCAATGTTGCGGCGTGTGGATTCTTCCAGGCAAACTATCCTTGTATCTGCGGGAGACTCATCGAGACATTGTTCAGAGGACCTAACGTCTAACGACGGACCCCTTCTCTCTTCAGCCTGATCGCAAGTTCCGCGATAGGGAAGCCGAGGGCTGTTTGGACCAAGCTCTCCTGGCGAACTCGCAGAGTGACGATAATCATCGTTCCAAAAACGATGACAGCGTCGAGAAGGCTCAGGACAAGCAAGTCGCGAACTCCGAGTGCCGGAAGGACCCAGATTCCAACGACGAGCCAAAGTAAGTACACGATGAGGTATGTCAGTGCCCAGCGGCGGGCCACCGGATTTCCTCCCTGACGCCCATAGCATTCCAAATAGCTGATTTTCATCCGTGTAAGTTCAGCATGCTCGAGGCCCGTTTCCATGAGTTTTCGAAGCGTCGACACGCTTTCCAGAGCCCAACCGGTCGGGAGCCAAGTCGCAATGACCGCGGCGCCGACCAGCGCGTACCGGCGCCACTCTCCGGGAGGGGAATCCAGCCATAGTCGGGCCCCTATCGCGATGGTCACAGCGAGGCCCAATCCTATCCAGAACCAAGCTACGAAGAGTCGCTCCCACGGCCCTCCTGAGCGCCAGACAATCTTCCAGAATCGAATATGGTGTGAGCGACCAGTGCGATCCGAGGACGGATCAGCAGCCGGATGCATAGTAGTCCATTATGTCAAGTGAGAGGAAAAGGGCTGCCAATCCCAGAGTAAGCCAAATCGTTTCGATCCGAAAGGCTGGAGCGCAGGCCCGGATAGACCGATCCCAACACCCGCTCGACAACCTGGTTTGCAGCGCTCTCCGGAGCCCCGTCGTTTGCGACCTTTTCTCCCCCTCTCGCTCGGCCTCTCACTTGGCTTCCGCGACAAGAATCCCTGTGCCATGAACCGTCTCAGTATTTGAAACTGGTATCCTGCTCGCCTCGGCCACCGTGATGCCCCTGCAGATCGGAGGGATCCGCATGCTTCGCGTGAGTGGCAGAAAGTATATGCGGTAGGAATTCCTACTAGAGGGTAGGAATGAAGCGCAAGCTGGGCCCCAAGGGTCAAGTCGTGATCCCGAAGGACATTCGCGAGAAACTCCGTCTCACGGAGGGAGAGAACCTGACGTTCGAGGTCTTGGACGACGCGATCTTGGTCCGACCCGAGCCGAGCCCCGAGGATTTCGTCGAGCGTTTCCTCTCCGTGAAGAGGAAAAAGCCTGGAAGGCGCGGGGATTGGAAATCGGTCCTCGATGAGGAGTACAGGGTTCCCGGTCGCTAATGTACGCGGACGCAGGTCTGTTTCTCGTGCCGATGCTGTATGAGTACCGCGTCCCCGCGGCCGCGTCGGCTGCGCGGCTGCTCGAATCCGTTGCGAGGGGGAGTCGGAAGGTATCCACCTCGACCCTGACGTGGGACGAGGTTGTATATGTCGTCCGGCGGGTCCTGGGGGTCGAAGATTCGATTGCGAAAGGCGCGGGCCTGCTGGCGTTCCCGAATCTCACATGGCTCCGGGTCGATCTGGCGGTGCTGCGCCGCGCGGCGGATCTCTACCAGTCCCTTCCGATGCGTCCGCGGGATTCGATCCATGCAGCGGCCGCACTCGAAGCGGGAGAGCGGGAGATCCTGAGCGAGGACCGCGTCTTCGACCGAGTTTCCGGCCTCCGCCGCGTCTGGCCTCCGCCTTAGGGCTTCTCGATTGGCGTCCGCACGAGATTCCCCCACTCGGTCCAGGAGCCGTCGTAGTTCCTCACATTCGGGTAGCCGAGCAGGTACTTCAGCACGAACCAGGTGTGGGATGACCGCTCGCCGATCCGGCAGTAGGCGATGACCTCCTTGTCCGGCGTCACACCTTTCGGCTCGTACAGGGCCTTCAGCTGCTCGGGCGTCTTGAAGGTCCCGTCCTCGTTGACAGCTTGCCCCCACGGGATGTTCTTCGCGCCGGGGATGTGCCCGCCGCGCTGCGCATGTTCCGTCGGGTATTCCGGCGGGGCCAAGATCTCCCCGCTGAACTCCTTTGGCGATCGCACGTCGACCAGGACCTTGCCTGCTTGCCGGTACGCCTCTCGGACGTAGGGCAGGTAGACTCGGAGCCTCTCGTCCGGTTCCTTCGCCCGGAAGGTGGCCTCGGGGAACGAAGGGATGTCCTTCGTCACGGGCAGGTCCTCCTCGATCCACTTCCGGCGACCGCCGTTCAGGAGGACGACGTTGTCCACTCCGTAATACTTGAAAACCCAGAAGGCGAACGCCGCGAACCAGTTGTTGAAATCCCCGTAGAGGACGATCTGGTCCTCATTGGAGATCCCCAGACGCCCGAGGAGTGCCTCGAGCCCCTCCTTCGAGACGATGTCCCGGGTCACGGGATCGTTGATGTCCTTGCGCCAGTCGATGAGCGCGGAACCGGGGATGTGGCCCAGGTTGTAGTTCGCCGTGGGATCGTAGTCCACCTCGACGACCTTGACATTCTGATTCCCAAGGGTGCCTTTCACGAAGCTCGTGTCGACCAAGACTTCCGGATGCGCGTATGCCGCCATGCGATGTTCCTCGGGCGGTCCGAAGTAATACGGTGTTATATTACTTGCGGGAAAGTCTATTCCGATGCGCATTTCCGCGAGGATGTGAGCACTCCTATAGGAATTCGTCTTGGTACGCTGGCACGATCCCGCGGGCTGTCCGTCCGGGTTTATTACCCCACTCGACGATGCCCCTCCCGGAGGGGTGCGAGGGCCGTCGCGCCTCGACGAGGGGGAGGGACAGATGCACGGCCGTCGCGGAGTTTTGATTGCCATTGGTGTGCTCGCACTTTTGACCGGTTCGTCTACGGGAGCCTTCGCGCTCGTGGACGATTTCGAGACGGACTTCTGGCTGCCTTACACGGACTTCCTGCTCGGGGACAAGGCGTCGGCGGGCTACGCCTCCACCTTTGCGCGGTCCGGGACGCGGTCGTTCCACGTGGACATCTCAGGCTACTCGATCCTCGACTTCGGGTCCGCCTACGGATACGCGGTCTTTCCAATCCAGGGGGCCGCGATGACCGAACTGCGCGTTTCCATCCTGTACGATCACCTCGAGGATACCACCGCATCGAACTGGGACGCCTACGCGGCGGGGGTCGCCCTCGACTTGTTGGACAAGGATTTCCGCAACCTCGACCGCGTCCGCTATGTCACGGCGTACCAGGCGAGTCGAAAACTCTCCCTGTGCGGTCCGACCAAGTCGGACGTGGTCCTGGCGCCTCCGAGCGGCCTCGGGGTGTGGACGGATCTCGCCCGGAACCCCGCGGCGGATTTCCCTGCCGCCCACTGGCAGTCTGCGAAGTTCGTCCGCGTCGCGATCGGCTTCCTGTGCACCGCGGGCCTTCAGGGCGCCTCGTATTCGCTCTACTTCGACGACTTCATGTTCGACACGGACGGGCGGGATGCGGACGCCGACGGTTTGAGCGACCTGGACGAGGAGTCGCGGGTTTACTCGATGTCGGTCACCTCGGGATCGACGCCGGTGCCGATTCCATCTTCCGGCACTGCCACGATCGAGATTCAGGCGCCGCCCGTCGACGGGATCGTCCAGTGGGCCGGGGTCGGGCTCGAGATCGAACATCCTCGGCCGGACGGCCTGTCTGTGGAACTCGCGATTCCAGGCAAACCCGGCACGCAGTTGTTGTGGGACCCTGGGTTCCACGCGCGCGGGGCCGCGATTCTGGAGCCGACGACCGGCGCCGCGCTCCGAGGGACCGTCGAGGTCCGTGGAAGGGCCTGGCATGCCGATCCATTTGTGGACCTCTACGTCGACGGCGTCTGGATCGCGGACATGCGGGGCCTTGAGGACGGCAGTTTCCTAATCCCATGGTCCTCCGATAGTTGGCCGGAAGGCGGTCATCGGCTTCGAGTCATCGCCCAGGCGATGGAGGGAGGAGATTTCGTTTCGCGCACGAGCGAGGAGATCGGCGTGACGGTGGACCGGACACCGCCGCTCCTGGAACTCACCCGCCCCGCCCAAGGAGCGGTCGTCCGCGGCCTCGCCGCCATCGAAGCCGGAGCCCATGACGATCGCGGCCTCGCGGAGGTCGCCTTGCAGGTCGACGGGATCCCCGCGGACGTCCGCCGCGAGCCGCCGTTCACATTCTTCTACGAGACCACGAACCTCGTGCCGGGCGCGCACACCTTCCGAGTTCGGGCTCTCGATCGCGCGGGGAACGAGGCGGTTCGCCAGGTCGATGTCCGCGTGGGCCCCACGTTGGAGGGGGTGCCCCTTCCCTGCGCGCCTGTCTGCAGCCGGGCGGCCGCGACCTCCGGGAACTTGCCCCCACCTGCGGCTCCGCGGGCGCCGCTGGCCCTCCCGCTTCCCTCGGGAGATCGATTGGAGATCGTCGAAGGGTTCCGGGCTCCATGGGTCGCACAGGTCGTCCGAACGGATCGCGGCGTCTCGCTGATCCTGGACGCGATGCGCGATCCATCATCCCCGGTCCTCGACGGGCTCGTCGGTTCGACGTTCGCGGCGGCGAATTTCACGAACGTTCCGCAATGGCAAGTCGTCGTGCGCGACTTCGGCACGGGCCAAGAAGGCGTCGTGCGCGGGGCACGGATTCTCCTGGCGGCCCGCACTTCTCCTGCGAATCCCGATACCGATGCGGATGGATTGAAGGACGGCGCGGAGCGATCTTCCACGGGCACCGTCCCGGTCCTGCGCGACGTCGATGCCGATCTCCTGACGGACGGCACGGAGATCACGTCGCGCGAAATCCCGTTCATCGTGGACGGCCTTGCCTCAGTCCGAACGATTCGGACGGATCCGCTCGATTTCGATACGGACGGTGACGGTCTGCCCGACGGCGCGGAACTTCTTTCTGGGGGCTCTCAAGACCCTTCCGATCCTACGGTCCCGGACACGGATCGGGACGGCCTTTCCGACGGCGTCGAGCGCATCGTGTTCGGCTCCGATCCGACTCGGATGGACACCGACGATGATACCCTGTCCGACCTGACGGAGGTGACCCCGCGGTCGTTGGGGCTCGAGATCGATGGCATCCTTGAGGTCCGATCGGTCGCAACCTCTCCCGCCTCCCAGGATACCGACTTCGACGGCCTCCGGGATGATTTAGAGTGGGATGGACCGTCGCAATACGGATTCCAGACGGACCCTTCGGACCCCGACACGGACCATGACGGGCTCTCCGATGCCGACGAGCTTGCGGGCCTGAATCGGAGGCCCACGAATCCCCTCGAGTCCGACACGGACGGCGACGGCCTGATCGACGGCCTCGATCTCTCGCCGACGGAACTCTGGGATCTCCAATGGCTGGGAACGTTCCATCCCGGGATGATCCGGTTCACTCAGCGGTTCGACGCTCGCGGTGTGCAAGGCTTGTCCGCGCAGATTTGGACGTACGATATCGTCGACAACACCTGCGTGTTCCTGTCGGACCACACGTCGACGGCCACTCGGAGCAGCGACGAGTCGGCCGCCAATGTCGTCGCGACTTTGAATCGGGTCCTGGCCGAGGGAGGGGAGCATGATTTTGTTGCGACTACCGCGAGGCACATCCTACAAGATAGTCGGGGGTTCGCTTCCTCGGCTTATGGTGCGTGCGATCTCGCCCACCCGCGGCAGTACCGCTTCGAGTATCTGTACGACAGCAACAGTTTCGACATCGATTTCGTGAACACCCAGGAATCGGTCCTCCACGACGAGACCGGCGACGTGTTCTATCAGGCGACTTTGGAAGTGCCGATTCGGATTGCGAAACCACAGAGCATCGTCCTTCAGCTGTCGATTGATCCTGAGGTGGATCGCGGCGGAGAGGACGTCGTCCCCGCGTTTGTGTACTCTCTGACCCGTGGGACCGATTACGCGGCAACGGCTCCCTTCTATCGAAACATCGCCGTGGGTGCACCCCTAGATGATCATGCCTACCAGTTCCAGCTGCGCATACCGAAGGATGTCGCGACCGAGGCCAATGTCAATCTGGTGAATGGCTTGCCGTTTGCAACTTTGTTCCTGATGCCGATCTGGCTCACGAGTGGGCCGTCCGGGGTTGTGCGATCTGCGTTAGATGCAAGGGCGGCAACGGTTGGTTCTGTAATTTCCAGAGTCTCTGAATCTGCGGAAATGCTTGTCGCCCGACTCGGAATTGACACCACCGATCTCGCAAGCTTTCTGCCTACTACGACAGCGGGTCTGGTAACAGGATACCACACATTTGGCCCATACTCGGTCTATGTGTATCACCTCGCCGACTTGTTTGACAACCGCGCCCCGCAGGCCGTTGACGCAGCATACCTGATTGGCGAGTCATCCGAAGAGGTCGCGACCTTCCAAGAAGCGATTGACTGGGCGCCCGAGACAGAATGGTCGCGGAAGTCCCAAGACGGCTTCGGGCTCTCCCGAAAGGTGTTCAGCATCATTCGAACCGGTATCTCGGTCACAAGCCAGGTTGTCGGGAAGATGCTCGTCCCCGTCATGACGCTACCCGCTGGAAGTAGAGAACAGGTGACCTTTGGCCGATCCACTTTCGTCGTCACGAAGCTTACGGATTTCGAGACAGGCCGCCCCTACTTCGTCGTCGGCGAGACGGCGGTTCGGACGGTCAAGCTCAGGGTGCCGCATCCCGAGGCGCCAGGCGCCGAGATAACCGAGATGCGAATGATTGAGAGGGAGATCCGCGGCGAGATAGTCGACAGCATGGATGACTCGAAGCTGCTTACGGGAGCAAGATATTCAGCGATCAGATCTTCTCTAAGAGGGGCAGCAGTTGGGGCGACATTAGTGATTTTCGGGAGCCAGGCAGTTTTGGCATTTCGAGATGGAGATCTAGTCAAGGGAACCATGTTCACTCTGGCAGGATCAACGGCGGTTTTCGGAATCGTGAAGGCCGATGTCCCACTTCTCGAACGGGCCTTCCAATCGACACGCGTCCTTAGCGGGAAGTCTATTAAGCTTGGAACTGCGGCCGGAATCGCTGTTACTGGAATTCTTGCATCTTACGAGATCTTCCAAGCGAGTCAAACCTCCGACCCGAGTGCACGATTATCTCACTTCGAGGGAGCATCAGCTACTGTCGTGGATGGGCTCTTCGCTATGGTTCCTCTTTACGGCGTGGCAGCCATGCTTGGATGGCAGCTCGGACTTGTAGTGTCGGTTGGGCTCGAGGCTGCGGTCGGGATTGTCCCCGATCCTTTAGCGGTCAAAATTGTTAGCACTCCCGGCAGCACCATCGTGTTCCTCTTCGAGTATACCTTTGGCGGTGAAATTCCCGCTGCGATTGCTAACGATGCCCTGGTCCAACTGCTCGATTTCCTCGCCGAGACCGCAAGATTCCTAAACTCTCTAAGTCCTCCCCAGCCTACTCTCCTATTGGTTCCATGACATGAAAGACTCAACGGCCGCACTCGCCCCAGTTTATTGTGGCGACGTCGACGGAATGGGTCGCGTCTATTCTGAAAACGGAAACCTCATACTCCTTCCGCAGGAGCGGTTAATCGGACAGCGGGCCAATTGCGATCTCGCCGCTTACGGCTCGTGGCGAATCCTCTTTCCAAAGTCGATCTTTCGCTCGCAACCTGGCACTCCGTCCGGAACTCTTTTCGTTACCTCAGGAAGATTGGTCTTCATACGAAACATCGATGTGTGGAAACAAGTCAAACCCTTGCTCACCCCCCTCGGTTTGCCTGCGGCAGCGGAGAAGGAGGCCGCTTTGAGCAAGAAAAAATCGGTCGGAGCACGCCAATACTGCGAGATCCTCCTGGCTCCCCTTTGGGTGATTCAGCTTAGACGCAAATCGTGGCAGATGAGAATTCGTCTCTTATCCGGTGAACGGAGATACGAGCTATTTGTGCGTTCAGATAAAGACGATCCCGGCTTCTTCGATCTCCTTGAAGGAAGACTTCGCGAAAGAGACCTCCCCATCGGTTGACTGTCTCGAATCAGCTGTAGTAGCCTTCCCGCCCCAGGTGGCACTGGGTTACCGGACTCAGGTATCACTTTATTAACGCGCGGCACCTTTCGCTTTGGCTTGCCATCGAACGATCCCGTGCCTACAAATGCATCAATTTCGAAACAGTTGCTCCAAAATAGCGAGATTGTCCAGCTAAACCGGATGCAACTCTCGGCGAGGGCGGCGATCGTTGATGGTTCAGATGTCTTGGTGGTCGCGCCAACGGGCTCGGGCAAGACGGAAGCCGCCTTGTTTCCCGTGCTCGAATCCCTGGCGATGATCGATGGACAAGGTGTCAGGGCCATTTATGTAACACCATTGCGCGCTTTGAATCGCGATTTGGTTGGTCGGATTCAACGGTTAGTCTCGCGGACAAAACTAACGGTTGCTGTTCGTCACGGTGACACGTCTCAATCAGATCGTCGAAAGCAGGCTGCGACCCCTCCAGTCCTGCTGATTACTACCCCGGAGACCCTGCAGGCGATTTTGCCGGGAAAAGTCATGCAACGTCATCTCAAGAATGTCCGTCACGTCATCGTGGATGAGATCCACCAGTTCGCCCACGATCGTCGAGGCATCCAACTCACAACCGCTCTTCAGCGACTCCGACGGCTGACAGACCGGAATTTCCAGCGAATCGGACTCTCTGCGACGATCGGCCACCCAGAGATGATTGCCTCCATCTTCGGGGGCGAGAAGCCGCTAAAGGTACTTCTTGCTCCTCTGGAGAAACAGTACGAGTACCGAGTCGAATGGCCTCGGCCGATTGACAAGGACTTCGAGACCGCACGCGATCTCTACATCACTCCGGAAGCGGCCGCCGGCCTCTCAGCAATCGATGACACGCTTGACGAAAGCC
>Ga0209156_10000974_pt1 | contig 23861 bp, 17 predicted proteins | sample GraSoiAngelo_124_FD_185881 | JGI IMG/M metagenome (GOLD analysis project Ga0209156, IMG submission 185881) | Grasslands soil microbial communities from the Angelo Coastal Reserve, California, USA - 14_0927_05_20cm (SPAdes) (version 2) | ecosystem: Environmental > Terrestrial > Soil > Grasslands... | reverse complement strand
TGGCACCACGGCCCGTACGACACGAGCTTCCCCGACTACCTCCCGCCGCGCGAGGGCGTCGATTCGTTTCTCGCCGGCGTGGCGGCGGCGCACACCGCCGGCAGCCACGCCATGGTCTACATGAACCAGCGGCTGTGGTGTACCGGCGCGCCCAGCTGGTCGAGCGAGCACGCCGCGCGCTGGGCGGTGAAGGAAAAGGACGGCCGTGTGCGCGAGGAGACCTACAACGCGTTCGATCCGCAGCCGTGCGCCACCATGGACGTGACCACGCCCTTCTGGCGCGCCAAGTATGCGCATATCGCGGACACCGTATTGGACCTCTACGGCGTGGATGGGATCTACATGGACCAGGCGGTCCAGTCGCTCGTGTGTTGGGATTCGACGCACGGACATCCCGTAGGCGGCGGCAACTACTGGATGGGCGGGTTCCGGGCCCTCGCGGCGCAGATCCGGGCCGCCGCCGGGCGCCCGGTGTTGCTTGCGGGCGAGGGCGCCGGCGAGCCGTGGCTGCCGGCGCTGGACCTCATGCTCACCCTCCAGGTCAGCCAGGAGCGCTACACCGACCCGGGCAGCGGCTGGGAGCCGATCCCGTTCTTCCAGGCGGTCTACCACGCGTATGGCGTGACCTACGGCAGCTACTCGTCGCTCGTCATGCCGCCTTATGATGAGCTGTGGCCCGCGCAGTTCGCGCCGCCCGAGCAGCTCAAACTGTTGGACACGCGCTTCCGCCGGCAGTTTTACCTCGAGCAGGCGCGTTCGTTCGTCTGGGGGATGCAGCCCACAATCGCAAACTTCCGCGCTGCGCAATTGACCGATCGGCCGGAGGAGACCGCGTACATGATGCGGCTGGCCCGCATCCGCGCGCGGGCGCTGGACTATCTGCTGTACGGCGAATTCTTGCGCCCGCCGGAGCTGAGCGTCCCGTCGGTGGACGTGGACCTGTCGCGCGTCTCGATCTACGCGGCACGGCGCGGGGGGCCGACCGCATCGGCGGGGCGGTACCCGGCGGCGATCGCCGGGGCGTGGCGCGCCGCCCAGGGGAGCGTCGCGATCGCCGTGGCGAGCATCGTCGACCAGCCGATGTCCGTGTCCTTTGCCTTCGACCCGGCCGCCTACGGCCTATCGAGCGGCGGGCAAATCGAGCAGATCGATGAGCGCGGGCGCCGTCCGTTCGGCGAGTTCTCGAGTGACGCCGTGCCGATCGTGCTGGGGTTGCCGGCGGGCGGAGCCTACGTAATGGAGTTCCGGCGGAGTCGCCGGCGCTGACCTCACCGATTCCTTCACAGGAGGGTCGTCCGATGGTGTCGACACTTGCTCACCGACTCCGCACCGTCCTGCTGGCCGCCGCATGGCTCGTCGCGGCCGCCGGCCTGCGCGCCCAGAATACGGTCAACCTCCAAGGGCGCGTCAGCGGAGCGGCGGGCGCGCCGCTCGTCGCCGCGCAGGTCACGGTGACGAACCGTGAGACCGGGCAGCAGCGCAACGCGGTCACATCGGCGGAAGGCAACTACACCATCGTCGGGCTGCCACCCGGCGCCTACCACGTCGGTCTCCGTCTGCTGGGCTATCAGCCCCAGGAGCGCGACATCGAGCTGTTGGTGGGCCAGCACGCGACGCTCGACGTCCAGCTCCAGGAGGCCGCGGTGGCGCTCGAGGGTGTGGAGGTCGTGCACCAGCGGGAGCCCAGCTTCGAGGTGCAGCGCAACGACGTCTCCGCGCTGGTCGTGACGAACGAGATCCTCAACCTGCCCTTGAACAGCCGCAACACGATGAACCTGGCGGCGATTGTGCCGGGCATAAAGACCTTCGCGCCCACCGCGGGGCGGTCGCTGCCCGCCGCCGGACCGCTGCCGGACCTGCGTTTCTGGAACTTCTACTTGGACGGCGCCGAGTGGAAAAGCTTCTTCAACGGCAACCTCGTGGGGATTCCCCAGACGGGCTCGCCGTTGCCGCAGGAGGCGATGCGCGAGTTCCGCGTCCACCTGAACCCGTACGACGCGCAGTACACGCGCGGGGCGTCGTTCGTCATCAGCGCGGTGACGCAGCGCGGCACCAACGAACTCCACGGGTCCGTCTTTGGCTATGGCCAGGCCACGAGCCTGAGGGCGCTCGACTTGTCCCAGCGGGAATACCTGGCTGCGCACCCCGGCCTCTCCATCCCAGACTACGGCCGGGCCCAGTTCGGCTTCAACCTGCGCGGCCCGATCCGGCGCGATCAGCTGTTCTTCGCGGTCAGCTACGAAGGGCAAAGCATCGACGACGGCTTCAACGTCGTGCCCCTGCGGCCGCCCGAGCGGCCCGACATCTGGGACGCGTCCGCGGGAACGTACAAGGCACCGACCCAGAACCACACCGGCGTGGTGCGCCTCACGGCGCCCCTGCGCAGTGCCCACACGCTCGACCTGGTGTGGGCCGGTCGCTACTACAACAGTGAGACGAACTTCGGTGACCAGGTAGCGCACAATGCCGGGATCAAGGCCAAGTATTGGATTCACAGCGTGCAGCTCCGGGACACCTACACGCCCAGCTCGGGGTTCGTCAACGAGCTGTCCCTGAACGTACTGTCTTGGAGCCACAACGAGTCGCCGCTCGAGCCCGGCGTCACGCTGCTGTACCCCAGCATCACCTTCGGCACGGCGGGATTCCCCCTCGTCCTCAAGGAGACGCACGTCCGGCTGATCGACCGCGCCACCCGTACTCTGGGCGAGGGCCGGCACATTCTCACCGCCGGCGTCGAGCTGGCCCGCGTCCACACCAACAGCTGGCTGCCCAGCAACGTGAACGGCTTGTTCCGGTTCCAGTTCGACACGAGCTCGCTCCCCAACCTCGGCCGCATCGGCGTCGGCTTCTTCGACCCGAACTCGACCGAAGACGCCCGTGCCGTGACGGGTGGCTGGAGCACGGGTGCGTACGTTCAGGACCAGTGGCAGGCGCGGACCAACCTCCAGCTCACACTGGGCCTACGCTACGACGCCGAGATCAACACGCTCGACAACGGCTACACCGTGCCCTGGGCGAGCGACACCACGCTCCAGAAGATCCCGCTACTCCGGGACTTCCTGAACACGGGCCACCGCAAGAACGACCTGAACAACCTCGGCCCGCGCGTCGCCTTCTCGTGGGACCTGTTCCCCAACCACCGGACCTTCCTGCGGGGTGGCGCCGGCATCATGTACGACCGCATCACCACCTTCATGGCGTTCTTCGAGAAGCAGTCGGCGGGATGGCGCTCGTACGACTTCGCGAACCCGGGCACCACCGACCCCGACTCGCTGCGGCGCATCGTCTTGTCCGGCGGGGGCACGACGCCGCCGAACATCAATCTCCTCAAGACCAACATGAAGACGCCCGAGAACCGCCAGTTCTCGGTCGGCATCGGGCACCAGCTCACGGATCGGCTGGCGGTCAACCTGGACTACATTCACCAGAACGCGCGCCACCTCTACGTCCAGCTCACGCCCAACTGGCTCAACACGACGACGGGCCAGCGCAACCTCACCAACAGCTACGGCACCATCACGCTGTACGACGACGTGGGCCGCGCCAAATTCGACGCCCTGATTTTCGGGCTGACCTACGACCGCCCCGGACTGCGTGTCAGCGCGGCGGGCACGGTGGGCTCGTACCAGTCGGAGTTCGAGGGCCTCGGGAACTACAACGACCGCTCCTGGTTGGTCATGCAGCCGACGACCGCGGATGAGCGGTGGCGCCTGGTCCTTTCGGAGATCGGCGATCTGCCGTATGGCCTGAAGCTTTCGACGGTCGCGACCTTCGCGGCGCCGCGGCCCTACGTCGCAACGCTCGGGCAGGACAGGAACCACGACAGCAACGTCGCGGACGACTTCCTGAGCGACAGCGCCAACCGGGTCATCCGGCCCGTAGCGGCTTGGAACAACATGTACCGGACCGTCGACCTGCGCCTCGCCAAGAGCGTAGCCGTGGGGGGCGGCGTCCACCGCCTCGCCGTGAGCGCGGAGGCGTTCAACATCTTCAACTGGGACAACTACTCCGGCTTCGCTGGCCGCCGGATGAACGCGGCGGGCGCCAACCTCTCTTCTTTCAACAGGAAGAATGGCGTGTTCGCGCCGCGGCAGGGGCAGCTCGGGTTGCGCTACGAGTTCTGAGCAACAGGGAGGTCTTGGAGGCTGGGGGAGGTTCTACGCCGCTTGCGGCAGGCGCGACGTCTCGTTCACGGCGCGCGGATCCCAGTCGGTCTCCGTTCTCGCGACGTACACGGCGGCGGTGAGATCCCCGCACACGTTGAGCGTGGTGCGGCTCATGTCGAGGACGCGCTCCACGCCGTAGACCACGCCCACCACCTCGGGCGGAACGCCGATCGTCGCACACACGACCATCAGGAGGGGGAGGGAGCCGCCGGGCACGCCCGCCGTCCCCACGGCCGTGATCACGCTCAGCACCATCGCGATCACCTGCTGGCCGACCGTGAGATTCACGCCGAACAGTTGGGCGAGAAACAGCACCGTCACGCCCTCGTACAGGGCGGTCCCGTTGTGGCACATGGTGGAGCCCAGCGGCAACACGAATCCAGCGATCGTCGACGGGATCTTCAGATCCTGCTCGGCCACGGCAATGTTGGTCGGGAGCGTCGCGTTGCTCGAGCTGGTGGTGAAGGCGGTGACGATGCTCGGCGCGATCCGGCGCCAGAACACGACCGGGTTCAGGCCCCCGAGGAAGCGAACCAGGAGCGAGAGGCTCACCGTGCCGTGAATCAGCAGGCCGACGAGCACCACGAGCACATAGGCGAGCAGTTTCCGCAGGATATCCCACCCCAGGAGCGACGTGACGACGAAGATCAGCCCGAACACGCCATACGGAGCCAGATGCATCGCCATCCCGATGATCTTGGCGATCGCATCGCCGACGGCGTCGAGCACGGAGACGAGCGGCCGCGCCTTCTCCTCCGGGATCAGCGTGAGGGCCGCGCCGAACACCAGCGCGAAGAAGATGATGCCGAGCATATCGAGGTTCGCGGCCGCCTGGATCGGGTTGCGCGGCACGATGTTCACGAACAAGTCGACGCCGAACGTCGTGGTCCCACCCGCCTGGAGGCCGGCGACCTGCCCGCGGTAGGCATCGAGCAGCTGCTGGCGCACCTCGACGGGCACGCCTACGCCCGGACGCACGACATTCACGAGCAGGATGCCGATCACGGCGGAAATCACGGTAGAGAGGAGGAAGTAGGCGAGCGAACGCACGCCCACGCGACCCACTTTGCGGATGTCACCGAGTTGTGCCACGCCCAGCGTGATGGACGTGAAAACGAGCGGTACGACCGTCATCAGGAGAAGCCGCAAGAAGATCTGACCCAACGGACCGGCGACGTTCGTGTCCACCCAGCGCACCCACGCCGCCCCGCTCGCCCAGAAGTTCACCGCGAGACCGCACAGCCCGCCGGCCAATAGACCCACGAAGATCTTGGTGTACAGCTTCACGGCACCGCTGTTGGTGTCACGTGCAGCTTACTGTGGCGATAACCGTAGAAGATGTAGAGCGCGAGTCCGATGACGAGCCAAACCGCGAAGCGCACCCAGGTTTCGAATGGCAACCCGACCATGACGAAGAGGCACAACACGGCACCCGTCAGGGAGACGACCCACACCAACGGCACCCGGAACGGACGGGGACGTGCGCGGTCCGTGTAGCGCAGCACCAGGACCCCGATGCACACGAGGACAAACGCGAAGAGCGTGCCGATGTTGGTGAGGTTGTAGGTCTCTCCCGCGTCTCCGATGAGGGACCACAACCCCACGAAGATGCCGGTAATGAGCGTGGTGATGTGCGGCACGCGTGTCTTGGCGTGTACCTTGGCCGCCCACGGCGGCAGCAGGCCGTCCCGGCCCATCGCGAAGAAGATGCGCGGTTGACCGTACTGGAACACGAGCAGGACGGCCGACATCGAGACGATCGCCCCGAGCGCGACGATCCACCCCACGGTCGTGAATCCGGCGCTGTTCAGTGCCTTCGCGAGCGGATCGGCGACGCCCAGCTCCGTATAGGGCACCATCCCCGTGAGGACGCCGCCGACGATCATGTAGATCACCGTGCAGATGGCGAGCCCGCCCAGAATCCCGATCGGCAGGTTGCGTTGTGGGTTCTTCGTCTCCTCGGCGGCGGTGGAGATCGCGTCGAACCCGATGTAGGCGAAGAACACGATCGCGGCGCCCTGGTGAATGCCGCGGAATCCGTTGGGGGCGAAGGGGTGGTAGTGCGTCGCGTCGATGTGGGTGAGCCCGGCGACGATGAACAGCCCGAGCACGAGCAGCTTGATGGTCACCATGATGTTGTTCGCCGTAGCGCTCTCACGCACGCCGAGCATGAGGAGCCAGGTGATCAACATGACGATGACGAAGGCCGGGACATTGACGAGCAGCGGGATCCCCGCCATGTGGGGCGCGTGCTGCAGCAGTGCGTGGACGGACGGATCGGGAGAGAGGAGCGCCGTGCGGTACCCGGTCGTGAGCCACACCGGCAGGTGAACGTGGAAGCTGCCGAGCAGCGACGTGAAGTAATCACCCCACGAGATGGCGACGGCCACGTTGCCGACCGCGTACTCGAGAATGAGGTCCCACCCGATGATCCACGCGACCAACTCTCCGAGGGTCGCGTACGAGTACGCGTAGGCGCTGCCGGCCTGCGGGATCATCGCGGCAAGCTCGGCGTAGCAGAGGCCCGCCAGCGCACACGCAACGCCAAGGAGGAGGAAGGACAGTACCAACGCAGGCCCTGCCCCGCTCCGCACCAGGTGACCCGCCGCGTCGTATTGCCCCGCCGCGGCGGTGCCGATGGCCCCGAAGATGCCGGCACCGATCACCGCGCCGATGCCCAGCATGATGAGGTCGCCCGCTCCGAGCGCCCGCTTCAGTGCGTAGGGACTTTCTCCCTCGACCAGCAGCTCCGAGATCGGCTTGCGCCGAAGGAGCTGCCGCGCGCTAGACAAAGAGCGGCGCCAACACCAGCGTGACCGTGCTCAAGAGCTTGATGAGCACATGCAGCGACGGACCGGCGGTGTCCTTGAACGGATCACCCACCGTGTCGCCCACCACGCCGGCCTTGTGCGCCGGACTGCCTTTCCCGCCGTACTCCCCGGTCTCGATGAACTTCTTGGCGTTGTCCCAGGCCCCACCGCCGTTGTTCAGCAGCGTGGCCATGAGAATGCCGCCGATCGTGCCGACCATCAGGAACGCCGCGACGGTCTCGGCGCCGAGGTGGAACAGCTTGAAGAACAGGCCGACCGCGATCGGCATCCCCACCGCGAGCAGGCCCGGAGCGACCATGGCTTTCAACGCGCCAATTGTCACGATGTCGACCGCAGTGCCGTAATCGGGCTTGGACGTCCCCTTGAGGATGCCGGGATCGGCCTGGAACTGGCGGCGCACTTCCTTGATAACGTTGACAGCGGCCTTGGTCACCGCGCCGATCGCGAGCGCCGAGAACCAGAACACCAGCATGGCGCCCAGCAGGCCGCCCACGAACACCTCGGGCTTGGAGATATCGACTGATGCGAGCGGCGAGCCGAGCGCCGCGACTTCGTCCAGGTACGCCGAGAACAGCAGGAACGCCGCGAGCGCCGCCGACCCGATCGCGTAGCCCTTGGTGAGCGCCTTGGTCGTGTTGCCGACGGCGTCGAGCCGGTCGGTCCGCTTGCGGACCGCCTCCGGCTGGTGCGACATCTCGATGATGCCGCCGGCGTTGTCCGTGATGGGCCCGAAGGTGTCCATCGCGAGGATGTAGGCCGCGGTGCCGAGCATGCCCATCGTGGCCACGGCCGTCCCGAACAGCCCCGCGTGGGCGAGGCCGCTCGACGCGCCGAGCCTGTACGAGGTGATGATGGCGGCGGAAATGGTAAAGGTCGGCAACGCGGTGCACTCGAGGGCCACGGCGAATCCGGCAATGATGTTCGTCGCGGGGCCGGTGACCGAAGCCGCCGCGATCGACTTCACGGGACGGTAGCGGTATTCAGTGTAGTACTGGGTGATGTAGACGAAGGCGATGGAGGTGACGATGCCGATGACGCCGCACAGCGCGAAGTGCCACCAGGCGTCGGGGTGGGATGCCGGATTGAGCAGCCAGTAGGTCCCGCCCACGAACGCGACCGCCGCGAGCAGCGCGGTCCACATATACCCGCGGTTGAGCGCGTGCATCGGGTCTTCGTCCTCGCGGGCCTTCACGACCAGCACGCCGACGATCGACGCCACCAATCCGAACGCCCGCGCCACGAGGGGGAAGAGCATCAGGCCCACCACCTGGACTGGCGTAAACACGCCCAGATTCGCGGCCGCCAGACCCGATCCCAGGATCATGGCGCCGATGTTTTCGGCGGCCGTCGATTCGAACAGGTCGGCACCGCGCCCGGCACAGTCGCCCACGTTGTCACCCACCAGGTCCGCGATCACGGCCGGATTGCGCGGGTCGTCTTCCGGGATCCCCGCCTCGACCTTGCCGACCAGGTCGGCGCCGACGTCGGCGGCCTTGGTGTAGATGCCACCGCCTAGCTGCGCGAACAGGGCCACGAACGACGCCCCGAAGCCATACCCCACGATCATCAGCGGGATCTTGGTGGGCGCGAAGTGCAGCCCGTCGAGCACGGTATAGAGGAGGCCGACGCCGAGCAGGCTCATGGCCACCACGAACAGGCCGCTCACAGCCCCGCCGCGCAGCGCGATCTGCAGCGCCTTGTTGAGGCTCGAGCGCGCTGCGCTCGCGCTCCGGATGTTCGAGCGCACCGCCACGTACATGCCGACGAGGCCCGCGATCCCGGAGCAGAGGGCGCCGAACAGGAAGGACAGCGTCGTGGTGAGCGCCAGCGTCGCGGCGGCGGGCTCGCCCTCGTGCGGTTTGCGGAAGAACGCGTACAGTACGTAGATGAGAGCGCCGAGCGCGATGCTCAGGAGACCGATCGTGCGGTACTGCCGCCGCAGGAACGCTTCGGCGCCTTCCTGGATCGCGTCGGAGATCTTGCGCATGTCGGCGGTGCCGGTGTCCTGCCGCAGCACGTAGCCCCGCAGGCCCCAAGCGACGACCAGGGCGAGGACCGAGAGGCCCAGGACGAGAGCGATGAGCATAGTGAGTTGTGACTCCTTGGAGCCCGCCCACGGGGGCGGGGCGGGTCAGTTGCCGATGCGCAGGGGGACGATGACGACGTCCGCCAGGGTCCGTCCGCCCCGCGTGTGCGCCGGGTAGAACTGATACGCCATCATGCGCCGTTGGAACTCCCGGTTGTACGCCGCGTCGGCGATCGGGGGGTCCACTTCCACGCGAGTGACGCGTCCGTCGGCCGCCACCCAGAACGACACGTGCAGGGTGCGGCCGGCCACTGAGCCGGGCACCTGCGCCAGCGGCGGAAGAATCGCCGTCCGCGGCGCGGCGTGAACAATGTAACCGCCTTCGTCGCCCGTTCCAGGCCCCGCCCCCGCCGCCGTCCCGACCCCGGTTGCCGGGCCGCCACCACCCGCCCGCGCTCCCTCAGCACCACCCGTGCCACCGGACACCGGCATCACGGGGAGCGGCAGGGTCGCGCGCGGCAGGTCGACGGGTGGCAGCTCGATGGCGATGCGGCGAAGCCCGGACAGATCGGCCAGCGGCACGTGGGGCGTGAGGGCGACATCGACCGACGCCGGCGTCCCACGGGACAGCACGAAAAAGTTCACGGCGTTGGGCGCCACCGGCGGGGCCGCCCGGCCGGTCGACTCATGTCCCCGAATAAGGAGCGCACCGATCACGCTCGCGTGCGCGAGCACGGCGAGCGCCGCGCCCGGCGCGACGCCCCGGGAGGGGAGCGGCAGGCGAAGCCCAGGGATTGGGGGTCGGGCGTCGGGTGGGTTCACGATGCCTGGGGTATACCCCAAAACGAATGCAGGGGCGCAACATGCTGCGCCCCTACACCACCGCGCGCCCCGCAGCGCGCCGGCTACTTCTTGCCCTGTTCGGGCGGTGTGAAGCCGATCACCTGGACGCCCGCGCCGTGCGCGATGTCCATCGCCTGCATCACGTCGACGTATTTGCGCGTCGGCGCCGCCTTGATAAACAGCAGCTTGGCCGGCCGCGGGTCGTAGATCTGATGGAACGCCTGGTCCAGCTGGCTCACGCTGTACGGCTGGCCGTTGATCGCGTACGAGCCGTCGGCCTTGAGCTCGAGTACGATCTGGCTCGACTGCTGTTGCTTCTGCTTGCTCTGCTGCTCGGGCGGGACCTGGACGTCGAACGCCTTGCGGGACAGGGGCTGCGTGATCATGAAGATGATCAGCAGGACGAGCAAGACGTCGATCAACGGCGTGACGTTGATCTCGGAGCTGAGCCCCTCACCCCCGCCGGACGACCCCATCGCCATGGGTCAGCCCCCTTCTTTCTTCTTCGTGAGGGTCTGCTTCTGCTCGGTGATGGCGCCGACGACGCGCACGCCGGCCCGCCGGGAGATTTCGATGGCCTGCTGCACGCGACCGAACTCGATGTTCTGGTCGGCCTTCAGAAACAGGATCTTGTCCTTGGTGCGGCTCGCGTAGATCGCCTCCAGGCGCCCGGGCAGCTGGTCGTCCGGGATCTGCCTCGGCCCCGGTCCCAAGTCGAGCCAGAACTTGCCGTCCTTGTCGATCCCGAGCTTCACCTCGTCCTGCCCCTCCGGCCGGTTCTCCGGGTTCTGCGAGCGCGGGATCGTGGCCTGGAAACCCGCGGCGATCAGGGGCGTGACGATCATGAAGATGATCAGCAGTACCAGCATCACGTCGATGAGGGGCGTGACGTTGATGTCGGCCTTGACGGCCGCCCGGGCGCTAGTGGCTGACAGGGCCACTGGTCTGCGACGCCTTCTGCGTCTGGAATTCCTTGGTGAAGATCGACCGACCGAACTCCGACCCGACGCTCTTGATCAGGTAATCGATCAGCTCTTTCGACGTGTACGTCATCTCGACGGAGAGGAAGTCGATCTTGGTGGTGAAGTAGTTGTAGAGCCACACCGCCGGAATGGCGACGATGAGTCCGAAGGCGGTGGTGATCAACGCCTCGGCGATACCAGCCGACACCGACGCGAGCGAGCCGCCGCCGCCCGAGGCCGACATGCCGACGAACGCGTTCACGATGCCCATCACCGTGCCCAGCAGTCCCACGAACGGGGCCGTGGAGCCGGTGGTGGCCAGGATGCCGAGACCGCGCTTCAGCTCGGCCGCCACGATGAGAATCTCGCGCTCCACCGCGCGCTCCACCGAGTTGATGTCGGCCGCGGTGATGGTGGCGCGATCACGCAGCAGCGGCTTCACCTCGGAGAGCGCCTCGCCGACCACGCGCGCCACGTGACTGCGGTTCTGTTTCTCGGCCAGCTTGATCGCGCCGTCCAGCTGCTCCTCCTGGAGGAAGCGCGAGAACTCGGGTGCGAATGTCCGCGTCTGCCGCTCCGACCGCACGATTTGGACCAGTTTCTGGACGGCGTTCGCCCACGAGATGACCGACATGACGGCCAAGACGACGACGATGAACTTCGCGAACGGACCCATCGTCACGAACAGGTCGTAAAGCGAGAGACTCATGTGCGCAGGCTCCTTTGGGCGCTACTGTTTGAGGCGGAAGTCGATGGGGATCTGCACCAGCACCCGGACCGCGCGGCCGTGCACGCGCGCCGGGCGGAACAAACACTTGAGCACATAGTTCTTCGCGGATTGATCGAACCCGGGGTTCGGGCTCTGCAGCACCTTCACGGAGGGCGGCTCGGCGCGACCCAAGGTGTCGACGATGGCCTGCACCAACACGCGCCCGGTAATCTGCGCCTGCTTGAGCAGCTCGGGGTACACGGGGACCGGCCCCGAAAGCACCGCGGGCTTCTCCTCGACGATCGCTTCCATGAAGACTTCGTTGCCGGTCGGCACAATCCCGGTCGCCACTCCGCCCTCCACCCCCGACCCCGAGTAGTCCTTGGGATCGAAGTGCTCCTGGAGGTTCACCGGCGGAATGTTGGTGGGGATCACGTCGGGTGCGACGACGGTCTGGAATCCCTTGAGCGGCACGTCGAGCTGGACCGGCTGCTGCTCGGGCGGCTTCTCCTGCTTCGGTTGATCGACGAACACGAGCGCCGTATCGACTCTGACGGAGTTATCCGTCTGACCAGCGTTCAGGGTCGCGTATACCGCCGCCGCGATCACCGCCGTGTGCGCGATCAACGAGACGGCGTTCAGGCCGAACGTCCGTTTGCGGTTCTTGGTGCGCTTGGACTCGATCAGATGGTCGAACACGAGTAGTCGCCCTCCGGCGTGATCGGTGTCTCCATATGAAATAGTGGCCTGAGCGCTTTGCCCGCTAGTGGAGCGGGCATTACAATACGATGACAACCGCGTGAGCTTGAGGCGCCGCTGCAGCAGCCCCCAATCCGCCTCAGCCTGCTCACAGCACCCCCTGCAGCGTGAAATCGATCGGGAGGCGGATGAGGACGCGCACGGCGCGCCCATGCACCCGCCCTGGTCGGAACAACGCTCGCCGCACGTAGGCGAGGGCCGCGGCGTCGAAGCCGCGGTTGGAGCTCCCGACGACCACTGCGGCTCCCTCCGCCCGGCCGAGCGTGTCGATCACGGCCTGGAGAACCACGCGACCCTGGATGCCAGCGGCCCGAAGCAGGTCGGGGTACGCGGGCGGCGGGCCGGCGAGCAACACCGGGGGCTCCTCGACGGACATCCAGTCCGCGGGAGCCTCGCCGGCGTCGGCCGCCGGTCCCGTCCCGGTCACCCCGAGCATCACCACGAAGGGCTCGATGCGCCCTCCCGCGTCGATGGGCGAAAGCCCGACGGGGGGCACGCGTGGCGCGTCGACGACGATCTCCGGGGGCCCCGGAATGTCGTCCGCGACGTCGCCTCGTCGGTCACGCCCGAGCGGCTCGGGCCAGGCAATGATCACGGGCGAGTGCTCCGCGCTCACCGCGCGCGCGGGCTCGAGCGTGGCCAGTACGGCGGTCGCGATGATCGCGGCGTGGGCCATGACGGCGATCAGCCCGCTGGGCACCAACTCGCGGCGGGCGGTGGCTCGTGTGCCGGATTCGATCAGCAGGTCGAGCATGGAGATCCTCCCCATACGAGGTCTCCAACACACTGTCTCGTCCGGCTTACGGTGCGATGGACCCGGCGTGACAAAGCGATGACGAGCGGGTTAGGAGTTTGCGGCGGGCGGCTCCCACGGCAGGGTGACGATGAACGTGGTGCCGCGTCCCGGGCGGCTCACGACGTCGATCCGCCCGCCGTGCGCCTCGGCGATCCACTTGCAAATGGCGAGTCCCAGGCCCGCCCCCGGCCGTTCGCCCGTGCGGGTACGCGCCGAGTCCGCGCGCCAGAACCGGTCGAAGATGTGGGGCAGGTCGCCGGGCGCGATGCCGATCCCGGTGTCGGCGACGCTGAGGGTGAGTTTGCCGTTGACGGGCCCCAGCTGCAGGCGCACGCTCCCGCCCGCCGGCGTGTACTTCACGGCGTTGGTGAGGAGATTGAGGATCAGCTGGCGAATCCGGGTCGCGTCGACCGACACCACCACCGGGTCGGCAGGCGTCGTCACTTCCATCTGCACTCCCGCCTCCTCGGCGAGCAGCTCACCCGTCTCACGCGCCTCCTCGACGATGCCGCGCAGGTCGACGGGCTCGCGGTGCAGCGGCGCGATCCCCTCGTCCGCGCGCGCCAGCGTGAGCAGCGCCTCCACGAGCTCGGTCATGCGCTTGATCTCCTGCAGGGTCTCCTCCAGCGTCGCGAAGGTGTCCTGGGGCAGGTTGGGCGTGGTGATGGCGCGCTCCACACCGGCGCGCAGCACGGTCAGCGGCGTCTTGAGCTCGTGACTGGCGTCGGCGGTAAAGCGTCTCAGGGTGGCGAAGCTCCGCTCCAACCGGGTCATCATCTGGTTCAGGGTTTCGGCGAGGCGGCCGAGCTCGTCCTTCACCAACGGCTCCGCCAGCCGGCGATGCAGGCTCCGGCCGTCCGTGATCTCGCGAACCTCGGTGATGATCTGGTCCACCGGGCCGAGCGCGCGTCGTGAGATCCAGGAGCCCATGAGCAGGGCCACGGCGACGCCAAAGGGCAGGACGAGCGCGAACGTGGAGAGGAGCTGATCGGGACCCAGCTCGGCCGAGCGCACGTTCGCCCCGGCGAGGATGGCGCCGAACTGCGGACCCGCGTCGGTGAGAGAGCGGACCGCGTGGCGAATCGTGGGCCCGTCGGGCTCGATGCGGAAGCTCCCCGGGACCTGGCCGGACACGGGGGCGATCGCGATGCGGCGCAGCTGCTCCACCTGCTGAAACGTGAGCGCCCGGGCATCCGACGACGCGAACAGCAGACTGCCGTCGCGCGCGGTGACGATCAGGATGTCGGGGACCGCTTCGAGCAGCGCGGCGACGTCGGGGATGAGCACCGGCCGTCCGGCGCTGTCCGGCCGCACCAGCACGCCGCGGGCCCGGTAGCTCTCCGCCAGGATGCCCGCCGTGAGCGACGCCTCCGAGCGCATCCGCTGGTCCAGGTCCTGGTAGGAGGCGCTGCGCCGGTCCAGATAGAGGACTGCGGCGAACGCCGCGAGCGTGAGCGCGAGGGCCGCCGAGTACCAGGCGGTGAGCCGACCACGGATCGTCTGCATGTCAGGCCTTCACGACGTAGCCCACCCCGCGCACCGTGTGAATCAGCTTCGGCTCGCGCGCGTGGTCGATCTTCTTGCGGAGCCGCGTGATCACGACATCCACGATGTTGGTGCCGGGATCGAAGTGATAGTCCCAGGCGTACTCGGTGATGAGCGTCCGCGACATGACGCGTCCATGGTGGCGCATCAGATACTCGAGGACCGCGTATTCCTTGGGTGTGAGCTCGATGAGCCGGCCGCCGCGCCGCACCTCGCGACTCCCGGTGTCGAGCGTCAGGTCCGCGACCCGCAGCACCGGCGGCGCAATCGCCTTGGGGCGCCGGCCCAGCGCCTCCACCCGGGCGAGCAGCTCTTCCAGGGAGAAGGGCTTCGTCACGTAGTCGTCGGCGCCCATCTTGAGCGCCTGGACCTTGAAGTCCACGGCGTCCTGCGCGGTGAGCACCAGCACCGGGATCCCCTCGCCCCGATCACGCAGCGTGCGCAGCACCTCGAGCCCCGACAGCGCGGGCAACCGCAGATCGAGCACTAGCATGTCGTAGTGCCCGCCCGCCGAGAGGCGGAGCCCTTCGGCACCGTCGCCCACCAGATCCGCGTTGAACCCCGCCTCGGTCAGGCCGCGCTTGACGTATTGCCCGACGGTCTTGTCGTCTTCGACGACCAGAATCTTCAGCCGATGGGGAGATATACCCTGAAGTTCGAACCGACGCCCACCTGCGATTCGACGTCGATCCGCCCCCGGTGCTCGGCGATGATGCCGTAGCAGATGGAAAGACCCAGGCCGGTGCCGCGTCCCTGGGGCTTGGTGGTGAAGAACGGCTCGAAGATCTTGGGGAGGTCCTCCCGCTTGATCCCGGTGCCGGTGTCGATGAACTCGAGCAGGATCTCGTCCACCCGGTCCGGGTTGATGCGGCTGCGGACGGTGAGCGTGCCGCGGGAGTCCATCGCGTCCAGGGCGTTGAGCATGAGCGCCATGAAGCTCTGGATCAACCGCTCGTGGTCGGCGAGCACCGCCGGCAGGCCCGTCGCCAGCTCCCGCACCACCGTCAACCGTTTGAACCGCGCGTGGTGCTTGAGCAGGAACAGCGTGCGCTCCACGACGCCGTTCACGTCCGTGGGCTTCTTGTCACCGCCCTTGGGGCGCGAAAAGTCCAACAGGCTCTCCACGATGCGACGGCAGCGCTGGACTTCGGTGTCGATGATCTTCAGGTACTCGTCGTAGCCGTGGCGGTCCGGCGGCGCCAGGTCCGCGGTCCGGAGCGCCAGCGCCTCGCAGCAGGCGAGGATCGTCGCCAGGGGGTTGTTGATCTCGTGCATCACGCCGGCCGCGAGTTGGCCGACCGCGGCGAGCTTCTCCGTCTCCGTGAGCCGCTGCTGAGCCTGGCGCCACTCGGTGATGTCCTCGCCGATGGTGATGACGTGCGAGATGGCGCCGCCGTCCTGATGCATCGGAATCTTGGTGATGCGGTAATGGCGCGCCTCGCCCGTCGCCTGCGATTCCATTTCGACCTGCTGCAGCTCGCCCGTGTCGAACACGCGGTCGAACTCCTGCTTCAGGAGGTCGCGCGGCTGTCGGTCGAGCACGTCGAAGATCTCGCGCCCGACGGCGTCCTCGCGCGACACGCCCTGGGTCCCCGTCTCACGCTTGCGGTTCCAGGCCCGGATCCGGTAGCCGCGGTCGATCACGTACAGCCCAACCGGGAGGGAGTCGATGATCTGGGCGGCGAAGCTGCGCTGCGCCTCCATTTCGTGGGTGCGCAGCGCCACCTCGGAGGCGAGGTCCTGCGACAGCTCCGTCGCGGCGATCATGGGGGCGAGAATGCGGGCCACCACGACGACCACGTCGTGCGCGATCCCTTCGTAGCGCCCCGTGGGGATGACGACCTCGAGCGCTCCGAGAGGCTCGTCGTCGTGGATCAGGGGCAGCCGCACGACCGAGCCGCCCGGAACACCCTCGCGCTGCGGCCCGTGTCGCACCCACTCGGCGACCGGCGGCGGGTAGCCCGGCACGTCCGCATCGTCCCCGGACGTGGTGACCGATGCGAAGCGCGAGCCGTCGGGTGTGCGGAGCCAGAGGCGGCAGCGGCGCAGGTTGAGACCGCGCCGCAGCGCACTCACCACGCCGTGCAGGGCCTCCCCGGACGCGAGGCCCGCCTGCAGCACCGACGCTACTTCCGCGATGACCCGGATACCGGGATGCTCGGTATCGAGGGAGGGGACTGCCATCGGCGCTAAACTAGGGATGCCGCTCCCGCCGCGCCAGCGGCACGTCGAAGCGCACGCCCAAGAATGCCCGGACCAGGGTGGCGGTGCCGAAAAAGGCCGTGGGGCCGAACACGAGCCCGAAACCGCCGACCCGCAGGCCCGGAAGGACGGAGACTGCACCCCACGGAGACCCGATCCCGAGCGGCGAGTGCGCGCCGGCGTAGCCCGTCGTCTCGACGGTGACGTCGACTCCCACGCGGCTCGGCGCCGTGTCGGAACCGAACTCGGCGATGGTCAGGGCGCGGGTCCGGGCGGCGAGGGTGGCGCCGAAGACAAACCCCTGCGAACCGCCGATGATCGCCCGCTGATCGATGAATTCACCGAGGCGCGCACCGAGCGACAACGCCGCAATCGGTCCGGAGCGCAGCCCGCGTCCGTAGCCCACATCGAAGCCTTGGATTTGCCATCCGCTGCCGACCGTGTAGGCGAGGCCGAGCGTCAACAGTCCGCCGCGCGTCTCCTGCGCGGCGAGCGGCGTAGACAAACCGGCGAGGGCCGCCAACATTGTGACCATGGACCGACGCACGTTCGTTCTCCTCACCGGCACGGTTTCGAGCGGCCTGATCCGCGCGCCGCAGGCACGGCGCGCGGCCGCAATCGGGAGGCTGCGGTTCGAACTGGACGACCGCCGCCGCTGGTCACTGTGGTACTACGGGGACGGTGCTCCCGTTCCGCTGATCCGCGACGCGGAAGTGGTGACCTGGCTGGCCGACCGCCCCCTCGGCCTCGCCGACTTGGAAGATAGCACTGTCGGCAGCCGTCGCCCCCCCGGCGGCGACGCCGTCGTGGTGCGCGGCCGTGTCGCCGGCGTGTGGGTGGAGGCGGAGTTTCTCACGGCCGGCGCGGCCGAGGCCCCGCAGGCCGTCGTCACGGCGCACCAGAGGCGGCGAGCCTGGCGAGCCACGGCGCCCTCGGGCTCACTCGGGCGGGCCGGGGACTCGCGATCGCCTTCGATACGGGGGAGCCCGGCGAGGCCCGCGTCCAGCTGGGACCCGCTGGGCTCGAGGCGGCGAGCGAGTGGCTCCCGATGCGACCGCTCCGACCCGAAGGCGACGCCTCGCGCATGCGGTTGGCGTTCGACCCGCAGGGCGACGGGCTCACCGCCCTGCGGGCCGTGTTCGTCCCCTCTTCCCCGATCGATCAGGAGCGGCTGGCACAAGCGGTGGCCCCCGCGGGGTGGTGCTCGCGCCAAGAGCTGGCGGGCGGCGTCAGTGAAGCGGACGTGGTGGCGAACACGGAATTCTGCGCCGCGAGCTTCGACCGCAGGTTTTTCCGCTACATCGAGCTCGACGACGGATATCAGCGGGCGGCCGGTGCGTGGGACACCAACGACAAGTTCCCGCACGGCCACGCCTGGCTGACCGATCAGATCCACGCGAAGGGGTTCAAGGCCGGGCTGTGGCTGGCGCCGTTCGCCGTCGCGGAGCGGGCGGGCGTCCCCGCCGAGCATCCCGACTGGCTGCTGCGCGACGCCGGCGGCCCCGTGGTGTGCGACACGCGCGAGTCGTGGGGCGGCGCGATCTACGCACTCGACGGCGCTCATCCCAAGGTCCAGCAGTGGCTGTTCGACCTGGCCCGCCGGGTCGTGCGCGACTGGGGCTACGATTATCTCAGAATCGACGCGCTCCGCTGGGCCACGCTGGGGACGAGCCACTACGGCGGCCTGACGCACGCGGAAGCGTACCGCGGCGGACTGGGCGCGATTCGCGATGGACTCGGCACCGAGGCGTTCGTGGTGGGGAGCGCCGCCCCGCTACAGCACGCCGTCGGACTCGTGAACGGGATGCGGATCGCTCCGGACGTTGCCGCCAGCTGGGGCGGGCTCCAGCCCGCGGCGCGCGCGGCGGGGCTGCGCAGCTTCTACCAGCGCTCGGCCTGGCTGAACGATCCCGACTGCCTCGTGGTACGGCCGCCCCTCACACCGACCGAAGCGCGGGCGTGGGCATCGCTCGTCGCGGTGACGGGCGGACTCACTCTCTTCTCGGACAACCTCCCGAAGCTCCCGCCCGAGCGACTCGCCCTGCTGCAACGTACCCTCCCGGTCGCGCCCGTGGGGGCCCGCCCCATCGATGCCGCCGTGGTAGAGCGCGACGTCGCGCCGGCGATCGTCGCCGGCGACGACGTGGTCCCGCTCAAGGGGCCATGGCGCTTCCGAACCGGGGACGACGCGGCGTACCGCACCCGTGAATTCGACGAAGCGGCGTGGGAGACGATCCCGGTGCCACAACGCTGGAACGAGGCGGGGCATCGGGACTACAGCGGGTTTGGCTGGTACCGGACGCGGTTCTCGCTGCCACCACTGGTCCCCGCGCGGCCGGTGTACCTCGAGCTCGGGAAGATCGCGGACGCCGACGAGGCGTTCTTGAACGGCGTGAAAGTCGGCCAGACCGGAGACTTGCCACCCGGCGACCGCGGCGCGTCACAGGCGTACCGCCGCTATCGCGTCGCCTCCGAGACCCTGAACTGGGGCGGGGACAACGTGCTCGCCGTGCGGGTGTTCGGCGGCACGGCAGGGAGTGGCGGCCTCTGGAGCGTGCACCGGGATGCGCCGCCGCGCGCCTGGGTGGTCGAGGGCGCACCGCGCTGGTGGACCGTGGTGCTGGTGAATTGGGACGACGAGCCACTCCCCACGGCGCTTTCCCTCGGCGCGCTCGGCATGGCGGGCGCCCGGTTCACCGCCTATGACGTGTGGCGCGACGTACCCGTCGCCGATCTCAAAGACGCGGTCACGGTCACGCTCGAGCCGCGCGGCACGCTCACGCTCGGAGTGCGGCCTGCCGCGGCGCGCCCGCTGGTGATCGGGACGACGCGACACGTCGTGCAGGGTGCGGTCGACATCACGGAGGAGACGTGGGACGCCACGGCGCGCACGCTCGCCGCGAAGTCGGTAAACCTCGACGCTCGTGCCTATGCCGTCACCGTCGCCGTCCCGAAAGGGATGCGGCCCGGGACGTGCAAGGCGGACGTGCCTTGCACGGTAAGGAGGCTGGAAACGGGGCACGCGGTGATCGAATGGGCCGCCGGGGGAGACGGACGGGATATCAAGTGGGAATTGAGCTTCCTATCGACGGCAAAAACGAGGAAAGGCAAGAACTAGACGCGCAACTGAATCCCGCGCATGAAGTACTTGTGTGCGACCCAGTACAGGACCACCATCGGGATCACCGCCGCCGTCGCCGCCGCCATCTGATATGGCCAGTTCAGGTCGTACGCGCCGTGCAGGCGCGCGATCCCCACCTCCAACACCTGCATGTTCGGGGACGACGTGGCGACGAGCGGCCAGAAGAAGCTCTTCCACTGGTCGGCGAGGGCCAGCACGCCCAGCGTCGCGACCGCCAGCCCCGACTGCGGCAGGACCACGCGCCGGAAGACCGTCCATTCCCCCGCCCCTTCAAGCCGGGCGGCGTCTTCGAGATCTCGTGGAATAGCGAGAAAGAACTGCCGTAAGAGGAAGATCCCGCTGACGGACACCAGCTCCGTCGAGATCAATCCCTGGTAGCTGTCCACCCAGCCAAGCGCGCTGATGAGCAGGAACCGAGGGACGAGGAGCAGGACGACCGGAAGCATGAGCGCCAAGAGATAGCAGGCGAATACGCGGTCGCGTCCGGGAAATCGCAGCCGCGCGAAGGCGTAGGCGGCGGTGGTGCTGGTGAGCACCTGCCCCAGAGCCACGGCGACCGAGAAGATCGCGCTGTTGAGGAAGAACCGGCCGAACGGCGCCGCAGCGAGCGCGGCCGCGAAGCTCTCTGGATGCGCGCGGCGCAGAGTGTCCCCCTCTCCCAGCAGGGCGGTGGCGACCATATAGAGGAATGGCGCAAGCATGAGGAGCGCCATCGGCAGGCCCAGTCCGTAGGCAAGCCAGTCCCATCGCTGCACTCGTCGCGGTTTCGGTCTACGCATATTCCACCCGCCGATCGAGCAGCCTCAACTGTGTTCGTGTGGCCGCGAGCAGCAGCACGAACAGCAGGAGCGAGAGTACGCTGGCATCGCCGAACTGGAGCTGCTCCCAGGCGGTCCGGTAAATCCGATACACGATGACGTCCGTGGTGCCGACCGGGCCTCCCCCCGTGAGGACCGCGACCAGAGCGAACACCTGGCACGCGCCGAGCATCCCCGTGACCAGCACGAACAGGATCACCGGGCGGAGCAGCGGGAGTGTCACGCGCCGGAACCGCTGCCACGCGTTCGCGCCGTCCACGCGCGCGGCATCGACGTACGCCCGAGGGATGCTCTCCAGCCCGGCGTGGAACACGGCCATCTGATACCCGAGCTGCGTCCAGATCGAGACGATCATCACCGCGATGAGCGCAACTCCGGGATCGCCGAGCCAATCCACCCGTCCCAGTCCGGCGCGCGTGAGCAGCTGCCCAAACAGGTGATTGATGATGCCGACGTCCGGCTGATACATCCACCGCCACACGAGGGCGACCGCTACCACCGACGATACGGCGGGCAGTAAGAACAGCGCCCGCACGAGCCTCGCGCCCCGCGATCCACCGCGGAGTAGCAGGGCGAAGGCGAGCGCCAACCCCATGGAGACCGGGACGTAGCCGGCGTAGAGCAGCGTGCGCCCGAGCGCCGCCCAAACGAGCGGGCTTCCGAGCGCTCGGGCGAGACCCGCCAGCCCGATGAGCGGCCGGGCCGGCTCGACGGGGCTGAATCGGTGCACGGACAGATACAAGGCGAGCAGCAGCGGCGCGACGGTGAACGCGAGGAGGTGCAGCGCCGACGGCGCCAGGAAGCCCCACGCCGCCAAGGTCTCGTCCCGCTGCCGCGGCGATGTGGCGAGGCTCCAGCCGGCCAGCAGCGCTCCGAGCGGACCGAGCCCGGCCACACCGAGCAGGACCGCGAGCCAGGGCGCCGTGCCGGCTTCCAGGGGGCGGGCCCTCAGCTCGACCCAGCGTCCGGGCGCGAGCCGCACGGCGACCACGGCGCGCACGACGCCGGCGACATCGCGTCGCACGACGCCCGAGCCGAGCGAGTCCCCCGGTACCACCTCGGCGCCGCGAGCGATGGCCCCGAGGCCCGTGGGCGCGGCGCGGGTCTCGGGGACGCGGGCCACCGCCTCCTGCATGAGCAGCCGTGCATCGGAGAGCCAGTGATCCGTGGCCTCGCGGCCGGCCAGCCGCACGTCGGCAAACATCGCCACGCCGAACAGGCCGGCGGCCGCGCCGTAGCGCCCCAGCGCCTGGCGCCACGGCTCGCCCGTCCCGCCCATCGCGCGCACCGCCTGCACGCCGGCCACCACGAACAGCAACAGCGCCGCGAAAGACCACGGCGACATGGGCCAGCCTCCCCCTTGCGGTTGGGCCGCGACCGCGCCCACGACAGCCCACCCGTCACGATCGAGCAGCGGCGCGAGCATCGCCTCCCCCGTCCAGCGCACGGCGACCTCGCGACGCAGCCGCTCGAGCGCCGCGGGCGGTAGCGGCGACGCCGTGGCGTGGACCAGGGGCGCGGTGCGGTCGTAGATCTCGAAGGCCGCCGCGAGTCCCGGAAGCCCGGCGAGCGCCCGCGCCCGGATCAAGAGCTGCGGCAGGTCGTACCCGCCGCCGCTCCGGGCCATCGGTGTGACGATCGCCAGGTACCCGGCGGCGGCGGCTGCGTCGCGCGCCGCGAGCCCCCGCTCCCATCGAGCGCGCGCCCAGCGTGCGGCGGCGAGCGGGAGCAGGACGGCCGCCGCAAGGGCGACGAGTGCCGCCCACCGGGCGCGCGCGCGCAGTGTCATCGCGTGGCGCCCAGAAGCCGGTCCAGCTCGCGCGCCGTGGCGCCCGCCACGCGCGCCGGGTCGTCGTGGGTGATCACGATGCGGTCCATGAGATCGGCGAGCCGCTCGGCGACGTCTCGCCACAGCCCGACGCGCGCGCTCCAGGACGGCCGGCCGTGCGCGGCCGCGCGCAGGAACGCCGCGTCCCATCCGAGTGCGTCCGCCGCCGCCACGGCCCTGGCCGCCGCTGCGACCGCCGGCAGCTCCAGCCCAGCCTCTCCCCACGCCGCCGCGGCGGCGGAATCAGTGAGGTCCGCCGCGAGTTCCACCGCAGCTTTGCGCCGCAGGGTCATTGCAGGTACGGCGTAGCCCGACACGTAGAGCACGGTGGCGGACGGGACGCCCTCGCGGTGCGGGATGGCGACGAATCCGACGTGCAGGCGCCCGGCGGCGACGCTCGCACGCAGCCCGGGAATCGCCCAGTGACCCGTCGTCATGAGCGCGAGCCGGCCGCTCGCGAACAGGCGCGCGATGGCCCCCGGCGCGTCACGGGCATCGTGGATCCGCGGCGCTAGCCCCTCGCTCGTAGCCCAACCGGCATACCAGCGCAGCGCCTCGACCGTGGCCCGCGAGTCGAGACACCCTGATGCACGCCGGCCATCGGCGCACAACACGTCGCCGCCGCCCGCCCAGATCCACGGCAGCCACAGGGCGAGGCGTCCGTCGAAGGCGCTCCCCCACTGATCGATCGACCCGTCGCCGTCCGTGTCCCGCGTGAGCTGTTTCGCGACGCGGAGGAAGTCGTCCCACGTCCAGTCGTCCGTGGGATAGGGAAGCGCGGCACGATCCAGCAGATCCTTGTTGTAGGCGACCACCACGGGCGTATAGCCCCGCGGGAGCCCGTACAGCCCGGCGCCGCGGCGGAACACGGCCAGGAGCGTCTGGTCGTAACGCGCCGGGTCGACACCGATCCGCGCGAGATACGGAACGAGGTCGAGGGCCACACCCCGCTCCACGACCTGCGGCACGTCTTCGGCGTCGAGCAGGAACACGTCGGGAGGGTCATCGCCGGCCAGCGAGGTGAGCAGCGCGCGGCGGTACTCGTCCCGCGCCGCGCTCGAGTGTCGCACGAGCTCGAGGCCGGGATGGCGGGCGAGATAGGGCGTCACCAGCCGCTCCTGAAGCTCGACCTCGGCCGCGCCGGCGCCCGAGTCGACGCGATCGGCGAGCACGAGTGCGCCCCGTCCTCCCTCTTTCCGGCCGCCGCCGCACGCCCAGCACGCGAGGCACAGCG
>Ga0209156_10000972_pt1 | contig 23865 bp, 15 predicted proteins | sample GraSoiAngelo_124_FD_185881 | JGI IMG/M metagenome (GOLD analysis project Ga0209156, IMG submission 185881) | Grasslands soil microbial communities from the Angelo Coastal Reserve, California, USA - 14_0927_05_20cm (SPAdes) (version 2) | ecosystem: Environmental > Terrestrial > Soil > Grasslands... | reverse complement strand
CCCGCACCGGCTTGTGGAAGCAGATCTGCGAGCGATTGAACGAGCCGTGTTTGCCAATGCCTACCGAGCTCGGCGAAGACCAGCTGGCCACCTTCGGGGCATATCGGGAGTTCGAATGACCGGGCGGTCCGGATCTTGCGACTCCTCAGGATTACGCACACCCTTAAGACTTCTGAACGCATGCGGTCGCCGTCGATGCCCCTCGAGAACCGCTTCGCCAAGGAGTCTGAGACCTCCGCGGAACGCGCCTGGGCGGATCGCATCCGCGGGGGGGATAGGACCGCGTTCGAGGCACTATATCGCAAGTACTGGCAGCCGCTCTACGCGTTTGCCTTCCGCTACGTACGCTCGAAGGAGGACGCGGAGGAGGTCGTGCAGGACGTGTTTTTCCGGATCTGGCGCGGCCGGGCGGATTGGGTCCCCGCCGGCGCCGTCCGGAACTACGTCTACTGCGCGGTCCGCAACGCCGCACGCGACCGACTGGAGCGCACCGCCGTGGCCCGCCGGTGGCATGTCGGCCAGGTGGCGACGGCGGCGGGGATCCAGTCCGAGCTGGAGGTCGCAGAGCTCGTCGCCCTAGTCCAACGAGCCCTCGACGAGCTTCCCCCCAGACGATCCGCGGTGTGCAAGCTGCGGCTTATCGATGAGCTGAGCTACGCCCAGATCGCCGACCGGCTCGGCATCCGCGAGAAGACGGTGGAGACGCAACTCGCTCGCGGCCTCAAGTTCCTTCGCGACCGGATGCGTCCGGAGGCTCAAAGAACCTCCGCGCCTGCCGACGGCTCGGCCGTGAACACGTGGCGCCCCACGCCGGCCGCAGCGCCGCGCGGCGCATAGAAGCGCTCGCGCAGCGCGGTCATGACCTCGGGCGCCCGCTCGACGCGGCACAGCGCCACGATCGAGCCACCGAACCCGGCTCCCGTGAGGCGCGCTCCCGCCGCGCCTGCCTCCCGGGCCAGCTCCACGAGCCGGTCCAGCTCGGCGTGGCTCACCTCGTAGTCGTCCCGCAAACTCCGATGCGAGGCGTCGAGCAGTTGCCCGAACGCCGCCAGGTCTTGAGCGGCCAGCGCCGCCTCCGCCTGCCGCACGCGGGTCCCCTCGGTGACCACGTGACGGAACCGCCGCGCCAGCACGCCGGTGAGGTTTGTCTCCGCGACTTGGAGCAGCTGCTCGACCGTGGCCGCCGCGAGCAGGGCGGGGTAGGTGACGTCCTCCTGCTGGCCGAGCCGCTTGGCCACGAGGCGGCGCGCCTCGTCGCACTGCCGCGTGCGCTCGTTGTAGGCCTGCCGCGCGCCGCCGGACTTCTCGGCGTGTACCAGGCTCCACGCCACGAGGAACTGCCAATCGCCGGGAACGGCGGTGGGCGTGAGCCGGAGCGGGTGGAAGTCGATGCGTGACGCGCACCCGGCGCGCGCGCCGAGGATAATCGCCTGGTCCATCCCGCCGCCCGCGGTGCCGACGTAACGCTCGCCGCGCCCCAGGAGCTCCATCAGCTCGAGCGGCGCCACCATCCTCCGGTTCGCGTGCAGCAGCGCGAGGGCCATGGCCACGACGACCGCAGATGAGGAGCTGAGCCCCGCGGCGATCGGGAGATCGCTCTCCACCATTGCGTCCACGCCCCGCAGATCCGGGAAGCGTTGGGCCAGGGCCTGGGCCGCCGCCCTGGCGTAGTTGCCCCAGTCTCCCGCCGGCGCCGCCGGAATGCTCGCTTTGACCGCGAAGGCGCTGGGCGCGAAACGAGCGTCGCGGTTGACGAGGCGCGTCTCGCAATCCGCGCGCGGGTGAAACGCGAGGCGGACGCTCTGGCGGAGAGCCATGGGGAGGACGGGGAGGCCGCAGTAGTCGATGTGCTCGCCGATCAAGTTCACGCGCCCGGGCGCGCGGACCACGTGCACGGGGCCGGCGGAGGAGCCGAACGCCTGCGCGAACGCTGCGGTGAGGTCAGTCGAAGTCATGAGGCTTATCAGAAGCAGATCCTTCGCGCCTGCGGCGCTCAGGATGACACGCGCGCTCGCTCCGGGAATTATAGAAGAACTATTGCTTCAGCTCCCGCACCGCCCGCCCCGCGGCGCGGATGTTCGCGAGCGTCATCTCGGAGTACTTCCGTGACAGCAGCACGCCGTGTGCGCCTCCCTGAAACGCCGCCCCTACCGCTTGGTAGACGTCGTCGGGTTGGGTCTTCTTTTCATTCGTGCCGGTGGGAATGTCGACGTCGATCCCCGGCCAGATCTTGAGGCGCGGCCCCGCTCCCGCCACGGCGCGCTTGGTCTCGCGCAGCACGTAGTCGGCCGAGAGGCCCTGCTCAGCGATGCGGTCCAGCGGCTGCTCGCGGTATTGCTGCACGCCGTAGGTGAGGTCGAGGACCTGTTGGGGAGTGAGGTCCGCGAGCAACGTCGCATGGATGTTGCGAATGTATTGCGCGAGGCGGGGACCGCCGCAGTTGTTGTACATGACGACCTTCAAGAAGTCCGAGTACTTAGCGAACTCGCCGTAATCCTGCTCGGCGCGGTAGAGCGGTGAAAACGAGTTGTTGTGCCAGATGTGCCAGCCGACACCCTTGGCCGGAGCGATGCCTTTCGCGAGCCGATACACGTCCCGGTAGGTGTCGCGGAGCCCTTCGTTCCACAGCCGCTCCCAGGCGAGCAGCTCCGGATATGTGACGAGGAGCCGCCAGAACGTCACGAACGCCCCGTCGGCGGGTCGCTGCCCCGCGCGCAGCGCGGCGGTCCAGCGCTCCAGCGCCAGATAGCCGTCCCGGGCGCGCTCGATGTTGATCCCGTCCCGGTGCGCGGCGGCGAGACAGTGCGGGCAGAAGCACGCGATCACTCCGCCCGCGCTCGAGCTGCCATGGCTCGCGCCGAGGGCGTTGTCGAGCGGTCCCTGGCGCTCGCTTCCCCACATCAGGCCGTCCACGTCGTAAGACCGCAGATAATCCTCGGAAAGCCCGAGCCAGAAGTTCCGTGCGTTGGGGTTGCGGTGACAGGTGAGGCCGGTGGGCTTGCCGTGGAGGTCGATCTCCGCCGCCTGGTCGAACCCGGGCACCTCGCGGCGGAACACGTCTTCGAACCAGCAGATCACCTTCATCCCGCGGCGGTGTGCCGCCGGCAGGACGTCGGCGATCACGTCGTAATTCGGATGATCGGGCGCCTGCTCGGGAGCGATGCTCGTGTGGCGATAATACTGCCGATGCGGCGTCGCAAAGTTGCCGCCGCGGAACTCGTCGTCGTATTCCTGCTTGCCGTGATCCGGGAGCGGCTGGCCGCGGAGCTGGCGGCCGCCGATGCCGCGACCATAGGTGAACGTGGCGAGAAACAGCGTGTTGATCGCGGCCATGTCCTGGAGTCCATCCAGCACCTGGTCGGTGCCTTCGTCCACGAATGACACCGCCCCCACCTGAATGCCGACCATCGGCCGGTCGGCCGCTGCCCCGCGCGGGGCGCGACCAAGGGCGCCACTTCCGGCGATCAGCGTGGAGGTTTCCAGAAACGTGCGACGATCCATCGGTCATCTCCTCTAGAGCCTGTACGTCTCCTTCGCCAGATCATACGCCAGCGCCCGTGCCATCCGTCGCGCATCCTCCAGCTCGATGATGTGGCGCGCGACGAGCCGGGCGAGATAATTCGCATCCACCCGCCGCGCCAGGTCGTGCCGCGCCGGGATCGAGCAGAAGGCCCGCGTGTCGTCGTTGAAGCCGGCGGTCTTGTAGATGCTCGCCGTCTCGGTGGTGCGCTCGCGAAACCGCGTCATCCCTTCGAGCGAGTCGTGAAACCACCACGGTGGCCCCAGCCGTACCGCCGGATAGTGGCCTGCGAGCGGCGCCAGCTCGCGGCTGTACGTGGATTCGTCCAGCGTGAACAGCACGAGTGTGAACCGCGGATCGTTGCCGTAGGCAGTGAGCAGCGGCCGCAAATTGCGCGTGAACTCGGTGGCGACGGGAATGTCGCCGCCGCGGTCGGGGCCGAACCGCTCGAACAGCAGCTGGTTATGGTTGCGGAACGCCCCCGGGTGGAGCTGCATCACGAGCCCGTCGTCGAGCGACATGCGCGCCATCTCGAGCAACAGATGCGCCTCGAAGCGGCGCTCATCGGCCCGAGTCGCCTCCCCCTGGCGCGCCTGCTGGAACAGCACCTCGGCCTCGTCCGGAGGGAGCCACGTCGTGTGGGGCTCGAGCACCGCGTGATCGGTGGCGGTGGCCCCCATGCGCTTGAAGAACGCGCGACGGTCCTCGAGCGCGTGCACGAACTCGGCGTAGTCCACGAGCGGCGCGCCGTGCTCGCGGCCGAGCGCCTCGAGCTCGGCGGGCCAGCCGGGCGCCGCGATCTTGAAGACGGCATCGGGGCGGAAGCACGGGATCACCTTCCCCTTCCATCCCGACTGGCGCAGCGCCTGATGATGCTCGAGCGGGTCGCTCGCCTTGTCCGTCGTGGCGAGGACCTCGATGTTGAAGCGCTCGAACAACGCCCGCGGCCGGAACTCCGGGCTGGCGAGCCGCTCCACGATGGCGTCGTAGATCGACCGGGCCGTCTCCGCCGCGAGCCGCTGCTCGACGCCGAACACGTCGTGCAGCTCGTGGTCGAGCCACGCACCCGTCGGCGTGCCGCGGAACAGGAAATACTGCTCGGCGAAGAGCTGCCACACCTTGCGCGGGTCGCCGTCCAGCAGCGTCTCGAGCGGCACCCCGCGCGCGTACAAGAGCCGCAGGATGTAATGGTCGGGCTGGACGATCAGCGCGGCGGGCTCCGCGAACGGCTCGTTGCCGGCCAGAATGCGCGGGTCGACGTGGCCGTGCGGTGCGATGATGGGAAGCCGGCGCGTCTCGTCGTACAACGTGCGCGCGACGCGCCGGATTGCGGGGTCAGGATCGAAGCAGCGGTCCTCGTGGAGGACGAGCGCGTCCGCCACTACACGACGGGCGCCCAGCCCGGGGCGTACTCCCGCTGCCAGAACTTCATCGCCTCCTCGTCCCCGACGATGTGGCCCGACTTGGGGTCGATGCGCAGCGCGCGCCCCGTCGACTGCGCGATGTTGCCCAGGTGGCCCAGCAGCACGCTCTTCGCGCCTTCCTCGATCGGCTGATGCAACGCGGCGCCGGTGCGGATCGCGTCGACGAAGTTCGCGATGTGCAGGACGGTCATGTCGTCGTCGGCATGCGTATTGAGACCGTCTCCGGCTCGAGCGGCGAGGGATTGCTTCACGACCTTGCCCTTCACGTCGGACACGATGTAGCCGTCGCGGTCCATCACCACGCTGCCCGTGGTGCCGAGAATGGCGGTACCGCGGTCGCGGCCGTACGTGGGCAGGCCGTTGCAGCTTTGGCCCTGCCAGAGGATGGTCTTCCCGCCCGCGAACTCGAAGCAGGCCTCCTGCGTGTCGGGGAACTCCCAGTCGTCGTCGAAGTGATAGCGGCCGCCGACCGACGTGACGCGGACGGGGAAGTCCACGCCCAGGGCCCAGCGGGCCACGTCGATCTCGTGCGTGCCGTTGTTGCAGATCTCGCCCGTGCCCCAGCGCCGGAACCAGTGCCAGTTGTAATGGATGACGTTGTCACGGTACGGGGTGTGCGGCGCCGGGCCCTGCCACAGCTCGTAGTCGAGGTTCGCCGGCACGGGCGCGGGCTTGCCGTGTCCGATGGTGGCGCGGGTGTTGGCGTACCAGGCGCGCGCCAGGTAAGGCTGCCCGATCGCCCCTTCCTTAATAGCCTGCACGACCTCGATGGAGCGCGGCGCGGAGCGCTGCTGCGTCCCCATCTGCACCACCCGCAGGTGCTTGCGTTGCGCCTCGACCAGCAGCTCGCCTTCGCGCGCGTTGTGCCCGCACGGCTTCTCGACGTAGACGTGCTTCCCCGCCTGCATGGCGAGGAGCGCGGCGGGCGTATGCCAGTGGTCGGGCGCCGCAATGACGAGCGCGTCCACGCTCTTGTCGTCGAGCGCCCGGCGGAAGTCCCCCAGCCCCTTGGGAGCCTTGGTTTGTGCTGCCGCGACGTCGGTCACGGCCTTGCCCAGCACCTGGGAATCCACGTCGCACACGTAGGCCACCACGGCGTTGGGCGTGCGGGCGAAGGTACGGCCCAGCACTGCGCCGCGGCCGTTCAGGCCCATGATCGCAACGACGACCTGCTCGCTCGGCCGCGACATCAGGGATGATAAACCCCGCGGAGCGTAGACCTCGTCCCCGTGATCCTGCAACACGATGTGCCCCTTGCGCCGCTCCGCGAAGGCCGGGATGGAGTGGTACTTGCTCGCGGCGAGCGCCGAGTCCATGTGCGCCGTGCCGAGCTCGAACTCGACGAGCTTCTCGCCGTTGAGCCAGTGCTCGCCGTGGTTGCCGCGGAAGATTATCCGCGACTGATTCCACTCGCCCACGGGGCGGAGGTGCTTCGCGCCGTTCGGCGCCACGAGATCGTATAGCGCGCCGGCCCGGTGGGTCGGCAGCTGGCCGTCGGGGTGGCGATCGTCATCCAGCATCTGGTACTCGAACCCCAGCGCGGAATGATTCGGCGCGATGGCGCCCTGCGCGACCGCCGCGGGGGTCATCGCCCCGGCTTGCGCCACGGACAGCTCCTCGGAGACGTTGTACTTGACGCCGCTGTTCGCCCCAGGTGTGACCTTCCACTCCCAGCTCAGCTCGAAGTCCCCGAACGTCTCCACGGTCATCAGGTCGCCGCCGTTCAGGGGTCTCCCGTCGGGAACCCGGGGCACTTTGCCGTTCGCGATCTTCCTGATCGTGCCATCCACGATCTTCCAATGCGCCGTGGGCACGGTGTCGTAACCCAGGCCGCGCCATCCCGTGAGGGTCCGGCCGTCGAACAGCAGCCGCCAGCCGGCGACGCGCTCGGCCTCGGTCAGCTGATTGGGGCGTAGGTTGGTCGAGCTGAACGTCGCGGGGGCCCGCGTCTGGGCGCCCAGCGTGGGCCCGCAGGCCGCGAGCGCCAGGACCCACCATCGATGAGTGATCATGTTCACTCCAAAAGCCTCACAGGTTGCCGCGCTTCGACTCCGCCACAGCGTAGTCGCAGGCGCGCGCGGTGAGCGCCATGTAGGTGATGGACGGATTGACGCACGACGAGCTCGCCATACACGAGCCGTCGGTCACGAACAGGTTGGGGACGTCGTGCGCCTGGTTGTGTGCATTCAAGACCGAGGTCTTGGGGTCGCGTCCCATGCGGGCTGTGCCCATCTCATGGATGCCCAGCCCCGGCTCGGCGCCGAGGCCGTCCTGGCGATTGGCGTCATACGTACGCACGTCCTTGACCCCCGCGGCCTCGAGCATTTCGGCGGCCGACGCGGCCATATCCTTCCGCATGGCGAGCTCGTTGTCGCCCCACGTGCAGTGAATGCGGAGCACCGGGATCCCGAACTCGTCGGTTTGGTCCGAGAGCGCGACGTAGTTCTCGGCGCGCGGCAGGCACTCGCCGAACGCGGTCATGCCCATCGTCCAGCGCCCCGGGTCGTGCAGCTGGCGTTTGAGCTCCACGCCGAACCCGGGCTCGCCGGCGCCGCGCGCCCAGCCCTGGCGACTCGCGCCGCCTTGATAGCCGAACCCGCGCACGTAGTCGCCGCGGCGCGACGCCTCGTCCCCCAGGTTCCGGAACCTTGGGACATAGATGCCGTTCGGCCGGTTGCCCTGGTAGTAGTGGTCGAGCAGTCCCTCGATCCCCCCGCTCGCGCCCACGCGGAAATGGTGGTCCATGAGATAGTGTCCGAGCACCCCGCTCGAGTTGGCCAGGCCGTTCGGGAAAGTGGACGACTTGGAGTTCAGGAGGACGCGGGCGGTCGCGAGCGTCGACGCGCACAGGAACACCACACGGCCGGAGTACTCGCGCGTCTGCTTCGTCACCGTGTCCACGACGCGCACCCCGGTGACCCGGTGCTTGGCGGGGTCGTAGATGAGCGAGTGCACCACGCTGTCGGGAACGATGGTGAGCCGCCCGGTCGCCCGCGCGGCGGGGAGCGTGGAGGCCTGGCTCGAGAAATACGAGCCCGTGGAGCAGCCCCGCTCGCAGGGACCGCAGTAATGGCACGGCAGGCGCCCGTTCAACGCCTGAGTGAGGATCGCCACGCGGCCGATGGTGAGCCGCCGGTCGGGGAAGGCGCGCTCCAGCCCCGCCTTCACGAACTTCTCACCCGCGTTCATCTCCATCGGGGGCTGGAACTCGCCGTCCGGGAGCTGCGGCAGCCCCAACTTTTCCCCACTCACGCCGATGAAGCGTTCCACGTAGCTGTACCACGGTGCCACGTCGGCGTAGCGAATCGGCCAATCGACGCCCTGGCCGTCGCGCAGATTCGCCTCGAAATCGAGGTCGCTCCAGCGATACACCTGGCGTCCCCAGATCAGCGACTTCCCGCCCACTTGGTCTCCCTGAATCCAGGTGAACGGCTTGTCCTCGACGTACGGGTTACGGTGATCCTTGATGAAGAAGTGCTTGATCGATTCGTGGAACTGGCCGGTGCGCGCCTGGATCGGATACTCCGCGGCGCCTTGCGTCCCCACGGCCAGCCGCGCGTTGCGCAACGGGAACTCCCAGATCGGCTTGTGTTCGGTGATGTAATCCTTGCGGTGCTCGACGTTGCGGCCGCGCTCGATGACCAGCGTCTCGAGTCCCTTCTCAGTGAGCTCCTTCGCGGCCCAGCCCCCCGTGATCCCGGACCCGATCACGATCGCGTCGTAGGTGATCATGCCCAGGCCCGCCCGACGGAGCTGTACGGGATGTCGCCGCGGTACGTCCCGAATGGGCTCACGTGCAGCTCCTGCATGGCGCCGATCTCCGATGTGTAATAGCCGACGAGCGTCAGCTCCTTCACGCGGCGGAAGAACCAGCCATCCTCTCCCCGGCCCGCCGTGTACGCCGCCGCGTCCACCTCACGGAGCAGCGCCAGCTGCTGTTCGGTCGTGGACTGCACGAGCGGCTTCCCGTAACGGGACCGTGCCTGGGTGTCCACGCCAGCGAGGCCTGCCAGGAACCGGTCGCGCTCCGCAGCGGCATAATGGTCAGTGAGGAGCGTATCGACGAAGCGGTGCACGCCCGCCGCGCGCGCGCCGGGTGTCTCCGTCTGCGGAACGATGTGCTCGGCGAGCGTGGCGACGAGCTCCAGCTGGGCCGGACTCAACGTCCGCGGCGCCCACGCGGGCGACGCCGCCCAGGCCCGCCGCGTCGCCGTGCTGAAGACGCCCGCGACGGTGGGAGCGGAGATCGCCCCGCCCAACAACAGCGCTACCTGCTGCAGGGCGCGACGGCGACTGATCGTCTCACGTTTCACAGGGTGACCCCTTCCTTCCAGATGGCGATCTCACGGTAGCCGTACTTCTCGTTGTTCGCGAGGGCCCGTCCGGAGGCCACGTCGAGGATCAGCGCGAACAGATCCGCTTCGAGCCGGTCCAGCGTGGCCGTGCCGTCCAGCAGCAGACCGGCGTTGAAGTCGATCCAGTGCGGCTTCTTCGCGGCGATTTCTGAGTTGGACGAGATCTTGAGCGTCGGCACCGGGAAGCCGAGCGGCGTGCCGCGCCCCGTCGTGAAGAGGAGCAGGGTGGCACCGCTCACGACCAGCGCCGTCGACGATACCCCGTCGTTCCCCGGCGATTCGAGCAGGGACAGGCCCGCTCCGTTCCGCGTCCCGCCTCCCCCGGCCGCCGCCACCTCACCATAGCGCAGCACCTGGGTCACCGGAGCGCGCCCGCCCTTCTGGACCGCCCCCAGCGACTTCTCCTCGAGCGTGGTCAGCCCGCCCGCCGTGTTGCCGGGCGACGGGTTTTCGTAGATCGGCCGCTTGTGGCGGAGCAGATACCCCTTGAAGTCGTTCACCAACCCGACGATGTCCTGGAAGACCGCCTCTCCCGCCGCGCGGTTCATCAGTAGCCGCTCGGCCCCGAACATCTCCGGGACCTCGGTGAGGATCACGCGGCCCCCGAGGGCGGTCAGCCGGTCGGCGATCCGGCCGACGAGCGGATTGGCGGTGATGCCGCTCAAGCCGTCCGACCCGCCGCACTTGTGACCGAGGACGAGATCGGACGCCGGACACGCCACCCGCTTGTCGCGCTCCACGAGCTCGACCAGCTCCGCCAGGCTCGAGAGCCCGGTCTCGATCTCGTCGGACACCTCCTGCGAGTTGAAGAACCGCACGCGCTCGCGGTCGACGTCTCCGGCGATGCTGAGCAGCTCGTCGAGCTGGTTGTTCTCGCAGCCCAGGCCCAGGACCAGCACGCCGCCCGCGTTGGGATGGCGCAGCAGGCCGGCCAGGATGCGCTGGGTGTTCTTCAGGTCGTCGCCGAGCTGGCTGCAGCCGTACGGGTGCGAAAAGCTGAAGACCCCGTCGATCCGCCCGGCGAAGCGCGCCGCTCCCGTGCGGCCGATCTGCTCGGCGGCGTGATTCACGCAGCCTACGGTATTGAGGATCCACACCTCGTTGCGGGTGCCCACGCGCCCGTTGCGGCGCCGGTAGCCTGCGAACGTCGGCGTCGCCCGCTGATCGTCGGGGGCTCCCGGAGCGACTGCGTATTTTTGTCGCGGAGGGAGCCCCCGACGATCAGCGGGCTCGTAACGGTAATCGACCACGCCTTCGAGGCACGTCTTGAGATTGTGGGTGTGCACCCAGGCGCCCGGCGCGATGGCCGCCGTCGCCGCGCCGATCGGGAAGCCGTACTTCACCACCGGCTCGCCCGGCTCGATCGGGCGCACCGCGATCTTGTGGCCGGCGGGCACGTCGTCGCGCAGCACTACGCCGGCGTCCTCGACGACGACCTCGCTCCCGGCCGGCAATGACCGAACCGCCACCACGACGTTGTCGGCCGGATGGATTCTGACCGCCTGGGGCGCTGCCGTCACCGCGTGAAGTCCCGGTAGTACGTCTCGATCTGCGCTGGCGTGGCGGTCCCGGACAGGATCAGGACGCGGTATCGGAACGTGGTCGACTCCCCCGGCGCAAGCCGGAAGTTGAGCGATTCCTTTCCATTCGTGAATGCCTTCCGTCCCAGCGGGTTGGCCGCGAACAGGCCGTAGCCCCGCGCGTGCCAAAACGTCGGGAAGCCCACGTTCTTGGGATGATCGAGAATCGCGAGCGTGACCGGCTCCCCTTCCACCATCCCGGACAGCATCGCCCAGCGGCCGCGCGTGCCCCACACCGAGTCGCCCTCGAGGCCCTCGGAGCTCCGGTAGCGGCCGGTGACGCCCTCGTTGTTGAGCATCGGCACGGTGGTCGCGTGGCCGTTGGCGTCGGTGAACACCTCCGCCGTCGTGGAGGGTTGCTCGAGCGAGCGGGCCACCCGCATGCCCAGCATCCCGTCCTTCTCGTCCGCGAAGGTCACAGGTTGGCCGAGCGCCGTGAGGGTCGTCATCCGGTCCACGCCGCGCATGCCGTCCGCGGCCCGGAACACGAACCGGGTGTCTTCACGCAGCAGCGCCTTCCCCTCGTGATCCACCCATTCCGCCGTCACCTCCAGCACCCCCTGACCCGCTCCGCCCTCGGCGCGGCGCACGGCGCGCTGCACGATCGTGCCCATCTTGGGGGCGCGCGCCGCCGGGATGGCGTCCGAGTTATTCCAGAAGTCGAGGCCGTTCACGTCACTGTAGGTGAACCACAGGCCGACGTGATGCGGGTGGTCCACGTGCTCGCCCGGCCGGGGATCGAGCGGCCAGCCGCGGGTGACCAGCTTCCCCGACGCGGTCCGCAGCGGGTAGAGCGTCGGCTTCCTGAGGGTGGTCGCGGTCGGGTAGATGTACGCGGTGAACGGCTTCCCGTCGACCAGCACGTCGACGCGGCGGGCGTCATCGTGCCGGATAACCTCCACGCGTGGAGGTTGTGGAGGTTGGTGGAGGCTACGACCTCCAGAACCTCCCACCTCCAGAACCAGGCCCAACAGCCAAGCCTTGCGCATGTCGTTCCGGTCCTCACCCCATCACAATGTCGCGCTTCGTGTCGTCGAACATCACCTTCCGGCCGCTGTGCATCGCGGCGACGGTCATGCACAACGCCACGGCGTGGTTGTAGCCCGCCTCGATGTTGGCGTTGGGCTGCTTGCGCGAGCGCACGCATTCCATCCAGTTCCGCACGTTGGCTGTGGTGGACGAATCGGCGCCGGTGTCCGCCGCGGTCTCCGCCGGGGCCAAGTCGGAGAGCTTGGTCGTCGCCAGCAGATTGGGCTTCATCTCCATCTCCGCCGCGGCCCGCTCGTTCAGGCCCCCGGTCGGTGTGATCTCGTTGGTGTCGAGGTTCAGCATCCCGGCATTCGAGTAGTACAGTTCCTTCGTGCCGCCGGCCGAGTTGGTCATGCGCGACGAGTACACCACCTGGAACCCCTTGGTGGGATCGTTGAGGGGCCCATAGTCGAACACGATCGTGGCGGTGTCCCAGTTCTTGCGCCCGTCCTTCCACAGGTACACGCCGCCGTTGGCGACGACGCTGCGGGGGCGCGGCAGGTCGGTGAACCAGTGCACGGTGTCGATTTGGTGCACCATCCACTGGTCCGGGATGCCGGAGGAGTAGGGCCAGAACAGGCGAAACTCGAGGTACTTCCGCGGGTCCCACGGCTCGGAGGGGAGATAGGCGAGAAACCGCTTCCAGTCGGTGTCCTGCTCCTTGATCGCGGCGACGAGCTGCGGGCGGCGCCAGCGTCCCGGCTGGTTCACGTTCCAGGTCATCTCGGCCATGACGATGTCGCCGAACTTGCCCGACCGGAGGAACTCGTTGGCGATCTGGTAGTTCTTGGCGCTGCGGCGCTGCGTGCCGATCTGCACGATGCGGTTCGCCTGCTTGACGGCGTCGCGGATGGCCACGGCCATCTCCATGGTGTGCGCCAGCGGCTTCTCGATGTAGGCGTCCTGCCCGGCGTGCATCGCTTCGACGCCGTGGTAGGCGTGCGCGAAGTCGGGCGTCGAGATCATCACCGCGTCGGTGGCCTTCGCGTCGTACATCTCTTCGTTGTTGCGGAACGGCCGCGGCTTGGCCCCCGTCACCTTCTCGATCCCGGCGACCCCTTCGTCGCGCCGCCGGTTCCAGATGTCGGAGACGGCGACGATCTCGAAGTTGAGCTCCTTGCCGACCTTCCCGAACGCGGGGAGCAGGGCCTGGCGGAAGCGATCGGAGAAGCCGACGATCCCCACGCGCACGCGGTCGTTGGCGCCGAGGATCCGCGCGTAACGCGCCGCCGGCAAGGCGGCGGCCGCCACCTGCAAGAACTCGCGGCGAGGCATCTTCGTCTTCTTGGGCATCTCCCCTCCTCGGGTCAAGAGTGTGGGCGCGCGCGGCCGGCGGCGGACAGCCCGGCGAGCGCGCCGCGCATGTAGGCGAACGACTGCTTCATCCCCGGCAACGGGTCATCGGCGTCGATTTCGTACTCGAGGTTGACGTAGCCCCGAAAGCCGATCGCCTGGAGCTGCTGGAAGATCTGGGCGATCGGGATCGCTCCCTCGCCGACGATGCACTGGCTCCCCTTCGCCGTGAGATCGCGCAGGTCTTTGGCGTGCATGTCGAGCAGCCGCGGCCCCGCATCGGCGACGGCCTGCACGACGTCCGTGCCCGTGCGCACGGTGTGCCCGATGTCGATGCACAGCCCCATCCGCGGGTCCATGTTCTTCACGTGCTTGAGCGCGTCGTAGGGCGACGGGAAGTTCTTGTCCTCCGGGCCGTGGTTGTGGATCGCGACCTTGATGTCGTACTGTCGGGCGAAGCGCTCGATGCGCGGCAGCGTCGGCGCGGCAGCGTGAGCGGTGATCAACGGCAGGCCGGCGGCCCTGGCGTACGCGAAGTATTTCTCCACGTCCGCGTCCGTGTCCCGGTCGAAGCTGATGACCCCGCCGCCCACGATCACGAGCCCGGCGGCCTCGATCTCCTGGCGCGCCGCCGCCAGCTCCGCGGGCGAGAGCTCGAACGGCAGGTGCACGGACTTGAGGTTGATGTAGCGTGCGCCCAGCGCCTTCACCATGGCGATGGCTTTGTCCCGCGGGAAGTTGCGCAGCGAGTAGCTGGCGACGCCCAGCCTCACTCCCTCTTCCACGCTCCGGTCCTCACCCCCTGACCCCCTCTCCGTTCCGGAGAGGGGGGACGGCGTAAGTACCCCCTCTCCCGAAGGGAGAGGGGGCCAGGGGGTGAGGACGGAAGCTGCCGCTGCGGTGACAAATCGACGCCGCGAGACGCGTGACTCGGACATCAGTACCCCGGGTTCTGCGGGAAGGGGGTGGTGGTGCGGTCGATCTGCGTCTGCGGGATCGGCCGCAACACATGATATGGCTGGATGCTGGTCTTGCCGGTTGCGTCTTGCCAGTTGTACGTCTTGACGCGCGACAGCAGGGTGTGCGTCCGCACCAGGTCGAACCAGCGCATCGTCTCGCCCGCGAGCTCGCGGGCGCGCTCGTTCAGGACCTCGTCGAGCGTGAGCTGTGGCAACGCGAGCTCCATCTCGGTCTCATGCCCCGGGATGGCGGCGCGCCGCCGCACCGCGTTGATGTAGGGAAGCCCTTCGGCCGGCCGGCCGTCGCGCATCAGTGCCTCGGCCGCGATCAAGTACGTCTCGGCCAGGCGGAAGAGCAGGTAGTCGCGCGAGCCGCGCGTGTCGTTGACGGCGAGCCGGAACGGGTCTAGGAACTTATTCAGCGACGGAAAAATCCGGCTGCTGTACGTCTTGGGCGTGTACACGCGGTAGGGCCTGGTCTTCGCCAGCATGGTGTCCGCGTCCGTGGTCGAGACGTACACCGCCGTATCCCCCAACTGGAACTTGGGCTTGCCCGTCGAATCTCGCGGGATCGTCCCGATGTTGTTCGCATACCATACACGCTGGAACTGAGCATCGTAGCGCCCGTCCTTGGTGCGGTCGTACAGGCTCAAGAAGAACCTGGTCGGCCGGAAGCGCTTGAATGGGCGGCCATTGGCGATGTCGCGCAGCATCCCGGGCAGCACGTCGTACTCCATCAAGAAGTAGAGGTGTCCGGTGTTGCCGGGGCCGGTGGTGAGGGGATCGCTGGTGTACTGCACCGACCAGATGACCTCGGCGTTGCGCTCGTTGTGGATGTCGAACACGTCGGCGAAGCGCGGCAGCAGCTGGTACAGCCCGGACTTGATCACCCGCTGCGCGTAGTCGGCGGCGTTGGCGAAATCCCCGGCCTGTCGCTTGGCGACCTCGTCGGCGGCGGAGTCGTTGGGGACCCGCAGGCGTGTCAAGTACACCTTGGCGAGCAGGTGCTGGACGGCGCCTTTCGTCGCCCGCCCGTAGTCCTGCTGCACAGCGGGCAGATGCGTCTCGGCGTACTGCAAGTCCGGGATGATCACGGCATCATACACACTGTCCACGGGAGCACGGTACGCCTCGGTGGTGGGCGCATCGATGCCGTGCGACTCGATGGGCAACGGGCCGAACATCTGCACGAGGTAGAAATAGTAGAGCGCCCGGAGGAACCGCAGCTCGCCCACCCGCTCCGCCTTGGCGCTCGAGTCCATCGTCACGATCGACGCCTGGTCGAGCGCCGTGTTGGCGGTGTTGATCGCGCGGTAGAAGTTGTTCCAGGCGTTCGTGATGTAGTCGAGCGTAGGGTTCAGCTGCGTGGTGTAGTCGTTGACGAACTTGTAGCTGCCGTCGGCGCCCTTGTAGAAGATGTCCGTGCCGAACTCGGTCAGCGTGAAGCCCGGCTCCTGCGCCCAGAAGCTGCGCAGCGGCTCGTACGACGCGTTCACGAGGGCCTGAAAGGCCGCCTGGCTGCCGTACGCCCCCGGCGTCAACCCGGTGACCACGTCTTCGTTCAGGTCCACGCAAGCCGGAAGGCCGGTCACCAGCACGACAGCAAATAGTCCGACGGTTCGTTTGTTCATGGTTCCTCCCGTGGTTAGAGGCCCACGGTCATGCCCATCATGAGCGTCATATAGCTGGGCGTTCCGGCGTTGGTGGCGGACTCGGGGTCGAGGCCCTGAAAGTCGGTGAACAGGAGCGGATCGAGGGCTGTCATGTAGAACCGCAGGGAGCGGCCGCGGAACGGCCCGAGCCGCGCGCCGGGAACGGTATAGCCCAGCGTGATGCTGCGGATCCGGACGAAGGAGCCGTCCTCGAATCCCAGCGCGTTGTTGTTGTCCGGATGCTCCGAATCGAGATTGGGGCGCGGATCGGTGTTGCTGGGGTTGGTCGGCGTCCAGTAGTTGACGGCGAGATTGTTGTAGCGGCCGGCCAGCACGTTCTGGTCTCTCCGGAACGCGTCGTCCATGGTCTGGCCCCAGCGCGCGAGCGCCATGACCGTCAGGTCGAGGCCCTTCCAGTCGAAGCGGCTCGTCAGGCTCCCGGTCCACTTGGGGAACGGGGTACCCAGAATGATGCGATCGTTCGCGTCGATCTTGCCATCGTTGTTCTGGTCGACGATGCGAATGTCCCCGGGCTTGCGGCCATACCGCTTCATCTGGACGGAGTCGGCGATCTGCCAGATGCCGCCGAACTGGTAGTCGTAATAGACCGAGATGGGTCGGCCGATGAACCACTTATTCCCCACGTCGTCCTTGTTGGCGCCGAACAGGCTGACGATGTAGTTGCGGTTCCTCGCCCAGTTGAGCTGCGTGCTCCAGGCGAGATCGTGCCAATCCCGCAGGATTTGGGTGGAGAGGGCCACCTCGACGCCGCTGTTCAGGGTCGCACCGACGTTCTGCAAAATGCTCGAGCGGCCGTTGATGCCGGACAACTGCCGGTTCATCAGGAGGTCGCTCGTGGAGGCCCGGTAGACGTCTACGGAGCCCGAAATGCGGCCACTGCGCGCCGCGAATTCGAGCCCGACATCTGCCTGGGTGGTCCGCTCCCACGACAGGGTGGGGTTCACGAAGCTGCCCGGACGGTACCCGACCGCCGGCTGGTCGCCAAACGAGTAGATGGTCCGGGAGAGCGACCCCTCGGTCTGATAGGGATTGATCGCGGTGTTCCCCGTGCGTCCGTAGCTGACCCGCAGCTTCAGGTCGGAGAAGAGCCCGGTTTGTTGGATGAAGCCTTCCTCGGAGAGGCGCCAGGCGATTGCGGCCGAGGGGAATACCTGACACTTGTGTCCCGGCGCCAAGCGCGACGAGCAGTCGTCGCGGCTGGTGAAGGTGAGGAGGTAACGGTCCTTCAACGCGTAGTTGAGGCGGGCCATGAAGGACGCCAGGGCCCACTGCGACAAGAAGCTGGACGGCGCGTCGACACGCGCCGCCGACCCCAGGTCGAAGTACTGGTCTTGCTCGTACGGCAGCCCGATCACGGACGTGACCTGATCTTCGGTCCGCTGCGTCTGGAGGCTGTACACGAGTGTAGCGTCGATGCGGTGAGCAAGGCCCAGGCTGCGCTTGTACGTCAGGATGTTGTCGAGCGTGTACGCCAGCGTGCGCTGCTGCTCGAGCGTCGCGTTGGGGGGGCTGCCTTGCTGCGCCTGAGTTTGGGAACCCCAGAACTGGCCGCGGCGGAAAAACGTCAAGTCCGCCCCAAAGTTCACCCGCCAGTTGAGCGCGGCGCTCAGGTTGTAGTCGGCGAACAGGGTCCCGAACGCGCGCGCGCGCGCTCGGTCGTCCTTCTGGTTCGCGATATCGGAAAGCGGGTTGACGCGCTGCCCGTCGGGCGTGGGCTTGAACAGCAGGTTGCCCGCGCTGTCGTACGCCATCCCCAGCGGGTCATTCCCGAGCGCTTCGCTGTAGACGCCGTCGCCCCGGCCCAGGTGTTGGTCGCTCTGGATCACCGAGGTCGAGGTGCCGACGCGCAGACGGGGATTGGGACGATGGTCAAAGTTGAACCGCACCGACCGACGCGCGAAGTCCATCCCTTTGACGATGCCGCCCTGATTGAGCTGGCCTCCGCTGAGTGCGAATCGGGTCTTCTCGTCCCCTCCCGTGACCCGCACCTCGTTGCTCAGCTGGGTGCCGCCCCGCAGCACGAGGTCCTGCCAGTCCGTCCAGCGCCCGGCCGCGAGGGCCGCCAGGTCCTGGGGCCAGAAGAGAATCGAGTCGCCGTGCGCACAGGAAGTGACGCTGGCGGGACACTGGTATCCCGTGTTGCTGTTTCGCGCGGCGTCGCGCTTGAACTGGGCCCACTGGGGGCCGGTCATCATCGGCATGCGGCGCAGCGCCTGCTGGGCCCCGGCGTAGGTGTCGTACGTGACGACCGTCTTCCCGGCCTTGCCTTGCTTGGTGGTGATGAGTACCACGCCGCTCGCGCCGCGCGCGCCGTAGATCGCCGTGGCCGACGCGTCCTTCAGGATCTCGATCGATTCGATGTCGTTCGGGTTCAGGTCGCCGATCCCCCCGGCCATCGGGATGCCGTCGAGCACGTACAGCGGATCGTTGGACGCCGTGAGCGAGCGGGAGCCACGGATGCGGATGCTCATGCCGTCCCCGGGGTTGTTGCCGCTGGTGACGATATCGACGCCCGGCACGCGGCCCTTGATCGCCTCAATGGCATTCGCCTTGGGCACCGCGTGCACGTCCTCCCCCGATACCGAGGCCACCGACCCGGTCACGTCCCGGCGGGCCTGCGTGCCGTAGCCGACGACCACGACTTCCGAGAGCGTGACGGCCAAGGGCGTGAGCTGGAAGTCCGCCTTGGCCGTGTCCCCGGCCGCCACGATCACGTCGGTCATCTCCGTCAGGGCATGCCCGATGAGCCGCGCGCGCAAGCGGTACGTCCCCGGCGGTACCGCCGCGATGGTGTAGCGGCCGTCGGCGGCGGCATCGGCACCGAAGCCAGTGCCCGCTACCGTGACTCGGGCGCCCGGGAGCGGCGCTCCCGTCTCCTGCGCGGTGATGACACCGGAGATCGTTCCGGTCGTAGGCTCCGACGTCGTGCCCTCTCGCCCGCCTGCGGCCTGAGCCAGCAGCGTACAGGGCGGCGACAGTGCGAGCAGCAGGACGAGACTGAGGAGCGAGGCGAAGGCTGGTTGGGCCAAGGGGGGATGCCCCCAAGCGGCTTGACGGCGACGCTTCGACATGGGACCTCCGACGGCGTGAAACCCAGGGCTTTTTTCGCAGCCTCGCAAGGGTCGTGCCTTCCACGTGACACGAGTCACGCGACGAATTGTCCGGAGCGCGAACTATTTGTGGGCATTCGTCGGCGAGGAGCAGGAATGCCCCACGACTCTCGGCTCAGGGGCGCTGCTCGTAGTCCACAGGATGTCGCGTGGACGCCACTGATGCTGCGGCCGCTCAGCGCTGGGCCAGGTCGCGCACGCTCACAGCGGCGCCCGCACGGGCGGACCGATACAGGGCTTGCGCCAGTTCTACGCTACGGCGGCCATCCCGCCCGTCGCACAACGGCGTCGCGCCGGTGCGCAGCGCGGCGACGAAGTCCTCGAGCACTCTGCGGTGCCCCCGCGCGTCCGACACCACCGGGGATGTCGCGCTGGCGTTGGCACTGCCCGAATCGGGCGGAGGAGGCGCCAGCGGCGTGCGCAGCTGGACCGACACGACCTGGTCTCGCTCCACCACGATCGTTCCCTCCGACCCGGTGAGCTCCACGCGGCGGGGGAAGCCGGGGAACGCCGAGGTGGCGACGTCGAGCGTGCCGACGGCGCCGCCGGCGAACTCGAGACACGCGACGGCCGTGTCCTCGACCTCGATGGCGTGCAGCGCCGTGCGCGTGGTGGCGTAGACACGCTCCACGTCGCCGAGCAGCCACAGCAGCAGGTCGACCGAGTGGATTCCCTGGTTCATGAGCGCTCCTCCCCCGTCCAGGGCCCACGTTCCGCGCCATCGGGAGCCGGCGTAATATTCCGGCGGCCGGTACCACTTGACGTGGGCGGACACGAGGATCGGCTTGCCGAGCCCTCCTTGCGCGATGAGATGTTTGAGCCACTGGAGGTGAGGCGCGGCGCGGTCCTGAAAGATCACGCCCAGCTTCACCCGAGCGCGGTCGCATTCGTCGATCAGGGCGTCGATGCGCTCGGTTGTGATGTCGAGCGGTTTCTCCACCAGCACGTGCAGGCCGCGCCGCGCGGCGGCCCGCGCGTGCTCGGCGTGCAGGCCCGACGGCGTCCCGACGACCACCATATCCAGGGGGCGGTGTGCGAGCATGTCCTCGAGATTCTGGAAGGCGGTGCCGCCGTGCCGGTCGGACAGGCGACGCGCCTTCTCCGGGTCGCGCGCCCAGAACGCCACGAGCTCCACGCCCGGGATCTCCCGGGCCGCGCGCGCGTGGGTGTCGCTGATGTTGCCCCCGCCCACGATGCCGAGGCGGACCGTCAAGCGGTGCTCCGGCCGGACGCTGGCGCATGTCTTGCAACCGCCGGCCATTGAGGGAGGGTGCGCGAGCCCATCATGACGCAAACCTCGAACGACCCGCAACGGACGATCGACCGGCGCGAGGCGCTGCGGCGCGCCGCCCTGTTGCTCGGTGGCGCGCTCTCCGCGTCCACCGTTGCCGGCGTCCTCGCCGGGTGCGAAGCGCGCCGCACGCCGAACGGCGCGTGGGCCCCCCGCGCGCTCAGCTCGGACCAGCTGGAGCTGGTCGCGACCATCGCCGAGCACATTCTGCCCGAGACCGACACTCCGGGTGCGCGCACCGCGGGAGTGCACCGCTTCATCGACGCCATGCTCGCGGATTCTTACCCGGACGAGGAGCGACGGCGTTTTCTGGCCGGGCTATCGGACGTCGACGCGCGGGCGCAGCGGAGCTGTGGGCGTGCCTTCCTGCGGTGCGCGACCGCCGAGCAGCGCACGCTGCTCGAGCAGCTGGATCGCGAGGCGTTCGGCGCCCCGCCATCGTCCTCACCCCCTGTCCCCCTCTCCGTTCCGGAGAGGGGGGACGTGATGAGTTCCCCCTCTCCCGAAGGGAGAGGGGGTCAGGGGGTGAGGACCAGGGGCGGAGCGCCCGCCCGGTCCGACATGCCGTTTTTCCGCACGATGAAGGAGCTGACGCTCGTCGGGTTCTACACGTCCGAGGCCGGCGCCACGCGCGAGCTGCGCCACGCACCGGTTCCCGGCCGTTTTGAGGGGTGCGTCCCGCTCGATCAGATCGGCCGGGCGTGGGCTGTGTGAACGAACCGTTCGACGCCATCGTCGTGGGCTCCGGTATCACCGGTGGCTGGGCCGCCAAGGAGCTCTGCGAAAAGGGGCTGCGCACGCTCGTGCTCGAGCGCGGCCGCCACGTGGAGCACGGCAAGGACTACGTCACCGAGTGGTGGCAGCCCTGGCAGTTCGCCCATCGCGGACGGGGCGAGGAGCGGCTATACGAGCGCGACTACCCGATCCAGAGCAAAAACTACGCCTTTGGCGAGGCGACGCGACACTTCTTCGTGAATGATCGCGAGCATCCGTACGTCACTCCGCAAGACAAGCCGTTCCGTTGGATCCGCGGCTACCAGCTCGGCGGCCGCAGCCTGATCTGGGGCCGGGCGTGCTGGCGGTGGAGCGACCTCGATTTCACAGCCAACCTGCGCGACGGCCACGGCGTCGACTGGCCGATCCGATACCGGGACCTGGCGCCGTGGTACAGCTACGTCGAGCGGTTCATCGGCGTGAGCGGGCAGCGGCTGGGTCTGCCGCATTTGCCGGACGGCGAGTTCCTGCCGGCGTGGGAGATGACGTGCGCCGAGCAGCGCGTGCAGCGGGCGATCGAGCGCGCGTTTCCCGGGCGCCACATGACGATGACGCGGGTGGCGAACCTGACCCGGGCGCACGGCGGCCGCGGGCCGTGCCAGGCGCGCAACCAGTGCGCGCGCGGCTGCAGCTTCGGGGGCTACTTCTCGAGCTTGAGCGCCACGCTCCCCGCAGCCCGGCAGACCGGCAGGCTGACCGTCGTCACCGATGCGATCGTCCACAGCGTGATCTACGACGAGCGGACCGACCGCGCCGCGGGGGTGCGCGTGATCGACGCGCACACCAGGGCGACGCGCGAGTACTTCGGGCGGCTCATCTTCCTCTGCGCCTCGACGCTCGGCACCGCGCAGATCCTGTTGAGCTCGCGCAGCCCCCGCTTCCCGACCGGGCTCGCCAACTCGAGCGGCGAGCTGGGCCACAACCTCATGGACCACATCTCCAAGGCGGGCGCGCGCGGCACCGTCCCCGGTCTGGAGGACAAGTACGTGTACGGCCGGCGGCCCACAGGGAGCTACATCCCGCGGTTCCGCAACCTGGGCGCGCCCGGGGAGGCGAAGGTCGGGTTCCTGCGCGGCTATGGAATTCAGGCGGGTTCGGGGCGCCAGGGGTGGGGCCGCGGCGCGGACGCCCCCGGACTGGGCGTCGAGTTGAAGCAGCGGCTGCGCGAGCCGGGGCCCTGGACGATCGCGTTGCAGGGTTACGGTGAGTGCCTGCCGCGCCATGAGAACTACGTCGACCTGGACCCGGAACGCACCGACCAATGGGGGATCCCGCTGCCGCGCGTGCATTGCGCCTGGAGCGACAACGAGCGGGCGATCCGGGAAGACGTGAAGGCGCAAGGAGCCGCAATGCTCGAGGCCGCCGGCTGCAGCAACGTCGAGACGTACGACGACGACGGCCCGCCGGGGTTCAGCGTGCACGAGATGGGAACGGCGCGCATGGGTCGCGACCCGCGCACGTCGGTCCTCAACGCGCACAACCAGGCGCACGACGTGCCCAACCTGTTCGTCACCGACGGCGCCTGCATGGCCAGCTCGTCGTGCGTCAATCCGTCGCTCACGTACATGGCGCTCACGGCGCGGGCGGTGGACTTCGCGGTGAGCGAGCTCAAGCGCCGCACCCTGTGACTCGGCGCGACGCGCAGGCGCAGGTCGCCGCGACGTCGTTCCTGGCGCTGTTCGCGATCGTCGGGATCGCCCTGTACGGACTGCCGTTCTTCTACGACTTCATGGTGCGCGAGTTCGGCTGGTCGCGCGCCCAGGTCACCTCCGGCAACGCGCTCTCGAAGCTCCTGGTCGGACCGCTGTTCGGGTTCCTCGCCGGCTGGTTGGTGGATCGGTTCGGCCCACGACGACTGATGGTGGCGGGCATCCTCATGGCGGGGATCGCGCTGGTCGGGCTCGGGGCGATCCATTCGCTCGCCGGGTTTTACTTCTTCTATCTCTTCAACGCGCTCGGGAATTTCTGCGGCGGGCCGCTCCCGAATCAGGTGCTCTTGTCCCGCTGGTTCACGGCGGCGCGCGGTCGGGCGATGGGGTTCGCGTACTTGGGGATCGGCGTGGGGGGCGCGCTCGTGCCGTTCCTCGCCGTGTGGCTGACGGGGTTGGTCGGGTGGCAGGGCGCGCTGCAGGCGCTCGGCCTGCTGATCGTGGTCGCCGCGCTGCCGCTGGCGCTGGTCGTACCGGAGTCGCCGGACGGAGCGGCGGCGCGCACCCCGATCCCCGAGCCCCTGGCCCCGAGCCCCGCCTCGATCGGCCCCGTCTTTCGCGCCCCCGCCTTCTACCTGCTCCTCGCCGGCAGCATGTGCTCGATCGCCGCCGTCGGGGGAACGAACCAGCACCTGAAGCTGTTTCTGAGCCTCGACCACGGCTACTCGCAGACCGGGGCGGCCGAGATCGCGTCGCTGGTGCTGGTGTCGAGCCTGGCCGGCCGGCTGGGGATGGGCTGGCTGGCGGACCGGATTCCCAAGAAGTATGTGATGCTGTTGATCTACCTGCTCGTCGCGGCGGCGATCCCGCTGCTGTTCCTGACCCGGCTGCAGGGCGCGATCTACCTGTTCGCCGTGGTGTTCGGCGTCGGGCTGGGTGGTGAGTACATGGTGATCCCGCTCATGGCCGCCGAGCTGTTCGGCGTGCGGGTGCTGGGGCGCGCGATGGGCGTCATCCTCACGGGCGACGGCGTTGCGGAAGCGGTCGCGCCCGTGCTGGTCGGACGGCTGCACGATGTGACGGGGAGCTATGCCACCGGTTTTGCCGCAGTTATCGCCTTCGCGTTAGCGGGAGCGGTCGCCATCGCCTTCCTCCCCCGCCCAACCCCGTCGGACGGTCGGACGGTCGGACAGTCGGACCGTGAGCGC
>Ga0209156_10000970_pt1 | contig 23871 bp, 18 predicted proteins | sample GraSoiAngelo_124_FD_185881 | JGI IMG/M metagenome (GOLD analysis project Ga0209156, IMG submission 185881) | Grasslands soil microbial communities from the Angelo Coastal Reserve, California, USA - 14_0927_05_20cm (SPAdes) (version 2) | ecosystem: Environmental > Terrestrial > Soil > Grasslands... | reverse complement strand
AGAGCCATCTGAGCGTCGCCTCGAACTGGAGGGGACCCCTTGCGTCCCAGCCTACTCCCGCGACCTTCTCCATGTCGTCCGCATAGATTGCGACGAGCTGATTGTCATAGTCGGAGTTGATGTCAAGGATCCATTCCAGCTGAGCCTGGGTTTTCTGCAGGTCTTCTTTTGTTCGCGGGGGAATGTTTCGGCGGAGTCCGAACGAGATGGGGAGCGCGGATAGTCCCAGGCCGTTCTTGATACGGTGCATCTGGAAGTTGACAGGGTCCCAAGAGTGGTCGTAGTCGTAAAGTTGGCGGGGGCTCGGGCTTCCTGTGGTAGAGTGGAGCAGCCTATCGTCTATCACAACATGCTTGTAGCCTCCGTTGAGTAGTTGGCCGCTTATCAGGACGGGAGCCATTGCTTCGGTTTCCCAGAGGCGTTCTGTTGGCCAGAACGTTGTGATCCGCTTCGGATCCCAGTCGAGAAGGCTCTGGTAGAGGAGTAGCTCTTCGTTGATCTGTTTCAGATTATGTTCAGGGGAGAAGAACCGCATCATGTTCTGCGCGTAGGCTCCGCCTATGAATTCGAGTAGGCCGAGCTCTGCCAGCCGATTCACCTCCGAGAGGAATTCGGGGCTGTGCCATGCGAGAGATTCGAGCAAGGTGCCGCTGATGTGGAGGCTGAAGGGGACCCTGTATCGTTCGTGGAGTTTCAGGACTCGAAGTAGGCCTGTTTGAGACGAGGAGGTCCCGACGATCTCTGATATTCCGACCCGGTTATCATAGCCATCCGTGACCATGTACTGGTTTGCGTGGTGGACTATTGCTAGCGCGGCGACCTCGCGTTGAACTGTGACGGCTGTATTCATCAACAGCCTTTTGCCTCCGCGAATATGTGCTTCCAGCTCGACCGGATCATCCTGACCCTACGAAGGTGGCTGACGTAGAGCTGAAACTTTCGAGCCCGTCTCAACATCTTCTTCTTGTCTTTGCTATTGACGATTCTGTGGATTCTCCGAAAAGCTCTCCAGGCCACTCTTGCTTCTACTAGGACAGGGATAGCTTCTTGCTCGTCATTCGAGAGTGATTGGACTCTCTCGTAGGAGTTGATGAAACTGCGAGCGAGGCCCAGGGCATGGCCATTGGTGGTCCTCGGCAGAATGTCAGCGAGGGCTATCGCCAAGTCCAACGAGCGGGCTTCAAGCCTAGACCGATGGAAGTCTATGACGGCGGCTAGCCTGTCGCCTTCGAACAGAATGTTCTGGCGTCTGTAGTCTCCATGGATAGTCAGCTGCGGCAGATCCTCATACGAAAGCTTCAGCAGCGATAGCTCGATGTCCAGCAGACTGTCCTTGAAGTAGTCCAGACTTGCCTCTATCCTAAGAGCCGAGGGTTGTCCGTCCAAGGCCTCGACGTTTTCGGTGAACAAGTCCAGTCGGTCTTGGAATCGGCTGGGGAACGGCTCTTCGGATCGGCTCATCCTTCTCGGATAGTCTGCCATTATGAGGTGGTAAGACCCGAGGGCTGCACCGGCCTCCGCTACCTGACGCGCGTTACCTCTAACCATGGCTCGGCCGTGGACGAAGGGGTAGACGGCATAGTGTTCTCCTTTGATCGTCGCTATTGTCGAGCCTGCCTTGGTTAGGAGTGGAGCGGGCGCCGGAAATCCGTGGCGAGCCAGATGATGAAAGATCTTGTTCGCTCGGAGGAGTTCTTGCTGGAGGCTTGTTCCGTGAGATTGGTCGATAGATAGTGGTCGCGGTTTGAGTAGAGCAAAGTCGCCGAGCGGTGTGCGGAGTTGGTACACCACGTAGTGTGCCCCGAGAGCAGATTTCCCTGTCTGGGTGGCGCTGCCTAGCCCGAAACTCGAAGCTAGGGTTTCGAGAGTATCGAGCTGAAGATGTTCCATGTACACTCTCAAGCTACTGAAGCGGCCTCCCTAGACGCTGACTGGCTCTGGTAGGATCGTTTTCGTTCCCTGCGCCGATTCGAACCGTTGCCAGTCTTCGTCTTCGGCGCACTTGAACGGTGACCAGTGTCGCCGTGCCTGCAACTCCCAAGACGGCAATGATCGCAGCTGAGACGAGACAGAACTGGCACGGTTGACCTGACGTTGCCGGCAGGCTTTGCTGCGCGACTTCGACTTGTACGGTGATAGAATGCGTTATGGATCCGTTGGTAGCATTGACTTGTATCCAGTAAGGTCCGGGAGTAGTGTTGGGGGCGACATCTATGTCCAGGCTGGTTGTGCCTGAGCCTTCAGGTGATAGAGTAACGTTTGCTGGGTTGAGCGAGATTTGTGGCCCGGATGGCGAGATCGTCGCGTTGAACATGATTGTTCCTGAAACAGCTGCGCTGTCAGTTACCGTGATGGCGAGTAATTGTTCAGAACCGGGCTGGGCGTTGAGGGTCGACTGGTCAGTGTTCAGTGTAAAGTCTGGGTGACCTGGCGAGTAGATGGTTAGACTCTGAGAGGCGTTGTTCGAACGGTTCATGGAATCTATGACGGTCAGAGTCACTGTATACGATCCGGCCGATGCATAGGAATACGTCGCTGATGCTCCCGAGGCCGAGGCTCCATTTCCAAAATCCCAAGAGTAGGAGTATGGTGGGGTCCCGCCTCTGGCGGATGGTGTGAAGTTGATATTATCACCTGGCTGCGGGCTGGTGGGACTGTAAGTGAAGCCGTCTTGCAGAGGAGCCGTTCCAACAACGACCGGCGCTACCCATGTTCCGGTACTAACTGTTGAGTCGGCGACTGTCAGTGCGACCTGGTAGGTCCCATCGCGATGGTAAGTGTGGGTCACTTGTAGACCTGTGCCGGTTGAACCATCTCCATAGCTCCAAGTGTAGTTGTATGGCGGAGTCCCTCCGGAGGCAGAGGCGGCAAACGAGACAGATTGTCCAGCACTAGGAGAAGAGGGACTGAGTGTGAAACTCGCCGATATCGGAGGCGGAGGGCTGGTCACAGCGACTGTCATCTGAGCGGTGGCTGTCTGTTGTGGCGAACTGCTTTCTTTGACTGTCAGCGCAGCAGTGTATGATCCTGCCGATGAGTAGGTGTGCGTTACTGGGGAGCCTGTTCCAGTCGTTCCGTCTCCGAAAGACCAGCTGAACGTGAAGGCAGACGTCCCACCGCTGGCGCTGGCAGTGAACGTGACCGGTTGTCCAGCTTGAGTCGAAGAAGGACTGTATGCGAAGCTAGCGGTCAGCGGAGGAGGCGCACCCGAGACGCTTATGGGTTGCTGAGAAGTCTTGGTCTGTTGAGGCGAGCCATTATCTTTCACTGTGAAGGCAACGTCGAGTGTTCCTGCGGAGGAGTAGGTGTGCTTCGCAGACGATCCTGTTCCGGTCGATCCATCACCGAAGCTCCAGGAATAGCTGTAGGGTTGGGTTCCTCCTGAAGCTGAGCCGGTGAACGAGACGGTCTGTCTCATTTGGGGCGAAGATGGGCTGTATGTGAAGCTGGCTGAGAGCGTGGGTGGTGGCGAGGTTCCGAAGAACTCTGTCATGGACGTGGCTGACGCATCGTTGGAGGTTAGACTCGGAAGGTTCCAGGCCGCTTCGAGGGTTGAGAGGTACGAATAGTGGTTGTAGGAGGTGCTCGAGCTGTAGGCTTTCTTGACTGCTGGGCCTGCCCATTCCGCGACGACACAGTCGCTGCTGTTGCCTGTTGGGCAAACGTCGCTTCCCTCGTCGAATACGATGAACAGTGCCGCTTTCTGGGTTGTGAACATTCTGCTTGACAGGATCAATGGGACTAGGGTTGCTAGGTATGCGTCCCCTACTCCAACCGAAGAACTGTGCATGTTGTCAGTGTCGTTCGGAGTGAGCCAGACGTAGTTGGGCAGTGCTGCTCCGTTGAGTGCGCCTACGAACTCGGGGTCGAGGGGCGAGGTTGTGGTGAGCATGTTGGCGCATCGCGCGGATGTCTTCATGTCGCTGAAGTCGATGAAGGGATAATGGTCTCCCTCCCTCGGCGGCATGAAGCTACAGGTTCCAGAGCCCGAAGCGTCCTCTGCGAAAGCCTTCCAGGTGAGCCCTGCCGCCTCTAGTCGGTCGACAAGATTTGGCGCGTTAAGCTGGAAGCAACAGTTGCCGTCGGAGGATATGCCGAGCGTGCTTCCTCCGAACAACGCTATATAGTTAGGCTCGCTGGGATGACTTATCCCCGTGTAGTGAGTATTGAACCCGTAGGTCTGGGCCAGTGTGGTTAAGTACGGTGACGGTATCGACAACGAGCCACAACCGGACACGAGACTTGGCGTAACATCGCAGAGTCCATTATTCTCCATCAGGATCGTGACTATGTACTGGAAAGGAGCACTGCTCGAAACGGTTGCATTGACGGTTTGCAATGTCGCTCCTGTTTCGAAGTTGATGGTATGCGATGCAAGTAGGACTGTCATCAAGAGGACCAGCTTGATGATTCTGATTCTACGCTCTTTTCCAGTCTTCATCGCTCATCCTGTTTCGAGTCGTGTGCAGTTCCCTCGAAACCGAGCCCTGTGAATACAGGGTAGTCGTCTCTGGTGATCTGATGAAAAGTGGAAAAGGAAGTTGACTGTTGTTCATGACATATCACTGCAGGCTTTGATTATTCCGACTGGGCTCAAGTGGTAGCGGACTCTCGATGAGTCTGGGCCCAGCTTTGTTGAAACGTATCCGAGCGAGGCTTGGCGTCCGAGGATGAGCTTCACAGGAGTTTCGGGAGATTTGATCAGAGAGGCCATATCTCCGGCGCTCACGGCTCCCTCGCCGTCTGTCGCACCCATCGTCAAGAGGAACTGTAACAGCGCTGGGTCGCTGAGAAACTCAGCATCCTCTACTGCCTTCGAAGACTGTGGCCTGGGAGAGCTGGTTCGATATGCTTCCAGTGTTTTCTCAGCAATCAGATCCCACCTGTATCTCTCCTGGACTGCTTGGTAGGCGTTCTCTTTCAAGCGCTCAGAGAGCTCCCGATTATCGAGGACTCTGAGAATGCCTTCTGCAAGGGCATGAGGGTCAGAGGAGGGGACCTTTACTCCGGTTACTCCGTCCTCAACTATCTCGGAGAGCCCACCGACGTCCGAGACCACCACTGGGACCCGTGACGCCATTGCTTCGAGCGCGACCATCCCAAAAGGCTCGTAGTGGGATGGCAGAACAAATGCATCACATGAATTGTAGAGCGAGACTAGTTTCTCTTGGTCAACAAATCCGGTGATCTTGACCCGGTCGCTCAGTCTTCTCCGAAGAACCTCTTTCGCCAGATCCTCCTTGAGAGGTCCTTCACCAACGAAAACCAGGCTGACATCCTTGCCCCGAGTTCGAAGCTCATCGAGAGCCTCAAGCAGGGTGAAGATTCCCTTTTCCCGAACTATCCGGCCAACGTAGAGTATGATTTTTCTGTCTTCAGAAACCTCGGCCGAGAAGAGTTGTGGCCCGCCATTGTTCTTGAACCGATCTACTTCGACCCCGTTTGGGATGACGTGAATCTTAGCATTGGCGGCGCTGAGTTCGTGCTGGATATGGTCGAGCATATAGTTGCTGCAACAGATGATCCCGTCGCTCTGTTCCACTAGCAGTCGCTCAATTTCGCGCACTTTTCTGCGATACTCGCCATCTAGCCTGCCCCCTCTTCCAATCTCAGTCGCGTGAATAGTAGAGATCAGCGGAAGACCGAGTCGATTCTTGAGTTCGACAGCTGCTCTGCCCACGACCCAGTCATGGGCGTGTATCAAGTCGAATTTCTCCGTCTCAAGTAGCTCAGTCGTCTTCGAGATCATCTGGGAGTTCAGGTGATAGATCCAGAGGAGAAAATTGGCCTGGAGAAGCCTGCTATTCTCAACTCGAGTGACTCGGACCCCATCAACGGTTTCCTCCGAGGGAGCGCCAGGAAAGCTGCAGGTGACAACGTGGACGGAAACCCCCTGGCTCGCGAGGGATCTAGATAGATGATAGACATGAGTCGAAATCCCACCGATTATTCTAGGAGGATACTCCCAGCTTAGTAACAGGACATTCCTAGCATGCTCCTGCCGAATGTGTTCTGTGGATGTCGAGCCGCTCGCAAGCAACGTTATGCTGCCTCTAACGCTTCTCCGTCAGGAAAACCTACTGTCTTGAGATGCTCGAGTAGCTCGGCCAAGTACCCGAATGTTCTCTCGCGAAATCGGAAGGCCAATAAGGGTCCCGTCTCGGTAGTTACGACCACGGCCGTCACGCCAGGCAGCGTGTTCAGCAGTCTTTCAAGCAACTCTTCAGAACGGACCGGCCGTTCTAGGTCTACAGCAAGGACGACGTCCCTTCTCTTCGCAGAGAACATCTTTGTCTCGCCTTCCAAGCTATGCTCTCACTTCGGTGATAAGCTCCCCGTATACGATCGGGTTGATCTCTAACCACACAGGCCGGTTTTGTGAGGTTGCACTTGTGCGGGTTTGTGTCTCGCACCGACTTTACCGGAAGGATTCGTCTGCTAGAGGCCCTCTCACAATTATCTTGAACACAGACGCCGCACCATCTTCTATCTTATCTTCATCTATCTCCATGCCACAACAGTGTTCTTTTGTGTTTTATTCGATTACACAACTCTCATTCGTCTCCTAGTTATGCATCCGGAGTCAACCAAACCATTCGCATCGAGCCGATTATTTTGCAAGATGCAGATATCTAGCGATATGTGCGCCTGCGCGCTATCTGGCGCTATCGGATGATGTCTCCAAGACGACCCCATATGTGTTGCCCGTATCTGCGCAAAGCTCCGGGACACTACCCTAGGCGAGAAAGCAGGTTTCGACCTGTCGGGTGCCTCGTGGATCGAGGCAGATATTCGCTTTCGACCAGCTCCGTTCTTCGGCGATCGTATTTTTCGAGGTTAGACCTCTACCCCGTCGCCTTAGGGCACATGTGTAACCAGTTGTACTCATCGAGGTTGCATACTGTAACCGATTGTACTCGCGAAAATATACCCAGCGATAGATCGCGACTGTGGAAGTCACCATGCGATACCTAGAAGCGGACAAAAGCCTAAATTTGTGATGCACGTTGGTGCTATTCTCTTGTCGACTAGGAACTCGGATACTCGAAGCATCACGCGGACTGTCCGGATAGACGAGGACGTCCAGGACGCTATCGAACACATCGCCGAACAGCAGAACCTCAGTGTAAACGCCCTTGTAAACAAGGCCCTTCGAAAATTCGCATTCTGGGACACTGCGCTCGAAAAATTCGAGGCCGTATCCACTCCCTCGCAGCTCCTTGTGAAAATGATGGAGTATCTCTCCGACCAGAATGCGAAGGATCTCGCCAGGTCAGCCGGGACAAACATCGCTAAGGAACTCATGCAGTTCATGTTCAAAGAAGTGACTCTCAACGCTGTGCTCAGACACTTCGAACTCCAAGGGGTCCATCATGTTAGCATCCATTTCGATCACTCGAACGAAGGGGAGGCACATACCATCGTAATGAGGCACACGATGGGACCCAAATGGTCGATCTTCTACGAAGAACTCATCAGGTCCCTATTCACCGAACTGGGCATCCTGATAGAGCTTGAACGGCTCGACAACCAGGTTACTGGACGCTTCAGAACGGCAAGAACCGCCCAGGAAGCAGCCCCAAGGGCTACTGCCATGTCCATTGCCAGATCAGCATTCTAGGAATCCAGAAGCTAATCCATACAAGTCTCCGAAAGTTTTAGGCCGATGGATCTCGGCCGTACCGTAGTGGCTTCTAAGAGCCATTAATTACAACCAATACCAATTCTCTGCCGAGCTTGGCAAAGGCTGTTCAAAGCGTTGAGTTATAGCCAGGCCTCGAGCACATAGCATTTACTCGTGATAGAAGATTGGTCTTGGGAATAGCAAGCAAGGTGTTCGCCAAAATCTTTGGCATCGCAGGTTTCCTCCTCGCCCTGATTGGAGGAGCATTGATAGGATACTCAGCACTGACTGCCAGTGGACACTCGATCACTGAGTTGGCGACTCGCGGAATAGACGCTCTGCTGGGGCTCGGCGCCATCGTCGCAGGAATCATGATGTACACTGGCCCCATGCGATTTGGAGGGATGCTCGCAGTCTTGGGAGGCATCATACTACTCGTCCTGACAAGCTTCGCAACTCCAGCAATACTAGTCTTCGCAGGCGGAATCCTCGGTATAATCGGAGCAGCAGTGAAGCCTGCGTGGTGGAAGTTCTGGAAACGGTAGCAGAACCCCGCCTGGAACGCTACTCCGTCTCTCCCTAAATAGTCTAGTGATCAACACCGCAAGAATTAGCTGACACGCGTAGCTCGGCTAGACTTCGAATCCTACTTCGCGGGAGGAGCAACCGAGATGAGGAACCCCCTCAAAGGAGTTCTTATTTGTCATCGAGAATTTTGACACCCTTCGCTTTATTGCCGCCTAGTGCCGTGGAAGGAGACACCCGAGATTGGATAGTCTTGGGGCTAGTTTCTCGATTCTCTCGGTGAGCTTGAGCAAATCCTCTGCCGGCGCGTCTTCCGGTATCCACGGGTTGCACTTCAAGTTGATACTAATGTTCTCCCCGATCATAAGTTCCAGACAGAAGTATAGAGATGGAATGGGGGAATAGACGAGATCATTCCCGCACATGGGACAACGTATCACGAAAAACTCCAGAGACGTGCATGTAGCAGGAGCTATCTAAGTCCCACCATTGACGCGTCGTGCCCATCAAGACTCGAAAGTCGCCCCGCGTCTCCGCCTGTCAAGTCCCGTGTGAGATATGATTCTTCCATGCTTCAGTCATCCCGCTCGCGGTCAGTTAACAACACCCACTCGAAAGGGAGTTGGCTAAAAGGTTCCAAAATCACGGTTCGTTCAGATAGCAACTTCTCAGCTGGCTCGATGAGATCCTTCAACCAGGACTTGTTTCTTCTTGCGAACACACCACTTGCAGTCGCATGTGCAGCGTTCATTATGAATTGCAATTGTTATCGTTGTTCCACTCACGCCTATACCAACCTTCGTCCCAATATTCTTGTCATGCTCAAAAGGACACTTCGACATCGGTTTTCCCTATCCCTGGTTAGATATTGGACTTGCCGCTCATGAAAGCTTCGAGGCAACTCCATGTTCGAACCTTTTGAGTTGTATGGAAGGCTGGATTCCCCAATTACCCAATCAACCTGCTGATGTCTTACTCGGAGCTGCCGCTCATATTGTTCTAGCCGATTGTCGGCTTTCCTATCAGCTCGACTAGTCTCTTACCCTTCGTGAGCCTTGAGACCCGCAGAATTCCGGCCAGCTCTAGTTTCATAAGTTCCCGGTTTACCTCCCTAAAGCTGGTCTCTCCAAAGTTCGAGTTGAGCTCCTTTTGCAGATCAGTGTCTGTGACGGAACCCTTCTTTCCCAGAAATTCCACTATGGCCAGGGACATTGGCCTGGGACTCCATATCTTGTTCAATGACGGGGTCAGAACGAGAGATTACTCAGAGCCGTCTACGTTACTGCGAGGGCGGCTCTTTCCTTCTTGAATCTCTTGCGGAAACCTTTGTACCAGTTCTCCATATCAGGAGTAACCGAGGGCTTTACGCGTTCCATGGCATCTCGAAAGTCCTCTAGTGTAACACTCTTCGTTTCAATGTCCCTCCTCAATGAGATGAGGCCAGCCTCCCTGCATACTGCCTCAATGTCTGCTCCCGAGTAGCCTGCGGTTTGACTGGTAATCCGGTCCAGGTCAACATCCGGGGTCAAGGGCATGTTTCGTGTATGGATCTTGAGGATCTGCCGACGGGTGGCGTGGTCCGGTGCTGGCACGTAGATGAGCCTGTCGAACCTGCCCGGTCGCAGGATTGCCGGGTCGATAATGTCCGGCCGATTGCTGGCCCCTATCACGACCACGTTGACCAAGGATTCGATGCCATCCATCTCTGTGAGCAACTGGCTGATCACACGCTCCGACGCACCGCTGTCACCAAGGTCCGATCCCCTCCTGGGGGCGACAGAGTCCAGTTCGTCAAAGAAGACGATGGACGGGGCGGCACTGCGACCCTTCTTGAAGACCTCACGGATTCCCTTCTCTGATTCTCCAACCCACTTGCTGAAGAGCTCGGGGCCTTTGATGGAGATGAAGTTAGCCTCACTCTCAGTAGCAACAGCTCTGGCCAGCATGGTCTTACCGCATCCCGGCGGCCCGAAGAGCAGGATACCCTTCGGCGGTCTGATCCCAACTCTAGTGAAGGCTTCCGGCTTCTTTATCGGCCATTCGACAGCTTCCTGGAGCTCCTGCTTCACGTCCGTCAGTCCCCCGACGTCAGCCCAGTTGACGGAGGGTACTTCGATGTAGACTTCCCGCATCGCGGTGGGTGTTATTTCCCGGTAGGCGGTCTTGAAATCGTCCAAGTTCACTTGCATCTTTTCAAGCATTTCACCGGGGACTCTCTCCTCCTCCAGGTTAATGCTTGGAAGGTAGCGCCGCAGGGCCTTCATCGCAGCCTCTCTGCAGAGTGCCGATATGTCCGCGCCGGTGTAGCCGTGGCAAATGTCCGACAGCCGGTGAAGATCCACATCCAAGGTCAATGGCATCGCTCGCGTGTGAACCTGCAGAATCTCATGTCTGCTCGTTTTGTCGGGGACTCCGATCTCTATTTCCCTGTCGAAGCGCCCCGGGCGTCGGAGCGCCGGGTCGATGGCGTTCGGCCTATTCGTAGCGCCTATCACGATGATGTTTCCCCTGGCGGCCATGCCATCCATGAGGGAGAGCAGTTGAGCCACAACTCTACGTTCCACTTCTCCCGTCACTTCCTCTCTCTTTGGAGCGATGGAGTCCATCTCGTCGATGAATATGATACTCGGCGCGCTCTCCTGAGCTTTCTGAAAAATCTCCCTCAGCCGGGCCTCTGACTCTCCGTAGAACTTGGACATGATTTCAGGCCCTGAGATGACGTAGAAGTTGGCATCTGACTCACTGGCCACGGCCTTCGCCACAAGTGTTTTGCCACAGCCTGGGGGTCCGTACAGGAAGATTCCTTTGGGAGGCTCGATGCCGAGCCGTTGGAAGAGTTCTGGGTGGCGTAGTGGAAGCTCTACCATTTCTCTGATTCTCTGAATTTCGCCGTGTAGGCCGCCAATGTCCTCGTAGGTGACGAGAGGTATGCTCTTCTTGTCCGGGCTAGGCTCGCTCATCACCTGGACAACGGTGGACTCTGTAATCTTGACGGGACCGTGGGGCCGGGCCCGGGTAGCTATTAGCGGCACAGAACTGCCGAATATGTTTAGGAGGGTCATGTCTCCTTCGACAAAGGGCATGTCCATGAATCGACGCTTGACAAAGCTCACGAACTCGTCGTCCACGCTCAAACGGACGTCGGTGGGCGCAAAGACAATTGTCTGGGAGTCTTTTACTTCTGCCTTCTTCAGAGTGACGTACTCGTTCAGGGCTACCCCCGCGTTCTTCCGCAGAAGCCCATCCATCCGGGCGATCTGCTGACCCTGATCTTCGGTATAAGCAGGCCAGGCGATGGCCACTGTGGTGCGTTTTCCGCGCACTTCTATAAAGTCACCCGCCGTTATGGCGAGTTTCTGCATGGTCTCATCGTCGACGCGGACTTTATCATGCCCAACATCTCGCTGCTTAGCATCAGCTACCCTCGACTGAACCTCTTTGGCCATCATCGCTGGTTCATCTTCATGATCGCTACGGGAAGGCAGGCGCGAACAGAAGAAGGTGATTAGTGTTCTATGTTACTCTAATCGTGTATTTCATCTTGCTGTTCCAGCCCAAAGGTCTTTGTCGTCACTAATTAGCGGAATACATCTCTGTCGTTAGCCGTAGGGTCCTAAGGGACGGCAAGGGGGAACCCTGAACGGTGACTATCGGACGGTCAGAAGAGAGACGATCTTACCGACCTCGTTTACCTTCTCCAGGCTCCAGATAGTGTCGAGTATTCTCCTCGATTGATTCTTAGTCAGATATTTCCTAGTCAACCTCTCGAACTTGTCCTCGACTTCCTTGTCGCTCATCGGATTCTTCGGGTGGCCCTTGTGATAGTCAACCTGTTTCGTGATGACCGTCCCAGATGCTAGTTTGACGGTAATCCTGTTTGCCACCGCCTCTGGGTACCTCGCACTCAATTCCTTGTCTTCGATGACCGTGATCTTCTTGAGAAAGTCTAGGATCTTCGGGTCCCGATACTTCTTCTCGCTGTAGGTCGAATTGTCGATTCTGCCCTCAAACATTGCCATGGCGACAATGTAGGGCAGACTATGATCAGCCGTCTCCTTGGTCATCGGGTTCCACTTCTCCGGGTCCCTGCCGAGGATCGTATAGCCAGCCTCATGCGAAGCAATCTCCACAGAGACAATATCCTCCGGATTCGCTATCTCCTTTCTGGCTTCCAGCGCGGCCCAGATGGATGTCTGTGAATGAATCTCTGCAGGGAAGAATTTCAGATATGTTTCCGCTATTTTGAAAGACCCTTTCCTGCCGCCGAAGTCGTTGATACTGATCTGGAAGGGCCCGGATACTTGCTTGAAGAAGCCCATCTCACCCTCAAAGATGGGCGACGGACCCGTCATGCCCTCACGGGCAAGCAGCGCAGAGAAAACACCGTTTCGTGCAGCGTTAGCGAATGAGCATCCTTTCCACATGGACAACTCTCCCGCCCTGACCTGTCGCATCGTAATGTGAGAGTTCAGAGCGAGGTTTACCGCCTCAGTCATCTCATCAACACTCAGCTCCATCAGCTTGCCTGCAGCCAACGCGGTCGACGCGAGCCCGTAGCAGACATGATCCCAGCCCCGATGTCGAATGTCCGCCGCGTCACAGAGTCTGCACTGAATCTCGTAGGCTAGTACGATAGAGAGGAGCAGGTCCTTTCCGGTGGCGCCTTCGGCCTCTGCCACCGAGAAGCATGGCCCGACATTGTCGCTGGGGTGAGCTGGCTCTTTGGACAGATATGTGTCGTTGTAGTCGAAGTATCTTACCATTATCCCGTTCACGAAGGCCGCGAGATCAGGAGTAGTCTTCCTTCTCGTCCCGAAGAGTATTGAGCCATGATCGTTCCTCACGTTCTCGGCAACGGTCCGGGATATCTTAACGGGCTCAGAGTTGTAGGCGCCAATGCCACAGCCTAGGCTGTCGATGACTCTCTTCTTCGTCTCGCGAATAACATTTTCCGGGAGGTCACGATACTTGACAGATTGAACATAGTCTGCAAGCGCTTGGGCGAGTTTCAAGTCTGACCGTGGTCCCGGCTTCAGGTTTGGTCTAATTGAATCTTTGACCGAATAGCGACGGGTCCGGGAGCTTTCTAGTCAAGAAAGCGGCAGCGGGCTATCGTCCACTCTTATCAGAAGACGATGAGCTATTCTTCTTTCCAGCTCATCAGGACTGATCCGAGTATGATGAAGAATCCTGCTAACCCCAACGCTATGACCGTGTTGGTCAGCGCCTGTGCTGGTTCGAGATAGATCATCGCGTCTCTCAGACCGTTGTTGATGTAGGTGAGCGGGAGGTAGTTGGCGATCACCTTCAAGACAGTGGGCATCGTCTCTGTCGGCCAGAACGTTCCAGCGAGGAACATCATCGGGAAAGTTATCGCGTTCGCAGCCGCCTCAGCCCCATCCGCGTCCTTTACAAAGTTAGCCAGCACCATTCCGATCCCTGGAAAGAGCAGCGCCGCTGCGACGACAAGTCCGATCGTGTAGATGTCGATTGTTGCTGTGACGCCGAAGACGAATCTTCCGAAGAGCAGGATGACCGCTATCGAGATTACAGCTAGGAACATCTGGTAGCCGACCATTCCAAGAATCCACTCTATCTTGGAGAGCGGGGTCGTGGCGAGTTTCTTGATGATCTTCAGCTCCCGGTATCTCCCGTTCGTGTTGACAGCACCGAACACCCCACTCGTGAGGAGGGTCATGCCAATGACTCCAGGGATGAAGAAGTCGATGTATCGAGTGTTACGAGTCACTATGGGTACCTGCTGTACGCTAACATACAAGGTAGAATTGGACAGCTTCGCCGCATAGGATGAGGTGACAGCAGAGATGACTCCGAAGAGTGAAGCCGAGGCTTGGTCGCTCTGATCTAGGAAAATCTGGACGCTAGCCTTCCCCGTAGTCGTTAGATTCTCTCCGAAAAATGCAGGAATGACCAGAAGCCTCTGGCCTCTATTATGAAGCTGAGCATCATCTCGCACGTAGGACACAGGATTGCTCATCTCAGCTGGTACGAACTGAACGTTGAATGCACCCGTATGGTTCAGGGCTGATACATATCCCTGTGAAGTCAGAGTCGGGGTACTGCCCGTAAGGTCTTGGTTCTGCACGTAAAGGTCGAACCGGGTGTTTCCTGTCCCAAAGATTGCGCCGAAGAGGACAATGAGAAGTAAAGGAAACGCGAGGGTCCAGAAGATAGTGCTCTTGCTACGGAACCATGTCTTCACGTGTGCCTTGACGATCGTGTAGACCCGGCTCATGCTACTTCTCCCTCTTCGGAGACCCTTCGTCCAGTCATGTTGAGAAACACGTCATCAAGCGTAGGACGCCTGACCTCTATCTCCTTGTTCGCTAGGGGAGTCTGTCCGATCGCGATGAGAATGTTTGTCAGTTCTCCATTGTTGAGTGGAATGTAGATGTCTCCCTCGTTCTTGAGTTGGGGTTTGGATATTCCTTGAGGCAGGAACTTGAGCCCGTCCTCGCCCGCTTCTCTAATCACGAGCGTCTTCTTGCCTCCGTGGGCATCGATCAACTCGTTCGGAGTTCCGGAAGCAATTATCTGTCCGTGATCGATGATGGACACTGTGTCTGCTAGGTACTCGGCCTCGTCCATGTAGTGAGTTGTGAGGAAGACCGTCTTTCCTTGTTTCTTCAATCGTTCTATGACGTACCAAACATCGCGCCGAGCTCGAGGATCCAGGCCAGTGGTAGGCTCGTCTAGGAAAACCAGAGCAGGATCGTTGACCAGCGCGACCGCGAGACCAACGCGTTGCTTCAATCCGCCAGAGAGTGTCTTGAACTGTTCGTCCCGCTTCTCTTTCAAGTCGACAAGTTCGATTAGCTTATCCGCGTCCAGCTGATGATCGTACATAGCGCCGAAGTAGTCGATATTCTCTCGCACTGTCAAACGGTCTATTGCGTTGAAGTCTTGAGGGAGAACCCCAATCCTCTTCCGGATCTCTGACTGATCAGAACGCTTGCTCACATCATAATCGAGGACTTTCGCCTCTCCACCTGTTGGAGCTCGGAGACACTCAAGTATCTCAACAGTCGTAGTCTTCCCGGCACCGTTGGGACCCAGGAAGGCGAAGACCTCTCCCTTCGAGAGCCCGAAGGATATGCCGTTAACCGCAACGGTGTCGCCGTACTTCTTTGAGAGGTTGTTCACCTGAACTACCTCGTCTCGGCCTGAGAGGGCCCTGCTCGGGAGCGTCATCAGTTCGACGCTCCTTCCGGATGGCTAGTCTCAGGTTGAAAGGAGCGGCTATCGAACGGATTACTTCCAAATCCTTGCGCGTCTGACACTTCACTCTGTTTCCCTCCAAGAGAAGCATAAGCTCGTCTCCGCCTATTAACGGCCGTGCACGTCGCGTGGTCACTTCTGGTGATTACCAGACCAGTTGAACGATCGACCCTGTCCATTCTTCTTGCGTCCGCGTAAAACTGACTGACTGGTCATTATTTAAGCGCGTCGGTCATTTTAAATATAACACTACAACCCTGGTCGTGAAGTCGATGCCGAAGGTTGTTCCCGAGTACAAGGAGGAAGCCAGAAGCAGAATCCTAGATGCTGCCAGCAGGGTCTTTGCCGAAAAGGGCTATCATGAGGCGACGATGGACGATGTTGCGAAACAGCTGGGCGTTAGCAAGGGAGCACTATACCTCTATTTCTCCAGCAAAGAGCGCCTCTTTGAGGCGATGTCCCGGACAGCTCCCCGCGCCTTCAAAGAGATTCTATACTCGACATTCAATACCCAGGCGAACCCAATCGAGAGCGCGAGCCAGTTCTTCGACGCGATGATGAAGAGGTTCGGATCGAACCCGAGGCTGAGCCTTGAGATATTATCGGAAGCCTCCCGAAACCCGGCGTTGAGACGGGTACTTCGACAGAACCAGGAAGAATACGCTAACGGACTGGCAAGCTTCCTAGAAGGATTGCGCAAGATGAGACTGATAGACGATAACCTGGAACTCCTTCCATTAGCCTATTCGCTCATTGCGCTATGGAATGGGCTCGAAACCTTGGTTGTCTCAGGATTGCCAGTGGAGGAGGCAAAGGGAGCGTGGCTTGAGGGTTTCAAGGCCATTTTCCTCCAACATAGACTCCAACAAAGCGTAATAGGCTCCAAGCGGATCGATAAGAAGACCAGTTAGGAAAAAGGTAAAGTCCTAGCCCCTAGGCGGGAGCCTGAAGGAAGAACCAGTGTCGGTGAACATAGGAAGAATTCTGGGGATTCCGATCCGGATACACTGGACACTATGGCTGGTCTTTCTCCTAATCGCCTGGTCTCTAGCAGTCGGATATCTGCCAGCAACATATCCCCAGCTTTCAGCCAACATGGACTGGATCGTCGGCGCAGTCTCCGCCCTGCTATTGTTCGTCTCCGTCCTCCTTCACGAACTATCCCACTCTTACATCGCCAAGAAGAACGGACTGCCCATCGCTAGAATCACTCTCTTCTTCTTCGGCGGAGTCTCAGAGATGACGGAAGAGCCCCAGGACGCGGCGTTAGAGGTGAGGATGGCGGCCGCCGGACCCTTGACAAGCTTCGCTATAGCAGGAGTGCTAGGCGCCCTTTGGTACGTCGGAGGATATACCGGGTTCCCAGTCGCCGTTATGGCTGTTCTTCGCTACAATGCTTTCATCAACGTCGCGCTGGGAGCCTTCAATCTCATACCCGCCTTCCCACTCGACGGGGGTCGGGTGTTGCGCGGAGGCCTCTGGCAGAGCTCAAAGAATCTCTTGAAGGCGACGAGAAAGGCGACGCGTGTCAGTGAGATACTCTCTCTGCTCATGATCTTCGCAGGACTCTCACTCATCGTATTGAACCCAGATAACATTGTCAATGGCATATGGATAATCTTCCTCGGGTGGTTCATCCGTTCCGGCGCGGAGACTAGCCTCCGGCAGACCCAGATGACTGAAGCACTTCACGGCGTCAGCGTCGGCGACATTATGACCAGGAACCTCCTCACCGTCGCCCCCAACCTTACCGTTCAGCAACTCGTCAACGACTACTTCCTCGTCCATCCTCACGGCGGCTACCCGGTGGTCCAGAACGACAAGCTACAAGGAGTTGTCACAATGGGCTCGGTTAGATCCATTCCGAGGGAGAAACGGGAGTTTGAGACAGTCGCCCAGGCCATGGTCCCCTACGAGCGGATAGTAACAATCAACTCCACGGCCTCCGCGGCTTATGCGATGCAGAAGATGGCGAAGAATCAGATCGGAAGGCTGGTCGTAACTGAGGGTGACAGGATCCTCGGAATTGTTACACGTGGGGACCTGATGAAGACGATCAGAACTAGACAGGATCTCGGGGTCTCGGACACCACTTTCCGATAGCTGGCAAAGTCAGAGTTCGGCCTCGACAAGCGTTTTCAGAAGAGACCTGTGGCATGTGTTTGGATCTTTACATGAGCAGAGGAGTGTGATGTGACCCGCTCTAGCGTAGTCTGCTATTTCCTTCACGAGCTTCCGCTGAAGCTCTCCCTTCATGTCGATGTTGTATCGTTTCTCGTACTGAGCCCTAGTAACATTGCCAGCTTTCCAATCCTTGATGAGTTCCCTGCTTGTTCCTACATCCTTCAGCCATAGGTCGATGGACTCCTTGCGAACTCCGCGTGGCCAGAGTCTCATCACCAGAATCCTTTTCCCATCACTGGTCGATCGTTTGTCGTAGACGGTCTTCTCTATCTGAATATTCGACAAGGCAAACCCTGAACCGCGATCTCGCCAAAGTATTCCTTTCGATGCGATGGTTGTTAGCCTAGAACCGGGAATGGGATCAAGCCGGGATCTGTCACGCGAGCATCGAGCGATTTGAAAAATATTCTAGATTTCCGGGTGCTGCAGGCTTTAGCATGGAGCTGTTATGATGCATGGCTGGTGTATTGTTGATGATTAGAGAGTATTAGCATGACAGTGGACAGGTTTTTTATTCCAAGGCGGTTCTAGGGCGTTTTACAGGGGACGAGCAGGCCGCCCTGCTTATCGGGGTCTGCGAGAGAGAAGAAACCATGAGAAACAAGTACGTAATAGTCTTCGCGGTATGTCTAATCGGCGTCATTGCTCTCGCCTGGTACCAGAGTCTTCCCCGACCCCACGGTCCCACGACGTATTGGGCCGAATACGTCTTGACCAAGAACGGCAACCATACTCAGATTCAATCCACATACAGCAATGGAGTTGTAACTACCGAACAGATAATGTGGCTGAATTTCGACGACAGGACCGCGGTCTACAATTATTTCAGATGCACCCCCTCGATGCCAGGTTGCACCGTCGATGGCTGCCCTTTCACGGTCCTAACCGATACTAGCTCGGAATATCGCGTGAAGGTCGTCTGCAGACCCGGTTCCTGAGCATTTCAGCGAGGATTCTGCTTGAACTCGGTCTGGCGGGTTTGGAGACTAGATCAACTCACGCCAAAACAATCAGCAGTGACCTAGTGCTTGTATCGACGGGGATCCTTGTCGAAGCTTGTCTTACAAGCGGGTGAACAGAAGTAGAAGCTCTTCTCCTCATAGGTTGACGTGAGTTTCGTTTTCTTCTCGTCTACCATCATTCCGCAAACTGGGTCTTTCTGCAATCGTTCACCTTCTAGATTCTCAAGTTGAGTCTTCGGAGCAAGAGAGAGTTTGACACGACTGTCACGGAACTTATCGCCATTGCGGCACCCGCTAGCAGAGGAAGCACCTGATAGATTCCTGGTCCGAGGAACGGAACCAGAACACCTGCCGCGACTGGGATTAGGGCAACGTTGTAGAGGAAGGCCCAGAGAAGATTTTGCTTTATCTTGCTGACAGTTGCCCTGCTCAGATCTATAGCTTTGGGTACATCCGTCATGTCATCCTTGATGAGGACTATTCCGCCGGTCTCCTTGGCGACATCCGTCCCGCTACCGATCGCTATTCCGACATCTGCAGCGGCCAATGCCGGTGCGTCGTTTATCCCGTCTCCAACCATTGCGACTTTCTTACCGCTCGTCTGAAGCTTCCTCACTATATCCTCTTTCTGATCCGGGCGGACGTTGGCGATTACCGTGTCAATGCCAAGAGTCTGCGCTATCGCCTTTGCAGTTCTTTCATTATCGCCTGTGAGCATTACCACTTCCAAACCCATCTTCTTCAACGCCTTTACACTTCTTGCCGAGGACTCCTTCACCGTATCCGCGAGGCCAAGAATGGCGGATGGTTGCCTGTCGACCGCGAGGAAGGTTACCGTCTTTCCTTGATTCTGTAGCTCTCCCACTCTTTCGGAATACTCCTCGACTGGGACTGAAAAATTGCTCATGAGCTCCAAGTTCCCCAGAAGAACCTCTCGTCCTTCAACGGTCGCCTTTACACCAAGACCTGGAAGAGCTTCGAAGCCTGAAGGATCGGAAAGAGGGACACTCTTGGCCTGAGCGGCGCTCACGACCGCCTCTGCTAGAGGGTGTTCACTCCCCTTCTCTACAGCTCCGGCATAACCGAGTATCTGAATCTCGGAGAGCTTCCCTATCGGGACAATATCAGTTACGGACGGCTGACCTTTGGTGAGGGTCCCGGTCTTGTCAAAGATTACCGTGTTTATCTTTCGAGCCTCTTCTAGCTGGTCCCCTCCCTTGATCAAGATTCCGTTCTCGGCGCCCTTGCCTGTTCCCACGAGTAGGGCTGCTGGAGTGGCAATTCCAAGTGCGCATGGGCAGGCGATGATCACGACGGAGACGAAGGCCAGGAGAGAGAAGGCGAGTCCTATTCCTCCGACGAAATACCAGAACATTGCTGAGGCTGTCGCTATCAGCACGACTGATGGGACGAAGTACGCTGAAACTTTGTCGGCCAAGCTTTGCAACGGCGCTTTTCCGATTTGAGCCTCTTCAACAAGTTTAGCGATCTGAGACAGCACAGTGTCTTGTCCGACCTTTGTTGCCTGAATCTTCAACAGGCCCGTCTTGTTGACCGCGGCACCTATCACTTCGTCGCCGGTACGCCTGTCGCGGGGCAGGCTCTCGCCCGTAATCATTGATTCATCAATTGCAGAGCTTCCCTCGATCACTCTTCCATCAACCGGGATCTTCTCTCCAGGACGGACCATCAGGATATCCCCGACTCCAACCTGTTCAACTGGTATGCTGATTTCGCTACCATTTCGGATCACATTCGCCATAGCCGGTTGGAGGCTCAATAGTCTATGAACTGCCGCCGACGCCCTGCCCTTCGTGATGTATTCAAGGAGGTTCCCTGTCTGTATCAGAGTGATAATGATGGCAGAGGTTTCGAAGTAGGTCCCGCTGCTGGGGAAGAATCCTGGCACGAATGTGGCGATCGTGCTGTAAATCCATGCGGCGGAAGTTCCTAGACCTATGAGGAGGTCCATGTTGCCAATCCTCGACCTTAGCGCGTCGTAGCTGCCCCTATAGAATCGGAAGCCGACGAAGAACTGCACAGGTAGCGAGAGGATGAACATCACAATGTTGTTGATGCGAGAATCTGGAATTATCGGAAGGTAGGTCAGGGCCGCGATTGGTATCGTTAGTACCGCGCCAAGAGCGACTAGGCGCTTTAAACGAGCTAGAGACTTCTCAGGAGCCTGGAACTGTGCAAGACAGGTCTCGCTACAGAAGTAGTACGTGGTTCCATAACGTGTCGTCTGAAGAGCGTGCTTCCCTTCTTCCACATACATGCCACAGATCGGATCCTTTGCCACGGCGCCTGTCTGCTCACTGGGAATATGAGGATTGGATGACTTAATCTAGCGCTTTTACGCATGCGAATTGGGCTCGATTCGGACTCTTTTCCCAGTCTATGAATCCCTCTAACCCACGATTCGTCTTGCTAAGAAATGCTACCGTCTGCTATGGGAAGAATTCTGTCATGGGTGAAGCGTTGCAATCATTGTTTTTGACAAGGCAGGTGAAGGCCCAGTTCTTTTCAAGTGTTGCTAGGTAGGAATAGTGGGAATAACTTCCAACCCCGGTATAATGCTGTTTGACAACGGGTCCGCTCCAGGAAGCATAAATGAAGTCATGGGGGAAAACATTGTTACTGGGGCCTTCGTCGTAGACTATGAACAACGCCGCGCGCTGCGTACGGAATAGCTTACTGTTGAGTATTTTTGGGACGAGGTTACTCAGGTAAGCGTCTCCTACAGAGGCGTCACTACCGTGTCCGTTATCATTATTGTTCGGCGTGAGCCAGATGTAGTGAGACGGACTTGCTGAGTTGAGTTCTGCAAGAAACTCATGATCATCAGCTGGGCCACTTGGCGAAGTAGGAGGTGTGGTTGTCAGGAAGTGGGTACACCGTTGGGTTTCGTTGTTGTCTTTGAATTCTAGGAACCCGAAGTGGTTCGCTTTGCTAGGGGCATGAAGCTACAGATTCCAGAGTCAGTCGCACCTTCAGCATAAGCGCTCCACATCAGACCATGCTCTTGGAGCCTATCGATGAGATTTGGTTGATCTATCTCATAGCAACAGTTCCCATCACCGGTAATCCCAAAATTACTACCGCCGACCAGCGCAACGTAGTTTGGCTCGCTCGGATGAAAGAGCGCAGTATACCCGCCAAGTGTACAGGAGCTATTACTAGTACATTTGCCTGCGATGGCATAGGATTGTGCGAGTGAGGTCTCGTAGGTTCCGCTGCCCCCACAGGTGGTCATAACTTGACAGTAGCCTTTGTTTTCCATCAGGATGGTTACTATGTAGTCAAAGGGCCTGCATGATGTCCCTATGCATCCGGTGGCAGGGAGTCTCGTCTGAACGATAGTGGAGGCTGCTACTGAGACGACTATCAGGAGTCCCAGTAATAGGGAAAGAAGGGTTCTCCACATTCTGAAGGAGGTCACCCTGAGGATGCTGAGTAGCCTGTAAAGGTCACAGTGAAAGCAAAGGAGCCAGAAGTGGCGCTACCATCATTAGTGAGTGTAAGGCTAATGGGATTGGTAGCTCCAGGAGCTAGCTGCTGGGGAGTTAGAGAGAATAACCCAGTGACTCCTGGAGGGAGCCGGTGAAGGACACGCTCTGAGGATTGGACTCCAAGTAGAACGCCTGGTTGCCGGTGTTTCTTACGCATACTGTGAGGCTGACCGTAGAGCCTGCAGCGGCCCCAACTGGGGAAAAGATATGCTGCTGAGCGGTGCAGCGCAGGCGGAGTCTAGAACCGAGAGTCCGGGAGACGAGTTTATGGAGCCTGTTCCGATGATGTTCTGCTGGATCACTACGATACTATAGGCGACGTAGGACCCTGCTCCTATGGCCACCACCGCTAGAAGTATTGCTATGAGGCGTCTCGAGACAGAAAACATAGCAGACCGTGACTGCCTCTAAGCCTACCTATAATACAACACTTTGAACACTCTCCACTTCACATGTTTGTCGAGTTACCGCTCAGACCCCTCTGCGAGCCCTTGAGCGCCGATGGAACGCTTTCTCGGCGGATTCTAAGCGTAGCCCGGTGGTCGTTGTAACATCGATCCCACGCTGCCCTTGCAGTTAGAGGCCACGATGACCGCCGTCGACTTCGGAGCGAACAAGGCGTCGAGATCTCCGGCCTGTAGCATGTCAAAACGACCTGAATGATTGGTTCAAAAAGCTAGATTCTGTCAGGATCCAGACTCATAGGAACACTCATAGATCTGCAGGTTGTGGTCCAAGACTAACTTGATCACGATGTTAAAGATGACCGATGATACGGGACAACGAGAAAACTCTCCGAACCTCTTTCGCCTACATCAACGAACTAGATGTGTGGTAGACAGTTCACAGCGATGTTAGATGCCCATTGGAGAGACTGTAGTCGTTCGTGCCCAAAGACAGATCACGCGTATAGTTACTCTAAAGTAGGCAGCTGTACCTTTGAGGCTGTGTTCTATCCAAAAGGCTAGATAGTGTGTTCAAATGTATTCGTGATAATATTATAGTTGAAAGGCCGCATTGTTACCCCAAGGGGCATTACGCATGAGATATTGTGAGGAGTGTAGCGTCCCGAACCACGTGGCTGGGATCTGTCCCAAATGCGAGAAAGGGCTATGCATCAGCCATTACACCGAGCACATGAACCGCTGTGCAGGTCAGCGCCAATCCGGAGAACATGGCTACGCTAGACCCATTCCGGATGTATTCCGTGGCTAAAGCTACGTAACTTAACCTTAAGCAAATCTCCCGACTCAACATGTAACCGAGAGAGGGATTGCATCCCACTCTCCTCCTCATCGTTTTTGATAAGCTATTGAACCTATGATGTCTAGCTCCAAATGGTTCCGGCGAGAATCTCCGCTATCATTCACCACCAGGTTGGCCTTAATGATAATTTACAACGAAACTAGGTCTTTTCGTTTACAATAATGCGGTGGGAAATCTTGTCTTCTGCCGACTTCTCTATCGGCCTCCCAGCCATCTGCTCGTTGAAAGTCTTTGGGATTACGCCCTTGAGCGAACCACCACCAGCAATTTTGCATATGACTTGATCGTCGCTCTCTTCCAGTTCCAAGTTGAGTCCGAGACGGCTGCAGAGTGCTTTGAGGGAGGCACCATAGTATGCTGACGCGGCACGCCCTACACTGTGCCTCAGAATCACTGTGCGATTCTGTTGATCCCCGAACTCGGAGTAGACGTAGGCGTTACAGTATTCCGCGCCTATTACTTGGAAGGTTTTCAGGACAGAGTCTAGGTCGAACTTGTGGAAGTAGTAGAGAATAAACTCGGCCACTGCATCATTTGCGGTCTCGGTCCCTAGTCTTCT
>Ga0209156_10000965_pt1 | contig 23936 bp, 27 predicted proteins | sample GraSoiAngelo_124_FD_185881 | JGI IMG/M metagenome (GOLD analysis project Ga0209156, IMG submission 185881) | Grasslands soil microbial communities from the Angelo Coastal Reserve, California, USA - 14_0927_05_20cm (SPAdes) (version 2) | ecosystem: Environmental > Terrestrial > Soil > Grasslands... | reverse complement strand
GGAGTCACGCTCGTCATCGAAGACACCGGGCTCGATCTGAACCGGCCGGGAGACGAAGCCATCGAGTCGCCAGCCGTCCACGGCCAGGATCAACCGCAGAGCGTCGAACGTCTGTCGCACGTTCGGCGACTCCCGGACCGACACGAGGCGCTGAGACCCATACGCGATCTCCTGGCGTCCAGCCCTGAGCGTCAGGGAGTCACCGTGCGAGAGCGGCGCGATGAGGTCGAGGAACGCCTGATTGACTTCGAGCGTGTCTTCATCGGTCGCCCGAGGGCCCCCGGCGCGGCCCTCTTCGAGGGAGCTCTGGAACTGGGCGAACACGCGCAGGTACGGGCTCGCGTGGAGATCGCCGTGCAGCAAGTAGCGTTGAAGGACGTAACCGTTCGAGTCTTGAGCACCTCGGCCCCACAACGAATTGTGGAAGTACTCGTATCTCAGGCGCGCATCGGCGCCGAACGAAGCGTAGACCGATCCCTCAGGATCGAGCGCCACGTACTTGACCGGGTCCCAGACGTCCGACCGACACGCGGCGTCTCGCAGGAAACTGTAGTCCTCTTCGTATCGCAAGGTGAGGTAGAGGGGCGGCGTCGATGGACAGGCGGCCTCGACCGCGCGAGGGATGATGGCGGCCCCGAGCGCGGCGACGACGACCAGGAACGACAGCCTCACCTTAAGGACGGGTACTCGCCGCCTTCGGTAGAGAGTGCGGCGTAGGCGGTGGCAGCAAGCACGCAGGCCCCACTCACGACGAGCGGCAGCGCGAGCCCGAGCCGCAGCAGGACGGTCCCCAGCGCGGCTCCGGCGAACATCAACGCGACCGACGCGAGACGACGTCCCGCCCGGGGATTGTCGCCACCCGCGAGGGACGAGTCGGCAGCCACGCCCGTGAGCGTGAGCGTCAGCACCGTGGTGGTCAGGTCGGGGACGGCGAGCCGCCGCACGGTCGCATTGCGCAAGCCCATCGCCACGGCAGTCAAAACGATCACCGCGTACAGCCGGCTCGGTGGCGTCGCCGCTCCGATGTCGAACCCGATCGAGACGAGCGCCGCGGTGACGAGGAGCGCGGCCTCGGACGCCGCGACGGTGAAGAGCCAGCGGCGTCGACCGGCGGTGGCCATGGCGACCCCGAGGCGCCCGCCCAGCGCTGCGCCCACCAGAAACGCGACCAGGGACGTCGAGGAGCGCGCGATCGAAAGTCCGGGCGCTCCGGCCACGGCGAAACCCAGCAGGACGACGTTGCCGGTCATGTTCGCGGTGAACACATGGCCGAGTCCCAGGAAGCTGACGGCATCGACCAGCCCGGTGACACCCGTCAGCACCAGGAGCGTGACCACCAGCGGGTCGCGCTTAGGCACAATCGCAGCCGAGGCTCCACAGACCCGACTCGCCAAGCCCCCAGCCGTGCACCTTCGCCCCGATGGCCGGAGCGTCGTCGCGCCGCCGCAACCCCGTACGCGCGTACCCGCCATACGTCTTGGCCGGGGACCAGTCGGGGCTGACCGGCAGCGGCGCTGGAGCCAACCGAGCGAACTCCCCCGCCCCGAAGACGATACGGCCCCCGACAATCGTGAGCACCGACTCCAGGTGCTTCAGCTGATCGTCCGGGATCGAGAAGTAGTCGGCCGAGAGCACGCTGAGATCGGCGAGCTGCCCGGGGATGATCGCGCCCTTCTTGCCGTCCTCAGAGGAGAACCAGCTGCTCCCGACCGTATAGAGGCGGAGCGCCTCCATGCGGTCGAGACGATTGCCCTCCCGGTAGAGCGCAGTGCCCCCGACGGTCTTGCCCGTGATGAGCCAGTGCAGTACGACGAATGGGTTGTAGCTCGACACGCGCGTGGCGTCCGTGCCGGCGCCGACCGGAACCCCGAGCTCGAGCATCCGCCTGATGGGCGGCGTTCGCTCCGCTTGCCGCGCGCCATAGCGCGCCACGAAGTATTCGCCCTGAAACGCCATCCGATCCTGCACGGCGATCCCGCCACCAAGCGCCTTAACGCGCTCGATGTTGCGGTCGGAGATCGTCTCGCAATGGTCGAAGAACCAGTGAAGGCCGGCGAACGGGATCTCTCGGTTCACGTCCTCATAGACCTTCAGGGCCCGCGTGATCGTCTCGTCGTAGGTCGCGTGGAGACGGAACGGCCACCGATGCTTCGCGAGGTGACGGATGACCGCCTTCAGCTCCTCCTCCATCACGGGCACCATGTCCGGGCGTGGTTCGAGGAAGTCCTCGAAGTCCGCCGCCGAGTACACGAGCATCTCGCCCGCGCCGTTCATGCGGTAGAGGTCATCGCCCTCGCCGGGTCTCGTCACCCCCGTCCACTGCTGGAAGTCGGCCAGCTCCTGCTTCGGCTTCTGCGTGAAGAGGTTGTAGGCCAAGCGGACAGTCAGCTCGCCCCGCCGGTGGAGCTCCTTGACGACTTCGTAGTCATCCGGATAGTTCTGAAACCCGCCGCCCGCGTCGATCACGCTCGTGATGCCGAAGCGATTGAGCTCGCGCATGAACTGGCGCGTGGAGTTCATCTGGTCTCCGCGCGAGAGCCTCGGCCCCTTCGCCAGCGTGGAATACAGGATGTTGGCGTTCGGCCTGGCGATGAGCAGTCCGGTTGGCGTGCCCTGCCGGTTCTTCTGGATCTCGCCGCCAGGCGGAGCCGGTGTGTCTTTGGTATAGCCCACGGCGCGCAAGGCCGCCCCATTGAGCATCGCACGGTCATACAGGTGCAGCACGAATACCGGCGTGTCGGGCGCCGCGGCGTTGATCTCGTCCAGGGTCGGCATGCGGCGCTCGGCGAACTGGAACTCGGTCCACCCGCCGACCACCCTCACCCACTGCGGGGGTGGTGTGATCACCGCTTGCGCTTGCAGCATACGCAGCGCGTCTGCGAGCGACGGCACGCCGTCCCAGCGAAGCTCCATGTTGTAGTTGAGGCCGCCGCGGATCGGATGCATGTGCGAATCGTTGAGGCCGGGAATGACCGTTCGGCCGTTCGCATCGATCACCGCGGTCCCGGGCCCGCGCCGTCGGAGAATCTCGTCGTTGGTCCCGGCGGCGCTGATCTTGCCGTCCGTCATGGCGACGGCTTCCACGAACGGCGGGGCACCGTTCGTGGCGATCTTGGCATTGTGCAGGATGCTGTCGGGGGTCATGCGTGCCTCCGTCTTGCGCTCCTGCGCCTGGGCGAGGCCCACGGTGGCGCCGACGCTCACGCCCACGACGCTCAGGAACTCACGGCGGTTCACGTGGCGTGCCCTCTCGGTACTACTTGTGGGCCTTGGCGCCCGGCCGCACGACGTATTCGGGAAATTTCGTCGCCGGCGCCTTGTGCACCATGGTGTAGGCGTATTCCACACCGATGCCGTACGCGCCATAGTGGGTCTTCACGATGTCCATGACCGCATCGTAGGTGTCCCGCGCCGCCCAATCGCGCTGCCACTCGAGCATCACGGAGAGCGAGGTGACCGGCTTCGCGCCGGCTTGGATCACGCGCTTCATCGCGTTGTCGTGGGCGAGCTGACTCACGTCGCCGCAGCAATCCTCGACGACGTAGACGTCGTAGCCGTCGTGAATGGCCTGCACGGTCGGCAGGGCGACGCACGTCTCCGTCCACAGCCCGGCCAGCACGATCTTCTTCCGGCCGCTCTTCTTGACCGCGGCCACGAAGTTCTCGTCGTCCCACGAGTTCATGGAAGAACGTTCGATCGGTACGTGGTTCGGGAACACGGCTTGGACCTGTGGCCAGAGATACCCGCTGAAGCTCGTGGTTTCGACGGTGGAGAGCACGAAGGGGACCTCGAACACGCGTGCGGCCTTCGAGAGCGCCACGGTGTTATTGATGACGGCCTGGCGGTCGAAGTTGGCGACGCCGAAGAGCATCTGGGGTTGAAAGTCGATGAGCGTGACGACGCAGTTGTCCGGTGTCAGGAGCCCCTTTTCGCTGAGCTTCGGCCGACCCTTGTCCTGAGCCATGACTACCTCCTCGTGAAGGTGGGTTGATGGGGGCTCGCGTCCAGGCGCCTCGAGCTCCGCAGCCAGCGTACTTGGAGGGTCACCCCGACCAGGAACGCCACCAGCAGCATCAGCTGGACGCCCTGCAAGACGGGCGCATCCTGGGAGCTCGCCAGCGGCGCTCCCGGGGGCAAGCGGGTCGACGACTCCGTCACCGCGGGGATCATGTGAAAGAGGATCGTGGCCGAGTAGCTCGCGGCCTGGACGTACCGAGATGCCGATCCAAAGACGTGAGACCTCGCCGCGACCGTACCGACCGCCAGCGCCAGCAGGGTGAGCACCGCCAGGGCATGGGGCGGGCCGAAGCCGCCGTGACGAAATATTCCGAGGGCGGTCACGGCCGTGATCAGCGTCGCCACCAGATAGATCTGCCCGCGTCGGTTGTTCGGCGAGATCTCGTTGTCGCGGGCCAGCGCGATGAAGCCGTAGATCAGGGCGATCACGCCGATCGCCGTGTGAAACACCCCGAACGCTGTGAGGCCTGGCATGGCGGCGTCCTCCCTCAGTCGACACAATACAGCGCGACACTATAGCGTGACACTCTGAGCACCGGGGGAGATTCTCGCGCGCATCGAAGCCGTCCCGTGTCGGAGGGACCTGCCGCATTCCTCCTCTTTCCTATTCTTCTGCAACGCTCTGCGAGCGACGGGCGTCACAAGGGACGAGGGGGTCTAGCGGATGCGCCTGAATCGGCTTCGCACAACGTCGGCAGCGGTGATCCTGGTGCTCGCGTTCGCCGGCGCGCTCTCGGTCGGGTCCAGCGCCGCGGACGACACGCTCGTCCAATTCCCGGGCCGCGTCTCGTGGATCGCCGGGGAGACCCTGGTGGTGTCGACGGATGACGGTCCCAGCCTCGCCATCGATCTCTCGCGCGTGCACCAGGATGAGTACCAGCGCCTGGTGACCGGCGATCGCGTCATCGTGACCGGGACCGCGGGAAGGAACCAGGTCCTGGCGACGTCGATCGAGTCGCTGGAGCCCTAGCCCATTCGCCTCAATTGTTACTGGTGTTGCTTTCGCACTGCAGCTCGAACACATCCGTGCTCGTTCTGTCGTCCAGGCAGTCGAATGCAGATGGCGCGTGGAGGATGGCATCGAAACGGTCGTGCCGCGGCATCTTTCCCGGCGACGCGCTGACGATTCCGTTGTCAGCTGGGCCGTTGGTCCCGTACGGCACGGTCATGCCGACAGGGTTCCCTGACGCTACCTGACCAACCAGGACGTTCACGAACAGCGCCGCGGTCGCGATCCACATCGGCGATCTCTGCATGGCCTCCCGCTCCTCTCGTCGTTTGGTGCTTTCATCGTTAAGACGCCCGCGGGGAGTGCAGACGTTACGCGCGGCGGCCTCCGCGATGACGTCGCCGAGCTCACCCGATAGACACCCGGCGTGAGACCCGTGATGCGTCGAACCACGAATTGGTGCGGGGGCAGCCTCGTGCTGCGCTTGAAGAGCCGGGCGAAATGGTAGGGACTCATGTGCACCAACCCACTGAGCTCACCGAGTCGGAGCTCGGTGTGCAGATTGTCCTGGATGTACTCCGTCACGTGTCGGAGCTTGGACGCGGGAAGGCCCGTCGCCACGCACATGGGCCGCGCCGCGTCAGACGGTGTTCGCCGCAGCGACACGTACGTTCGTCAGGACGTTCGCGTGGCGATCGCCGCGTCGCCGTGTCGTCATATAGTCACCGAGCCGCTTTCGGAGAAACAGCCGAGCGCGGTGTACGCGAGACTTCACGTTCGCGACGCTGATGCGCAAGGCCTCGCCGATCTCGCCACTCGACAGCCCTTCGACATCGTGCAGGACGAGCGCCGCGCGATACGTCGCCGGCAGCTCATCGATCGCCGAGGTCAGCGCCGCTCGCAGCTCGGTCTGAAGGGACGGGTCCTCCACGCGTGGAGACCAATCGTCGCCGGCCTCGACGTGCGCGCCAGACTCATCGAAGAACGGCAGGACCTCGTCCAGCGAGAGGTCCGTCCGTCGGACGCGCCGGCCGCGGAGCTTCTGGTAGGCGGCGTTCGCGACGATCCGATAGAGCCAGGAGCCGAAGGCCGACTCCCCTTTGAACGTCTCGATCTTCCGGACCACGCTCCAGAACGCGTCCTGCACGACCTCCTCGGCATCCGCGTCGTTTCCCGTGATACGGATGGCGAGGCGGTACGCGCGGTCTCCATAGGTGGCCACGAGTTGCTCTGCCGAGGTCGGCTCACGACGCCGGAGGGCGAGCACGAGCGGACGATCCCGATCGATCCGCGTCGGCGTAGTCTCCGGGTCCGAGCCAAGGACCCCCGCCACCTGTTTAACCCGCTGACTCATCTCCACGTCCTCCTGGGGGAATTGTCCTTCGCTCCCTCGCTTCCGAAGGAATGCATCATCCTTGCCGAATGCGCGCAGCGCGCCATTCGCGCAGAAACACGCGACTCGGGGTATCGCCGTGCCGCGAGGGTGAGCAGGGACGCCAGAAGGAGTGTTCCATTCGGAGCGAACTGCTTCGAAATGAACAGCCGCTAGATATCGAGGGCCGAAGCGCCTGAGGCGGGTGTAGAAGTGCCGGCGACTGAGCCCGAGGGCGGCGTCGGTGCGCGACCTGTTGCCCTTCGCCCGCGTGAGCGCCGCGGCGATGGAACGCTTCTCCAGCTCGGCGAGAGGCTCCGCGGCGGGGGGCATCAGGACATTCGCCTCGGGCACAATGCCCGACGAAGCGCCCGCCGCCAGTCCCTCCGCGGGACGGTCGCGTTGCATCGTGATCCCGCGTTGGTCGGGGACCAGCGGCCCGCCGTCCGACACGATCAACGCGCGCTCGATGGCATTCTGCAGTCAGCGAGTCCGTGGTCCATCGGTGAAGACACTACGCCCGCACCCGCTGCCTAATCTTCAGACGTGCCACGTCCGGTCGGGAACGGTGTATACAGAAGCGCTGGAATCCCAGGACCGCCGTCTCCAGGTCGCCAAACCTGACGACACGCTCGACGGGGATGTCGCCCAAACTCGACGCGGCCGCGTCCAAGTGACTCGCGCTCTCGGCCTCCGACGCCGCGCCGGAAGGAAGAGGTCGGATGTAGAGGAGGCGGACGACCGATCCAGCGCCGCGCGCGACGTCGGCGATCGCTTGCAGCGTTGCCTCGTCGGCCCCGTCAGTCAGCGGAACGAGCAGACGTCTCACCCCCGGTGTCGTGCCCATCACCCATTTGGATGAGTGGAACGTGCCAGAGGTTCCGCCTGCCGGCTTTTAACGTCTGAGGTCGGCCTGGAAGAACGAGTAGTCCCAGACGGACACCCGATAGTGGTCCGCAGCCGGCAGATCAGGGATCTCGAAGTACGTCCGCCCGAATCCGCCTACTCCCTCGGGAACCCACACGATACGCTGACCGACGATTGTCCCGGATGGATCCAGTGCCTGTCCGAGGAGACGGACACTCTGGGCGTTCTCGCCGTACGTGTTGTAGACGTACCCATCGAGCTGGCGGGCTCCGTTGTGGTTCGACTCAACCGTCCACTGGAGCGTGAAATGATGCTCCCAGCCGGCCATCAGGGTGGTGGTTGATGTGGACGGGTTCAGAGAGCTGCTGATGGTCCCACACGCCGTCATAGCGACGGCAAGCAATCCGAGCCGCGCGACAATGAGGATCGACCTGAATCCCGTGGTCATCGCTTACCTGGTCTCCTAGGGTCCCTGCCGCTCGCCGACCGGCGGGCGGACGCCGGCGGGGAAATTGATGACGCCCCCGTCCGGGGTTCGGCCGACCAGGGGTAGCGTATAGACCTCATGGTCGGAGAGCGCACGTTCCCGGTGGCCTGGCACGAGGACAAGACCGTCCACCCCGGGGACTTGTACGTATCGATCCGGCACCCAGGACGTGTCGGGCGTGGCGGGGGCCGGTGGTGGCGATACCTCGGGCACCGGGCGCGTCGTCGCGCCACGAAGCCCGTCGAAAGTCGGACCCATCGGTGTGGTGCCACGAAACGTCAGCGCCTGGCCCGCGGCCGCCTGCGCCACGATGAGGCTCACGATGACTGCCGCGCTCAACGACAACGCTCGCCGCATAGTGTTCATCCCCTCGCACTTAGGACGGCGAACACGCGCCAGGTGATTCAACGACCTCAGTACCTTGGGCCCCACCCGCCCCACCGCAGCTCCTCGTCGGTCCAGATTCTCTACTGTGCAATCTGCCGCTCGGTCACCAGACGCTGATACGCCGCGTACTCCTTGGATCCGCCCGCGTACACGCACTTGCAGCTTTCATGGCGCTCCTTCTCGTCCTTTCCGTGCGCAAGAACCGTCTCATCTCTGGGACGAGGGCGACGAGACGCATGGCGGCACGCAACATGAAAATTCAGCAAGAACGCGCAACGCCGAGGAAACGCCCCGCGCGTGTCCACCCTCAAAAGAGGTGAGAGACAGAGAGAAGGAAGGAGGGATAGCAGATGAAGCGTGCCATTGTCCTCGCACTGATGCTCGCGGCCGTCCTGGTCCCGCTCATCGGCGTAGCCCAGGCCGATCTGAAGACCGACGAAACCATCACGCAGGCCCCGTAACGTCGGTCACAGAACTGGTGCGTGCGGCAGGCCTCGAAGTCTGCCGCACGCGCCGCTCTGTCGCCGGCGTCGCACCCTCCCGACCGGTTACGGCGCGACCGCCGGGGCCCGCTCGATCGAGCAGCCAGGCTGCGACACCGCCTCGCCGAGTCCCTGCGGTGAGCCCCGTTCGAGGGGCTATCACCAGCGCTGTACCTGTGCGATCCTAGGCGCCCGCGTGTCCACGGCTGGCTCGCTGGGGAGGAGGTGACGCAATCGCCCGAGACGAATCGACGCTCCGCATCACGCGACGAAGGAGACCCACGCATGAGCCCACAGGATCGACGTAGCTTCCTCACGACGACCGCCCTCTCCGCGGGGGCGCTCGCGCTCTCTCACGTCATCGAGCCGTCCAACGCGCGAGGCGCCGGCGGTCCCGGCTTCGTCACGACGAGCGACGGCTACAAGCTCAGGTTCGAAGAAGCCGGATCGGGGAAGCCGCTGGTGTGCATCCCTGGCTGGTCGCAGACGGCCGCGCAGTTCAAGCACCAACTGACCGGACTCAGCGCCCGCTATCGCGTGATTGCCGTCGATATGCGGGGACACGGCGAGTCCGAGAAACCCGCCCACGGTTACTCGATTGCACGGCTGTCCAAGGACGTCCACGACCTCCTGGCCGACCTGAGCCTCGCCGACGTGACCCTCATGGGGCACTCGATGGGATGCTCGGTGATCTGGAGCTACTGGGAGCTGTTCGGCTCTGAGCGGCTGGCCAAGCTCGTCCTCGTCGACCAGATGCCGTTCATCACCGCGAACCCCGCGTGGTCAGTGGAAGAGAAGGAGGCGAGCGGCGCCCTCTTCGACCCAAACTCGCTTTACACGAACGTGAACGCCCTCGCCGGGCCCGACGGAGTGAAGACCACAGAAGGCTTCATCGGGGCGATGTTCACCCCCGCCTATTCCAAGGACGAGGTGGCGTGGGTCGTCAAGCAGAATCTCAAGCTGCCCCGCGAGTACGCGGCGCGGTTGCTGTACGACCACGCCACGCGCGACTGGCGCCGCATCATTCCCCGGATCAACATTCCGACTCTCGTTGTGGGCGGCAAGACCAGTCTCGTGCCCTGGAAGTCGCAGGTCTGGATCGCGAACCAGATCCGCGGGTCCAGGCTGGAGATCTTCGAGGAGAACGAGGGCGGGAACCACTTCATGTTCATGGAGAACTCTCAGAAGTTCAACAGAATCGTTCGGGACTTCATGGGCTGACAGGCCGCGGTGCCTGCCGCCGCTCCCCACCGGGGCCGGCTCGTCTGAACGCGCGAGCCGGCCACCGAGTGAGGGCCCGTCCGTGCGGCGAATAATATCGCCGACGCGTTCGTCGGGTATACCGGGCGCAGCCGATCAACGAACGAGCAAGGAGGCCGAACGAACCATGACGTTCACTCGCAATCATCGACGCTGGGTCGCCCCCATCGTCGTTCTGGCCGCGGTCGCGTCCCTAGTAGCGCTCTCACCCCATTTCGGCTTCACGAAGGTGTCCAAGGCCCCCGTCTGGACCGAACGGCCGGCCGCTCAGGGCCCGCAGACGCCCGCTCCGGACTGGGTGAGCCTCAGCAAGGGCGCGAAGCCCGCCGTGGTGAACATCAGCACCAGCCGCAGGACCCCTGGCCGGGCGATCCCGGACCTCGAGGGTCGCCCCGGCGAGCGCTCCCCCGAGGACTTCTTCAAGCGCTTCTTCGAAGAGGCTCCGCGGCGCCCCGTGCGAGCCGTGGGCTCGGGCTTCATCCTGAGCGCTGACGGTTACATCGTGACCAACAATCATGTCGTCGAGGACGCGACCGGGATCCAGGTCAAGCTGGCGGACGGCCGCGAGTTGGCCGCGAAGGTGGTCGGGCGTGATCCCAAGACGGACCTGGCCCTGTTGAAAGTCGAGGCCACGGGGCTGCCGGTCGTCCCCGTCGGGGATTCGAACGCCCTTCAAGTCGGCGAGCCGGTGATGGCCATCGGCAATCCGTTCGGCCTCGAACAGACGGTCACCACCGGGATCGTGAGCGCCACCGGTCGGGTCATCGGCAGCGGGCCGTACGACAACTTCATTCAGACCGACGCGTCCATCAACCCGGGGAATAGCGGCGGCCCGCTCATCAACGCCCGGGGCGAGGTCATCGGTATCAACACCGCCATCTTCAGCCAGCGCGGTGGCTCGGTGGGCATCGGTTTCGCGGTCCCATCGAGCCTGGCCAAGTCGGTCATCACACAGCTCGTCGAGCACGGCAAGGTCGAGCGCGGCTGGCTCGGGGTGTCCGTCCAGCCCCTCACCAAGGAGCTCGCCAAGGGCTTCAAGCGCAACGACGCGGCTGGTGCCCTGGTCGCGTCGGTGGTCGCGGGCTCGCCGGCGGAGAGGGCTGGCGTGAAACCGGGTGACATCATCGTGGAGTTCGCCGGAAAGAAGGTGGCGAAGTCCGGAGACCTGCCGAGCCTCGTCGCCGAAGCGCGGGTGGGCAACGACGTGCCGGTGGTGGTGGTGCGCGAGGGCAAGGAGGTACGGCTCACCGCACGAATCGCCAGGCTCGAGGAGGAAGAGGCGGCGAAGGTCGCCGACGTCGAGGTCGATGGCAAGAACAAGCTAGGGCTCTCGGTGCAACCCCTCACCCCGCCGATGGCCAGCGAGCTCGGCCTCCAGGTGAGGGAAGGCGTGCTGGTGCGTGACGTCGCCGCGGGAAGTCGCGCCGGCGAGGCCGGTATCCGCGCCGGTGACGTGATCGTCGAGGTCGATCGCCAGCCGGTCCGCACCGTCGAGGAGCTCAAGGCCCACGTCGACAACCAGGTCAAGGGCGCGCCGATGGTGCTGCTCATCCGTCGCGAGGGCGGCACGATGTACGTGGCGATTCCGGCGGCGTAGTTATCCGCGCTTCGACTTGAGCCTGTCGACGAGCGCTTTGTAGGACGCCCCGCCCTGCTGGTCGACTACAGCAGCTTTGCGCTCAGGTGAATCTCCGTTCCGGCCAACGCCTTCGACACGGGACAGTTCTGTTTGGCCTCCAGCGCATGTCGTTGGAATGTCGCACCGTCAATGCCGGGAATGTCGGCCTCGGTCTCCAGCTCGATTTTCGTGATGGAAAACCCTTCCCCGACCTTTTCCAGCTTCACGGTCGCGCCGGTGTGGATGCGCTTCGGCGTGATGCCCACGCGCGACAGTTGGGCGGTCAGCGCCATCGTGAAGCAGCCGGCGTGGGCTGCGCCGATCAACTCTTCCGGGTTGGTGGCCGATTGGCCTGCTTCAAATCGGGACTTGAACGAATATGGGCCGTCAAAGGCACCGCTCCCGACTTTCAGCCGCCCGCTGCCGTCGGCCAGATTGCCTTTCCATTCTGCCTCTGCTCTCTGTGTTGGCATGAAGCCTCCTTCGCTACGTGCGCGGAGCCTCCAGGGGGACCATGGCAACGTCGAGGCGCCGATCCTCGCGGATCACCCCCACCTTCAGAGCGGCGCCGAAGGGCCAGCCGACCAGCATTCGATGCATGTCGTCCACCGTGCGTACCGGGCGCTCGTTGAGCGTGACGACGAGGTCTCCTTCCCGCAGACCAGCGATCGCGGCCGGGGCGCGGGGTTCGACGGAGACAACCTCCACCGCGTGCGCGGCTGGCAGGGCATGGCGCCGGGCGACGTGGCGGTCGATCGGGCGCGTTTGCCCGACGATGCCGAGGTACGCACGGCGGACACGGCCGTGAGCGAGGAGCTCACTCACCACCCACTTCGCCGTATCGATCGGGATGGCAAAGCTGATGCCCTGGGCCATCCGGATGATGGCGGTGTTGATGCCGATGACGCGCGTCCGCGTGTCGACCAGGGGGCCGCCCGAGTTCCCGGGATTCAGCGCAACGTCCGTCTGAATGACGTTCTCGATGAGCCGTCCCGTCGCGCTCCGCAGGGACCGACCGAGGGCGCTGACCACACCCGCCGACACCGTCGACTGAAATCCGAAGGGATTGCCGATAGCGACGACGACCTGTCCGGCCCGGAGCGACGCGGACCCTCCGAACTGAGCGATGGGGAGCCCCGAGCCGTCGGCCCGGATCACGGCGAGATCGGTCGCCGCGTCGCCGCCGACGAGCGTTGCACCCAGGGTGGAGCCGTCGGTCAGGGTGACGGCAAGATCGGTCGCCTCGTGCACCACATGGCTGTTGGTCAGGACATATCCGTCTGGCGTGAAGATCACCCCCGACCCAGCTCCGACAGCGCCGGCAGCCGCGCCCGGCCGGCGGGAGCCGGCGGCGATGCTCACGACCGCAGGGCCGACGTGCTCCACGACCGAGACGACCGCCTGCGAGTAGGAATCCAGGAGCTCGCGATCGTCGACGCGACCGGCGGGGGGAGCATCCATCATCGTTCTCACCTCTGGTGCTCCTTTCGATGCCCGGCGCTCGCCGCCCGATTCACTCTGTCCACGTTTGTTGGTACCTGTGCGTGAATCGTCCACACGGAGCCGTCGTGCCGCAGGAAGCTGGCCCCGGCGCTCTCCTCGCCGCCGAAGCAGCACGAGCCGTCGAACAGGCCGGGCACGAAGCACTTGAAGCCCACGGGCACCTCGTAGAGCCGGCGGCCGAGCTTTCGACGACGCGATGTGCGCCGGCCAGTGGGGGCGATGGGGAGCAGGTAGCGGATGGCCACCGCCAGGTACTGGTTGGGCTTCATCAACCCCGCGGAGCGCATCACGATGCCGTGCCGGTCCGAGTCGGGGTTGTTGGCGAAGGCGACGCGGAAGCGGTCTCTCAGCTCGACGAGCCGCGCCATCGCGTACGGGCTCGAGGGGTCCATGCGGATCTTGCCGTCGTGATCCACCGTCATGAACGAGAACGTCGGGTCTATCGCCGGGTTCACGACGGCGATGTCGAGCTTGTAGCCCCCGTCCTCCGGCGGGTTGTGCGAGGGCGTGACCACGATCCCGTCCGCGAGGTGCGCCTTGCGGCCGCGGTTGTATCTGAGAATGGCCCACGAGATGACGGGCGTCGGCGCGACGCCGCCGCCGCGCTGAATGATGGTCTCCACCCCGTTCGCCGCCAGCACCGCGAGCGCGGTGCGCTGGGCTGGCTCGGACAGGGCGTGCGTGTCTTTGCCAATGTAGAGGGGGCCGTCGATCCTCTGAGCGTGGCGGTGGTCGCAGATCGCCTGCGTGATGGCCGCGATGTGGGCCTCGGTGAACGAGCCGCGGAAAGGCGAGCCCCTGTGCCCGCTGGTGCCGAAGCTCACGAGCTGGGTCGGGTCCCCGGCGTCGGTTGCGCTCGTAGTAGGCCTGTTCGAGCCGCGCCACGTCCACCAGCATCGCCCTGGGCGCGCGTTTGCCGGCCAGGAGCGAGATCGTCACGCGTGCGTTCGTTCGTGAGCCACCGTCTCCTCCACGAGGATACCGCCGCCGCTACTCCTGGACGCTCAGGCTGAGGCCCGCGGCCGCCAGCTTGAGGCTGGCACCCTGAATCGTGGTCGTGAACTCGATGACCACTCCGTTCTGATTTCTCATCGCGATTGCCTCGGCGCCTCGGGTTACTCGGCGAAGACCGCGGCCCCTGCGGACTCAGCGCATGCGCGACCACGCGCCAGTTGCACCTCAGCCCCCACGGTGAGCTCGCCACCCTCGATTACAAAACAGTTGAGCGCGAGCTTGCCCTCGAAGCGCCGATAGATGTCGCGGGTGATGTCCTTGTCCCGGACCAGCGTGTCCGGATCGTACGCAGTCATGATGCAGCGTGAACGCAAATCCTGGACGCCGATGAGCACCTTGCCTATGCGCAGGCAGCCGCCGGGCCACTCGCGCTCGGCCAATCCGTCGACGCCGCCGATCACGATGTTGGGCCGCAAGCGGCGATGGTCCTGACCGAAGGCGGCGATGGCGCCGTCGGTAGCCACCAGCAGCGGCAGCACGTCGAAGCGTTCAACGCCGTCGTGGCGCACCAGCCTCGCGCGAGGCCCGGCAATGTTCACGACCTTGGCGGCGACCTCCGGACTGTTCCACGGCCGACCGTCGACCAGAGGTTCGCCATCCAGACCCAGCGTACCCTTATGACCCAGGAAACGCGGATGGGAGCGTGAGGTGATCACCTGCCCCTGGGCGTCCTCGACGTGTACGACCCGGTCGCCTTCGATGCCGAGCGGCCCGAGGCGTACGCGTTGCAGCTTCTCGCCGGCCATCGTCTTGACCGGATATCTCCAGATCTCCGTGACCTTCATCGCCACCTCCGGTGCTGATTCCGTAACGGGTATGCAGCGACCTGTCGCCACCAGTCAGTTCGAGCCATAGGCATTCACCGCCTTCAAGAGCCTCTCAATCTGGTTCAGCATGGGCATCATCTTTTCCTGCGTGTGGGGTCTGTCGGCATTTTCTTGGCCTTGAGGCGGGGGCCGTCCAGATTCACTTCTTGATTTGATCGAAGACCCGAATATCTAGATTTGTGTCCCAGGATAGCGTGAATACGTCGTCCTGCGAATCTGGCGCCGTGTTGTACGTTCCGCGGCTCTTCAGTCGCAGACGACGTCGATCGAAGTGGTAGGCGGATATTTCTTTCGCCAATTCCTCACGACTAGATGCGACCGTCCTCACAACCGTCGTGCCTGGAATCACATAGGTTAAGTTGGCTTGCCAAATCTGATCTCGTTGATCCAGGAATAAAACAAGCGCTGCATAGCCGCCCCGGCTCATTTCGTTGTTATCGTTCCGCAGTAGCCTGGCCTGAGCCTCCTCTACGAGAGGCCGAGTGAAGAACTGAACCTTCAAGGCGTTCGTCTTTCCTGCAAAGAATTCGTTCGTGTACGTGACGAATGCGCTCTTGGTCTCCAACCTGCTCTTACCGAGCTTAAGGACCTTCGATTTCTGAACAACCAAATCAAATGACGCCTTCGTTTGGAAGTCGTCGGAGGGGTAAAGGGTTGGCTCTGCCCAAACATCTGTGGGAAAAGCGGAGAGAAAAAGGATCACGATCATACCAATCCGAACAGGCATGCTCAGCCCCCTGCGTTCTTGGCCTTTGGTCAGCATATTTCTATCCTCTGAGCGATGCAATGAGGGGGAATCGAGATGTCCACGGAGCGAAGCTGCCCGAACCCATCGTGAGCTGTTCGAGGGCAAGGTCGACAGGCCGGGCGCCGCGAGCGCTCGGCGGCACGTCACACCCCCCGGTCCGAAGCCAACCGAAGGGGGCGCACATGCCCGTTCTATCTGGGGCAGATCCAGCCGGTTCCGCTGGGGTTGGGGAAACAGCCGACCGATTGTGGCAGCAGCTGCTTCGGCAGCCACAGCACAACGTCCGGGAACAGCACCGTGGAGGCGATCGTGAGGAAGAACACGATGTAGAGAGGGAACGATCGGAGCATCGCGCGGTAGAACGGCACACCGACGAACTTCGAGGCGATCAGGAGCGACAGCCCGTACGGCGGCGTGATCAACCCGAACACCAGCGTCGTGATGATGACCACGCCCATGTGCACCGGATTGATGTGGCCCACCTGCGTCAGCTTGTTGATGATGGGCATGAAGATGATGATGGCCGGGATCGCATCGATGAAGTCGCCGAGGATCACGAACAGCGCGACCAGGAGGAGCATGATCATCCTCGGGTCGGTGCCCGCGTAGTAGCTGATGTGCTCGGCCACCGTGTCGGGGCCACGCAGATAGGCGAGCATCCAGCCGAAGGCCGAGGCGCCGGCCACCGCCGCCAGCGGCAGCGAGTACAGCAGGCCGGTGTACATGAAGTCGCCCGGCAGGCGGCGGATATGGCGCGGATTCAGCACCGGGATGATCACCAGCAGGATGTAGGCCGCCGCGGCCATGCCGGCCTCGGTCGGCGTGAACCAGCCGGTCAGGATGCCCCCCATGATGATGACCGGGATCACCAACGGCAGGGCCGAGCCGCGGGCCGCGACGAAGATGTCCACGAGGCGGGCACGCTTCTTCATCGTGCCGACGGGACCGAAGAAGTAGCTGTAGATCATCAGCCCGACGCCGATCAGCACGCCCGGCACCACGCCGCCGAGGAACAGCCCGCCGATCGACACGTTGCCGGTGGCGCCGTAGACCACCGCCATGATCGACGGCGGGATCAGGTTGGCCATGGTCGAGGCCGAGGCGATGAGCGCTGCCGTGAAGGCGCGATCGTAGCGCTCCTTGTCCATCTCGGGCGCCACGGTGCGGCTCAGCACCGCGACGTCGGCGGCCGAGGAGCCCGAGATGCCGGCAAAGAACATGCTGAACAAGGTGACGACCTGGGCGAGCCCCCCGCGCAGGTGCCCCACCAGCGTCTGGGCGAGTCGGATCATGCGATGAGTCACGTCGGCCGACGACATCAGCTCGCCGACGAGGAGGAAGAAGGGGACGGCCAGGAGCGTCTCGGAGTCGATGCCATGGAACAACTGGCCGACCATCGACTGGAAGCTGATCGGAGTGAACGCCGTCGCCGCCAGCACGCCCGCGATGATCGCGAACGCCACGGGCACACCCATGTAACCCAACAGCAGGAACAAGCCTCCCATCAAGACCAGGAGTAAGCCGGAGCTCATTCCACAGGTTCCGGCAGGAATTCATCGTCCTCGGGACCCTCGAAGCCGTTCTGCCATCCCTGGACGATCTGCTCGACGCAAAACAGCATCACCAGGACGCCCGAGATCGGCACGACTCCGGTATAGACGGTCAAGGGAATCAGCCAGGGCATGCGGAAGCTGCCCAGGTCCAGCATCGCGTTCTTGTAGCCGAACCAGGCCATGAATCCGGCCACGATCAGCACGACCAGCCGGTTGAAGGTCTCGATCGCCCAGCGCTTGGTGCCGGTCATACGCCTGGTGATCTCGGCCAGGTAGATATGGTCGTTGCGTCGCGTGGCGGCGGCGATGCCGATGAACACGCCCCAGGCGAAGAATGCCGTGGTCGCCTGTTGCAGCCACAGCCAGGGGTGGCCGATGGTGCGCGTCACGACGTCGAGGAAGACGCACAGGGTAAAGCCGCCGATGCACACCCCGCACAGGACCATCAACCCGGCCTCCAGCGGGTCCAGCCGTTTCCATTTCAGGTGGCGGTGGCGCTGGAGGATCAGCGCCCGGCTTGCGGCAAAGTCGGTCACGGCTGTCACTTGCTTATCCCCGTCGCGCGAAGCGTGGCGGCGTTGCCCGCGCCGTCGCGCCGCATCATATCGGTGGGACTACTTCGCGGCGCGGACGAGACCGAGGATCTTGACCGCATGGGGCCCGAGCTCCTTGGCCAGCTCGTCCTGAATGGGCAGGGCGGCCTTCATGAAGCCGGACTTGTCGACCTTGGAGTTGATCTTGACGCCGATCTTCTGAAGCTTCGCAGCCGACTCGGCCTCGAGCTTGAAGGCCATGGCCGGCTCGCGTCGGCTGACGTCGTCGGCCGCCTCCTGGACCCACCTTTTCTCTTCGGCGCTGAAGCTGTTCCAGGCCTTGTCGCTGACCCAGATGCAGTTGTTGTTGGCTTCGTGCTGGGTCATGTTCAGCACCGGCGCGACTTCGTAGTGCTTGTTCTGCTCGTACACGTTGACGCCGTTCTCGGCCACGTTCACCACGCCGGTCTGGAGCGACGTGTAAACCTCGCCGAATGGCATGTGTACGGTCTGCGCGCCGTAAGCAGGGAAGTGCGTGTCCTCGGTCTTGGTCGCTTGCACGCGCACCTTCAGGCCCTTGATGTCGTCGATCTTGCTGATCTCTTTTTTGCTGTACATGTTGCGGAAGCCCATGGTGATGAGGCCGATCACCTGGGCGCCCTGCACCGAGTCCTTGATCATGGCGCGGAAGGCATCGGACACGGCCTTGTCGGCCAGCGCTTTGGCCAGATGGTTCTCGTCGTGGAAGATGAAGTGCAGCGAGAACACGCCGGCTTGCGGCGCCACGCTGGCTGCATTCGCGGTTGCCGTGATGACGAAGTCGATGTCACCGGCACGCAGCTTCTGCAGCGTTTGCGGCTCGGTCCCCAATTGCGCGCCGGGGAACTGATTGATGCTGAGCTTGCCGCCGCTCAACGCCTTCAGCTTTTCGTCGAACAGGTTCGCGGCGACGCCGTAGGCGGTCGTCACCGGCTGGTCGTAGGCGAAGCTGAGCTTGCGCTGTGCCGAGGCATCGCTCGACAGCCCGAGCGTCAGGACGCCTGCGGCCAGAGCCGCGAGTCCGAGCTGTCTCATCGCGAAGTTCATAGTTTCCCTCCCGGGATGATCCGAACTCGGTGTCGGGTTCTCGTGTGTAGGAAAGACGCATGGTCGCCGATCCGCCGCACGCCGTCAAGACGGACGAGGTAACCGAGCGTCTAACGCGGCACGACGTCCATGGTCTGGAGCAACTTGGCCATCGTGTCATCCTCGAGCGCATTTCTGATCATGGTCGATGCGTACTCGGTTTGCCCTACGTCCTCCCGTGAAGGACGCGCCCGTCCCGCATCGTCGTGCGCACCTTCGCGAACGCGCGTACGTCCTGCGCGGGGTCGCCGTCGAGCACGACGATGTCAGCCGCGAGCCCCGGCGCGAGGCGTCCCGTCGCGCGCCCGAAGCGGGCGGCTGGGGCCGTGGTCAGCATTGCGAGGATCTGCGCCGGCGCGAGCCCGGCCCGCTGCAGGTACACGAACTCGTCGGTGGGGTCGTAATCGGTCATGTAGCCGACGTCGGTCCCGAAGAGGAGTTGCCCACCCAGCTCCGCGAAGGCGCGCGTCTGCGCCACTCCATTGCCGAGGACGAGCTCGATGAGATCGGGCGGAAGCCCGCCCCGGGTCAGCTCGTACGGCCAGAGCTTGAGAGTGGGGATCAGCGCCGTGCCGCGCTCCTTCATCATCGCGGGCAGCGCGCGATCCCAGGGGCTGCCGTCGAGTGAGGCCGGGAAGGTGTGGGCGAGGACGTCGACGCCGCCCTCGATGGCCGCGCGCGCGCCGGGGCTGTTCGAGGGATGCGCGAACACGAGCTTGCCGCGGCGATGGCCCACCTCGACGGCCGCGCGCACGACGTCGACCGGCATCACCACGATCGAGCGCGGCGTGGCCCAGGAGCCGGTAAAGAGCTTGACGATGTCGCCACCGCGCGCGAGCTCGGCGTCGACGAGGACGGCGTCCGCCGGGCGCGTCAGCTCCGGGATCCTCGCGGGAAGGATGTAGAAGGGGCTCCCCCCAGCCGGCGCGAAGCCGGCGCCCGCCGTGAGGATCAACGGCCCCGGCACCTCGCCGCTTTCGATGCGGCGCCGGAGCGCGAGTGTGTTGAGGAGGTCGGACCCGGTGTCGACGACGTGGACGACGCCGTACGACGTGAGCATGGCCCGCAGTGCGGCGGCGAGTGACTCCGAGGGGGCGGTGTTCGCCGCGCGGAAGACGTCGCCTGTGAAGTGGACGTGACTGTTCCAGAAGCCGGCCGTCACGGTCCCGCCCGCGCAGTCGATGACGCGGGCACCCGCGGGCACGTGGACGGCCCCACGGGCGCCGACGGCCGTGATGATGGCCTCCTCTACGAGGACCACGCCGTCCGGGATCGCCGCTGCCTGCGGCGACGGCAGCACACGGCCGCCCACCAGCGCCGTCACGCGCGTCCTCGGCGCGGGCGTTTGCAGCGGCGACATACACGCCGCCAACACGGCAGCCGTGGCCAGCGCCGCGGCGCCCGATGACCTGATCACCCTCTGACTGCACGACTCGCGAATTAAATGCCCCGGCCGATCTGAAAGGGCGCTGTGTCGTTCGATGGCGACAGTCACGTCGGCCACGGTAGCCGGTCGGAGCCGAGTGGTCAACGGCCTTGGTCATGAGCGCGCCTTGGCGAGGCGCCCACCAGGCGTGAGCCGCTTGCTTGGCGAGGATGTGATGCGATAGAACAGTCACCGCTTGGGGCGCAAGCCCAGTGGCCGGTTTGGACCCATCCGCGAATGGCCGGTCTTGAGGTGTCAATCGGAGGATCAAGCAGATGACGCTCGACGTGCCGTTGCTCAGATCGGATACGCCAGGTGTGGCCAACGTTCTCCACTTCAACAACGCGGGCTCTGCCTTGCCGCCGCGTCCGGTCCTCGACGCGGTGACGAGCCACCTGGCGCGCGAGGCTGCCATCGGCGGCTACGAGGCTGCGGCCGAAGCGGCCGATCGCATCGCGGACGTCTACGACGCCGTCGCCACGCTGATCGGTGCGCGCCCGGACGAGATCGCGGTCGTGGAAAACGCCACGCGCGCCTGGGACATGGCGTTCTACGCGGTTCCGTTCCGCGCGGGCGACCGCGTCATCACCGCGCGGGCCGAGTACCTGTCGAACTACCTCGCGTTCCTGCAGATGAAGGCGCGCGTGGGGATCGAGATCGACGTGGTCGACAGCGACGCGTCGGGGCAGCTCGACCTCGCCGCGCTCGAGCGCGCGATCGGTCCGCGCACGAAGCTGATCGCGATCACGCACGTGCCAGGGAGAGGCGGGCTCGTCAATCCGGCGGCCGGCGTCGGCCGCATCGCCGCGCGCCACGGCATCCTCTATCTGCTCGACGCCTGCCAGTCGGTCGGCCAGCTCGCGGTCGATGTGCGTCAGATCGGCTGCCACATGCTCTCCGCCACGGGCCGCAAGTATCTGCGTGGGCCCCGTGGCACGGGCTTCCTCTACGTGCGGCGCGACACCATCGGGAAGCTCGAGCCGCCGTTCATCGATCTCCACGCTGCCACGTGGACCGACGCCGACGCCTACGTCGTTCGTGACGACGCGCGCCGGTTCGAAAACTGGGAGCGATTCGTGGCCGGCCAGATCGGCCTGGGCGTCGCCGCCCGTTACGCGATGCGGGTGGGCATCGACGCGACCGAAGCACGGGTCAAAGCGCTCGCTACGCTGCTGCGGCGGGAGCTCGCGAAGCGCCCCGGCGTGAGCGTGCACGATCGCGGAGTGGAGCAGTGCGGGATCGTCGCCTTTCTCAAGGACGGCGAAGCGCCGGCCAAGACGCGCGACCGGCTGCGCGCCATGAACATCAACGCCCACGAGGCCCGCTTGTCGCGGATCGATCTGCCCGCCCGCGGAGTCGACGCGCTCGTCCGCGCCAGCGTGCACTACTACAACGACGAGTCCGAGGTGGAACGCTTCGTTCAGGCAGTGGCGGGCTAGACGCTCTCGATACGATCCGGAGGTCGGCGACCTCGATGGCGAAGAGATGAGGGCGGGCGGCACGCCGAAGTGCCTCTTGAACGCAGTGGTGAACGCGGCGAAGTTCTCGTAGCCCACGAGGAGGCTGACGTCGCCGACGGCATGCGTGCCGGCCTCGAGCAGCCGTCGCGCCTCCTCCAGCCGTCTCGCCTTGGTCGCTCGGGTGTCTTCTCACACTGAATCGCAGAGGCGAGGATCTCGACGAGGAGCTGGCGCTCGAAGAAGACCAGCGTCTTGGCGCTCTCGCCCGTGAGACCACGCGCGCAAAGACGTACTCCTGGGCGAGCTGCTCGTTGGATGCGCGATACGTGCGTGGCGGACTCTCGGTCTGGTACACCGCCGGCGGAGATCGCACGCTACGGCCCGTCAGCGGACAGGACTCCGGGACATCACGATGCGCGGTGAACCGAACGGCCGCGTGGAGGGATCCATGCCGAATACAGGGAGAGAGATGCGAGACGATCGGTTGATCGAGGTGGTCGAGCTGCTCGCGCGCGGCGCCTGGCAGGAGGCCCATGGGATCGTCCAGCAGGACAAATCCCCGGAGGCCGCCTGGCTCCACGGCATCGTTCACACGCTTGAAGGCGATATCGAGAACGCTCGCCACTGGTATCGCGAGGCGAATCGGACCTTCCCAGGCGCGGAGGCGGTGCAAGGAGAAATCGCCACTGCCCGAGAGGTCCTCATGGCGAAGGATCGGCATGTCGAATAGACAACCTGTGGTGCCTCGTCACTTGGGTCCCGTGAATCTCCGGCGCGGCGCCACGAGATTCCGACCGTTGTCCGTGCGTGCCTACCTCCTTCACCTCACCCACTACGACCCGTCGTGGTGCAGGCGCAAGGCGTGGGAGCGGCCATTCAGTTTACGACTCGCGCTCGAGATTGTTGACGCGATGGCCGCGGCTGGGTACACGACGCTCGTGGTGGACTGCGAGGACGCGGTTCGGTACGAGTCGCATCCCGAGCTCGCACGGCCATACACGGTACCGATGCGGGACCTCGCGACCCTCGCACGGCACGCCCACCAGCGCCGCCTCGACGTCGTGCCGAAGATCAACTTCTCTCAGAGTCATTGGCATCATCACAACCACTGGTTTCGACCGCACCACCTGTTGTTCGACAACACCGAGTATTGGCGGCGCGCCTTCCGGATCATCGACGAACTGATTCGGACGTGCCGACCCCAGCGATACTTCCATGTCGGGATGGATGAAGACCACGAGCGGTCCACGGTCCAGCACGTCCGTGCGATTCGAACGCTCCGAGACGGGTTGCGTCGCCGAGGACTGAAGGTAGTAATTTGGAACGACAGCGCGTATCCGATGGCCCGGAGGTGGGTGCACGCCGAGAAGAGCCTGCGGGCTGAGGCCGACCTGCCGCGCGACATTGTGCAAGTGCTGTGGGACTACGACCGGTTCCAGCCGCAGATCCTTCGGCGGCTGCGGCGGCGTGGGTTCGAGGTCTGGGCGGCGCCGGGCCGCGACGCCACCCAGATCGCTCGCTGGTACGACGCGGTGCGACGGGTCGGTGGCCGTGGGCTCCTCATCACGCTATGGGTTCCTTGCCGACCACGGAACCGGAGGCGCATTTTGGACCGCATCCAGCAGCTGCCCGCTGCCGCGCCATCATAGACGGCCAAAGGCGTTCCGGCCTGTCAAGGCGCCTCGGCGCGCGTTCACTCTTGACACCGTCGGTCCGGCTCGATAAATGGGGCCCGTACGACCCTCGCCGAGAGGACTGGATGACTGACGGTGTCTCCGCGGGTCACCTCGAGCTCGTCGGCCTCAGCCGACACTTCGGCGACACCCTGGCTGTCGACCGTGTCTCGCTCACGATCCTCGCCGGCGAGTTCGTGACGCTGCTCGGGCCGAGCGGCTCCGGGAAGACCACAACCCTCATGATGATCGCGGGATTCGTACGACCCAGCGCCGGCGAGATCCACTTGGCTGGCCGGCCAATTACCCGGACGCCCCCCTATCGACGGAACGTCGGGATGGTGTTCCAGAACTATGCCCTCTTCCCGCACATGACCGTCTTCAACAACGTCGCGTTCTCTCTCGAGATGCGCGGCATCCGCAAGCGTGAGATCGCCGGACGGGTTGGGGAGGCGCTCGACCTGGTCAAGCTCGCCGGCTACGAGGGGCGCTTGCCGCGGCAGCTTTCGGGCGGCCAGCAGCAGCGCGTGGCCCTGGCCCGCGCCCTCGTCTTCAACCCGCCGGTGCTCCTCATGGACGAGCCGCTGGGCGCGCTGGACAAGAAGCTCCGGGAGCACATGCAGCTCGAGCTCAAG
>Ga0209156_10000963_pt1 | contig 23985 bp, 16 predicted proteins | sample GraSoiAngelo_124_FD_185881 | JGI IMG/M metagenome (GOLD analysis project Ga0209156, IMG submission 185881) | Grasslands soil microbial communities from the Angelo Coastal Reserve, California, USA - 14_0927_05_20cm (SPAdes) (version 2) | ecosystem: Environmental > Terrestrial > Soil > Grasslands... | reverse complement strand
CACTCACGACGTTGCGCGCCAGTCTTTCGAGCTAGGCTCAATTTCGTTGAGCGTCCGCTCTTGGCCGTAAACGGACTTAACCCGCATGCTGGTACAAAATATTTTGGTACCCAATGGCTGGTACACGGACGCGTCCGGGCGTCCAGTAAGCGACTGATTGGGAGTGAAGTGGGGTAGCCAAGAATCTCGGACGCTTCGCTAAACCCCCCGGCGCTGCGCGCCACCCCCCTTGTCAGGGGGGCGACAAGCTTACAGCCCCACCGTCGTGCTCGACACCGCCGGAAGCGAGGCCGCCCAGATCTCCATGAAGCGCCCGCGCATCGCCAGCGCTTCGGTCTCGTCGCCGAAGGAGAGGGCGCCGTGGAACAGTTGCGCCACCGGCCGGCGCACGAAGTGCAGCGAATCGAGCACCAGAAACGCGTCCTGCAACTCGCGGATCTCTTCCTGGGTGCGGTTGATCTGCATGGCATGCGAATAGCGCCCGAGTAGGCTCATCATGCGCGGGCACTGGCGCGTCAGGGGGTCGGTGTTGTGGAGCACCAGGTAGATGCGCCGCGTGCGGCTGGACATCAGGAAGCGCTCGAGGCGCGCGATGCGCAGCGGATCGTTCAGCCGCAGCGCGCCGCCGTCGGGATCGAAAATGCGCAGCTCCCGCCCCGGCTGCTCCAGCAGGCGGTCGACCGCCGCCTGGAACTCGGCGTTGGTCTCGAAGCGCTCGTAAACGGTCTCGCTCATGTCATCGCCTTCAGCCGCAGGTAGCCGGCACGGTGCCAATCGTAGACCAGATCGGCAAGCGCCGCCCGCGCCAGGCGCGCGCCGGTCAAATGCCGCCGGTCGGCGAGCTCCTTCAGCAATGCGCGGTCCTTTTTACCGACCGTAACGCATTCGCCGTTGAGATAGAAACGCCTGCCGGAATAGAGCAGCTGCGTCTTCGGGTCGAGCTGCACTTCGGCGCGCGCCAGCGTGCGTTGAGAGCGCCTGGGCCTGAACACCACGTGCGGTTTCGGCGTGGTGAGGTACTGGCCGAGGACCGCCGACGCGTCGGTTCGCGAAGTCTTTACTTTCTCCATTATGGTTCGCGCGAAGCGAATCATCTCGCGCGGGATCTGCGCCGGACGGGAGGTGGGCTCCAGGCGCGGGTCCCGGTAGGCGGCGTCAGGCAGGCCGCGCTCGTGCAGCCAGTCGAGGAACGCGGCGCCGAGCTCCGCGCCTCGCGGCGCCCGGAAGCCGATCGAATAGGTGAAGCAGGGCTCGAGGGCGACGCCGTCGTGCCGCCAGCCGGGGGGCAAGTAAAGCAAATCGCCCGTCTCGGCTAGATATTCAAGGGCTTTTTTATTCGAACCCCAAACCCGCCAATGCCGGCGCCCGCTCGCCTGCAGAAGAAATACGTCGTACGAATCGACGTGCGGCCCGACCCCGCCGCCCCGGGTGGCGAAGCTCACCATCACGTCGTCGAGCCGCGCCTGCGGCACGAAATCGAAGCGGCGCAGCAGCCGATCAGCGGCCTCGACGTGAAGATTCACGCCGCTGACGAGCAGGGTGGAATTTATCTTCTTGAGGGAGACGCTTTTGAAAGGCCCGTACGCCGTGTTCCACCGCCTGCCCGAGCGTTCCACCAGACGGGATTCGACGTCATCGCGCGCGGCCAATGCGGCAAGCGCGCGCTCGTCGACTACGCCCCGGAATGCCGGCAACGCAGCGCGCACGAAAAGCGGGCGCTTCTGCCAATACCGGCGCAGGAAAGTGCGCGGCGTCAAGCCGCCCAGCAAACGTAGCGTCATCCAGGAATTATAGGAGCGCGGTCTCTTGTCGCGCTTGCGCGACAAGCGTGCAGCGAGCAGTTGTCAATTGAAAAATGATTTGGAATAGAATCGGCGCACATGCTGCAACCAGGACAGCCAGCGCCGTCTTTCGCGCTTCCCGACGCCGACATGCAGACGGTGAGCCTGCTGGCGTTCCGCGGCAAGAAGCATGTGGTGATCTATTTCTACCCGCGCGACGGCACGCCCGGCTGCACCCTGGTGACCACCGATTTCTCCGACCACGAGGACCAGTTCGGCAAGTTCGACTGCGTGGTGCTCGGCGTGTCGCGCGATGACTGCCTCACCCACGCCGATTTCCGCGACAAGCACGGCGTCACCATCGCGCTGCTCTCCGATCCCGAGGGCGAGGTGTGCCGGATGTACGGGGTGCTGCAGGAAAAGCAGAGCGAGGACGGGGCGCGGCGCGAATGCCTGATCCGCTCCACCTTCGTCATCGACAAGAAGGGCGTCATCCGCCATGCCGCCTACGACGTCAAGCCGCGCGGCCACGCCGCCGAGGTCTACGACCTGGTGAAGCGCCTGCGCGTGTGAAGCCGGTCGCGGTCGGCCCGGACACCGTCGTTTCCGTGAAGATCGAGATGTACGACGCGCAGGGCGCGCTGCTGCAGGCCAGTTCCGAGCCGGTGACCTATCTGCACGGCGGCTACGGCGGCCTGCTCGAGGCGCTCGAGGCGGCGCTCGAAGGCAGGCATCCAGGCGAATCGATCAAAGCGCAGCTCGAGCCCGAGCAGGCGTTCGGCGAATACGACGCCAGCCTGCTGCGCGTCGAGCCTGCGGCGCGCTACGGCGCGGGTCTCAGGATCGGCATGGAGGTGGAGGACGCGTTCGAAGGCGCCGCGCCGCGCCGGTATACCGTCACCGACCTCGCCGGCGGCAAGGCGGTGCTAGACGCCAACCATCCGCTCGCGGGAATGGCGCTGCGTTTTTTTTGTACCATTACGGCGGTCCGCCAGGCAACGAAAGAGGAACTCAGAAGCAGGGAGGCGTTCCATCGCTGCGATCCATGAGCACCGGCGGACAGCGAAGAAGGCCGGCCTGCGCTACGTCACGGATGGCTCGAGCGGCATCCGGCGCCGGCGCGTCGGCGGCGGCTGGGCTTACTACGCGCCCGACGGCAGCAGGATCACCGATCGCCAGGTTCGAAAACGGCTGAACGCGCTGGCGCTCCCGCCGGGGTGGACCGACGTCTGGATCTGCCCGGATCCCAGCGGCCACATCCAGGCCACGGCGCGCGACGCGCGCGGGCGAAAGCAGTACCGCTATCACCCTTCCTACCGCGACGCGCGCGACCAGTCGAAATTCCGCCGCATGCTGGAGTTCAGCGAAGTGCTGCCCACTCTGCGCGAGCGCCTCGAGCACGACCTGGGCGCGGCGCCGCTGAGCCGGCGGCAGCTCCTTGCCACGGTCGTCACGCTCCTCGACAAGACGCTGATCCGCGTCGGCAACGACGAATACGTGCGCTCGAACCGCTCGTACGGCCTGACCACGCTGCGCCGCCGCCACGTGCAGGTCGACGGCGCTACGCTGCGCTTCAGCTTCCGCGGCAAGAGCGGCGTCGAGCACATCGTCGCGCTCTCCGAGCCGCGCCTTGCGCACATCATCCAGCGCTGCCGCGACCTGCCCGGCGAGGAGCTGTTCCAGTACCTCGACGCCGCCGGCAAGCGCCAGTCGATCACCTCCGACGACGTCAATGCCTATCTGCGCGCGCTCACCGGGCGCGACGTCAGCGCCAAGGACTTCCGCACCTGGGGGGGCACCATGCTTGCCGCGGTCGAATTGCGGCGCATGGGTGTCGCCGCCAGCCGACGCGAAGCCGACCGCAACATCGTCCAGGCGATCGACGCCGTGGCGGCGCGCCTCGGCAACACGCGCGCGGTGTGCAGGAAATATTACATACATCCGGTCCTGCTGGACGCTTATATGATGGGCGAGACGGTGCCGATGCCGCCGCCGGCAGGTGGCGGCACGCGCCGCACGCATCCCGGCGCCGCGTTGCGGCGCGACGAGGTCGCGGTGCTCGAATTTCTGGAACGGAGGACACAATGAAGCTCTGCCAAGTCGCGCTTCTCGCAGGACTGCTCGGCGCCGCGCCCGCCTGGGCGCAGACCATCGACCGCCTCCAGAACCTCGCGCAGCAGGAGTTCCGCCTGCTCTCCGAGGATCTCGGCGGCGCGCTCAGCTACCACCCGCAGACCCCGACTGCGCCGCTCGGGATCACCGGCTTCGATGTCGGCTTCGCGCTGACCGGCGCGCGGCTGCACAACACCAGCGTGCTCGAGCGGGCGAGCTCGGACAGCGTGCCCGGCACGCTGCCGATTCCGACGCTGCGCGCGCACAAGGGCCTGCCCGCGGGTTTCGACGTCGGCGTCATGTATGCATCGGTCCCCAGCAGCAATATCCGGTACTACGGCGGCGAGCTGCGCTATGCCATCATCGAGGGCGACGCGGTCGCCCCGGCGATCGGCGTGCGAGGCAGCCTCACCAAGCTGAGCGGCGTCGACCAGTTGGCGCTCGACACGCGCGGACTCGATCTGTCGATCTCCAAAGGCCTCGGTTTCGTCACGCCGTACGCAGGAATCGGCAGGGTCTGGGTCAACAGCGATCCCAGGGGCATCCCTTTCCTGCAGGGCGAGAAGTTCGCGCTCAACAAGGGCTTTGTCGGCGTCGGCACCAAGTTCCTCGTGATGAACGTCAACCTCGAGGCCGACAAGACCGGCGACGTCACCGCCTACAGCATCAAGGCCAGCATCCGGTTCTGAGCCAGGCGTTCCAGAGCTTGCGCGCCGGATCGATCAGCTCGCTCGCCGTGAGGCCGACCGGCCCGCTGCCGCTGCGCGCGAGCTCATCGGCGGCGGCGCCGTGCAGGTGCACGCCGAGCACCAGCGCCGACTCGCCGGTATAGCGCTGCGCAAGCAGCGAGCCGAGCAGGCCCGCGAGGACGTCGCCCATCCCGGCGCTCGCCATGCCGGGATTGCCCGTCGCGTTGATGAACCAGTGGCCGTCGCGCGCCACCATCACGCTGCCGTTGCCCTTCAGCACGACGTGAGCCTTGAATTCCTCCGACAGGCGGCGCGCCGCTGCGACGCGGTCCGACTGGACGTCTGCGGTTTTCGTATCGAGCAGCCGCGCCGCCTCGGCGGGGTGCGGCGTCAGCAGCGTGTCGGCTTGCCGCCGCGCGCAGGCGTTGCGCAAATCGGCGTTGTCCGCCATCAGGTTCAGCGCGTCGGCATCGAGCACGCACGGGATGTCGCTGGCAAGCGCGGCGCCGACCAGGGTTTCGGCGCGCTCGCTCTCGCCGATGCCGGGCCCGGCGACGAGCGCGTCGAGCTCCTGGCCGAGCGCATCGTCCGGGTGGCGCAGCATGAGCTCCAGCGCGTCGGTGTCGACGCCGGGCGCCTGCTGATCGAGCAGCCCGACGTAGACCCGGCCGGCGCCGAGCTTCAGGGCCGCGCTTCCAGCGAGCAGCGCCGCGCCGGTCATGCCCGTGGCGCCGCCGAGGATCGCCAGCGAGCCGGCCATGCCCTTATGGAAGTTGCGCGGGCGCGGCCTGAGCACGCGGCGGAACAGCTCCGGGCTGGCCAGCCAGGCCGAAGGCCGCACCAGGCGCCCGGCATCCAGCCCGAGCTCCGCGACGCGAACCTCGCCGCAGTGATCGGGCCCATCGAGCGTAAGCAGCCCCGGCTTGAGCGCAATGAAGCTGAGGGTGTGAGTGGCGCGCACCGCGTGGCCGAGCACGCGGCCGGTATCCGCATCGATGCCGCTCGGCACATCGAGAGCGAGGATCGGGCAGCTCTGCTGGTTCGCATAGTCGACCAGCCTGGCAAATTCGCCCGTGATCGGGCGTGTCAGGCCGATGCCGAACAGGCCGTCGATGATCAGCGCCCAGCGTTTGTCGCCCGGCAGCGTTGCAGGATCCGCCGCCTGGGCCACGGTGACGCGGAAAAACCGCTCGCGCAGGCGCTCGGCGCAGATTTTCGCGTCGCCGCCGTTGTTGCCGGGCCCGGCGAGGACCAGGATGTCCCTGCTCGTGTCCGGAGCAAGGCGGGCCGCGGCGTCGGCGGCGGCGAGGCCGGCGCGCTCGATGAGCGGCGGCGTCGCATCCGCCGCAGCCTGCTCGATCCTGCGGATGTCGGCGGAAAGATAGATCGGGGCGGACACGGCGTCATTGTAAGCACAGCTCTGCCGCAAGCCCCTCAGCGCAGCTTGAACATCCTGCCCGGCAGATAGGTGACGAGCTCGGGGACGATCCAGATCACCGCCACCGCGACGACCATCAGCACGAAGAAAGGCAGGGCGGCGCGCGCGATTTGAAACATGTTCTTCCCGGTGAGGCCTTGCAGCACGAACAGATTGAAGCCCACCGGCGGCGTGATCTGCGCCATCTCGACGACCAGCACGACGAATATGCCGAACCACAGCAGATCGATGTTGGCTGCCCGCACCGTGGGCAGGATCACGGAGGAGGTAAGCACCACCATCGAGATGCCGTCGATGAAGCAGCCCAGCACTATGTAGAGGAGCGTCAGCACTACGATGAGATGCGCCGCGGTGAAGCCTTGCGCGGTGATCCATTCGGCCATCGCGCGCGGCACTCCGGTGAAGCCCATGGCGACGGTGAGAAACGCCGCCCCGGCGAGGATGAAGGCGATCATGCAGGACGTTTTGGTTGCCCCCATGACGCTCGCCATGAAGTTCGTCCAGGTGAGCGACCCGGTGAGCGCAGCGAGCAGCAGTGCGCCGGACACGCCGATCACCGCGGCTTCAGTTGGCGTCGCCACCCCGGTGTAGATCGAGCCGATGACCGCGCCGATGAGGAGGACGGCAGGAATCAGGTGGCGCGCCGCGAAGATCTTCTCGCCGAGCGAGGTGACCGACTCGCGCGGTGGAGTGCGCGCGGGATTGAGCAGCGCCCACGCCGCGATGTAGCCGGAGAACAGCAGCATCAGCATCACGCCCGGCAGCACGCCGGCGACGAAAAGCCGCGCGATCGAGACATCCGCGGCCACGCCGTAAACGATCATGATGATCGAGGGCGGGATCAAAAGGCCGAGCGTGCCGGCGCCGGCGAGCGAGCCGATCGCCATCGGCTCGTCGTAACCGCGCTTGAGCAGCTCGGGGATGGTGATGCGGCCGATCGTGGCCGCGGTGGCGGCCGACGAGCCCGAGATCGCTGCGAAAATGCCGCAGCCGAAGACGTTGCAGTGCATCAGCCTGCCCGGCAGCGGCGCCATCCACGGCGCGAGGCCGCGAAACATGTCCTCAGAAATCCTGGTGCGAAACAGGATCTCGCCCATCCAGATGAAGAGCGGCAGCGCGGTGAGCGCCCAGCTGGTGCTCGCTCCCCAGATCGTGGTTGCCATCAGGCTGCCGGCAGGCGAATCGGTGAAAAGAGTCATCGCGATCCAGCCGACGCCAAGCAGGGTGAGCGCGATCCAAAGACCGGCAACCAGCAACAGCGCCAGAGAGCCGATGAGGACCACCGCTATCAGCAACATTTCCACGGCGTTAGAGCTCGAAGCCCGGCGCCTGCGCCGCGGGACGGCGAGCCTCTGCCGCCTCGTAGGAGGTCGGACGCGAGCGCAACGCTGCGACCAGGTCGTCGATCACGGCGACCAGGAGCACGACCAGGCCGAGCGCCATTGCCGATTGCGGCATCCACAGCGCCACCGGCACCAGTCCCTGCGACACGTCGTGCAGCTGGTAGGACGTCAGCGTCATGTCGCAGCAGTACCAGGCGAACAGGCCAACAAGCAGCGCCGCAACCGCGAGGCATACGACCTCGAACACCCGCCGCGTGCGGCCGCGCAAATGATGCAGCGCGAGCGTCATGCGGATGTGCTCGTTCTCGCGCAAGGTCCAGGCCAGCCCGAGAAAGGATGTGGCGGCGAGGCAGAACCCTGCGAAGTCGTCGAACGAGTAAGCGGCGAAGCCGAGGCTGCGCCCGGCGATCTGCGCTGCCGTCAAGGCCGCGATCGCGACCAAAAAAAATCCGGCCAGCAGGCCGGATCCCCGGTACAGAAGCTCGAGCGCAGCGCGCATCGCGGCTGCGGCTGAGCCTACTTGCGGAACGCCTTGAGGATGGCGCCTCCTTCGGCACCCGCCTTCGCCGCCCATTCGTCGGCGATCTTCTTCCCGATCGCATCGAACTCCGACGACAGCCTGGCAGACGGTTTCATGATCTTGATGCCGTGCGACGCCATGGTTCTGACGTAACCCTCGTTTTCGGTTTCGCTGGTCTTCCAGCCGCGCGCCTCCGCCTCTTTCGCCGCGCCGAGCACGGCTTTCTGCTCGCCGGCGTCAAGCTTGCCGAGCGCCGCCTTGCCGACGATGACCATGTTTTGCGGCAGAAAGGCCTGCGTGTCGTAGTAGTACTGCAGGTAATCCCACGCCTGGCTGTCCACTCCCGTGGCGCCCGACGTGAGCATCGCGTCTACCAGCCCCGTTCTGAAGGCCTGCGGAACGTCGGGCACCTGGACCGTCGTCGGCACCGCGCCGATCAGTTCCGCAAAGCGCGACGTCGTCGGACTGTAGGTGCGGAACTTGGTGCCCTTCAGATCGCTAAGGGCATGGATTTCCTTCTTGGTATAGATGCCCTGCGGCGGCCAGGGCACGGAGTACAGCAGCTTGACGCCTTGTCCGTCGAGACGTTTTTCGACATAGGGCTGCGCGGCCCGCCAGAGGGTGCGCTCCTTCGCGTAGCTGTTGGCGAGAAATGGAATTGAATCGAAAGCGAAGAGCGGCGATTCGTTGGCCAGCACCGAAATCAGCACTTCGCCGATCGGTACCTGGCCCGTCTGCACGGCGCGCTTGATCTCGGGATGCTTGATCAGGCTGGCGTTGGAATGCACCTGGATCTGCAGCTTGCCCGCAGTCGCCTTGGCGACGTCTTCTGCGAACTGGCGCGCATTCTTCGTATGGAAATTGCCGTCCGGATAGGGCGTCGGCATGTCCCACTTGGTTTGCGCCTGGGCGCTGCCGATCAGCGCCGCGGCGGCCAGCGCGAAAGGGATTCTCCTCTTCATCGCATTTCCTCCTGTCGGTTCAATGTTAGCAGCACCGCGTCGGCGAGGGCGAGCGATGCCGTGAGGCCGGGCGACTCGATGCCGAACAGATGCACCAGCCCGCGCACGCCGTGCTCGCGCGGTCCCTGGATGAGGAAATCGGCTGCAGGCTCGCGCGGTCCCGCGGTCTTCGGCCGGATGCCAGAGTAGCCCGGCAGCAGCGCGCCGTCGGGAAGCGCTGGCCAGTAGCGCCGGATCGCGGCATAGAAGCGCTCGGCGCGACGCGGGTCTACGTCGTAGCCGATGCGCTCGACCCATTCGACGTCGGGGCCGAAGCGGGCCTGGCCGGCCAGGTCGAGCGTCACGTGCACGCCGAGGCCGCCGGGCTCGGGCACCGGGTAGATCAGGCGGGAGAACGGCGCGCGGCGCGCGAGCGAGTAGTAATTGCCCTTCGCGTAGAACTCGCCCGGCGCGAGCTCGCGCGGGTAGCCTTCGATGCTTTTCGCCACGCTCGGGGCTTTCAGTCCCGCGCTGTTGACGAGCAGCCTGGCCTTTATCTCTTCATTTCCCGCTCGCAAGACGATACCGTCGGAAGCAACTTCGGCTTTCTCCAAGGGGCTCTTCAGCGCGAGCATCGCGCCGTGCGCCTCGGCGTCGCCGAGGTACGCGAGCATCAGCGCGTGGCTGTCGATGATGCCGGTCGAGGGCGAGTAGAGCGCGGCGACGCAGTGCAGCTCGGGCTCGAGCGCGAGCGCCTGCTCGCGCGTCATCCACACCACGTCGGTGACGCCATTGGCGTGCGCCTTTCTCTGGATTTCCTGCAGCTCAGGCAGCTGCTTTTCGTCGCTGGCGACGATCAGCTTGCCGCTGCGCCGGTGCGGGACGCCGTGCGCGCGCAGTACTCGTAGAGCAGCCGCTTTCCCTGCACGCAGCTCGTCGCCTTGAGGCTGCCTTTCGGGTAATAGATTCCCGCGTGAATGACTTCCGAATTGCGCGAGCTGGTGTGCGTGCCGATCGCATCCTCGGCCTCCAGGATGACGACTTCGCGGCCCGCCGAGGCGAGGGCGCGCGCCACCGCGAGGCCGACCACGCCCGCGCCGATGACGACCGACTCTACGCTTTCCAAGTTAGGATGCGATTGTAAATGGCTGAGCCACGCAATTCCGGCCGCTGGCAGTTCTGGATCGATCGCGGCGGGACGTTCACCGACATCGTCGCCCGTCGGCCGGACGGCTCGATCGCCACGCACAAGCTGCTGTCCGAGAATCCCGGGCGCTACCGGGATGCGGCCCTCGCCGGGATCCGGAAGATCCTGAACCTGAGCGAGGGCCAACCTATACCGGCGGGCGCGATCGAGGCGGTGAAGATGGGCACCACGGTCGCCACCAACGCGCTGCTCGAGCGCAAGGGCGAGCGCACGGTGCTGTTCATCACGCGCGGCTTCCGCGATGCGCTGCGCATCGCCTACCAGAACCGCCCGCGGCTCTTCGACCGGCAGATCGTGCTGCCGGAGATGCTTTATTCCGGGGTTTTCGAAGTCGAGGAAAGAATCGCTGCGAGGGGAGAGGTCCTTTTACCGCTCGATGTTCTGCAAACCCGGAAGGATCTGGAGAAGGCCTACGCCGATGGCTTCCGCTCGATCGCCATCGTCTTCATGCACGGCTACCGCTTCCCGCAGCATGAAAGACAGGTGGCCGAGCTGGCCCGGCAGGTCGGGTTCACGCAGATCTCGGCGTCGCATCGCGTCAGCCCGCTGATGAAGCTGGTCGGCCGCGGCGATACCACGGTGGTCGACGCCTACCTGTCGCCGATCCTCAGGCGCTACGTCGAGCAGGTGGCCGCCGAGCTCGAAGGCGTGCGGCTGCTGTTCATGCAGTCGAACGGCGGCCTCACCGACGCGCGCCGCTTCCAGGGCAAGGATGCGATCCTGTCGGGGCCGGCGGGCGGCATCGTCGGCGCAGTGCGGACCTCCCTCGCCGCGGGCTTCGAGCGCATCATCGGCTTCGACATGGGCGGCACGTCCACCGACGTATCGCATTACGCCGGCCAGTTCGAGCGCGAATTCGAGACCCGCGTCGCCGGCGTGCGCATGCGCGCGCCGATGATGAGCATCCACAGCGTCGCCGCCGGCGGCGGCTCGATCCTGCATTTCGACGGTGCCCGCTACCGCGTCGGCCCGGATTCGGCGGGCGCGAACCCGGGCCCTGCCTGCTATCGGAGAGGAGGCCCGCTCACCGTCACCGACGCCAACCTGATGCTCGGCAAGATCCAGCCTAAATATTTCCCGCAGGTGTTCGGGGAAGACGGCAATGACGAACTCGATGCAGAGTCGGTAAGGCAAAAATTCTCAACTCTCACAAAAGCAATTGGTGACGGCCGCAGCCGCGAACAGGTTGCCGAAGGGTTCGTCCAGATCGCGGTCGGCAACATGGCGAACGCGATCAAGCACATCTCGGTGCAGCGCGGCCACGACGTCACCGGCTACACGCTGTGCTGCTTCGGCGGCGCGGCCGGCCAGCACGCCTGCCTGGTCGCCGATGCGCTCGCCATGACGCGCGTTTTCATTCACCCCTATGCAGGGGTGCTGTCGGCGTACGGCATGGGACTCGCCGACCAGAGCGCGATGCGCGAGCAGGCGCTCGAATCGACACTTCAGGATGAAGCCGCGCTGCAGGACGCTGCCGACAAGCTGGCCAGCGACGCGCGCGACAGCCTGATCGCTCAAGGGGTCGCGCCGCAGCGGGTGCGCGTGCTGCGGCGCGCTCACCTCAAGTACGAAGGCACCGACACCGCGCTCATGGTGGCGCTCGGTCCTGTGGCCGACATGGTGAACGAGTTCGAGGCCGCGTACCGCAAGCAGTTCAGCTTCCTGATGCCGGGCAAGCCCCTGATCGTCGAAGCGGTGTCGGTGGAGGTCATTGCATCGGGCGGTGTGCACGAGGAGCAGGAGCTCGACAGGAAGAAACCCGGCAAGCCCGTCGAAGGCATCCGCGTGTTCACGGGCGGCAAGTGGCACGCGGCGCCGCTCTACCGGCGCGAGGACCTCGGTGCCGGGCAGCGCATCGACGGGCCTGCCGTTATTGCCGAAGCCCATGCGACGACCGTGGTCGAACCGGAATGGCGTGCCACCGTTACGCCTTTGAATCATCTGGTTTTAGACAGAGTGCAATCCAGAAGAGCGCAAACCGCTATTGGTACGCAGATCGATCCCGTCATGCTGGAGATCTTCAACAGCCTGTACATGTCGATCGCCGAGCAGATGGGGCTGCGGCTGCAGAACACCGCCTACTCGGTGAACATCAAGGAGCGGCTCGACTTCTCCTGCGCGCTGTTCGACGCCGAGGGCAGCCTGATCGCCAACGCTCCGCACATGCCGGTGCACCTGGGCTCGATGGGCGAATCGGTGAAGACCGTGATCCGCCTCAATGCCGGAAGCATGAGGCCCGGCAATGTCTATGTCCTGAACGCGCCGTACAACGGGGGCACTCACCTGCCTGATGTCACGGTGATCACCCCGGTTTTTGATTCTCGACAGATTCTTTTTTATGTGGGATCAAGAGGACACCACGCGGACATCGGAGGAATCACTCCGGGCTCGATGCCCCCGGAATCGAAAGCCGTCGAGGAAGAAGGCGTCCTCATCGACAACTTCCTCCTGGTCGAGCAGGGCCGCTTCCGGGAGAAGGAAACCGTTGCCCTGCTCACCTCGGGCAAGTACCCGGTGCGCAACGTCGAGCAGAACATCGCCGACCTCCGGGCGCAGGTCGCGGCCAACGAAAAAGGCGTGCAGGAATTGCGGCGCATGGTGGAGCATTTCGGGCTCGAGGTGGTGCGCGCGTACATGCGCCACGTGCAGGACAACGCGGAGGAATCAGTACGGCGGGTGATCGGCGTGCTGAAGGACGGAGAGTTTGACTTGCCGCTCGACAATGGAGCGCGCATCCGCGCCCGCATTCATATTGGAGAGGACCGGCGTAGCGCGCGCATTGATTTCAGCGGCACCTCGGCGCAGCTGCCTGACAATTTCAACGCCCCGGCGGCCGTCTGCATGGCGGCGGTGCTGTACGTGTTTCGCACGCTCGTCGAAGACGACATACCGCTCAACGCCGGATGCCTGAAGCCTCTCGAGGTGCTGATTCCGGAGGGATGCATGCTGCGGCCGCGCTACCCCGCGGCGGTGGTCGCCGGCAACGTGGAAACCTCGCAATGCATCACCGATGCCCTCTATGGAGCGCTGGGCGTCCTGGCCGCTTCGCAAGGAACGATGAACAACTTCACCTTCGGCAACGAGCGCTACCAGTACTACGAAACGCTCGCCGGCGGCTCGGGCGCCGGGCCGGGCTTCGACGGCGCCGACGTGGTGCAGACGCACATGACCAATTCGCGCCTCACCGATCCCGAAGTACTGGAGTGGCGCTTCCCGGTGCTGCTCGAGAGCTTTGCGATCCGCGACGCATCGGGCGGACAGGGACGCTGGCGCGGCGGCCACGGCGCGGTGCGGCGCATCCGGTTTCTCGAGCCGATGACTGCAGCGATCCTCTCTGGCCGTCGCCTGGTGCGTCCGCACGGCCTGGCGGGAGGCGAGCCCGGCATGCCTGGGCGCAACTATGTGATCCGGGCCGGCGGCAGGCGCGACGAGCTCGGACCTTTCGCCCAGACCGAGATGGCGGCGGGCGACGTTTTCGTGATCGAGACGCCGGGAGGCGGCGGCTACGGACCGGCCGCCGAATATAATAGGACGTAAAGAATGCGCTCCAACGCCATCTACTCGAAGTCCGGAAAGGGAGTCCAGGAAGCTTCCGGCAAGACGAGCCTTCTGAAGCGCGAGCACCGCGTGGTGCTCGCGGCGATCGATGGCAGGGCGACGCTCGCCGATGTCGCGCAGAAGAGCGGCAACGAGTACGACGCCGAGTTCCAGCGGCTGATCGTCCAGCTCGACAAGGACGGATTCATCCGCGAGGTATCGTCGGGTGCGGCGGCCGGTCCCGCCGCGGCAGGCGCCAAGCCGGCCGGCAAGCTCGATACGGCGATCGATCTGGATTTCAGCTCGCTCGCTTCGTCGCAGAAGGCCAATACCGCGCCGCAGCCGACGCGACCTCCGCCGCCGCCACCGGCACCGAAAGCGCCCGCGGTCGACATGGCTGCCAAGGCGGCAGCCGAGCGCCGCGCGAAGGAGCAGGAGTCCGCGCTTCACCGCGCGCGCAAGGACGCTGAGGAGAAGGCGCAGGCCGAGCGCGAGCGCCAGCGCGCCGAAGCCGAGGCCAGGGTGCGCGCCGAGACCGAAGCCAAGCTGCGCGTCGAGGCCGAGAAAAACCTGCGTGAAGAGACGGCGCACAAGGCGCGCGCGGACGCCGTGGCCAAGGCGCAGGAGCTGAAGGCCAAGCTCGACGCCGAGCGCAAGGCGCGCGAGGAGGCGGAGCGGCGCCTCGAAGAAGAGCGCCAGGCCCGCGAGGAGGTCGAGCGCAAGGCGCGCGAGGAAGCCGAGCGCATCCGCCAGGAAGCCGAAGAGCGGGCGCGGCGCGAAGCCGAGGCGCTGCTCCGGCAGATCGAGGAAGAGCGCAAGGCGCGCGAAGAGGCCGAGCGCAGGACGCGGGAAGAAATGAGCCGCGCGCGCCAGGAGCGCGATGAGCGCGCCAGCCGCGCCGAGGAGCGCAAGCAGAAGCAGTCCGAGGGTCCTGCGGAAACGCCGCCGCCGCGGCCGCAAGCGGCCACCGGGAGCGACAAGTTTGCCGATTCTCTGTTCGCCGATCTCGAGGCCTTCAACCAGCGCGAGGAGGAAAGCCGCAAGCAGGACGAGGAAACCGAGCGCGCGAAGAAGGAGGAACGGCTGCGCAAGGCGCGCGAGATGGAGGAGCGGAGGGCCAGGGAAGAGGAGGAGCAGCGCAAGGCGGAGGAAAAGCAGCTTGCGCGCGAGGAGGGAGAGCGCAGGGCCAAGGAGGAGGAGGAGCGCCTCGCGCGCGAGAACGAGGAAAGAGAACGCAAGTTCCGCGAGGAGGAAGACAGGCGCGCGCGGGAGTCCGAGGAGCGCTCGCGCAAGGCGAAGGAAGAAGCCATCCTGGCGGCGAAGACCCGCGGCGACATGGCTTCCGGCGAAAGCGCGCCGCAGGACCGGCGGGCGAAGGCATTGAAGCGGGGACCGGGCGTCGCCGCGGCCTACCGGCGCCAGGAGAGGAATTGGGGCAAGCCGGTAACCATCGCGCTCGTCGTGATCCTCGGCGTGGCGCTCGGGGCGCTGCACGTCATACCGATCTCGACCGCCGACTACGAGAAGGCGGCGCGCGAGGCGCTGGGGCAGCCGGTGAGGGTCGGTTCCGGCAGGATCTCGCTATGGAGGGGGGTGCATTACGAGTTCAAGGATGTTCGCATCGGCGAGCGCGTCAGAATCGCCGAGGCCCGGGCCTTTCCGCCGCTCGACGCGCTGTTCGACGAACGAAAGATCTTCAGGCGCATCGAGCTGGAGGGCGCCGCCTTGCCGCAGGACGTGCTCGGCGAGGTGTTGTTTGCCAGGGCGAACGGGGAGAACTTCAAGCTCGGCCGCGTCGTCGCGAAGCAGCTGAAGCTCGAGGGACCGCTGCCGCTTCCGCCGCTCGATGTCGACGTGGCGCTCGACGCCTCAGGCCTGCCGCGCGTGGCTTCGCTGGCCGGACCTGACAACCTGGTGGTCAACCTTTCGTCCAAGGGCGCCGAGCTCGAGTTCGAGATGTCTGCCGGCAGCTTTACGCTGCCGATCGCGCCGGCGCTGTCGCTGGACCAGTTCGGCATGAAGGGCACGCTCACGCGCCGCGGCATGAACATCTCCTCGTGGGACGGCGCGGCGCTGAACGGCAGCGTCTCGGGCACCGCCAAGGTGCGCTGGGGCGGCACCTGGAACGTGGAAGGCGCGGTCACCGCGCGCGGTATCAATGCCGGGGTATTCGCGCCGGCCCTGCTCTTGGAGGGCCGCGGCGAGGGCACCGGCAGGTTCTGGATGACCGGAGCCGAGCCGGCCAAGCTCGCTTCGGGCGGCCGCCTGGAGGGCAACTTCACCGTCAACAAGGGCGTGCTCGGCAGCTTCGACTTGTCGCGCGCCATCCAGACTGGGGGGCGGCAGGTCACCGGCCGCACGCAGTTTACCGAGATGAACGGGCAGGCGATCTACAACGCCGGGGCCGTGGCGCTGCGCAACGTCAATATCGGCGCCGGGGCGCTCAACGCCGGCGCCAGCGCCGACATCGCCCAGAGCGGCGCGCTGTCCGGGCGCATCGTCATCGACGTCAGGAGCTCGACGCAGGCGCTGCGCGCGATCCTGATCCTGGGCGGCACGGTGAAGGAGCCGCAGGTAAAGAACTAGTGCCCCAAATTCTCCGCCTCCGGGGACCGCGCGCGGGTTCGGAGTTCCGCCTCGCCAAGCTGCTCGCATCGCTGCAGAAACTCGACCCCGGCGTTGGCTCCGTCGCGGCCGGGTTCTGGCACTTCGTCGAGGTGGCGGGCGCGCTCGGCGAGCGCGAGGCGAAGGTCCTCGAGCGGCTGCTTGAATACGGCCCTGCGCCGCAGCCGGCGGACGGGACGCTGTTTCTCGTCGTGCCCCGGCTCGGCACCGTCTCGCCGTGGTCGTCCAAGGCGACCGACATCGCGCGCAACTGCGGCCTCGCGCGCGTGCGGCGCATCGAGCGGGGTACGGCTTACTACGTCGATTCCAGCCGCCCGGAAATCGCCGCGCTGCTGCACGACCGCATGACCGAAACCGTGCTCAAGTCGTTCGAGGATGCAGCGCGCCTGTTCGAGCATGTCGTCCCCCGTCCGCTGCAGCTCGTCCGGCTGCCGGAGCTGGCGCAGGCGAACCTGCGGCTCGGGCTTGCCCTGAGCGAAGACGAGCTGGAGTACCTCGAGCAGGCCTTTCGCCGCCTCGGGCGCGACCCCACGGATGCCGAGCTCACCATGTTCGCGCAGGCGAACTCCGAGCATTGCCGGCACAAGATCTTCAACGCCGACTGGATAGTCGACGGCGAGAAGCAGCCTCGGTCGCTGTTCGCGATGATCAGGCACACGCATGCCGTGCATCCGCGCGGCACGCTGGTGGCGTACGCCGACAACGCGGCGGTCCTGGAGGGCCGCGCAGCGCAACGGTTTTACCCCGATGAAAAGGAAACCTACCGCAGGCATGCCGAGCTGACTCACACGGTCGTGAAGTGCGAAACGCACAATCACCCGACGGCGATCTCCCCTTTTCCCGGCGCGGCGACCGGCGCCGGCGGCGAGATCCGCGACGAAGGCGCGACCGGGCGCGGGGCAAAGCCGAAAGCGGGCCTGGTCGGCTATTCAGTGTCGCATCTGCGCATCCCGGGCGCGGTGCAGCCGTGGGAGCAGAACGACCCGGGCAAGCCCGATCGCATCGCCTCGGCGCTGGAGATCATGATCGAGGGCCCGATCGGCGCCGCGGCGTTCAACAACGAGTTCGGCCGGCCCGCCCTGTGCGGCTACTTCCGCAGCTTCGAGGCCGAGGTGGCCGGCGTCGTGCGCGGCTATCACAAGCCGATCATGCTGGCGGGCGGCCTCGGCAACCTCCGCGCCGGGCACTCGGCCAAGGCGCCGCTGCCGGCGGGCACGCTCCTCCTGCAGCTCGGCGGCCCCGGCATGCTGATCGGCATGGGCGGCGGCGCCGCCTCCTCGATGGGCGGCGGCGCGAACCTCGCGAGCCTTGACTTCGATTCGGTGCAGCGCGGCAACGCCGAGATCCAGCGCCGCGCGCAGCAGGTGATCGACCGCTGCTGGCAGCTCGGCGATGCCAACCCGATCCTCGCGATCCACGACGTCGGCGCCGGCGGCCTGTCCAACGCGGTGCCCGAGATGGTGCATGCGGCAGGCCGCGGCGCGCGCGTGTCCCTGAGGGATATCCCGGTGGAAGACACCGGCATGTCGCCGCGCGAGATCTGGTGCAACGAGGCGCAGGAACGGTACGTTCTCGCGGTCTCACCGCAGGATCTTCCAAGGTTCAAGCAGGCCTGTGACCGGGAGCGCTGCCCCTTTGCCGTCATCGGCAAGGCGACCGACGACGGCAGGCTGCTGATCGACGATTCCCATTTCAAGAACCACCCGGTCGACATCGACCTGTCGGTGATCCTCGGCAAGCCGCCGAAGCTGCAGCGCGAGGCGCGCCACGCGGCGCCGGCGGGCAGCGCGTTCTCGCTGGAGAAGGTCTCGCTCCACGGCGCCGCGCACCGCGTGATGCGCCACCCGGCGGTCGCCGACAAGACCTTCCTCGTCTCGATCTGCGACCGCACGGTCGGCGGGCTATGCGCGCGCGACCCGTGCGTCGGTCCCTGGCAGGTGCCGGTGGCGGACTGCGCGGTCACGCTGCTCGACTACGAAGGCTACGCGGGCGAGGCCTTCGCCATCGGCGAGCGCGCGCCGCTCGCGCTGCTCGACGGCCCGGCCTCGGGCCGCATGGCCGTCGGCGAGGCGATCACGAATCTCGCGGCGGCGCGCATCGCCTCGCTCGGCAGCGTGAAGCTGTCGGCCAACTGGATGGCCGCCGCCGGCTATCCCGGAGAGGACGCCGCGCTCTACGACACGGTACGCGCCGTGGCGCTCGAGCTTTGCCCGGCGCTCGGCATCTCGATCCCGGTGGGCAAGGACTCCCTGTCCATGCGCACCGCCTGGGACGGAAAGGAAGTGGTCGCGCCGCTGTCGCTCATCGTCTCGGCCTTCGCGCCGGTCGAAGACGCGCGCGGCACGCTCACGCCGCAGCTGCGCAGCGACGCCGGCGACAGCGAGCTCGTGCTCGTCGACCTCGGCCGCGGCAGGAACCGCCTCGGCGGCTCGATCCTGGCGCAGGTCCACGGCGCGCTTGGCGATGCCTGCCCCGACCTCGACGATCCGGCGCTGCTGAAGAATTTCTTTGCGGCGCTGCAGGAGCTGGCGCCGCTGGTGCTCGCGTACCACGACCGGTCCGACGGCGGGCTGTTCGCCACCGTCTGCGAGATGTCGTTCGCCGGGCATTGCGGCGTGACGCTCAACATGGATTCGATCAGCTTCGACCCGGCGGCGGACGACGTCGACGCGTTCAAGCGCGGCGACGACGAGCAGCTCGCGGGCCGCGCCAAGGACCTGGTGCTCGCCGCGCTGTTCTGCGAGGAGCTGGGCGCGGTGCTGCAGGTCCGCGCCTCGGATCGGCCGCGCGTGATGCAGACCTTGCGCGACGCAGGTCTAGGCGAGTGCTCGCATCTCATCGGCCAGCTCAACCCGCGCGACGAGGTTCTCATCACGCGCAACGGCAGGCAGCTCTACTCGAACAAGCGCGACCACGTGCAGCGCACCTGGAGCGAGACCACCTGGCGCATGCAGGCGCTGCGCGACCACCCGGCATGCGCGCGGGAGGAGTTCGACCGCATCATCGATCCCAAGGATCCGGGCCTCTCGGTGCATCTGACTTTTCAAGAGAAAGACGTTACTCCTGCGACCGGCGTTCGCCCCCGCATCGCAATTCTTCGGGAGCAGGGCGTGAACGGCCATGTCGAGATGGCGGCGGCGTTCGACCGCGCCGGCTTCGAGGCGGTGGACGTGCACATGACCGACCTCATCGCCGGCCGCGCCTCGCTGGCGGGGTTCAAGGGCTTTGCCGCGGGCGGCGGATTTTCCTACGGCGACGTGCTCGGCGCCGGCCGCGGCTGGGCGAGCACGATCCTGTTCAACTCCAGGGTCCGGGCCGAGTTCGAGCAATTCTTCGCGCGCCGCGATACGTTCGCGCTCGGCGCCTGCAACGGCTGCCAGATGATGGCGGCGCTGAAGGAGCTGATCCCGGGCGCCGAGCATTGGCCGGCATTCGTGAGGAACCGCTCGGAGCAGTTCGAAGGGCGCCTGGTGATGGTCGAGATCACGCCGAGCCCGTCGCTGTTCTTCGACGGCATGGCCGGCAGCCGCATGCCGATCGTCACCGCCCACGGCGAAGGCCGTGCCGAGTATCCGGGAAATCTCGTTCAAGAGACATGGGTGGCCATGCGTTATGTCGACAACCGCGGCCACGTCACCGAAACCTACCCCTACAATCCGAGCGGCTCGCCGCGGGGCATCACCGGGCTCACCACGCCCGACGGCCGCTTCACCATCGTCATGCCGCACCCGGAACGGGTCTTCCGCAACGTGCAGCTTTCCTGGTCGCCTGACCGCAGCGCCGAGGACTCGCCCTGGATGCGCATATTCCGCAACGCACGGAAGTGGGTGCAATGAGGGGTGCAATGAGAAATCTTTTCATTCGAAGAGATTGACCACGCCGTCTAGGCCCGACCAGTTGAGGGCGCAGCTCGCCTGAGCGCGCACCACCGGCTTGGCGTGGAACGCGATCGACACGCCGGCCTCGGCCATCATCTTGAGGTCGTTCGCGCCGTCGCCGATGGCGACGGTCTGCTCCTTGCGGGCCTTCAGCTCCTTCGCGACGGCGCGGAACTTGGCCGCCTTGGCTTCGGCTTCGACGATGTCGCCGACCACGCGCCCGGTCAGCCGGCCGCGCTCGATGCCGAGCACGTTGGAAACCGTGTAGTCGATGTCGAGGCGCGCCTTGAGCAGCTCGGTGAAGAAGCTGAAGCCGCCCGACACCAATAGCAGCTGCACAAGGTGCCGCTTGCAGGCCGCCAGCAGCCGGTCGGCGCCGGGCGTCAGGCGCAGCCGCTCGTCGTAGACGCGGCCGAGCGCGGATTCCTCTAGCCCCTGGAGCAGGGCCACGCGCCGGCGCAGGCTTTCCGTGTAATCGATCTCGCCGCGCATCGCCTGCGCGGTGATCGCCGCGATCTCGCGTTGCTTACCGGCCAGCTCGCCCAGCTCGTCGATGCACTCGACGGTGATCAGCGTCGAGTCCATGTCCATGGCGAGCAGCTTCAGGTCCGCAAAACGCCGGCCCTCGGGCATGAAGGCATGGTCGATCTCCCGCGCTTCGCACCACGCGGCAAGGGACTTCTCCTGGGAAGCGTTTGCGAGCCTGTATGCGCGAGGGGCGATGCGCTCCGCCGAGCTTGCCCGGGTCATCCGCGCAGCCTCGTCGACATGGCCCTGCTCGAGCGCCGGACCTTGCAGGATCAGGTTCACGCGGCGAGCGAGTGCAGGATCTCTTTCACCGCCTGCGCGCGCTCGGGCCACGCCGGCAGCTTGGCCTCGACGCGGATGCGTTCCGGACCGACGAGGCGCGCGTTGCGCCGGCCGCGCATGAACTCGATCACCTTGGCGCCGTCGAGCGGCGGGTTCTTCACGAACTGCAGCTGCACGGCCTCGTGGGTCGCGTCGACGCGCGAAACGCCGAGCGGCCGCGCGGCGAGCCGTACTCGATGGCATTCGAGCAGCGCGCGCGCCGCCTCGGGCAGCTCGCCGAAGCGGTCGACGAGCTCCTCGCGCAGGGCCTCGAGCTGCTCGGGGGCAGCGGCATCGGCGAGCCGCTTGTAGAGCGCGAGCCGCTCCTGCACGTCGCTGCAGTAGCTCGCGGGCAGCAGCGCCGGGACGTGGAGATTGACCTCGGTATCGAGATCGAGATCCTTTTCGAGCGCAGGCGCGCGGCCCGACTTCAATGCGCGCACCGCGCGCTCGAGCATGCGGGCGTAGAGCGAGAAGCCGACTTCCTGGATCTCGCCCGACTGCGATTCGCCGAGAACCTCGCCGGCGCCGCGGATCTCCAGGTCGTGCATCGCGAGGTAGAAGCCGGAGCCGAGCTGCTCCATCATCTGGATCGCCTCGAGGCGCTTCTTCGCCTGCGCGCCGAGGGCATCCTCGGGCGGCGTCAGCAGGTAGGCGTAGGCCTGGTGGTGGGAGCGGCCGACCCGGCCGCGCAGCTGGTGCAGCTGCGCCAGGCCGAACTTGTCGGCGCGGTGGATCACCATGGTATTGGCCGTCGGGATGTCGATCCCGCTCTCGATGATCGTCGAGCACAGCAGCAGATTGGAGCGCTGCGCGTTGAATTCGCGCATCACCCGCTCCAGCTCGCGCTCGCGCATCTGGCCGTGCGCCACCGCGATGCGCGCCTCGGGCAGCAGGCGGGCGAGGCGCTCGCGCATGCGCTCGATGCTGTCGACCTCGTTGTGCAGGAAGTAGACCTGGCCGCCGCGCTTCAGCTCGCGCAGCACCGCCTCGCGGATCAGCCCCTCGGACCAGGGCGCGACGAAAGTCTTGATCGCGAGCCGCCTCTCGGGCGCGGTGGCGATCACCGAGAAATCGCGGATTCCCTCCAGCGACAGCGCCAGCGTGCGCGGGATCGGCGTGGCGGTGAGGGTGAGGACGTCGACTTCGGCCCGCAGGCGCTTCAGCGCCTCCTTCTGCCGCACGCCGAAGCGGTGCTCTTCGTCGATGATCACCAGCCCCAGGCCGGAGAACTTCACATCCCTGGCGAGCAGCTTGTGCGTGCCGATGACGATGTCCACCTCCCCGGAGGCGAGCTGCTGGATGATCCGGCTCGCCTCTTTCGAGCTTCTGAAGCGCGACAGCTCGGCGATCCGCACCGGCCAGTCGGCAAAGCGATCGGCAAAGGTCTGCAGGTGCTGCTCGGCGAGGAGCGTCGTCGGGCAAAGGACGGCGACCTGCTTGCGGTCGGCGATGGCGACGAACGCGGCCCGCAATGCGACCTCGGTCTTGCCGAAGCCGACGTCGCCGCAGACCAGCCGGTCCATCGGCTTGCCGGCGGTCATGTCGGCGATCACCGCCTCGATCGCCGCCGCCTGGTCTGGCGTCGCCTCGTAGCCGAAGCCCTCGGCGAAGGCCTCGAGGTCGCGCTGCTTGATGCCGAAGGCGTGGCCGTGGCGCGCGGCGCGCCGCGCGTACAGGGCGAGCAGCTCGGCGGCGGTGTCGCGCACCTGCTTCGCGGCGCGCGCCTTGGCCTTGTCCCATTCGTCGCTTCCAAGCTTGTGCAGCGGCGCCTCCTCGGGCTGCGCGCCGCTGTAGCGGCCGATCACGCCGAGCTGCGAAACGGGCACATAGAGCTTGTCGCCGCCCTGGTACTCCAGGAGAAGGAATTCGCCCTGGCCGTCCTCCAGCTCGAGATTGAGCAATCCCTGGTAGCGGCCGATGCCGTGCTGCTCGTGCACCACCGGGTCGCCGACCTTCAGCTCCGACAGGTCGCGCAGCATCCCCTCGATCGAGCTGCGCGTCTCGCCTTTGCGCGCGCGGTGGCGGACCAGGCCCGCGTAGAGCTCGGCCTCGGTGACGATCGCCCAGCCTTCGGCGGGCACCACGAAGCCGCTTGCCAAGGGAGACACAGCAAGCACAAAAGACCTGTCGCCCGACTGGAATTCCTGGAAGTCCCGGCACAAGCCGGGCTTCAGGCCGTACTCGGAAAAGTAGCCTGCCATCGTCTCGCGCCGCCCTGGCGACTCCGCGGCTACCATCACGCGCAGATTCGATGTGTCGAGGAAGCGCTTGAGCGCGGCAAGCGGATCCTGCGCGCGGCGGTCCACGGCGACGCCTGGCGGCGGCAGCGCGACCAGGCCGTCGTCCTGGTCCTCCTCCTTGTCTTGAAAATCGATGCGCGGGTGCTCGCGCAGCCGCAGGTGGAATTCTTCCGCCGGCACGAAGAGTTGCGGCGGCGGCAGCAGCGGCCGGTTGGGGTCGCCGCCCTGCAGCTTGAACCGCGAGCTCGCCTCGCGCCAGAAGTCCTGGATCGCGCCCGACACGTCGTGGTGCAGCGCGACGCTGCAGCCCTGCGGAAGATAGTCGAACAGCGTCGCAGCCGCTTCGAAGAACAGCGGCAGGTAGTACTCGATGCCGGCGGCCGGCACGCCGTTGGAAACGTCCCGGTACAGGGATTTCTTCGACGGATCGCCTTCGAACAGCTCGCGCCAGCGGCTGCGGAAGCGCGCGCGGCCTGCCTCGTCGAGCGGAAACTCGCGCGCCGGCAGCAGCCGGATTTCCTTCACCGCGTAGAGCGTGCGCTGCGTGTCGACGTCGAACGTCTTGATCGCCTCGATGAGCTCGTCATCCAGGTCGAGGCGGTAGGGCAGCGCGCTGCCCGCCGGAAACAGATCGATCAGCCCGCCGCGGAAGCAGAATTCTCCCGGCGCTACGACCTGGGTGACCTGCTGGTAGCCGGCGACGACAAGCTGTCCCTTCAGGGAATCTAACGGAAGTTTTTCTCCCGTTTTGAGGAAAAACGTGTGCGCTGCGATATAGGCGGGCGGGCATAGCCGCACCAGCGCGGTCGGCGCCGGCACGAC
>Ga0209156_10000962_pt1 | contig 23991 bp, 24 predicted proteins | sample GraSoiAngelo_124_FD_185881 | JGI IMG/M metagenome (GOLD analysis project Ga0209156, IMG submission 185881) | Grasslands soil microbial communities from the Angelo Coastal Reserve, California, USA - 14_0927_05_20cm (SPAdes) (version 2) | ecosystem: Environmental > Terrestrial > Soil > Grasslands... | reverse complement strand
ATGTGTCCGATCTGGCCAAGCGCGCCTTTGTTCATCTCGACGGTGTGACAGATGATTGGCTGCAAAATTTGCAGGTCGAAAAAGTCGCCGGCGGCCAGGTCTCGCCAGACCAGGACATTCGCTTGTACACCGAGATGATCCTGCACGATTCCGAAGGCTCGTGCTGCAAAGCAAAGAAAGTATTGGCGGCACAAAAGTAAGCGACGAAACTCGCTGCCTTATTCGGAATCGATGGAACCTCAGGAGGATTTAGTCCCGACCGCCATCGTTGAGTCACCATCAGCTCTGCGCTGGCGAACCATGCTGGCAGTCCCGTTCGCCGCGGGACTTGCGTTAGCTGTCCACGCGTTTATTGCCAACCGCGAGCCGCCTCTCGAAACGCATTCCTACCGGCTCCTTTTTATCGAAGTCATCGCCGTGTCAATCCTGCTCGCGCTGTTGCGCCGATTTTCGCCAGGACTCCGGCGCTGGATGGCGAACATGTGGCCGATTTTTACCCTGGCGATCGTTTTGGTCTGCGTTTGGGACATCATCACCTTGGGATTTCGGATGCTGCCGCTTCCCTACTTTCCCGGTCCATCAGCGGTTCTCAGAAGTTTGATCAACGATCGCGTACTTCTGCTCGATAGCACCTGGCACTCTCTCGCTTTGCTTTTGAGCGGGTACACGCTCGGAGTAATCGGCGGTTTGATTAGCGGAATCTGCATCGGTTGGTCGTCGCCGATCAGATATTGGGGAATGCCGCTCCTGAAAGTGGTCGGTCCAATTCCGGCGACCGCCTGGATCCCGTTGGCGATGGTTCTTTCGCCATCGGCAATCGTTTCGTCGGCGGCATTGATCGCACTCGCGGTTTGGTTTCCGGTCACGATGCTGACTTCTTCTGGAATCTCGAACACGCGCGCTTCGTATCTCGACGTTGCTCGGACACTCGGCGCCGGACGCGCTTATTTGATTTTCCACGTCGCGATTCCGGCGGCCGTTCCAAATATTTTCATCGGTTTGTTTATGGGATTGGGTGCCTCGTTTCTGACGTTGGTCGTCGCCGAATCCGTCGGTGTGAAGTCGGGGCTCGGATGGTACGTGAGTTGGGCGCAAGGGTGGGCCGAATACGGGAAGGTCTTCGCCGCGCTCATCATCATGGCGGCATTCTTTTCAACGATCATGACGGTTCTATTCAAAATCCGAGACCGTGTCCTGGTCTGGCAGAAAGGCGTGATCAAATGGTAGCGCCGGCTGAAATTGGAGCGTCCTCGCTGGTGGTTCGCGACGTCAGGAAAAGTTTCCCGGCACCGGACAATCCCCTTTCTCGCCGCCAGGTTTTGGATGGCGTTTCCTTTTCCCTCGCAGCCGGCGAATTGATATCGCTCATCGGCCCGAGTGGATGTGGTAAGTCCACTCTTCTTCGTCTCGTGGCCGGCCTCGATGCTGCCGACTCGGGCGATCTTCTGATTGGCGCGGAACCGATCACTGCTCCAAATGCTGAGCGCGGTCTCGTTTTTCAGGACCCAAATCTCTTTCCGTGGCTGACGGTGCGGCGCAACATCCAGGCAGGGCTCGTCGCGCAAGGAGTATTGCATGAAAAGAAAAACGAAGTGGATGAGTTCATGCGTTTAGTCGGTCTTGAGATCTTCGCCAACGTCTATCCGCATCACCTTTCCGGCGGAATGGCGCAGCGCGCCGCACTCGCCCGCGCGCTGATCAATCATCCCAAAATTCTTCTTCTCGATGAACCATTGGGGGCGCTCGATGCTTTCACGCGGATGCGAATGCAGGATGAAGTTCTTCGTCTTTGGGAAGCGCGACGCACTACGATGCTTCTGGTTACCCACGATATCGACGAAGCGATTTACATGAGCGACCGGATCATGATCATGACCCCGCGCCCTGGTCGAGTCGAGCGCACGATTCCGGTGGAGTTAGCGCGTCCGCGTCAGCGTGATAGCGGAGACTTTCTGCGTCTGCGCAGCGACATCCTAAAGTTCCTCCATTTTGCGGGGAAAAGCTGAGGGCTGGCCTGCCACGCCGTAGCCTTGGAGCAAGGCCGAAGGAACCGGGGGGTCCTTCCGCAGCCCCGGCTCGCCGGCCGGCACTGCTTCCCGGTAATCGAGCAGCAATGATTTCAGTGCGTTCTGCAATTCAGGCGCGTGAAAGCTCTGTCTAATCCGTATATGATTTGTATGAAGATGAAGATTGTTGATCGCGCGGAGAAGAAGGCGGTCTCCGCCAGAAATGGAACGAAAACGATACGGAAATGGCCGGTGCTCCTCCTCTTGCTTCTGCTTTCTGTTACGTTCGGTATAGTCGGATGCGAAGAGGAGCATTACGGAGGGTATCCGGGTTACGGACCGTATTATGGGGGTGGTTATGGACCCGGTTACGCTGGTCGCCCTGGCTATGGCCCTTACCCAGGCGCTGTCACGGTCGAGATTGGTGATCGCCCCTATTACACTCGCGGCCCTGGTTATTATGTGGGCCGGAGCTATTACGTCTGGAGGCCGGGACATTGGGTACGGCGCCACGGTCAAAGAGTCTGGATCCACGGCCACTACGTTGTGAGAGGATAATCGGGGGGACCGCTCATTTTCTTGAGGGCGCTGCAGGTTAGCGGCGCAGCCGTCGTTCGTTAAGCAATAGGACGAACATTTCGCGCTTCCATCTGGAGCAAATTGCAAAAAACCATGTGCGACTGCCCAGAGTAAAGCGTCCAGATAATCGAATATATCCTGATCACTCTTCATGCGCGGAATAGCGAAAGCCCCCAAGCGTTAATTTCATTCGCCCTATCGAGGAGAAGCAGCCGCAATGATTGCACCCCTGATGCCCTGCACTCTGGGATTCGTTAGGCGATGAGTTGTCGCGAATTGGAGCTTAACGGAGCACGGCCCGGTAGTGTCCTAATTTGGAGGGAAAGAATTACAAACGGCGGCGGCGTGGAGGCCATTTGTCAAAGATGGCGCACATTCCCTTGCGGTAAAATCGCATGCGGAATCCGTATTTCTTCGCGAACTGAGCGATCTTTGCTTCCCGATCTTGCGAGTGTAGCGGCCAGAGGCGCTTCAATTCATCCTCGTAAACAGCGCAGTGTTTCCATTCGCCAACTTGCAATTGGCGGTCGATTTGAGCCGCGAGCACTTTCATGCGCTGCGTAAACGTTTCGGGACGAATGACTTTAGTCAGGAAATAGCATTTTGTCAATTCTATATAAGGCAACGGCCTTTCGCACGCGGCCTCATGGAGGGGTAGGACTCCCCCTCCATCGGCGGACATCCCGTGAAGTTACCTGCATCATCGACACACGCGCAGTGAAAAAGTCAGTCTGTATCAACTAAAAAATCTCTGTAACCTGTTTCCATAGGAGGAAAGCGTGGCGAAATCAGAATCGATACAAGTTTTCGATTCGCAAGGCGAGGCCTACAAGCGGGCGTTCCAAATCTTTCTCGACCACACGGATCAGAAGCGGAACGCCAAACTTTTCCTGCAGAAACTCGTCGATCGCCTGCCTAAGCGAAACGTCTTCATCGACGCCGGTGCCGGAAACGGAGAGGTGACCAAGGCCTTCGCCGGCACCTTTGATCGGACCATCGCCATCGAACCGAATCCGCATCTGCTGACGCAGCTCAAACAAGCCATCCCGCAAGCCGAAGCGATCGCGGCGCCGATTCTTGCTGCTGATCCAAAGGCGCAAGGGGACTTCGTGCTCTGTTCACACACGCTGTATTACATTCCTTCGCAGGAATGGCTTGCCCACCTCGATCGGCTCGTCTCGTGGATGTCGCCGACCGGCGTGACCGTCGTTGTCGTGCAGAATCGCGATACTGCCTGCATGGCGATGCTCGATCATTTCTTCGGTCACCGGTTCGATCTGCAACAGCTCGCTCAAGCCTTTCACGAGAAACATGGCGACCGCTATAACGTCGTCATTACCCTCGATCCAGCGCACGTCGAGACGAGGGAGCCGGCTTCGGCTTACGCGATTGCCGAATTTATGCTCAACCTGCTACCCATCAGCCGGCCACCAGCCCGCCGCCATGTCGAAGATTATCTGGCCAAACACTGCCTGACGGACGGCACCTATCGCCTCTCCGTCCACCAGGATTTTCTGCAGATACGGAGCCGCTAGCTTGGTAGGACAACCCGCGCCGCCCCGGCCCTTCCGGCAAACGCAACGCGCGCGCTCTGTAGAGTTGCAGTCGTGATTCAGTGCCTTCGTGCAACGGAGTGGCAATTGCGACCCTGCTACAAGGCTACCGGGCTTTCGGGAAGCGTTGAGGCTCCGGGCTGTCTTCGATTCCGCGGATACTCTCCGCATCGATAAACAAGATGGGCATTAGCTTCGTGAAATCTGTGACAGCAGACGACGAAATCTTCTCTACTTTTGCGTTTAATCTCTTCGCGATTTCCACCATGACCGCGTTCGCGAAAGCAGTGAAATGATCAGATAAACGCAGTCCCTCATCATAAAGTCTTATCACACCAGCGCGAAGGTCTTTTGGATCGCCCATGTCGGTAACGCCGGTTCTGAGCAGCATGGCTCGAATGCGGACATTTTCGGCGAACATGTAGAAGATATTTGCGAGATTGTCGCCAGTTACAAAGCCATCGGTTCTGTCAGAAGGCCGGTTATGGAGCGCCTCCTTAATCGGTTCATCTGAAAAGTGAAACGCAAAATTGTGTCGAATCGTTTCGGTAACGTTGTCGTGTTCAAAATACCGTTTGAGTGCCTCAAGGGCCCGCTGCGCTTGATCAGAAAGCGAAGGGCCCAAGCTTTGAGACAGCTTAGTGGCAAACCAACCGGTGTGAACGACGCCCCATGCCTCATTCAATGTGCCGTAATAGATGCGCAACGCGAACATCAACTGGTGTAGCGCCAAATCCTTTTCTATTCCGAACCCGGCCGACTTCATCGCAACGCGGGCATGCAGCATCAGATGATGAAGATGGCGAAGGTCGTTACTAATGAGCGCGAGTCGAACGAAAAACCACTGCTCTGGCTCCGGCAATTTATAAAATTCATCGTTCGCGAAAACGTAGTGTCGCAATTCCAACTGTGCCGAGACCCCCATCTTTGGCAGACACTCTACCACATTAGAGACGGCGGCCTTTCGCACGCGGGGCCCTATACCGTAGGGGTCGGGTGCCTTTTGTTTAAAAGAAAATGGCGCAGCGCAGTCGCACACTCAGTGAAGGTCACATGCATCAAAGACGCAGACGCCGCCTCCACGTCGAACGTTCACAAGGTTTGATGCAATGCGAAGCCGCTTTTTGACCGACAAACGGACAAGCCCGGACAAGGCGATTACCCATGAAATTGGCTCAAATCGTTGTCCCAAGCGCGGACGGCCCGTTTCGCTTGTCCCCGTCGCCAGCGGACAAGCGTTTCCCTCGACAGTTGTCCGCAGGACACAGAGACACCGGGATGTCGGACAGCTTGGGACAAGGGCCGTCGGGAGGCTGCGGGCTGTGCAAGAAACATAGGGATGCTGTTGATAAGTGGCCAAGAAGTGGCCAAGCCAACTTTTTGGAACTATCGGCCAATCGCGTTTTACGAGGGAGCCGGCAGTCGGATTCGAACCGACGACCTGCTGATTACAAATCAGCTGCTCTACCAACTGAGCTATGCCGGCAAAAATGCGCCGGAAACTAGCGCAACCTTTGGCGTCTAACAACCGGCGGAATGCCTGCACTTTAAGCTAAGGCCCGCCCGCGTTTTTCACCAGGATTGCCCCAAGAAACTGTTCCGGCGCCGACGAATTCGGTTCGGCCCGTACAATCTGTGCGGTCGTTGCCGATTGTTTAATCAGCCATGTGTCTGGATAAAAATTTTGCTCCAGGTAGGACAAGCTCCACTCGGTGAAATATTGATCGCTCCCGGGATTGAAAAAGAGATCGTTCGGAACATAAACCGCCGCCACTGGCGCAGCGCGTTGGATTTCGTCGGCCGCAGCGATTTGTTTTTCGCGCGCGTTCCGATAGGGCCCGTAAAGGGGAAAGAGAAAAATGTAGCGCGTTGCCGAAACACGTTGCGCGTAAAAAAGCAATTCCGGCTCCGCACCAAAAACGAAGACGCGCTGTTCGGGCGATGTGACTTGGGCGATGCGGGCAGCGAACTCCGGCATTTCGGCGAAGAAATTTCCCGGATAAATCGCTCTGACCGCGTCCGCGGGCGTGTAGCTAAACCAAAACGGCCAAAGGGTTTTCAGCGGAAGAAGGGCAAGCAGCAGACTGAACAGCGCTCCCGGAATCCACGAAGTTCTCCAGGGCCGACGCTCGCTCAGCCATAGCGCACCGAAAACGGAGATCAACGCAAGCGGCGGCAGCAGTTGCTGGAAATAATGCGGGAAGAAATAGCCGCTCGCGCTCACACCGATCGTGCTCGTAATCAGCCAGCCGGCGAGAAACGCGAACCATTTTCCTTTGCCGGCGACAATTAACACGATCAAACCGGCGGCAGAGAAAATCCAAGCCAGCACTTCCGTTCGCGCGAGCCTCGTCAGCGTTTCCGAACAGAACTGGAGCCGGTCCGACCAAGTCATCGCGCCGATGTATTCCAAGTTGTGTGTGAACACGTTGTCGACCAGCTCGGTTAACCCGTGATGTATCCAGAAATACACTGCAACAAATCCAGCAACAGCGACTACGCCGGCGATCGACCAGGCTGCGAATGCGAGTGAACTACGCCGTCGTTTTTCCGCTGCGACGAAAACCGGATACAGTGCGATCAACAGAAACCAATTCAGCGCTGCGACTTGCTTGAACGCGATCGCGATTCCAGTCAGCGCGCCGCAGACGATCATGAGCAAGACGTTGCGGGGATTGTCGGCTGCCTTCAGAAAAGCGATTTGAGACAAAATCAGCGGAAGCAACATGAAAACTTCGGTATTGGCTGCGGTCCCCTGCGCGAATGGGTCCGCGGAAAGCAGCGTGAACAGCGCGGCCGCCATAAACGCCCAGAATCGATTCATGAATCGCAGCGCGAGAAAAAATAGTGCGCAACTCGAAGCCGCCGAAAATAACAGCGCCGCGAGGTGGACTGCCCGGATCGGATCGAACGGCAAAGCCAGCGCCGCCCGGTATGTCCAAAAAACTGCGGGCGGCTTTTGATCGACCCAATCGCGATATGGCAGTTCGTTGTGACCCAGCCGCCATGCGATGTAGGCGTATTCGCCTTCATCTCGCTCAAGCGGAATGCCGAGTAGCGGAATTCTCACCGCCGCCGCGATTAAAATCAGACCGACAACGACAAGAATTGTTTGTCTTGCAGACGGACGCCGTCGCAAGCCGGTTGCGCTTTCGATCACCTCGAGCGCGACGTCACACTGAGCGGCTCGGCCGTTTCCAGATTCTTGATGACCGTGCTGAGGTAGACGGACTGTGGATAGAAAGCCTTATATTTCGTGATTTCGGCGCGGTTCAAGACTTTGAAACCGTAGCGCTCGAACATTTGTTCGCCGCGCCGGCTTTCGAACGTCACGATCTGTCCGTAAACGCGCTTTTCGCCGCAGCGATACAGGTAACTTAGGTACGCACTCATCAGCGCACGTGTGGTCGACATTTTTCGCGCGTCGGGAAGAAGATTGATGTGAAAATGTGGAACGCGCCGTGGCGCAGCCGGCACTTCGCGCGGGCCGTGAACCAGCACCCAGCGGACAAAACGACGCGAACTGGTGTTATAAAGAAAGTAGCGAGCGAGCGCCTTCACGAAGAGCGAAACGTTTTGCCAGAATGAATAGAGCTGATTCTTAATTGGCTTGCGCGATCCGAGCAGATAACCGCGGATCTGGCCGTCGATCTCGACCACGAAGGACGATTCCGGTTCCCAATCTGTGTAATAAGTCGTGAGAAAGTCCGCAAACAATTGTCGATCTTCGTAAACAGGATCGATTGGCATTCCGAGAAATCCGGTCTGACAGCAGAGCTTCCGGACAGCGTCGCGGTCCGTTTTCCGATAACTGCGGATAGTAAATGGCTTCTCGGCGCTCATTCGGTGGGGGTTCCTTTGTAGTTTGCACAGACCTCGCGGTAAATGCAAAAAAGCCGATCGAAGACCCGCGGCCAGGCATGCAACTGCGCAGCGCGCTCAGCCGCCTCTTTTCCCAAGCGCGATAACTTCTTCTTGCTCATCTGTTCGATCGCTTCCGCGAGCGCTTCGGCGGTGTTTTCATTCGCCCAATCTCTTTGGTCATGAAAAATGAGGTCGTCCATGGCACTGCCGCGAATGCCGACCACCGGCGTTCCGCAGGCCTGACTTTCCAGCGCAACCAAACCAAATGTTTCCAGGACACCCGGATGAACAAAAAGATCGGCCGCGCGATAATATTGAGCGAGCTCGCGCGGCTCAGCGCAATATCGGATCCAGGAAACGTTTTTGCATCGTGCTTGCAGTTCGCGGAGCTGATTTCGTTGCGAACCATCGCCAATCACGAGCAAATGGAACTCGTTCGTTCGTCGCCGCTGCAAAACCTCGAAGGCGCGAAATAATTTCGCCGTGTTCTTTTCCTTCGCTAGACGACCAACGTAGAGCAGAAGTTTTCGATTTGAATCAACCCCGAGCGATTCTCGCGTCGCTTCCGCATTGGATTTGTCCGGATGAAAGGTCTCGGTATTAACGCCCAGGCTGAGGACACGAACGTTCCGTACGCCCCAGTCCCGGAGAACCCGCGCCAGCCGCTCCGAAGCGACCAGCGTCGCGGCATGCTGGTTGTAAAGTTTGCGCACGTAAGCGCGGGAAAGTCTCATCATTCGGCGGGTTGCGGTCTTGCCCAACAATTTTGCGCTGCTGCGCAAATAGGCTTCGGGGAAATGTGAGTGATAAAAGCCGATTACCGGGATTTTTAACGCGCGTCCGGTTCGAACCGCTTTCCACCCCAACTGATAAGGATCCCCCGACTCGATGATGTCCGGCAGCTCGTTTCGAAGGATTCGCTCAACCGCGCGTAAATTCAGGAGAGCGCGATATTGCGCCGTGCGGGAAACCAATGGAGAGCGAATGGTGCAAACGCGCGAGCGGCCGTGCGCCCGCAGCCTTGTCTTTTTCCCGGGGACGACCAGCACATGCTTGTCTATCGCCGTGCAGTTCTGAACGTAATCGATCTTTTCGTGGAGATAACGTTTCACTCCGCCGCTCACCGGCGAATAAAACTGCGTCAAATCACAAATCTTCACGATCGGTTAAGACAGGATTAACAGGATTGAAGGGATTGTTTGAGCGTAAAGCCGCGATGTATCGCAACCATCCTGTTAATCTTGTGAATCCTGTCTAGTTGCGAAATCGCTGACTTATTTTTCCAGTTGGCTCAGATATTTCTCCGCTTCCATCGCGGCGGCGCAGCCGGACCCGGCCGCCGTCACTGCTTGCTTGTAAACGCGGTCGGCTACATCGCCGGCGACGAAAACGCCCGGATGTTTACTTTCCGCCATATGTCTCGCGATCAGATAACCGTCTGGATCGGTCTCCAGTTTTCCCTGATAAGCTTTTGTATTTGGATCGTGCCCGATCGCAACGAACACGCACGCAACCGGCAATTCTCGCTCTTCGTTCGTTTGCACGTTGCGCAAGCGAACTGCGCGCATTTCGCCTTTTTCATCGGGGATGTATTTGGTCACAACCGTGTTCCAGATCGGTTCGATCTTTTTGTTCGCGAAAACGCGGTCCTGCATGATCTTCGAAGCCCGCATTTGGTCGCGTCGGTGAATAAGGTAAACCTTCGACGCGAATCGCGTCAGGAAGAGCGATTCCTCCGCTGCGGAATCGCCGCCGCCGACCACGCAGACCGGCACGTTTTTGTAAAATGCGCCGTCGCACGTCGCACAACTCGTGAGGCCATGGCCGATCAATTTTTCTTCGTTCTCCAGCCGGAGATAGCGCGCTGACGCGCCGCTGGCAATGATCAGCGCCTGCGTCTCAAGCCATTCGTCGTCGGCCTTGATTCGAACGTGGTCGTTGCGCGGTTCGTAATCGGTCGCTTCCGCGTAGGAAAAACGGGCGCCGAAGTTCTCAGCCTGTTTGTGCATGTTCAGGATCAGTTGCGGTCCGTCGATCCCTTCCGGAAAGCCCGGATAATTTTCCACCAGCGTGGTAGTGGAAAGCTGGCCCCCGGGCTGGCGGCCTTCCAAAACGAGCGGGTTCAAATTCGCTCGCGCGGCATAAATGGCGGCGGTCAACCCGGCGCAGCCGCTGCCAACGATGATTACTTTTTCCACATATCAATCTAGCATGCCGCGCAAGTCAGCAAAGGTGTGAGGCCGCTGGTTAACACCTGGCTTCAGCCAGGTGCGGGCGCGACCCGGACGAGTTAGCCGTTTTAACGGCTTGGTGCGCTGAAGTCCCTCGCGGTCACCGGACTAAAGTCCGGTGTTATCAAATTGCGTTGTTCGTTTGCGCGGCCACATGTCACGCACGTACCCTTCGCGATGCCGGAGCTAGCCGAGGTCGAATGGTTTCGCAAACAATGGAGCCCGGGCCGCGGCGCGGAGATTGTCGATCTTAGCTTGCATGCGTGGAACCGCGTCTTTCGCGGTTCGGATACACGCGATCTTCAGCAAAGATTAATCGGCGAAAAACTTCTCAGCTTGCACGCGCGCGGAAAACGCATGCTCTTCAAATTTTCCGGGGACAACTGGCTTGGCATTCATCTCGGCATGACTGGGAAAATCCGGGTCGAATCGCCAGATTATCGACCAGCTAAGCACGATCATCTCGTGCTTTTTCAGCGCGATCACGCGCTTGTGTTGACTGACTCGCGCCAATTCGGTCGCGTTCGTTTTCATTACGGCGCTGATGAACCTGAGTGGTGGAAGAGCGATGCTCCGGAAATCAACTCACGCGACTTCGACCAAAGATTCGTCGATCAATTCCTCGATCGACACCGAAAAGCGCCGATCAAAGCCGTCTTGCTCATGCAGCATGGTTTTCCCGGAATCGGGAACTGGATGGCCGACGAAATTCTTTGGCGCGCAAAAGTTCTGCCGTCGAAAAGGACCACAAAATTATCCGCGCACGAACGCACTGCGATTTTCCGCGCGACAAAGTTCGTCGTCCGCAGATCCTTGCAAACGCTCGGCCAAGATTTCTCCGATCCGCCACGCACCTGGCTGATCCATCAAAAATGGAAACGCGACGGGATCTGTCCGATTCACCACACACCTTTGCGCCACGCTACTGTCGCCGGCCGCACCACAGCCTGGTGCCCAAGATGTCAAAGATAGTAGCCTTTACGCCGTTACGTGAACGGTGATTTTGTGAAAACCGGTCACGCCGGAGAATGGACTGCGGTCTTCTTCCCACTCCTGGACGGCGCCTTCGCCGTCAGTCGCGCGGACAACAAGCGTGTAATCGTCCGGACCATCGGGCCGCCATTGGTAGGTCCAGAGCGCCCAGGTTAATTTTGTGCCGGGGTAATGAACGTTGCCGTCGGTCCAGGTTTCGCCGTCGTCGTCGCTGATTTCCACCCGCGAAATTCCGCGATCGCCGCCGAAGGCAATGCCTTTGACTTCGATCGGTCCACTTAATTGGCCTAACGAGAAACGCGATTCGTGATCGGGCGCGTCGATTCTCGATCTTGTCGGCGTCATGAAATCTGGGCCCCAGCCTTGGGTTTCGTAAAAGCCTTTTACGTTGTCCCCGGTGAGCTCAATGCGGGTCAGCCATTTCACATGTTTTTCACCGAAGTACCCCGGCACAATTGCGCGTAACGGATAACCATGGCGATCGGGCAACGAGCGGCCATTCATTTCCCAGGCGAGCAGCGTGGTCGGATCGAGCGCTTTCTCGAGCGGAATGGTGTCGGTGTAATTGTCCACGCCAAACAGGCGAACACGTCGCGCATCCGCCATCGGTCCGGCCGGATCGATCAGGTCGCGCAGGGTGATGCCTTTCCAAACCGCGTTGCTGATCAAACCGGCGTCGAGCCCGTTGCTGATGCACATCAGCGTCGTTTCCTGCTCGACCTGATTGAATCCTTTCAAATCCTGAAAACGATACGTGGCCGGGTTTTGGACGAGCCCGTTCACTTCCAAATGCCAGAGGTCAACGTTCACGCGCGGATCGATCACGTTCTTGGTCACGCAATAGAATAAATCGTTAGGCGTGATCGGTTGGACGATGCGGCCTTTGTATTGAGTTCCGTCGTAACTGAACGTGGCGATGCGATAAAGTCTCCTTAACAACCCGACGCCGCCGCCGGCAATCAGCACGCCCAGTCCGCCCAGGATTAACGCGCGCCGTCCAATTGCGGGCGTAAACTCGCCGCTTTCGGCCCCAGCTTCCGGTCGCGTGAGAAAGTGAAAGCTCGCGACCAGTGTCCGCTCAAAAACCAAAACGCTGAGCGCGAACCCGATCAGCGTAACCGCGCCGCCAGAGGCAATCGGCAACCCGATATAGCTCGTGCCCAGCACCGCCCACAACGCGATCGCGATCGCGGCTATCGGCAACACAACGAAGATCGACATCGTCCAATCCGTAACGCGGCGCTGCGGATTGCGTCGCATCAATAGACCGAAAATCGCGCCGGCGAGCGCGCCGACGAACAACTGACCGGCCATGGTCGATCCAACGCCGAGTTGCTTAAGATGATTGTAGCCGCCGACGCGGCCCATGATCGAGAGGAACGGACCCGGCTTTATAAAAACCGAAAGCCGGTCGCCGATGATCGCGAGGGGCGTGGCGACACCACAACACGCGAGCACCAACATCACGACGGTCATGGCGATTCCAGCAATAAGTCCCGCCAGCAATCCGGCAGAGAACGCCTTTGATCGGCTCATTGTCGCCACAGATTAACACGGATGAAACATAGATCGAAAGTAGAGTCTTTCTGCAAAATCGGTGTCAATCTGTGTTCATCTGTGGCTTTTTCTCAGTAGCGATGCGCGCAAATGTCGCAATGATTCGTGCACCCGCGACGAACGTTCCGCGCAATGTGCCGGAAACTTTGGAGACGCCACCAGTGCGTCGTCGATGATTGACCGGGACCTCGAGAATTCGTAGCCCGAGTCGCGCGGCTTTCATCTGCATTTCCAAATTCCAGCCGTAAGTTTCTTCTTTCATCGATAATTTCTCGAGCGCATCGCGCCCGATCGCGCGAAATGGGCACATGTCGGTGTAGCGGACGCCGTACAAGATCGACATCAGCCAGCCGGCCAGTTGGCCGGCGAAGATTTGCTGAAAATTCATGCTGCCGGGTTCGCGTTGGCCGCGCGTGCGCGAACCGATCACGAAATCATGCGTTCCGGCCGTAATTGGATCGACAAGTTGATTCATGAATTCGGGGCAATCGCTGCCATCGCCATCGAGAAATACGACGACCTCGCATTCAGGCTTCAGCGCACGTACTCCAGCGAGGCAGGCGCGTCCGTAACCATGTCGCGGTTCGCTCACGACTTTTGCGCGAGCTCCGCGCGCGCGTTCAGCCGTTCGATCCGTGCTGCCGTTATCCACGACGACGATTTCGCTCGGAATATTGGTCTCGAAACATTCGCGGACGACGCCAGGGATCGGTTCTTCCTCGTTCAGCGCCGGAATGATTACGGAAACGCTGGTCATCGCAAAACGATGTGTGCGGCCGTGAAATATAAAACGAGCGCGCAAATATCGGCGAGCGCGAGCGTGATCGGGCCGGCGGCAATTTTTGGGTCGAGCCTGAGCCGATGCAAGAGTGACGGAACGCCAAGACCAAAGAGACAAGCCGTCACGAGGGAAAGGGCGATACTTCCGCCAATGGCGCCGGCGCTGCGCAAATCGCTACGCCAAAACCACACGATCGCAGCAACAACACTGCCGCAGGACAATCCGAGCAGAATTGCCGTCATCAATTCGCGACGGAGCGCAGTTGCAAACCAGCCCCATGTCACCGGCGCCGACCGCAACATCTGAATGGTCACGCTCATCGATTGGGCACTGACGCTCTCGTTGAGGCCGAGCACCATTGTGAGAAAGAACGCGACCACCAGACTGCGCGCGAGAGTTGCTTCAAACGCGCCGGCCAGGACCGCGCAGATTGTGCCGGCGGCCACGGTTACCAGCAGCCATGGAAAACGAAATCGGAAAACCCGCCAGGGCGAGGCGCCGCGGATTTGTTCAAGATGAAATCCGAGGACTTCAAACACATCATCGCGAATTGGCGTGGCCGGGCGGGTTTGCTCTTCGCGCTCGCCCAAGATTTCCTCGGCAAACAGACTGACGTCGATTACGCCGACAATGCGACGTTGTTCGTCAATCACTGGGAAGGCGAAAAATTTGTAGAGCACGAAAAACTCGCAGGCATCGAGCACGGATGCAGTCGCGGGAATGGCTATGACGCGACGCACCATGATCTCGCGGAGGGCTGTTTCGAGAGGCGCGGTCAACAAACGGCGCGTCGGTAGCACTCCAACGAGACGTTTGTCGGAATCCACTGCGAAAAAATAGATAACGCGCTCACCGACGCCTTCACGCCGGATGCGGTCGAGCGCTGCGGCCACGGTCATGTCCGCATCCAGGATCGGAAAATCTTTGCGCGCGTGCTCGCCAACCGGAGAGTTGAAATCCGGAATGCCAGCGGTCTCAGGCATTCTCAACTTCTACGCGATGAACGATGCCTTTGCTCTTTAGAATTTGCTCCGCTTCGCTGAAATAATCGTGGATATCGGATTGGGAACGGATCCAATCGATGTAACGCTCAATTCCCTCTTCTAGCTTGATCTGCGGTTGGTAACCGGCCGAACGAATTCTCGCGGTGTCGCTGGTGAGATGACGCATCTCCCCGGGACGAAATTCGCCGCGAGCTTCCGGTTCGATGTCGATCTTAAGGGCGGAGGAGACGATTCCGGCAACTTTGCGAATCGATACGCCTTTCTCGCTCCCAACATTCACCGCCAGTCCGTCTAGGTGATCGGTCTCAGCCGTGAGCAGGTTCGCGCGCGCGATGTCTTCGACGAACGAGAAGTCGCGCGTCTGCTCGCCATCTTCGTAAAGCACCGGCGGCAAATTGTTGAGCAAGCGGGTGCAGAAAATCGCGATGACGCCGGTATAGGGATTGAAGATGGATTGGCGCGGTCCGTAAGTGCACGAATAGCGCAGTGCGGTCGTTGGGATCCCAACTTGTTTTCCCCAAAGTAGCACGAGCTTTTCCTGATCAACTTTGGTCAAACCATAAACCGTTTCGCCGCCGACTGGCGCGTTCTCGGGAGTGGGCGCGCTTTTGGTGATCGCGCCGCAGATTGGACAGTGCACTTCCCAATCGCCTTTTCGCAATTGTTCGACCGGTCGCACTGCTGGAAAGACGAGTTGATGTTTCGGACAAATGCCGGCGCCTTCGCTGTAGACGGCTTGCGAACTCGCCACCACAATTTTTTTGATTGGTAAATTCTTCTCGCGAATCAGTTCGAGCATTTGGGCTGTGCCTAACGAGTTAACGTGAACGTATTTCGAAATCTCGGGCATGTAGCCGCCGTAAGCGGCTTGGTGAAAGACGACGTCGATCTTATCCAGCGCAGCGGCGATCGTTTCACGGTCGCGGATGTCGCCGTGAGTGAATTCGACCTTGGGATTGATCCAAGCCGGTTTACCGCGGCGATGCGTCTGCGGCTCAAGATTATCCAGGACGCGAACTTTCCAGCCCTCGCGCACCAGCAAATCGGTAACGTGCGACCCAATGAGCCCGGCGCCACCGGTCACAAGTGCCCGTTTTTCGTTCTTTGCCATGAGCGAACGCAGGCTAGCGTTGCAGCGACTGTCCTACAATTTTTTCTGCGCCGTGACCGCAGCCAGAAACTTCCGCGTGTTCGGCGCGACGTCGCGCTCCGATTTGTTAGAAAGCAATTCATAACACAACCGACGCAATGTTGCGGCATCATCGATATCGTATCCCGTTCGTAACACGGACACATCGAGGTTGAGCTCACGCGCGCGCGTTTTTGTCTGATCCAAAACGCGCTCAGTGCTCCAATCGATTCGTTCGAATAATTCTGGCCGCTTTTGTTTGAGACCGATCAGGTAATACCCGCCATCGTCTGACGGGCCCAGCACGACCCGATCGCCGGCCTTCGACAACATTTCGACCGCATCTGCATAAACATCGGCGGAAACGGTGGGACTGTCGGAGTCGATCAGGCAGACTGAACCAAACCCGCACTGAAAGAGATCCGCTGTCGCAAAGGCAAGCCGTTCACCAAACCCGTCACCCCGCTGCGGAAGAAGCTCAAAATTGCTTGGCAGGATGTCGACGTAGGCAGATTCAGCCCCGATCGGAGTGTAAACACCGACGCCGCGCGCGGTCGTGCCACAGGCTTTTGCAATTGCGGCCGCGGTATCGCGAAGAAAACAGACATTGAGCTGGGCTGCTTCCTCCGGACTAAGTGGCGGCACGAGCCGCGTTTTGACCTGTCCCGCGCGCGGCGCCTTTGTCATTACCGCCAGTGCGCACAGATCGTTTCCTATCAAGGCGTGCGTAGCGGGATCGAGAACACGATGTCTGGGCTGCATTTGGCTGAGTTATTCGCGCTCAGCTTTTCTCACAAAGTGCGTACTGATAACGCCCGTCCTGCCAAATTCGGACCGCTTTCCATGGCAATTGCCGGAACAAATCGCTGAAGGCTTCGGTCTTGAGCACGGTCGCTTTTCTTGGCTCGCGGTAGCCGTTCCCTGAATGGATAACGCTGGCGAGCAACCACATGGCCATGAGCGGAATCGAGGCCCAAAAAGCATAACGTGGTTCCGCAATAAAACACCGGCCGCCGGGTTTCAATACCCGAAACATCTCGGCAACCGCGCGCTCGTGCTCGGGTAGCACCGTAAAAATGCGTGAGGCAATCAAAATATCGAAGGACGCATCCGCGCTCGGTAGTGCGAGCGCGTTGACACGTTCGAAGATGCAATTGTTTACATTTTGGGCGACGGCGCGCTGGCGTGCCGAGCGCACCTGACTCTCGGAACGATCGACCCCGGTAACAGCTATTTGCGGAAACCGTCGCGCGAGTTTTCTGGAATAAAATCCTGGTCCACATCCAAGCTCAATCACGCGCGTTCCATCCGTCGGCGTTTGCGCTTGCCAAAGCGCTGAAATGATCCGGTCGGTATCGTCGCGGAAAAGACGTTCGCGACAAAACGCATAAAGCCATGCAACACGTTCAAACAGACTGTCGGTCGATTCCGCCGGTACTCGCGACATGACGGTTGTTCGCCCGGGCGAATCCGTCCGTTGCCGGATCGGTCCCTCGGCGACTTCGGGCGTAGATTCGACAGCGTTTGGCGGCATGATCTCTATTAGTTAAATTCGCACAAGGCGGCGAAGTTGTTCGCACTTCTAAATAGGGTTTCTAATTGAGGGCCCATTAGCTCTTCTCCTTCTCCTCGCCAACAACTCCAGCGCTACGCCCAGGCGCAGCCGCAGAGCAAGCTGTTGATAACACTGCCAACAACGGCACACAACCTTGATCGCGGGCGAAAAGGCGAAAGTTGTTGTGCGTTATTGGAAGTTGTTGGCTTGTTGCTGTCGCATCAGTTAACAAAGCCAAATGAAATTTCAGCTGCGCTGCCTGCCTTGCTAATGTCGGAACCCTGAAGATTGCCGATGCAAAAGCTGGCCGGACGCGGCAAAATAGAGAACAAAGATGCAAAAGGCACGGCCCACTATCCCGGCTGAAGCCTGCCGGCGCTGGGATTTCTTGTGGTCAAAAATGTGCTTGGTCGAGTTGACCGCAAGTCGCGGAACGAACGAAGATAAGCGCAAATAGCATGCACATCGCGGACATCATGCGGGAGGATTCGCCCACGTTTTCGTTCGAGTTCTTTCCTCCGAAAACGCCGGCGGCGGCGGAGACTCTTTACCAAACGATTCGCGACCTCGAATCGTACATGCCGCACTTCGTTAGCGTGACGTATGGGGCCGGTGGCTCAACGCGAGACTTAACTCACCACCTCGTCGAGCGCATTCAACACACAACAAAACTGGATCCAATCCCCCACGTGACCTGCGTCTGTCATAATGAAAAAGAGATCGAAGACATTTTGGTTCGATACGCTAAGTCGGCCATTGGGAACATTCTCGCGCTCGGGGGCGATCGGCCTCATGACATTCCCTACGACAAATCGCGGGATTCCTTTCAACACGCGATCGATTTGGTGAAGTTCATTCGGAGATTCAACGAATCGGGCGCACATCCAGATCCGCGCGGGTTCGGAGTCGGCGTGGCCGGCTTTCCTGAGGGACATCCCGCGACCCCGAATCGATTAATCGAAATGGATCACTTCAAAGCGAAAGTCGACGCTGGTGCCGACTACATCGTCACACAGCTATTCTTCGATAATCGCGACTTCTTTGACTTCCGCGAGCGTTGCGCACTCGCCGACATTCATGTTCCCATAATCGCCGGCATCATGCCGGTCACATCCATGAGCGGATTCAGACGGATCGCGGAGCTCGCCGGCGGTGCGCGTTTTCCCGCGAAGCTTCTGCGCGCTCTACGGCGATGCGAAAATGATCCTGAAAGCGTTCGACGCGTCGGCGTTCACTTCGCTTTGGAACAATGTCACGATCTTTTGGATAACAACGTAGCCGGCATCCATTTCTACACGCTCAATCGTTCCGACGCCACGCGGGTTATTTTTGACAGCCTCGGGATTCCGCGCCGGCGAAATGCACAAGCGCCCACCGTTTAGTCGGACGAAACTCCAACATTTGCGCGAAGTCTCTGAACCGAGCACAATCTCAGAATGCTCGAGGCCCGGCGCGCGGTGTGGCTCCAAGTCACGACGTTCACAGTTGTCATCGCGTCGTTTCTGCTTCTCTGGCACTTTTTTCCAATCATTGATTTTGTGGTGGCGCTGCAGCAGCGCGTCCTAGGGTTAGGCGCGTGGAGCGCGATTTGTTACCCGCTGCTTTTTGCCGGCTGCAACGTGCTTTTATTGCCCGGCGGCATCCTGTGCGTTGGCGGCGGTTTCTTCTTCGGCTTGTGGTGGGGCTTTTTCATTGTTCTCGTCGGCAATAGTATTGGTGCGGCAATCTCATTCGCGATTAGTCGATGGCTCGGCGGTCGATGGTTGCAGCGGCAGCGTGTGACTACTCCAATGCTAAGTGTTTTGGAAAGAGCAGTAGAGCGCGATGCATGGAAAATAATTTTCCTCACTCAATTACATCCCCTGTTTCCAACGAGCCTGTTGAACTACTTGTACGGCTTAACTCCAATTCGCTTTGGTCCGTACATGTTCTGGACCACCGTCGGTCGCGCCCCCGGGCTATTCCTTTACACGTATCTGGGCACCTTAGGGCAATTCGGCCTCAACTTGGCGCTTGGGAGAACCCATCCGCGCGTGGTGGAGTACTGGATGTGGGGGGGCGCTTTTGTAGTCACGGCACTTTTGTTTATGCTTTTGACTCGGGTCGCCTTGAACGCTGTGCGAGAATCGCACGATCTCTCAGCACCGGTCGAAGAAAGCGCTTCGCCTGGAACGAAATATTCTACTATAACTAGCTGATAATATGTTAGTTATGCAATACACTGAATTAATCGACACGGCATCGGCCGGGCGACTAACATCCGGGAAAAAGCCAACGATCCCATGTGGTGCTTGCCGGCAAGTGCTGGCCGAGTTCAATCCGAATATGAAGATCCCGGCGGCGACGATTGATGGAAAAGTGCAAGAGTTCGACCTCGCAGAATTGTTGCCGTTTCGATCGCAAGGAATCTTAGAGCGATCACGCGATGTTTAAACTAACTGAGACGTACGACGTTATAGTGATCGGCAGTGGGCACGCTGGAATCGAGGCGGCATTAGCGTCTGCCCGCATAGGGTGTCGAACGCTGATGCTGACCCAAAACCTCGATACGATTGGCCAAATGTCGTGCAATCCGGCAATCGGCGGCTTGGCGAAAGGGCAGATTGTGCGTGAAATCGATGCCCTTGGCGGAGCAATGGGCTTGAATGCGGATGCGACGGGAATTCAGTTTCGGATGCTTAACAGTTCAAAAGGTCCCTCCGTCCGAGCACCGCGTGTCCAATGTGACAAAAAAGCTTACCAATTTCGGATGAAGGCCATTTTGGAGCGGGCCGCTAATTTGGATTTAAAACAAGCCACGGTTTCCAGAATTTTGGTCGAGAACGAAGTGGCAGTTGGGGTCGAAACAGATCTTGGTCTGACAATCCATGGCCAAAGCGTGGTGATCACTTCCGGGACATTTTTGCGTGGGTTGCTTCACATTGGTGAGACCAGTAAGCCTGGCGGGCGAATGGCGGACGCGAGCTCGTCTCTGAGTGACAATCTTCGCCAACTGGGACTTGAAAGCGGTAGATTTAAGACTGGAACTCCCTGCCGGATCAACGCACGGTCGATAGACTTTGCGCGCTGCAAAGTTCAGCCAGGCGACGAGCCGCCACCGCGATTTTCATTTTTTAAAGATGAGTCCCCTGTGCCGGGCGAGCTTTTTACGTTGAACGACGTCAGCGGAGCACCGTTCCACGTGGAACAAATGGCTTGTTGGATCACGCAGACCAACGCTCGGACCCACGAGATAATTCGAGCCAACCTTGATCGTTCTCCGCTCTATGCCGGGCGAATTAAAGGCACTGGGCCGCGTTATTGCCCTTCAATCGAAGACAAAGTTGTTAAGTTTGCTGACCGCGAGGCGCATCAGCTATTCTTGGAGCCAGAGGGTCGCCATACCAACGAATTCTACGTAAACGGTATTTCCACCAGCCTTCCGTACGAAGTTCAGCTTGAGTTTGTCCGTTCAGTTTCGGCATTAGAACATGCGGAAATAATGCGCCCAGGATATGCGGTAGAATACGATTTTTTTCCTCCGACCCAGCTGTTTCATACTCTTGAAACCAAGCGGGTCCGGCGTCTTTACTTTGCTGGGCAAGTCAACGGCACTTCCGGTTACGAGGAGGCCGCCGCTCAGGGACTGGTCGCTGGAGCGAACGCGGCGCTGAGTGTTGAAAATCGGCCGGCCTTGGTGCTCGGCCGAAATGAGGCCTACATCGGTGTTCTTATCGACGACCTGGTAACGAAGGGAACAGAGGAGCCGTATCGCATGTTTACGAGTCGCGCGGAAGACCGCCTCCAGCTTCGACACGACAACGCCGATCAGCGTCTCACGGCGAAGGGCTTCGACTTGGGATTGGTTACCCTAGGACGATTGGCTGTCTTCGAGGCCAAAACATCGCTGCTGAAAGAATGTCGCACCATTGCGAATAACACACGGAGCGGCGGCGTTCCGATCTCTCAGCTTCTAAAACGCCCGGGCTTCACCTGTGCCGATCTCCCCTCCGAGGTCCGCTCGATAGCTCCAGAAGATATCTGGGAGCTGCTTGAAACTGACATCAAATATGAGGGGTACACCGCCCGCCAGGCGCAACAAAACAAGGAGCTATCGAAGAAGAATCTTCAAAGAATCCCTGACGGATTTAACTTTGCGAGCATTGCGGGGCTAAGCTCGGAGACGCGACAGAAACTTTCGAAGGTTCGCCCGCTTACTGTGGGCCAAGCCGCCCGGATTAGTGGTGTCACTCCAGCTGACATATCAATTTTGTCTATTTGGCTAACTAAGAACAAGTTAGAAAATGAATCTTTCTCCTTAATTCGAGGATAAACTGGCACCTAACAACACGTGTTCACCTTTGCCACTGTCGCGTTACTCGCTTATTTCCTCGGCTCGATTCCAGCCGGTTACCTAGCGGGTCGCATCCGCGGGATTGACGTGCGCAAAGTTGGCAGCGGGAATATCGGAGCGACAAACGTGACCCGCGTATTGGGCAAGCGGTTCGGCTATCCGGTGTTCGTGGTGGACTTCGGAAAGGGTCTGGTTGCCGTGGTTGTGGGAGTGATGATCGCCAAGACCGCTGAATTGACTCCCAAGTTTGTCGATCTCTGCGGAGCGGTCGCCGCTATTTTTTCCGTGCTTGGCCACAGCTATCCGATTTGGCTCGGATTCAAGGGAGGGAAAGGGGTAGCTACATCTCTCGGCAGTCTCTTTGGCCTCAATTGGGTTGCCGCAACCGTTGTCTGCCTCGTTTGGATTGTGGTGTTTCAAGTTACGCGGTACGTATCGTTGGCTTCGATCGCCGCCGCGATCGCTCTTCCTGTTACAATTGCAACCATGCTGTTTCTGAAGCAATTGCAGACACCGATCCTGCTGTATTTTGCGGTGTGTCTGGCGGCGATCATAGTGTTGCGACATCGTTCTAATTTGTCCCGACTTTTCAAGGGAACCGAACCGCGCTTCGCTCGAAAATGAAACGAGAGAGAATTGCAGTGATTGGAGCCGGCGGCTGGGGAACGGCGTTGTCGGTAATTTGGGCAAGGCAAGGCCGAGCGATTTTGCTGTGTGGAAATGATCCGTCTCGAGTTGAGGAACTGCGAGCATCGCGCGAAAACAGCGCTTATCTTCCGGGGGTAAATCTTCCCGAAGCGATTGGCCTAACGAGTGATCTTCATTCTTGTGCCGATGCTGATCTGATTGTTTTCGTTACCCCATCGACCGCGTTGCGAGAAACGGCGGGTCGACTCGCTGAAGTTAAAATTAATTCCAACGCCGTTCTGCTTAGTTGCATTAAAGGCATCGAGCACGGAACCGGAAAGCGGATGAGCGAGATCCTGGCGGAAATTTTTCCCCACCATACGATCGCGGTTCTCTCCGGACCGAACTTGGCGGCGGAAGTTTCACGTGAGTTGCCGACGGCTACGGTTCTGGCATGCACCAAACGAGATTGCGCCGCGGAACTGCAAAAATATCTCGGCACGCCGAGGTTCCGAATTTACACGGGCGAAGAGCTGGTCGGGATCGAGCTGGGCGGCGCGCTCAAAAATGTTTTTGCGATCGCTGCCGGAGCGGGCGACGGGCTTGGTTTAGGTGACAATTCCAAAGCGGCCCTCGTTACTCGAGCGCTCGCCGAAATGGTCCGCCTCGGCACCAAGATGGGTGGAGAATTGCGAACGTTTTATGGATTGAGTGGTACTGGAGATCTTATCGCGACCTGCTTCAGTCGACACAGCCGCAATCGTCGCGTCGGCGAACAATTAGCCCAGAGTCGCTCCTTAAATGAAATCACTACGGCCATGGGGACGGTTGCCGAAGGAATTCCAACCGCTAAGAGCGCGCATGAGTGCGCGCGTAAACTCGGCGTCGAGACACCGATCATCGACCAGGTCTACTCGCTGCTCTACGAACAGAAACCGTCGGCCCAGGCGATGGAAGAATTGCTTGGCCGCGACCAAAAAGCTGAGACGATTTAGGGTCGGCGATCGTTTTCTTGACAGAGCTTCGCAATCACGGCCGGATACAATTGGTGTTCGGCGATTTGGATTCGCGCGTGTAGACTTTCGGCCGAGTCGTTAGGCAAAATCGGGACATCACGCTGCGCGATGATGTCGCCGCGATCTATTTTGTCGTCGACGTAATGCACCGTGCAACCGGTAACGGTCTCGCCCGCATCAAGCGCTTGTTTCCACGCTTCCAGGCCAGGAAATTTCGGCAAGAGCGAGGGATGAATGTTAATGATTCGCCGTGGAAAGGCCTGCAACATGGGCGATTTTAAAACGCGCATGAATCCGGCCAGGACCACCAACTCCACCTCTGCATCGCGTAGCATTTGCGCGAGCTCGGCCTCCACGTTCGGTTCCAGCCGCGTGCGAAATTGACCCGGAGGGAGATAAGCATTGGGAATGCTGAACTCTCGTGCGATTTCCAGAATCGGCGCGTCGAGCACATCGGATATCACGACGCGGGCTTCGGCGGGCAAGGCTCCGGAGCGAATGCTTTCCAGAATGGCGCGGCAATTTGATCCTTTTCCCGATCCAAGAATTCCAAGACCAAGCGGCTTCATTTTTTTATTTTGTTCATGCGCGCCAATAAATCGGATGTCGAATAGCCGCGCTCGAATGGCACGATGTCGATCTTCGCGCCGATTTTTTGCAGAACCTGGCGCTCTTCAGCATTCAATGTGTCCTGATTGTAATCGCCGCCCTTGACGTAGACATGGGGCGACGCCAGTTCGAGAAAACGTGTCGCGCGCACCTC
>Ga0209156_10000961_pt1 | contig 24008 bp, 25 predicted proteins | sample GraSoiAngelo_124_FD_185881 | JGI IMG/M metagenome (GOLD analysis project Ga0209156, IMG submission 185881) | Grasslands soil microbial communities from the Angelo Coastal Reserve, California, USA - 14_0927_05_20cm (SPAdes) (version 2) | ecosystem: Environmental > Terrestrial > Soil > Grasslands... | reverse complement strand
CCTGGCCCTGCATCAGGAGCTTCACGACCTCCGGTGCGATCTCGCGCGCCCGCTGGTCGAGCTGGGCCTCCGTGAGATTCGCGATCGGATGCGGCATCGCCAGAAACCGGTACGTCGGCACGCCCCATTGCTCCGCCATCGCCCTTCCAGTCACCTCGAACACGTCCGTCACGATCGAGGCCGAGGGCACGCTCTGCTTCTCCAGCAGGATTCCGTCGAGCACACTGCCCGACGAGCAGGAGCCTCAGTCTCCGATGCCTGCGACGACGACGTCGCAGGTCTTGCGGATCTCCTGGATGATCTCCTCGTGCGCCGGGACCGACGAGTTGTGCTTGCGGAACAGCGTCCACTCCGCGGCGCCGTACTCGCGCTTGAGCAGATCGCCGATCCGGACCAGCAGCTTGTCGGAGTTGAACTTCGTGTTCTCGATCAGCGCCACGCGCTTGCCCTCGAGCGAGCGCGGCCGGTCCACGTAGGTGATGGGCCGGGCCTTGGTCTCGACCCTCGGATCGAGCAGCTCGATCATCGCTTGACCTCCTTGGTCCAGACGCTCAATTCCGGCACATCACGCCACAAAAACGGGCCGGCCGCAAGTGTTCAAAAGTCGACCCAGCCGGGGGCCGGTGCTCATGTGGCGTCACGCCGAGATGGCGTGCCGTGCCCGCCCTCGAGGATCTCCCTCACGTGGTCCTCACCTCCTGCCGCATGAAGCACGCGTAGGAGGCGGCGAAGCAGGTAAGCGTGGCCGCCAGGAGCAGCATCAGATGGGGCGCCACGACCAGGGCGCTCTGAGCGAGCGGCAGCGGGCTCTCGAAGCGGCTGAGCGACACCCGCTCGAGCGGCCCCATGAGGATCAGGGAGCGCGTCGTCCGCCTAAGCGGGTCGAGCATCACCGCCGTCGCGTCCGAGTACAGCGCAATCGGCGACACGTAGTTCACCGCGCGCTTGATCTGCTCGTGTCGAAGTGCTGTCTCGATCGTCGCCTGGGAATCGACCGGGGCCACGCCGTCGGCGATCAGGGTCGCTCCGAGAGGCACGAAGAAGGCGAGGAAGATCCACACGGCCAGCACCGCGAGCGCCGACGTCGCCATGCCGCGGAGCACCACCGAGCAGAAGATCGCGAGCCCCAACCAAAAGCCCACGTAGAACACGCTCAGCACGAGCCAGGCGCCGAGCCGCCCAACCTCTTCCCCACCCGGCACGACGCCGAGGACCCAGAGCCCGAGCCCGGCCGTCATCAACGTGATCGCAGCCAGCAAGAGCGCGACCGTGGTGATGCCGGCGAGGAACTTTCCATTGATGATCGCGTCGCGGTGGATCGGCTGCGCGACGAGCTTCGCGAGCGTGCGCTGGGCGCGCTCGCGGTTGATCGCGTCGAACCCCAGCACCAGGCCGATTAGGGGGCCGAAGAAGGCGACGAACTGGACGAGCGAGAAGAGTGTTCCGGTCGAGGTGAACAGCATCAGGAAGACGAGCGCAGGCTTGGTGAAGCCCTCGAGCTCCTTCCGAAGGCCCGCGCCGGTCATGAACGCCATGATGAGGCTGATCATGAGGATTACCGTGAGGAGCAGCGTGAAGCGAACGTTGCTGAAATGGTCCTCGAGCTCCTTCCGATAGATCGCTGCGAGCCCGTACACGGTTCTGTCCTCGGTCAGGCCGCCATCTGTGTCTCGCGGAAGTAGCGCATGTAAATCTCCTCGAGCGTATAACTCTCGCGGCCGACGCCGAGCGACTGCTGCGCAAGCTCGTGGATCGGGCCGGCTGCCACGAGCGAGCCGCCGAGCATGATGCCCACGCGGTCGCTCAGCCGCTGGACCTGGTCAAGGAGATGCGAGGAGAAGAACACAGTGATCCCCCGGTCGCGCGAGAGCGAGCGGATCATCTCGAGCATCTTCCGCGTTCCGTCGGGGTCGAGCCCTAGCGTCGGCTCGTCGAGGAACACTGCCCGCGGATCCTTCAGCAGCACCTCGGCGATGCCCAGACGCTGCCGCATGCCGTGGGAGTAGGCGCCGACCCGTTTGCGAGCTTCGCCCGCCAGCCCGACCTGCTCCAGCACCGTCTGGACGCGCGGGCGCGAGTCGCGATTGCGTAGACCGTTCAAGCGCGCCACGTAGTGAAGGTTCTCGAAGCCGGTCATGTCCTCGTAGAAGCCGACGTTCTCCGGCAGGTAACCGACGAGCCGCTTGACGCGGACAGGGTCGCGGGCGGGGTCGAGGCCACAGACCCGGGCGCTGCCCGCGGTGGGCTCGCTGAGCCCGAGCAGCATCAGGATCGTCGTCGTCTTGCCCGCCCCGTTGGGGCCGAGGAAGCCGAAGATTTCGCCTTCGCCTACCGCCAGGTTGAGCCGATTCACCGCGACCTGCTCGCCGTAACGCTTCGTGAGATCCCGGGCCTCGATGATCGGTGCCATCCGTCCCCTCACCGGCGGCCCAGCCATGCGAAGAGCCCGCCGAGCCCGCCGATCACCGCGCCGATGAAACCCACACCGACCCACGCCCACGTGCTCTGGGCGTGGACCTGGACCCGCATCTCGAGCGTCTTGCTCGCCTTCTCGCCGTCGGTGGTAAGCGCGACCGAGTAGTCGCCCACGAGCGCTTGCGCCGCGGGCGTGATCGTCACGTCGACCTGCTTGACGGCGCCGGGCTCGAGCGCCTCGACGGTCTGCGGTTTGAACTCGACCTTCCAGTTTTCGGGCGCGAACGACGAGAGCCTGACGTTTCGATTCACGGCGGTCCCAGTGTTCTTGACGAGCAGCGAAAGCGTCCCCGGCTGGCCGACCGCGACGGCGAGCGAGAGGCGGCCCGTCGGCGTGGAGGCGTCGAGCCGGTAGGTGCCCGTGAGCACGACGCGCAGTCGTGCCTCGGCCTGCGACTTGTCGGTGGCGGCGCGGAAGAGCACCGGGTACTCGCCCGCGGTGGCATCACGCGACGGCTTGATCTCGAGCGCGACGGTCTGACTGGCGCCCGCGCGAATCCGGAGGCTCGAGATCTGCTTGGACTCGTACGCGGGCTTGATATTGAGCTCCCAACCCGTCGGCACTTCGGCCGCGAGGTTCACGAGGCGGTCGACCTCGCTCTTGTTGCTCACGTCGAGCGAGAACTCGAAGCTCGAGTCGGTCGGGCCGCGGAGGATCGGGTACGACGTGGCGACCTGGAGTTCACCGCGGGCGGTGCCGTGACGCTCCTCCGCGGTGACGACGAGCGTCTGCGCGACCTTGAGTGCCCGGTCCTCGGACGCGCCCTCCAGCTCGAATCTGTAGGTCCCCGGTGGGAGGCCCTTCTCCGGCTCGGCCGTGAACGTGAGCGTGCGCGACTTCTCGCTCGCCACGGGCACCCCGCTGACAGCGAACTGGCCGCCCTTGATCGCGGCTCTCCATCCCTTGGGGACGCTCGTGAGCGCGAGGAGGACGTTCTCGTCCCGCCGGCCCCGGTTCTCGACCGTGAGGTCCAAACGAACGTTCTCGCCCACCGGGATCAGCAGCTGGGTGTACTCGGGGATCAGGGAAATCCCGCGATCGGGCCGGTCGGCCTTGGCTCGGGCGTCCTCGGCCGCGCCGACGGTCGGCGTCGCGAAGAAGAGGATGAGCGCGGCGATACTCGCGGCAAGCGCCATCCGATAAAGAAGGTCTGGAGCGCGTTGAGGCATCGGATCCACCCTCCTGGTCCGAGCCAAGCCAAGCTCGGCTGAGCTTCAGCCTCCATAAATGGATTTCTGAGGAATATATAGCGCCCGGAACCAAACCTGTCAAATCGCTCATACTTCTGATTTATCAATATCTTATGAGTCAGAAACTTGACGGGTTAGCACTCATTTGCTAAGAGTGCTAGTGAGATGAGGTCCAAGGGTAGCCGGCAACGCTGCCACCTGGCGTGCACCACGAGGAGGGAGGCCACCGATGAAGATTCGCCCGTTACACGATCGTTTGCTCGTCGAACGGCTCGAAGAGAAAGAGGTCAGGAAGGGGGGGATCATCATCCCGGACACCGCGAAGGAGAAGCCCCAAGAGGGCAAGGTGATCGCGGCCGGGAACGGCAAGGTGACCGAGGAGGGCAAGAAGATCTCGCTCGACGTCAAGACGGGCGACCGGATCCTGTTCGGGAAGTATTCCGGCTCCGAGGTCAAGCTGGACGACAAGGAGTACCTCATCATGCGCGAGGAGGACGTCCTCGCCATTCTCGAGTAAGGAGGGACGCGAGCGATGCCGAAGCAGCTGAAATTCGACGAGGAAGCCCGGTCGAGTCTGCTCAGGGGCCTCAACATCATGGCTGAGGCCGTCAAGGCCACGCTCGGCCCGAAGGGCCGCAACGTCGTCATCGACAAGAAGTTCGGCAGCCCGACCATCACCAAGGACGGGGTCACGGTCGCCAAGGAGATCGAGTTGCAGGACAAGTACGAGAACATGGGCGCGCAGATGCTGAAGGAAGTCGCGTCCAAGACTTCCGACGTCGCCGGTGACGGGACGACGACAGCGACCGTGCTCGCCCAGGCGATCTACCGCGAGGGCTTGAAGAACGTGACCGCGGGCGCCAACCCGATGGGGCTCAAGCGCGGGATCGAGGCTGCGGTGGACGCGGTCGTCGAGGAGCTCAAAAAGCTCTCGAAGTCGACCAAGGACAGGAAGGAGATCGCCCAGGTCGCGACGATCGCCTCGAACAACGACAAGATGATCGGCAACCTCATCGCGGAGGCTATGGAGAAGGTCGGCAAGGACGGAGTCATCACCGTCGAGGAATCGAAATCCGCAGACACCAAGCTCGACGTCGTCGAGGGCATGCAGTTCGACCGCGGGTATCTCTCTCCCTACTTCGTGACCGACGCCGAGCGGATGGAGTGCGTGCTCGAGGATCCCTATATCCTCATTCACGAGAAGAAGATCAGCGTGATGAAGGACTTGCTACCGCTGCTCGAGCAGGTGGCGCGCGGGGGCAAACCGCTCCTGATCATTGCGGAGGAGGTAGAGGGCGAGGCGCTGGCGACGCTGGTCGTCAACAAGCTGCGCGGCACGCTCTCGGGCTGTGCCGTGAAAGCTCCGGGGTTCGGTGACCGTCGGAAAGCCATCCTGGAGGACATCGCGACCCTCACGGGCGGCAAGGCGATCACGGAGGATCTCGGCATCAAACTCGAGAACATCAAGCTCGACGATCTTGGCCGGGCGAAGAAGGTGGTCGTCGACAAGGACAACACGACGATCGTCGAAGGGGCCGGCAAGGCGTCCGCGATCGAGGGGCGGATCAAGCAGATCCGGGCGCAGATCGAGGAGACCACCTCGGACTATGACCGGGAGAAGCTCCAAGAGCGGCTCGCGAAGCTCGCGGGTGGCGTCGCCGTCGTCAAGGTGGGGGCCGCGACCGAGACGGCGATGAAGGAGAAGAAGGCTCGGGTCGAAGATGCGCTCCACGCGACCCGGGCCGCCGTCGAGGAAGGGATCGTCCCCGGCGGCGGCGTGGCGCTGCTGCGGGCCTCGAAGGGCATCGACCGGTTGAAGCTCGAGGGCGACGAGAAGGTCGGAGCGACGATCGTCAAACGCGCGCTCGAGGAGCCGATCCGCCAGATCGTCGAGAACGCGGGTCTCGAGGGTAGCGTCGTCATCGAGAAGGTGAAATCGGAGTCCACGCCCACCCGCGGCTTCGACGCCGAGACCCTGGAGTTCGTCGACATGCTCCAGGCGGGGATCATCGACCCCACCAAGGTCGAGCGCGTCGCGCTACAGAATGCGGCATCCGTCGCGTCGCTTCTCCTGACCACGGAGGCGCTCATCACCGAGCTGCCGGAGGAGAAGAAGGAGACGCCGCCGATGCCGCATGGAGACTACTAAGCCGCGCCGACATACCAAGTCAACTTAGGCCAGCGGAGAGGCTGACGACGTCAAAGAAAGGAGGATCTGCTATGGCGGTCGAGCGCTGGCGTCCATTCGGGACTTTCATGGAGCGAGGGGAGCCCTTCCGTGACATCCAGAGCGAGATGAACCGACTGTTCGACAGCTTCTTCGGTCGTCCAACGGCCACCGCGACTGGAACGGGAAGCCGAGTCTGGATGCCGGTCGTCGACATGTTCGAGACGAAGGACGAGCTTCTTCTGAACTTCGAGCTGCCGGGTGTACACGAGAAGGATGTATCGCTCTCGATTACAGGCGACCTGCTCACGGTGAGAGGTGAGCGCCAGTTCCACCAGGAGCTGAAGGACGACAACTACTATCACGTGGAGCGTGCGTACGGGAAGTTCGAGCGCTCCGTGCAGCTCCCGATGCCCGTCCAGGCGGATCGTGTGAAGGCGACCTATCGCGACGGGGTCCTCGAGGTGAAGCTCCCGAAGGCCGAAGAGGTCAGGTCGAAGGAGATCAAGATCGACATTCTGTGATCCGTTCGGACGGCGGCGGAGCGGGGCCACCCCACCCGCTCCGCCGCCGTCCGAACAACGGGGCCCCTGGGTCTAGGACTGGACCAGAGCGCGGCGAAGCGCGTAGCGAACGAGCCCGGTGGTGCCGTGGATGCTGATCTTCTTCATGATCCGCGTTCGGTAGAGCTCCGCGGTCTTGTACCCAATCCCCAGGAGCCTCGCGATCTCCTCGTCGACTTAGCTTCCGCAACGAGCTGCAGGACTTCGCGCTCCCCCGTCAGCGGGTCGGGCGGGACACCCGACTTCGCCAGGAACGCATCGACGACGACCTTCGAGATGCCGGGGCTCAGATACATCATGCCTCTCCGCACCTCGTAGATCGCGCGCACGAGATCCGCCGCGGCCTGGGTCTTGATGACGTAACCCTTGACGCCGCCTGAAGCGCCTCCAGGACGTAGCGGTCCTCCTTGCGCATCGTCGGGAGGATCGCCCTCGTACCGGGACAGACACGCAGGATCTCCCGGGCCGCGCCGAGTCCGTTCAGGAGCGGCATCGAAAGATCGAGCACGGCCGCGTCCGGCTCCCGCGCCGAACGGACCGCTTCCCGGCCGTCCGCGACCTCCGCGACGACCGCGAGCCCTTCGCCTTCGAGGAGGGTCTTCAGGCCCTGCCGGACGATCTGATGGTCATCGGCGAGGAGATAGCCTTCCTGCATTGCCAGGGAGACGTCCTGGATCCCCGGCCCCTCGTCGACGGCGATTACTTCGATGCCCTGCTTCAGCTCACTCTCGATCAGCCTAAGAATGATCTCGCCCTGCGTTGCGAAGCGAAGGATGTAGCCCCCTCGCGCATGCGCTGCGGACAAAGAGGGGCGGCGAATGATGAGCGGTTCTGGATCGCCCATTACGCGAACGGCGAGGAGCACAGGGAGCCGGGCGGTGTCGCCACAAGGCCCGGCGCCGGCCGCACCCGCGGAACAGATGGTGAAGCCGGACGCGAGGTTAGGCGACTACTCCACCAATCATCGCTTGACCTCCTTGGTCACGGCCTGGGAGCTCTTGGCGCTCGACCAGCCGGGGATGTAGCCGGAGAACGCGCCGGCGCGGCCGCCCGCGGCGACGACGAGGATGTCGTCGGGCGTCGCGACCAGCGGGCGCAGCTTCGTCTCGTCGCCTGGCTGGAGCGCCCCCGTCATGCGCTGCGTGCGCTTCAGGTGGGCGTGCGAGTTCTGGGTGTTCTCCCACACGAACTGCCGGATGCGCTTCTTGTCCCAGCCGTCACCGGCGATCGTCCGCATGTGCTCGCCGGCGATGACGAGCGCGTAGTGCGGCTGGCCCATCACGTTGCCCGAGATCCGCATGTCGTCGCACAGGGTCGTGAGGACGCCCTCCGCTCCACTCGAGAGTTGGTTGTAGAACTGATGGGGCGCCTCGGCCGCCATCACCGTGACGGTGGACTGCTCGGCCCGTGGCCGAGCGTGCCGCGGTCGAGCGTTCCGGGGACGGAGCCGCAGACGTTACGCATCACGAGGCGCACGGAACGGCCGATCGTCAGGTTGGCGCGCCAGCCCGGGCCGAAGAGGTTGTCGCCCGCATTGATGTCGAGCGCGCGGGCGATGGGCCCGTTGACGATCATGAGCACGGCGGCCCCGGCGGTGGAGGTGCCCGGCCCGTGATAGCTCCAGCGCGGATCGACGATCCCTTCGACGGCCGCGACGACGACGGGCATGTACTCGGGCCGGCACCCCGCCATGACCGCGTTGATCGCGACCTTCTCGGCCGTGACGGACACGGCCCGGTGGGCGACGAAGCCGATCTCCTGCTTCGGGTCGAGCCGCGCGGCCTCGAGCAGGCCGCCGACACGCTCGGCGGTCGGGGGGACGACGGGCAGGCCGTCCGTCCAGCCCTGCTGGAAGCAGAACTCGATGGCGTCGGCGACGTCTTCCACTCTATGGCGCTTCGACGTGAGCGTGCCGGGCATCGGAACCTCCTTGCGCTGGACGCCACGCTACCACTCGAAGGTCGGGCCGGCAAGCCCGGCCGCCTCGGCGTCGGCCGCTCGAAGGGCCCGGCACCCGGGCGCCGTCGCTCACTCGATGAGCACCGTCACCGAGCGCGTGGCGCCGAACGTCGGCACGACGGCGGAGTGCTTGCCCGGCCCACCCGCGACGATGACCATGATGTCCATGGCGTCGGTGCAGAGCGCGACCTCGTCGGTGAGCGGCCGGTCCTTGAACCGCGCGGGGTCGATGACGGCGAAGCGCTCTCGGTTTTCCCGGCTGAAGCGCTCGAGCCGTACGCGGGCGCGCTCCCAGAGCGCGCGCCGCACGTCGGCCTTGGACCACCCGGACGCGGCGAGCGTCGCGGCGTGCTCGGGCCCGAGGATGACGAGCGGCTCGCCGCCCAGGTAGACGTTGTTGCTGCCCGTGGTCGCCGCGGTCCCGGCCAGCGCCAGGCACAGCGCCTCGGCCGTCGTCGAGCCGTGATCGTTGACGTTGTGGGGCGCCTCTGCGCCGCAGACGGTGACGCAGCTCTCGCCGGCCCCGAAGCCGCGCTCGACGTGGAGCGACGGCCACGGCGACTCCGCCTCGTTCTCCGCGAGGCAGTAGGAAAACTTCCCGCCGTGGCCGAGCGTCGCGCGGTCCTCGCGCCCGGGCCGGGCGCCCCCCACGTTCTGGAGGCAGAGCCGCAGGCCGCGGCCGATCACCGCGTTCGCCCGGTGGCCCTGTCCGAGCGCGTTCGCGCCGCCCGAGATCCCGAGACGCCCGCCGAGCGGCCCATTGACGATGAGGAGCGGCGTGCACGGGTGGGTCGTCGTCTGGATCGCGTACAGGTTGAAGCGCGGCTCGGCGACGGCGCGGACGGCGGCGACGATCACCGGGAGGTGCTCGGGCAAGGCCCCCGCGAGCGCCGCGTTCACCGCGATCGCCTCGAGCGTCGCGATCCCGCGGCGGGGCGCGAGCGTCGCGACGACCTCCTCCCGGCGCTGTGCCAGGCGTCCCAGGAGGCGCGCCACGCGCTCCTCGGTCGGCGGCAGCACGGGCAGCCCGTCCGACCAGCCCTCGGCGACGGCGAAATCCTGGAACGCGTCGAGGTCGGCGGGCGCATCGACGACCACCGCGGCCTCCGGCGCGGCCGTCGTCGGCGTCGCGGGGTCGCGGGTGAGCGCCGCGATCACCCGATCCACGATCGTCTCGGCCTTGGCGCGGACCACCTTGGGGTCGATGCCGCCGATCGGATGCGGGACGGTCGTCAGCTGGAGGTTCGGCATCCCGAGCGCCCGGGCCGCCGCCTGGCCCAGCGAGACGAAGGCGTCGGTCCCGAGCACGGCGACGGGCAGGCCCCTGCCCTCGAGCTCCGCCGCGTCGTGGAGACTCCACGACGTGCAGGACCCTCAGTCGGCCGATCCCGTCAGCGCGACGTCGGCGGCGGCGGCGACCTCGTCGATGACCGTCGCTGGATGCGAGGAGCCCGGCTTTCGCCACACGGCGACCGGGCCCGCGCCGGCGCGCTCGACGAGGAGCTCGGCGACGCGCCCCAGCAGCACGTCGGCGTTGGGCTTCCCGTTGTCGAGGATCGCGACGCGCAGGCCTCCGAGGCTCGGCCGCCGCCGCGCGAGCGGCTGGACCTGGACGTTCGTGGTGCCGAACGGCTGCGAGACGCGCAGCGTCTTCATCGCCCGCGAGTATACGGCCTCGCGGCCACTCCGGCGAGCGCCGCTGCCGCGACGACGAGAGCCGCGAGCGCGAACGCCTCGGCGAAAGCGGGCTCGACCCCCACGTCGACGCGGCGCTGGGCGAAGACGGCCGCGAGGACCGCGACGCCGGTGACCAAGCCAAGCGTCCGCGCGAGGAACGTGAGCCCGCCGGCCGCTCCCTGGTGGGCCGCCGGGAACGCGGCCATCACGACCGCCATGTTCGGCACCTGGAAGACGCCGAGCCCGAACCCGGCGGCGCAGAGGGCGAGGGCGACCGTGGCAAGCGGAGTGCTCGCGTCCGCTCGGCTCAAGGCGCCGAGCCCCACCGCCTCGAGAACGAGCCCGGCGATCATCGGCGCGTGCGCGCCGAGGCGATCCGCGAGCCGGCCCGCGAGCGGAGCGGCCGCGGCCGTCCCGAGCGGCGTCAGCATGAAGAGGAGGCCCCCGGCCGCGGCGGAGAGACCGCGAACCCCGACGAGGTAGAACGGCGCCAGGAGCCAGATCGCGAAGATCGCCGCGTTGGCAACGAACGAGAGCCCGCTCGCGGCGAGGACCGGCGCGCGCAATAGCTCCCGGGCAGCCACGAATCGATGCGTGGGCTCGCCGCCCCTACTTCCGCGCGCGAGCAGGGCCCAGCAGAGGGCGGCGAGCGCCAACGGCACGCGCGCGTAAAAGACGGCGCGCCAGCCGAGCGCGCCGATCAGGACGCCCGCGACCGCGGGGCCGGACGCGAACCCGAGGCCGATCGCCGCGTTGAGGGAACCGAGCCTGCGGCCGCGGAGGGACGGCGCTGCGCCGAGCGTGGCGAGCGCCGGCGCGGTCCCGTACACGAGCCCGCCCGCGATCCCCTGCACCGCGCGCCCGGCCAGGAGGAAGCCGAAGGTCGGCGCGAGACCGCACAGGGCGAACCCGGCGACCGAGAGGACCAGGCCGGAGCGGAACACGGGCAGGTGACCGATGCGGTCGGCCGCCGTGCCGGCGATGAACGCCATCACGGCGTAGCTGCCTGTGTAGCAGATGATCACCCAGCGCACCTGCTCGGGCGGCGCGTCGAAGGCCGCGGCGATCGCGGGGAAGGCGATGTTGACCATCGAGTCGAGCGACACGACGAACGCGCCGGCCGCCGGGATTAGTCGGACCATCTCACCGCTCGGCTCGGCCGGCGACCGGCCTCACCTCGCACGGCCACGACCCATTTCACCGCTCGGCTCGGCCGGCGACCGGCCTCACCTCGCACGGCCATCGCATGCCGCGTATGATGACATGGGCTTGCTGTCGGCGCGCCATCCGCGGTACAAGCTGCCCATGGAGATCGAGGCGGGCGCGACCGCGGAAGTCGGGTACACCGTCGCCGAGGAACAGACGGCGCACGCGATGGGGAACCGCGGCGTGCACGTGTTCGCCACGCCGTTCGTCGTCGGCCTCCTCGAGAACGCGGCGGGCGCGGTCCTCCAGCCCCACCTCCCCGCGGTGGCGGGCACGGTCGGCACGATGGTCGAGATGAAGCACCTCGCCGCCACGCCCGTGGGCATGATGGTGCGCGCGAAGGCGACGCTGCTCGAGACCGACGGGCGGCGCTTCCTCTTCGCCGTCGAGGCGTGGGACGAGAAGGAAAAGATCGCCGAGGGCCGTCACGAGCGCTTCGTCGTCTCCGACATGGCGAAATTCCTCGGGCGCGCGCTGAAGAAGGCTGGCGGCTGATGCCGACCCAGATCAACAAAGGCGTCGTCGGCAAAGAGTTCCCGCCCTACGTCGTCACGGTCGAGCGCGGGAAGATCAAGGAATTTGCGAGGGCGATCGGTGACCTGAATCCGTTCTATCTGGATGATCGAGTGGGACAGGCGTCCGAGTGGGGCGACGTGATCGCGCCGCCGACCTTCGCCGTCACCTTCCGCGACGAGAGCGCCGATACCGGCGCGCTCCTGCGCGAGCTCGGCACGGACATCTCGCGCGTGCTCCACGGCGAGCAGGAGCTCGAGATCGTCCGCCAGCTCACGCCCGGCGAGTCGTATCTGTGCCGGACCAAGGTCGTGGACGTCTACGAGAAGGCCGGCAAGAGCGGCCCGATGGCCTTCGTCGTCCGCGAGACCGCGATCACCGACCGCGCGAACGAGGTCGTCGCCACCCTGCGCCACGTCACGGTGATCCGCCTGTGAAGTACGGCCGCGTCTACATCGAGGACGTGAGGGTCGGCGACGAGCTGCCGCCGCTCGTCAAGGGACCCATCCAGCAGATCCAGCTCACGCGCTACGCGGGTGCCTCCGGCGACTTCAATCCGATCCACCAGGACGACGAGTTCGCCAGGGCCGCCGGCATGGGCGGCGTCTTCGCCCACGGCATGCTCTCCATGGGCTTTGTCGCCCAGGCGCTCACGGACTGGTCGGGCGCAGGCTCGGTCAGGAAGCTCGGCGTCCGCTTCGCCGCGCTCGTGCGGTTGAAAGATACCGTGACCTGCAAGGGGCGCGTGCTCTCGAAGGCGTCGAAGGACGAGGTCCACACCGTGGAGCTCGAGGTGTGGGCCGAGAACCAGCGCGGCGAGAAGGTCGTCGCGGGCAGGGCGACGGTCGCCCTGCCCTCCCGCGTCTAGCCGCCCGGCGTCCGCCTCCGCGCGGCGACCCACTCCCGCAGCGCCTCGCGCGTGGACTGGAACGCGAGCGCGTCCCAGGGAACGGCCTCGGGCTCGACCCACTCGAGCGCGTCGTTCTCCTGGCAGGTCGTGAGCCGGCCGCCGACGACACGCGCCGTGTAGACGACGATCACCGGCGCGTCCGGGTAGCTGTAGACGTTATGGAGACCGGTCAGCTCGACCTCGAGGCCCGTCTCCTCGCGCGTCTCGCGAATCGCCGCGGCGGGCGCCGACTCGCCGAAGTCCACGAACCCGCCGGGAAACGTCCACAGCCCGCGACCGGGGTTGATGGACCGTCGCGTCAGCAGCACGGCGCCGCCCTGCTCGGGGAGGGTCGCGCCGACGACCTTCGGGCTCAGGTAGAAGACGAAGCGGCAGCGCGAGCACACCTGCTGCTCGCGCTGGTCCGGTGGCACGGGCTCGGGGGCGAGCGGGGCGCCGCAGAGGGGGCAGAAGCGGATCGTCGCCGGGGCGAGGACGCGATGCCCGTGATCGTCGCTCACGCAGAGAAGTCTACCCCCGTCGAGCGCCGCCTGCCTTGACACTCCGCGCGACGCGGTGATACAAGGCGGCGTGCGCCAGAGCCGCCGTGCGCTGCGTCCCCTAGCCAGGAGGTTCTCCATGCCTCGCCGAGTCGTCGCCGCCGTCACGCTCGCGTTCGTCCTCGTCGCCGGCGCGCTCCTCGCCACGGTGCACGGCCAGTCCGGCGAGTACAAGATCGGCGTCCTCGAGCCGCTCACGGGTCCGCTCGCGGGCGAGGGCAAGCGCCACCTCGAGGGCTACGAGATCGTGCGCGACATGCTCAACGAGCGGGGCGGCGTCATGGGCAAAAAGCTCGTGTTCGCCGTGGCCGACGCCCCCGACCCGACCGCCGCCGCGAGCGAGGCGAACCGGCTGATCACGCGCGAGGGCGTCAGGATCATCACGGGCACGTTCTCCTCACGGCTCTGCGGCGCGGCGAGCGAGGCGGCAGCGCGCCACAACGTCATCTACTGGGAGACCTCCTGCGTCGACCCGCGCTTCAACAAGCGCGGCCTCAAGAACGTCTTCCGCACCGAGATCGACGGCACCGGGTTCGGCTGGTACAACGTCGAGTTCATTGCCAAGCACCTGGCGCCGCGGTTCAACCTGAAGCCGAACCAGCTCAAGATCGCCTTCCTCTCCGAGGACTCCTCCTACGGCCAGGGCGTCACGGAGTCCGCGCGGCAACGCGCGAAGCAGGAGTTCGGGATGCAGGAGGTGGCGATAGAGTACTACTCCTTCACCTCCATCAACGACTTCACGCCGATCATCGCCAAGTTCAAGCAGCTGAACCCCGACGTGGTCCACCACATCGGCTACACGAACGACGCGCCGCTCTTCTGGCGCCAGGCGCGCGAGCAGAACTTCCTCTTCAAGGCGCTCGTCCACGCGGGCGCCACGGGGTACGGCTCGTCCGATTTCGGCCGGGCGCTCGGGAACGATGCGAACGGCGTCTTCGCCCTGCTCGAGCCCGGCCCCGGCTTCCGCCTCGAGGCGCTCAGGCCCGAGGGCCAGCGGATCGAGGGCGAATTCCGCGAGGCGGTCCAGAAGCGGACCGGCTCGTACCCGTTCGGCGCCCACCAGCTCGCTGGCGGGGGGCTCTGGCTCCTCAAGCTTGTCCTCGACAAGGCGAAGAGCGACGACCTCGACAAGTTCCGCGACGCCGTGATGTCGCTGGACCTCCCCGTCGGCTCGGTCATCAACGGCTGGGGCGTGAAGTTCGCCGAGAACGGGCAGAACGCGAACGAGCGCGTGCAGCACTACATGCTCCAGTGGCAGAACGGCCAGCTCGTGACCGTCTGGCCGGAGGAGTTCACGACGAACCGGGCGAAGTGGATCCCGCTCGGCGCCTGGGACCAGCGCAAATAGACGTCGTCGCGCAGCTCGGTGTCTCGACGGTCCTGCTCGGCGGGATCTACGCTCTCGTCTCCGTCGGTCTCACGCTGATCTTCGGCATCATGCGCGTGGTCAACTTCGCCCATGGCGAGTTCCTCATGCTGGGGATGTACGTCGCCTTCTGGGCGTACACGCTCCTGGCCCTCGACCCCTACGTCGTCCTCTTCGTCTCGATCCCGCTCTTCTTCGGGATCGGCGTCCTCACCTACGTCCTGGTCATGCGGGGCGTCATCCATGCCTCGCACAACGTCCAGATCTTCACCACCGTCGGCCTCTCCACCGCGCTGCAAAACGCCGCGCTCGTCGCATGGACCGGCGACTACCGGACCGTGCGCCCGTGGCACTCGGCGGTGGTCATCCGCGCGCTCGGCATGGCGTTCAACCTCTCGCAGGTCGTGGCCTTCGCCATCGCGGTCGCGCTGACGCTCGTGCTCTTCGCCTTCATGAAGTGGACCCACACGGGCCGCGTCATGCGTGCCACCGCCCAGGACCACGACGCGGCGACGCTGATGGGCATCGACACCGACAAGGTCTACCGCCTGACGTTCGCGATCGGGATCGCGTGCGTCGGCGCCGCCGGCGTGCTCGTCTCGCCGCTCTACGCCGCCTACCCGACGGCCGGGCTCCAGTTCGTCCTCCTGGCCTACGTCGTCGTCGTGCTCGGCGGTCTCGGCGACATGCTGGGGGCGATGCTGGGGAGCCTGATCGTGGCGGCGGTCGAGGTCGTCGGCTCGTACGTCTTCGGCGTCGCCTGGAAGGAGGTCTTCTACTTCGTCCTCTTCATCGCCGTGCTCGTCCTGCGTCCGGCGGGGCTCTTCGGTCAGCGCGGCGCCGAGACGCTCGGGGTCTGATGCCTGCGCTGGCACCCGGCCGGTGGGTCGCCGTCGCGCTCTTCGGCATCGTCGCGCTCGTCCCCGCCGGCGTCCGCGACGCCTACCTGCTGGACAGCGTCATCCTGATCCTCCTCTGGGGCGCGCTCTCGGCCGCCTGGAACGTGGCCGGCGGCTACGCCGGGCAGGTCTCGCTCGGCCACGCGGCCTTCTTCGGCATCGGCGCCTACTCGGCGGCGCTGATGACCGCGCGCTTCCAGCAGAGCCCGTGGCTCGGGCTGGTGCTCGGCGTCGTGCTCTCGATCGTCGCCGGCGGCGTGATCGGCTACCTGTCGAACCGCCTGCGCGGGCCGTACTTCGCGCTCTCCACCATCGCATTCTCGCAGGTGCTCTTGATCGTCGCGAGCCGCTGGCGCGGCTTCACGGCGGGCTCGGAGGGCATCCCGGTCCCGTTTCGGCCGGGCTTTTGGACGCTCGGCCTCGGCCACGTGGCGTGGGTCTACCTGGCCCTGGGGGTAGCGGTGCTCTACTACGGGGTCGCCATCTGGCTCGAGACCTCGCGCGTCGGCTATCAGCTCGCCGGCGTCCGCGAGGACGAGGACGCGGCCGAGGCGCTCGGCATCGCCAGCCGCCGGCTGAAGGTCTACGCCGTGACGCTCAGCGCCGCGATGACCTCGGTCGTCGGCACGTTCTGGGCGCAGTACGTCGGGTTCGTCGACCCCTTCTACGTCTTTTCGATCGACCTCTCGGTGCGGTTCGCGCTCAACACGATCATCGGCGGGATCGGCACCGGGCTCGGCCCCTTCCTCGGCTCGCTCCTGATCACGTCTCTCGAGACGTACCTGCGCGCCACGTTCTCGGGCATGAAGACCGGGTTCGCGGGGATCTATCTCGTCATCTACGGCACGGCCCTCATCCTCGTCGTGCGGTTCGTCCCGGAGGGGCTGACCGGCCTCGCCGCGCGCCTCCGCGTCCGGAGCTCGCGTGCTCACGCTTGAGCGGGTGACGAAGCGGTTCGGCGGCCTCACGGCCGTGCGCGACGTCTCCCTCGAGGTGCGCGAGGGCGACCTGCTCGGCATCATCGGGCCGAACGGCGCGGGTAAGACCACGCTCTTCAACGTGATCTCCGGCTACTATCGCCCCGACGGGGGCCGCGTCCTCCTGGCGGGACGCGACGTCGGCGGCGAGCCGCCGCACGTGATCTGCCGGCTCGGCCTCACGCGCACCTTCCAGATCGTCAAGCCCTTCGGCAACCTCTCGGTCCTCGACAACGTGATGATCGGCGCGCTCACGCGCCTGCCGCGCGTCGCCGCCGCGCGCGACGAGGCCCGGCGCGTCATCGACTCGTGCGGCCTCGGGCCCTACGCGGGCGCGCGCGCCAAGGCGCTCCCGGTCGGCCTCCGCAAGCGCTTAGAGGTCGCCCGCGCGCTGGCCACGCGCCCACGCCTCCTCCTCCTCGACGAGGTCATGGCCGGGCTCAACCCCACAGAGCTCGGCGGCATCGTGGAGCTGATCCGTCGCCTCCACGCCGAGGGCCTCACCCTGATCGTGATCGAGCACATCATGGCGGCGATGATGCGCCTCGCCCGCCGGATCGTCGTCCTCCACCACGGCGAGACGATCGCCGAGGGCCGCCCCGACGAGATCACGCGCGACCGGCGGGTGATCGACGCCTACCTGGGCGAGGAGTTCGTGCTTGCTGAGGCTTGAGGCGATCGACGCGTTCTACGGCGACGTCCAGGCCCTGGCCGACGTCTCCTTCGAGGTGGCCGAGCGCGAGATCCTCGCGCTCGTGGGCGCGAACGCGGCCGGCAAGTCGACGACCCTGCGGGTCGTCTCCGGGCTCGTGGCGCCGCGGCGCGGGCGCGTCCTCTTCGGCGACGCGGAGCTGACGGCGGTGCCGGCCCACCTCCGTGTCGAGCGCGGCATCGTCCAGGTGCCCGAGGGCCGGCGGCTCTTCCCGTTCATGAGCGTCACCGAGAACCTGCTGCTCGGCGCCCACGCGCGGCGCGCGCGCGCCGAGCGCGAGCGGGCCCTCGACTACGTCCTGGCGCTCTTCCCGGCGCTGGCCGACCGGAAGGCGCAGCTCGCGGGCTCGCTCTCCGGCGGCGAGCAGCAGATGTGCGCGATCGGCCGCGCGCTCATGGCGCGCCCGCGCCTCCTGATGCTGGACGAGCCGACGCTGGGCCTGGCTCCCGTGCTGGTCACGAAGATCTTCGAGACGGTCCGCGCGATCAATGCGGACGGCGTCACGGTGCTGCTCGTCGAGCAGAACGTGCGCCAGGCGCTCACGCTCGCGCATCGCGCCTGCGTCCTCGAGAGCGGTAAGCTGGTGCTGCAGGGCAGAGCGCGCGAGCTGCTCGGCGACGAGCGCCTGAAGCGCGCGTATCTCGGGCTCTGAGACAGGAGGACCCATGCGGATCGACCGGCGGCGGCTCGAGCGGTCCATCGAAGAGTTGGGGAAGATCGGCGAGACCCCCCGGGGCGGGCTCACCCGCCTGGCGCTCACCGACGAGGACAAGCGCGGCCGCGACTGGATGGTCGCGCGCATGGGCGAGGCCAGCCTGCGCGTCACGATCGACCAGATGGGGAACATCTTCGGCCAGCGCCCGGGCGCCGAGGCGCTCCCGCCCGTGATGATGGGCTCCCACGTGGATTCCGTACCGACCGGCGGCAAGTACGACGGCCAGCTCGGCGTCCTCTGCGCCCTCGAGGCGATCCGGACGCTGAACGACCACGGGATCCGGACGCGCCACCCGGTGACGCTCGTGATCTTCACCAACGAGGAGGGCGCGCGCTTCCAGCCGGCCATGCTCGCGAGCGGCGTGCTGGCAGGCAAGATCCCGCTCGAGGACGCCTACAACGCGCGCGACAAGGATGGGATCCGGCTCCTGGACGAGCTCGAGCGCATCGGCTACCTCGGACCCGAGCCCTGCGTCCCGCGTCCGATGCGCGCTTATCTCGAGCTCCACATCGAGCAGGGGCCGCGGCTCGAGGAGGAAGGCCTCGCGGTCGGCGTCGTCGAGGGCATCGTCGCCATCTCCTGGTCGCGCCTGACGATCCAGGGCGTCCAGGACCACGCGGGCCCGACGCCCATGCGGATCCGCCACGACGCGCTCGTCGCCGCCGCCGCGGTCGTGACGGGCGTACGGCGGATCGCCCGCGAGCTCGGCGGCGACGTGGTCACCACGGTCGGCAACCTCACGGTCAGCCCGAACATCGTCAACGCGATCCCGGGGAAGGTGACGCTCTCGATCGACGTGCGCGATCCCCGCGACGAGACCCTCGACCGGGCGCTGCCGCGGCTGGACTGGCTCGTCCGCGAGGCGTGCCGGCACGAGGGCGTCACGTACGAGCTCGAGCACTACTGGCGGGTGCCGTTCACGCCGTTCGACCGCACCGTGGTCGCGGCGGTCGAGCGCGCCGCCCGCGCGACCGGTGCCCGCTACCGGCGGATCCTCTCGGGCGCCGGCCACGACGCCCAGTACATGGCGGCGATCGGCCCGGCCGGGATGATCTTCGTCCCCTCGCGCGGCGGACGGAGCCACTGCGAGGAGGAGTTCACGGCGATGGACGACATCGAGCAAGGCGCGAACACGCTCTTCCTCGCGGCCCTCGACCTCGCGGGCGGCGGCTAGCCTGCCGCCCGCGCGCCGCGTCTCTGGGGCCAGAGGGGGCGCGCGCCAGGGGTTCAGTCGACCCATTTCACCGCTCGGCTCCTCCACCGAGCGGCCTCACCTCGCACCGCCAGGGATCCGTTCCCGCCGCGCGGCGACGGCTTCCGCGCACCCGGATGGAGCGGAAGCCGCGCAGGGGTAGCGGACACGTGCCGCGCGATCCCGCGACCCCTGGCGCGCGCGCCCGCTGGCTCAGGCGCGGAGCGCCGTCCGCGCGATCGGCAGCTCGCGGATCCGCTTGCCCGTAAGCGCGAAGATCGCGTTGCAGACGGCGGGCGCGAGCGGCGGCACGCCGGGCTGGCCGATCCCGCCTGGCTTCTCGCCGCTCTCGAGGATGTGCACCTCGACCAGCGGCATCTCGCCGATGCGCAGCATCGGGTAGTCGCCGAAATTGCTCTGCACGACGCGCCCGCGCTCGATCGTGATCCGGCCGTGCAGCGCGGCGGTGAGTCCGTAGACGACGGCGCCCTCCATCTGCGCGCGGACCTGGTCCGGATCGACGGCGAAGCCACAGTCGATCGCGCAGACGACCCGGTGGACGCGCACGGCGCCGTCCGGCGCCACGGAGACCTCGGCCACCTCCGCCGCGTAGCTCTCGTACGAGGCCGCGAGCGCGACGCCGCGCGCGCGGCCACGCGGGAGCGGCGTGCCCCACGCCGCCTGGCGGGCCGCCAGCTCGAGCACCCCCGCGAGGCGCGGCGACTTGCCGAGGAGCGCCTGGCGGTACTCGACCGGGTCCCGGCCCGCCGCGGCGGCGAGCTCGTCGACGAAGCCCTCGACCACATAGGCGTTCTGAGAGGCGCCGACCGAGCGCCAGAAGCCGACGGGGACCCCGGAATCCTTGTTCACCCACTCGACCTGGAGGTTTGGGATGTCGTAGGGCATGTTGCGAGCACCCTCGACCGCCGTGCGGTCGATCGTCCCCGGCGGCGCGGACCCCTTCTGGACGACGATCCCGGGCCCGACGATCCGGTGGAACCACGCCGACGGCAGGCCTCGCTCGTCGAGTGCCGCGCGGAGGACGTTGTAGGTCGCGGGGCGGTAGAAGCCGTGCTGCATGTCGTCCTCGCGCGTCCAGACGACTTTCACCGGCGCGCCGACGGCCTTCGACGTCTCGACGGCGTCGATCACGAAGTCGACCTCGCCGCGGCGGCCGAAGCCGCCGCCGAGGAGCATCGTGTGGACGGAGACCTGCCCGATGGGAAGCCCCGTCAGCTTCGCCGCGATCGCCTGCGACCCGCCGGGGTTCTGGGTCGGCGCCCAGACGGTGCACGCGTCCACGGTCACGTGGGCCGTGCAGTTCATCGGCTCCATCGTCGCGTGATGGAGATAGGGCACCTGGTACACGGCCTCGAGGGTCCTGCCGGCCGCGGCGAGCGTCTTCGCCACGTCGCCCTCGCTCCTCGCGATCTGCCCGGGCTGGCGGGCGAGGGCCGCGTACTCTCGCGAGATCTGGCCGCTCGTGAGCTGGGCGAGCGGCCCCTCGTTCCAGGTCACGCGGAGCGCCTGGCGCCCCTTGCGCGCCGCCCAGAAGGTGTCGGCGACGACGGCGACACCGGAGCTCACCTGGACGACGTCGCGCACACCCCGCACGGCCTTCGCCAGCGAGGCGTCGAAGCTCCGCACCGTCCCGCCGAGGACCGGGCACTTCTGGATCGTGGCGACGAGCATGCCGGGCACCTGCACGTCGAGACCGAACACGGCCTGGCCGCTGACCTTGGCCGGAATGTCGAGCCGCTCGACGTCCTTGCCGATATAGCGGAACTGCTCGGGCGTCTTGAGCGTGGGGTTCTGCGGCACCGGGAGCTGTTGCGCCTTCTCGGCGAGATGTCCGTAGGACAGGCGGCGTCCCGTGGGTGTGTGGACCACCGCGCCCAACTCGGTCTCCACGCTCTCGAGCGGCTCGCCCCACTCCTGGGCCGCGGCCTGCTTCAGCATCTCGCGCGCGGCCGCCCCCGCCTTGCGCCACATCTCGAGGTGGTCGCGGATGCCGCGGCTCCCGCCGTAGGACTGCGCGCCCGTGACGGGGTTCGCGTAGCGCGCGGGGTCCGCGGGCGCCTGCTCGACGCGGACCCGGGCGAGGTCCGCGTCGAGCTCGTCGGCCACGATCATCGCCATCGCGGTCGACGTGCCCTGCCCCATCTCGGGCACGGAGTTGACGATGGTCACGAGGCCGTCGGCATCGATCCGGAGCCACTGGTTGGGGGCGAAGACCTTCGTGCCTTGTGCTCCCGCGCGGCCGACTCGGCGCGGCAGCTCGAAGCCAACGACGAGCCCGGCGCCGAGGACCACGCCGCCCTTCAGGAGCGCGCGGCGCGTGATGCGGCGCGCGTCGCTCATTGGTAGCGGGGTCCGCGAGGCCGGCGCGCATCGTGGGTGGCCTGAGCCAGGCGCGCGTCGCTCATTTGGTAGCGGGGTCCGCGAGGCCGGCGCGCATCGTGGGTGGCCTGAGCCAGGCGCGCGTCGCTCATTTGGTGCCGCCCGGCTTCTCGCCGCGCTGGATCGCAGCCGCGAGGTGGATCGCCTTGCGGATCCGCTGATACGTCCCGCAACGGCAGATGTTGCCGCCCATCGCCTCGTCGATGTCGGTGTCGGTCGGCCGCGGCCGGCGCGCGAGCAGCGCCGCCGCGCTCATGATCTGACCCGGCTGGCAGTAGCCGCACTGGGGCACCTGCGCCGCGACCCACGCCTGCTGCACCGGGTGGTCGCTCGCGTGAGCCAGCCCCTCGATCGTCGTCACGCGCCGGCCCGCGGCGGCGGAGACGGGCACGATGCAGGCGCGGACGGGTGCGCCGTCGAGGTGCACCGTGCAGGCGCCGCAGAGTGCGACGCCGCAGCCGTACTTGGTGCCGGTGAGCTGGAGGAGCTCGCGCAGCGCCCACAAGAGGGGCATGTCCAGATCCGCATCCACGGTTCGGGGCTGGCCGTTGACGGTGAGCGCGATCATGATCTCCTCCAGGGTGCGTGTCGGATGCGGCTCACGGCTCCCCTGCGCCCTACTCCGCGGGCGGCAGCGCGTCACCCGTGACGTAGGGGGTGACGCGCAGCGGCCGGCGGTGGACGCGCAGCCGCGCGACCACGGGCAGGTGGTCCGACGACACACGGGCGAGCCGGCTCCGGTGGACGTGGAACTCCTCGCCCTGGAGCTCAACGTCCCAGTAGATCCGGTCCAGGGCGAAGAGCGGGAACATCGCGGGATGCGTGCGGCGCGGCCGGCGCACGGGCGAGGAGAACTCGCGGCGGAGCCCGCGCGTGATCGGCCCGCGATGCCACTCGTTGAAGTCACCGACGAGCACGCGTGGCCCGGTCAGGCGCGCCGACTCGCGGATGAAGCCGCCGAGCCGCGCGAGCTGGGCGCGGCGCTCGCCGAGACCGAGGCCGAGGTGGCAGTTGAAGACGTGGAGCGGCGTGCCCATCACGTCGAGGTCCACGCGCAGGCAGCCGCGCGGCTCGCGCCCGTCGAGCGAGAGGTCGCGCCGCTCGGAGCCGAGCATCGGCAGGCGCGTGAGCACGGCGTTGCCGTAGATGCCGGTCCCGTGCGCGCGCGTCTGGCCCATCACGAGGTCCATGCCGAGCTTGGCGGCGAGGTACGCCGCCTGGTCTGCGTGCGGTGTGCCGTCCTCGCGGACCACCTCCTGCAGCCCCGCGATGTCGGGCGCGACCTCGGCGATCACGTCGGCGATGCGGTCGAGGTCGAATCGGCCGTCGAGGCCGACGCCGCGGTGGATGTTGTAGGAGAGCACCGTGAGCGGGATCACGCGGCGCCCCGGTAGCGGAGGAAGAACGGGTAGAGCTGGATCGGGTGCGTCACCGACGCCGGGACGTCTGCGTGTCGTGGGTGGATGAGGAACGTGTGGAGCTCGTCGTGCGAGGTGCCGGCGTGGGCCCCGATCTCCGGGACGTACGAGACGTTGCCCTCGGGCGCATCGATCCCGTAGACGACCAGGTCGCCGGCGCTCGGCATGGCCATGAGGTCGCGGATACCCTCGGTGACCCGGTCGAGGTCGGGGCGTCCGGCGAAGGGCGCGTCGCCGAGCTCGTCGAGGCGATGCCGCTTGCCGCGCCAGACGCACAGGGGCCCTCCGTCGGCGCGGACCAGCACGAAGCCGACCCCGGGGCTCCGCGCGATCTCGTCCACCGCGCCGGGAAAGCGCCGGTCGATCCACTCGACGCCGAGGGGCTCCGCCCGCTCGAGGAAGTACACGAACGCGTTGGGCCCGGCGGACACGACGCGGACGCCGTCGTGCTCGCGGACCGACCGGAGGCCGCCCAGGACGAGGGCGAAGTCGTGCTCGAGGTAGTTCACGAAGCGCTGGAACAGGCCCGGCGCCCGGCGCGTGCGAAATGCCGCGAGCCCCCGCGCCACCTGCCGCGCGCGCCCGGCGGGCTCCTCCGCTTCGCGTGCGCGCTCCGGGTCGAAGTAGTCGAGCAGGGTCTCCTCGATGGGCCGCCCGCCGGAGAGGCGCAGGTAGGGGGTGCACGGCGCCTGGCCGTGGTCGGAGAGCACGTAGAGGTCGTACCGGTGCTCGGGCACGCGCCGCAGCACGTGCCACAGCTGGTGGATCGAGCGGTCGACCCGTCGGAGCGCGCGGAGGGCCCGCCGGTGGCGCGGCCCGTAGGCGTGGGCGAACACGTCGTAGTCGAGGTAGTTCACCCAGACGGCCGGGACCCCCGCGTAGAGATCGCGCGCGACGACCATCGTGAAGAGCTCGCGCAGCCACACGGAGATCCCGAGCTTGATCGCGAGCCAGCGCCAGCCGCGCTCGGTCTCGCCGACCGGGTCGGCGACGAGGCGCAGCACGGCCCACGCCAGCTCGAGCGTGGAAAAGACCGTGCTCTTCAGCACGACCCAGGCCAGCACGACGACGCGCGAGAGCGCGTGGCGCGCGCCGGCACCCGTCGGCCGCTTCAACATCGCGAAGGTCA
>Ga0209156_10000958_pt1 | contig 24085 bp, 38 predicted proteins | sample GraSoiAngelo_124_FD_185881 | JGI IMG/M metagenome (GOLD analysis project Ga0209156, IMG submission 185881) | Grasslands soil microbial communities from the Angelo Coastal Reserve, California, USA - 14_0927_05_20cm (SPAdes) (version 2) | ecosystem: Environmental > Terrestrial > Soil > Grasslands... | reverse complement strand
TTTGATTCGAGATTTAAACTGCATGATTGGTTTTCCTTTCGTATTGATTATTTGTCCTCCAGAATTTCCGGGCCGAACTTTGTAAATTCTTCGGCAATCGAGAAACTCCGGGAGGAATTTGGTTATTAGTTGGTTGTGTGAACGAGCCCTTCGCTCACGGTTAACCCTGCGGAAAGAGGGCCAGGGACGCTCCAGGGGAGATACCTACCAGACTTAACGCGAGCGCGACTCTGCCAAACAGCGACCGAGAGTGTCAATACTATTTTTGCGAATTGCCGATTCGAGTTCCAGAAACGCGGTCAGCTTTTCATCGGCGCGCACAACGAAACGCTTTTCGTCGCGATGCGCGTCGGCGATCCAGATCGTTCGTCCATTGCAATCGACGGCTGAGACCCAGCCCAAACTCCATCCGCGTTTCTTGAGATTGTCGGCGATGATTTCCCACTGCCAGTTTCACACGGCGGGTTCTGCCGCCTTTGCTCTCTACGTGGCAACGACAAAATGCGTTAGGACTCAGCATTCCGTCTAAAAAGTTCACGCACTTTCAACCGTAAACGCTCTTCCCTGCTGCTCCGGCTCAGGAGAGGCGCTTTGCCTTTCTCAGGGTTAACCTAGTGCCTGCCTCGGTCGTGGGGTACCATTACCTCCACCTGCTCGCTTGAGGAGTTACCGCCGCTGTCAACGCAGGTGATAGTAATGGTATAGATGCGTCCATTACCGTTGCCCGCCCGCTCGGCTCGAAGTAGCACATGATGATCATCCAAGACAATCCAGTCTGGAGATGTATCACCATCTCCTGTGCCGTTCACCGGCTCATTACTGGTCACACTCAGCGTGCAGGAGCCAGGTGGCAGGGGACAGTTGTCCGTAACATCATAACTGATAGTTACATTTACCAGTCTGTGGTTTGGTGGCCACAGAACCGATGGATCCGCTGACACACCAGTAATCGTAGGAGGTGTGTTGACTTGGGTTGGCAAAGAGGGGATGCCGTTCGCAACAACAATCAGGTCGCTCGGACCTGACTCGAGGTCGAGCGGTACATCAAACTGCGTCGTTATGATTTCGCTGCTGCCAACCAGTTCGACGCCCATCCTGCTATGGTCGTGTGTGCGGGCGTAGAAAACGTGCCCAGTAGCCTGATTGATTATGCGCACCAGTGGGTAGTTGGTCGACATCTGGGCATCATCGCCGTACGAGGCTCCTTCCGAGAACCCGTTGAATAGCGTACCCGAGATTGAGTAGGTATTGCCGGCAACCACGTCGCAGGGGGCCGTCGTGATGACCGGCCTCCAAGCGTCTTGGGGCGCTCCACCGTTTGAATACAGTTGGACATCGGCTGTGGCGCTCTGATTGTATGCCGTCAGAAGGACTTCGCCGCTGGGCAGTAGTAACATCCGTCCTTGATAGCTGATGAAGCTTGCTGCGTTGGGTGAATCCGCCACTTGTGTCAGATTGGTGCCGTCGAACTCAAAGAAGTGGCTGGGCCGGTTAAAGACGCCAGGAGGCTTCGTCGGATACACAGGGCTGGCCATCACGACTACGTTGCCATTCGGCAACAAAGAAGCCGGCCCATCGGCGACGGCGTAGTGGCTCGCCCCGGGGCCGACGGGGAAGTCTCCCGCAGAACCAGTTGCAGCCCACGTGCCAGTTGCGGTGTTGTAGACGGCGTTCTGACCAGAATTCGTGCCAGAGAAGGCGATAAGGGTGCCATCAGGCCGCAGGACAGCTGGTCCCACCTCTTTGGAATTGACTGTGCCAGGGCCGGTATCCGCCAAGTTCACCGGCGTGGGTCCGGAGTTGCCCCACGTGTTCGCGACGGGATCGTAGATCTCGAACGAACTGGCGACGAAGGAGTTGACGGTCAAAATCCTGCCGTCATAGAGGATATTCCAATTTTCTTGGTTGTTGGAGGCGCCAGCCAATTTGCCGGTCGGATTGAGGGCGGTAAAGCTGGGCGGGCTGGTGGTGAGATCGAGCGATTCGACGTTTCCGGGCATACTCAAGACGTTCGGCTTGCCTTCGGCGAGGAGGAACGTTCCGTCCTCCAGAACGATACCCGACGAATCACCGATTTGGCCGCCACCAAATGCTTCGGTCAATTGTTGGGACCATGAATTGGCCACTGGATCATACAAGAACCCTATGTTCGTTTTGACGAACACCAAGTTGTTGTATTCGCCGCCGATCACGACGACACGGCCGTCGGGCAGCACAGCAGAGGCGAAATACAGCGGCCTGTAAGTACAGTTTACACACCCGAAACTCGGGTCGTTGCCGTTTGGCATGTCCGCGACGGTAAAGCCCGGGACATCCCACGAGCCATTTTGATAGCTGCCGTTGATGTCCGGCTTCAGCCGATGCCAACGATTGGTATTGTACTCGTGGCACATTACGGTACCGTCAGTGAGCAGCAGGCAGGTCGAGGCGAATCCCGAAGGAAACGCGTTTGCCAGCCCCGTCCATTGTGCGCGGGCGACTGGCGCAAGCGCAAGGCAGCCAAGCACGACCACGGCGAAAAATGACAGGGTTAACGTTTTGAATTGAATCAGCGGATTCATGGAATCTTTCCTTTCTTTCTCTCGGTGGGTTGACCATGCGACTGCAGGTCTGAAAGGGGGAAGAAAACACCGAGAGAGGGCTTTCTTTGCCCTACCCCCGATTCAGACTCGTTTAGCGACGCCCAGTTTGGAAAAATCTCGGTGCGCTGTCAAGACAATTCCCCGCAATCCCGAACCGCAGATTCGAGTTCCACAAACGCAGTCAGCTTTTCATCGGCTCGCACAACGAAACGCTTTCCGTCGCCGCGATGCGCGTCAGCGACAAAGATTGTTTGCCCGCGAGAATCTACAGCTGAGACACAGCCCAAACTCCAACCGGCTTTCTTGAGATTGTCAGCGATTATTTCCCAATACTTTCATTCGGGCCTGCCGACTCAATCCTCTGTGTGTATTAAAGAAGATGTTCCTGTGGTGCTGGTCAGATTGTTATTCGACAAATTCTGGATGCGCTGCCGACTTTCGAGCGATATCGGCTGTAGCCAGTAGTAATGCTCTGTGTGATCCCCTATACTGCGCTTCGCCTGAGCAGCGATAACGAACCTACCACTCTCAGGAACCTGAATGACGAATTTTCCCTCGGCGTCAGTTTCCGCCGTCTGAATCGGAAACCCCAAAAGCCCGAAATAGAAAGCTCCAGAGTAGTAGCGGCCTAATTCTCCACTGATCTTAAAATACTGATGTCTTGCCTTGTCGTTCGCTTCTCTCGCCTCCTTCCAAGCGCGCTCAGAATCGTTTCACCAGCACGCACCAATTAGGCCAGACCCTGGGGCTAGCTCTATCACTTAAAATCAAGTGATTTAGAATTCTCGTTGCCCGAATAAAGTCACAAGCTTTACAATCGGACATGAAGGAGAAGTTTGTCTGTTTGCCCAGTGGAACGGTTCTTAACATCGACCGTGTGGCCTTTGTATCGCCTCTCCCAGGTGCTGCAAAAAGACGGCGAAAAATCCGCGTGTTTTTCGCCCCCGCAGGAAGTAGCGGTTCACCGGTGAGTATATTTCTCGACCGAGATGATTCGAACGCTCTGATCGAGACTTTGAGCAAGCTTGGCCTCGACGTGACTGCGCTTCGCCGAGCTATGGTTGCACGGAAATGATCTTGTGCTGCGTTTACAATGAAGCTGGCAACGTGATCGAAACGCACGAGCACATAGGCGAGTTCAAAGTGTCGTGATCATTATCAGAACTCCCGCCGCAATCGCGTTTGGAGCGATTATCACGCGAACCGGCAGCCACAGAGTAGCTTAGAGATCGTTGGTCGCGTCGTCTCCGTTTGAAGCCTGGGGCGACGGCTACACGATGCGGCCGGAGAACGCGAGCGAGCGCGGGCCTCTTGTTTGGACTGCATCCATCTCCCGAGAGGGCGACCGACGGCAGTCGCCCTCTCGTGGAAGCTCCGCCCCTCGGTCATTCACATTACGGAGAGAGTGCGGCACAGAACCCGGCCACGTTGCCGGGGTTTCCCATATCGGGCGACAGGAGGAACCCAACGCCTGGATGCTGCGTGAAATCCACCCGACCAGCGCTGACGAACAGACTTCCGTCCGGAAGCGGGATCGTCTCGACGAGCCCACTGGCAAAGATGTGCGTCACATTGCCGCTGCTATCGAAGAGGACCTCGGTGTTGAACGTGAACGGGGTGCCCACGAGCGTCCTCCCGTTCGCGGTGAATGTGTCCTGCTCGACTGAGTGGATGAAGATCCTTGTCAACGCCCCGCTCTGCTCGACGTAGTCGATCTCGGTGCCACTGGCGGTCGAGTCAACGTTGACCGGAAACGCACACACGTCGGTTAGGACGTTGCTAAAGGTGGCTGCAAACGGAATCCTCGTCGGCCTGTCGGCTAAGGCCGACAACGCGAAGATGACCGCGCCGACTGCAACTAGAAAGACGGCCGTGGGGCGTCTCAACATGAGACTACTTCGCCGCGAAGGCGCGCGATTAACGGAATTTGTTAGGAATAGAGTTGTCATATTTTTTGTATTCATTTTTATTGAGGTTGGATTGTTTAACTGCAATCCAGTTCCGCGCGGAACCAAGACCCTTTCTCAAGAGACGCTTTCGAGAGCTGCCTCACTTAGGCTGACTCGGGGCTCCAGTTGGATCTGGAGATCGCGTTAAGCGGTGTCTCAGCGAAGGTTCAGCCCCTGCGGCTTATTCAGCCGTGCCGAAGATAGGTTGAAACGTCGGATGACGTAATCAAGGAGGTTTTTACTTCATCCGCGATAGCTTGTCGAACTTTATTTCACGCGCTTGGCAGTCCTCTGGGCGTTCCGCCGCACGAATCACCGATTCAAGTTCTACAAACGCTGTCAGCTTTTCATCCGCGTGCACGACGAAACGCTTTCCGTCGCGATGCGCGTCAACAATCCAGATCGTTCGCCGGTCGGAATCCACGGCTGATACGCAGCTCCAACTTCAACCGGCTTTGCTGAGATTGTCAGCGATAATTTCCCAGTTGTTCATTTAGAACTTTGTTCGCGTCATTGCTTGTTATTTAAAACGAGCCCAAACGATAGCGAACAGCACGCTGGCAATGATAGCAGTCCCAGCCAAGAAGGCTTTATGGAAAGCGAACTCACGTAAGATCATCGACTCTGCCGGGCCGGGTGTGTGTTTCCCCTGTAATATCGATTCTCGCTCGTCGAGCTTTTTTGCGACTTTTTCCGCAAACCTATCGGCATCGGAAAGGCCGAAAGCGCCAATCACGCCGCCGCGTTCATCGGTGCGTTGCGTGACTGCCTTTCCAGTTGGCGTCGCAGAACCGTAATGAAACCGTTCCTGAACCTCTTTAGGAAGTTCAGTGAAATAGACCTTTGAAATTCCGGTTTTAGTTCTAAGCACGATCCCGTCTGCTTCTACATAGCTGATCGTGGCATCTTTGTATATCTTGCCGCTGACAGTTTTGAAGTCCTCAGCAAGTGCGAGTGACACAAATAGCGTCGCTAGGATTACGATGGTAGCTTTCTGGGGGTTCATGCTATGAATTGTGCCTCTTTTGGTCTCCACACGACAATAATAAAGTGATATGAACGGACGCAAATGAGGCGAACGTTTGCAATCGCTGCGGTCGCGTTTCTTTCTATTGCAGCGGTCAGCTGCAAGCCGCCTGTCGGCTTCGTTTCGCCATGCGAATGTCGCGACACTCGCGACAAAGGCCGGTGGGCCGCAAAAACCGATCCGTCGCTTCCACCGACAGATGCAAGCGCGATTCAAGCAGTGAAACCTTCTGACATCCTCGCATGGGCGGGGCCAACAGAGCGTTTGACGCGATACTCGAAACGTATCCCGGCTGAAGAAAGCTGGTACGCCCTGACTGGGCGGGTCGTCCATCTAAAAATCGAACCGGACGGTGACCTTCATGTTGAGCTTCAAGACGCGACCGGTGACAAGCCCGGAGTCGTTGTTGTCGAAGTACCCGAGGGACCGCTATGGTGTGAGATTCGCAAAACGGTTTTCAGTTGGACAGAAACGCAGTTCCCTTTTCAGATTCGAACTGACCAAACGCTAAAGATGATCGACGCTCCGATCATCACCGTGATCGGCAAAGCTTTCTTTGACATCAGCGATATTCCGAAAGATCGATCCAACCGGAGAATTGGCCTTCCCGGCTACGCTGCATGGGAGATTCACCCGGTGATGCAACTGCAAACTCAATGATGGGGTTTTCTGCGTCTTTTGCGGTTGCCCTGGTTTACGCCGAGCTACCAAGGCCCGATACGATTCATAACGACGCGAAAATGAGCTGAACCAGCGCCGCTCGGCGAATCCGGATGAACACCGCAATTCGTGTTGCATGAAAATTGGACCTGAGTGGCTGACCAATGTTTTCTCACGACGATGAACCCCGAATTGCCCAGCCGTGGTCACATATTCACCGTGGAAAGTCAGTCTGGCTTGAAGGAACTTACTCGGTTGACCGTCAATCGCTCCCTGATCGAGCGGCTAACGCTATTTGCTGCGACCGCCAGAGCGTTTCCGAGCACCCCGCGACGACCGTCCACGAGTCCCCGATCCTTTGCGTGATTTTGTTGTCGATCGACGCGATATGTTCTTTTTCGCCTTGCCGCGGGAACGCGCGCGGGCTTTGCGTTGTTTGGCAACGGATTTTTTGCCCGCGCGTCTTCTCGCTGGTTTTTTCGAAATCGCTTTGGAACTTTTCATCACGCTGCGGAGGGTCCGCCCTGTACCTGGAGCAATCGGGCGTTGCTTCTCGGCGGCTTTTCCGGCAACAGCGCCCACCACTCCGCCGACAACCGCGCCAATCGGTCCTGCTATACTGCCAGCCGCGGCTCCGGCGACAGCACCAGCGGTCTGTTTTGGAATAGCCGGGATTTCGATGTTTTTGGATGACTGCGAGTTTTCTTCTTTTTTCGCGTTTGAATCCTCAGGCATAGATTGTGGACCCCTTAATACTCTTTTTTCGCGGCATAATATATTTCGAACGCCGAACTGGATCTAGCCGTGACGAATTCAGAATCCTTTTGCAACCTACCCTAACGCCGTAAAATTAAACCCAGCACGAAACCAACCCCGAGCGCTGTAAAGACCGCCTTCGCCGGGTTCTCGCGGACGTATTGCTTGCTGTCGTCCTGGAAACTGCGGACGCGCTGGAGCGCATCATCCCATACTTCTTTCCCGCGGGCGCGATATTCCAGGCGGCGCAAGGTCTTTCTGGAAGTTCATGGGGTTGGTGCTAACTGTCGTAGGGTTTCTTATCGCGTTGTGGTTGATTTGGGTGGTGTTTCGACGGGTTGCTAAGAAGCTTGCGGCGGCGTTGCACAGGAAATGAATATGCACGTTTATCAAGTCCGTCCGCGCAAAGATCATCGCGGCGTTGATCTGATTTCCGATGCGCTGCCATTCGGTCGGCTGTGGTACTCCGGGCCGGATGATGCCGTCGATTACGCGAAGTTTTTCAGCCGATCACATGATGCCGTCATTCGCGTTTACGATGATGCTGGCAATGTGATCCAGACGCACGAGCGCAAGGGCGATTTCAAAGATTGGTGAATGCCTGCCCTTAAAGCTCGACGTCCGAGGATTCTTCGCCCAATCTGACCAAGGACTGTAGGACCGCCATGAGCAGAGATGAACCTTTTAGGACTGACTATGAGTTTTTGAAAGGAGTCGATTATATTTTTGTGTCCCTCGACCGGAATCTGTCCGGCGAAGAATGTCACGAACTTGCCGAGAAGTATTTTGAGACTCATAAAGGGATGACTTTGCCCCGACAGGCGTTGCGTGTTGATTTGCGCCCGGCGTTTCGGAAACCGTTAGCTGATGTCACCCCAAAATTCCGCGCTGTTTCTATCGGCCATACCTTCACGCCACAGCGATGAGCATCGGCACGTATGGCGAGGCAAACGTAATCGGCTATGCGCAATCTATTTTGCTTTGTTGGTTTGGGACTCCGTGCCTGCTCGCCATACCTCCATCGCCGAAACTGCGGCCCGCCCAAGCCAAGGAAGAAGAAGCAGAAACGTTATGACTATGGTTGCGCTGTCGTGATCTTTCATAGATTTCCATTTTCCTTTCTTTGCTCACACAAGTAGTGCGTAAAGTCCGGATCGAGGTTACACGGAAAGATGCGGAACTGCGTTAAATCCGTTAGGGCAATGTGATCGAGACGCACGAGTACAAGGCGGATTTCAAAGACTGATAAACTTGCTTGCGCTTGCCGGGCGGCTGAGCTTGTGCCTCGTTTTATGAACTATCGAGCGTTGACTGTCGCTGTGGCGCTTATCGCTGTTCGCTTGATCGTTCCCTTCGCCTCCGCTGAGCCAAAAGCCTACGACACCGTCTTCTACAAGGGGAAGGCGGCTGGCCTGAGAATCGTCTTTGAGTTCGACCACGGCCATGTAGAGGCCAGCAATGTCAAGATCACCGAATCTGCGAACGGAAAAACAACGAAGTTTTATCTGTCGGGTAGAGATCGACAGATGGGAACGGGCAAGATACGATTTGCTCCTGTGAAGGGCGCAAAAAAAGAGGTTTTGTTAGAGATGGATCCGTTTGGCGATCCTCTGTCCTCTATCAAGGGCAGTTATACGGCCGCCGGAAAAACTGTTCCGTTCACTCTTACAAAAAGGAAGAAGCACTGAACGGCTCAACTGCCGCTTCAAGTTCAACAAACGCGCTGAGCTTTTCATCCGCTCGCACAACGAAACGCTTTCCGTCGTCGCGGTGCGCGTCCACAATCCAGATTGTTCGTCCCCGCCCGCCTCACAGGACCACGCTAGAATCGTTTTTGATTGCCGGATGACAGATGACGCGGCCATGATGTCATTCGTTGAATCCTGCACCACTCTCCAATGCTCCTGCGACACCCGAAGCACACTACTTGATTGAACGTGACGGTGATGTGAGGGGGCCATACAGCTTCGAGATTCTCACGATGATGTGGACACGTAAGGAACTCAGGCTCACCGACCGCCTCCGTAAGGACGGCACCGAAAGTTGGGTTGAAGTTACCCGCATGGTGAAGTCGCTAGACCAAGCAGCGCACGCACAAAGCGACGAGGCGCGGAACCCACCGTCTTTCGGTTCTATTATCTTCCTTACAGCTTTGCTCCCGATCATCGGTCTAATTATGGGTGCTGTTTGGCTCTCGCAGCCACGCTATCGCAGTGCGGGCGGCGCGTTGCTCGCCATCTCCGTCGTTTTTATGTTTATCTGGTGTGCGATTCTGTTTCGCTAATCAATGCAGCCAAAGCACCTTTACGAAATCCGCCCGCGCAAGGATAAACGCCGGCTTATCTCTGGCTCGTCAGGTCTTTGGTTGTCTTATGGAACAGTCGCTGCTCAAAATTGTTAAGCGGTGGCGACGTTACGAGTTGCGTGGCAATTGGTCGGGCATTCTCCCGAAGACCCGTGGGTTCTATGTTTTGTACAAGAAACGGCCAAAAGCGGCGGAGGAGAAATTCGATGTCGTGTACATCGGCGTGGCAGGATTGGGTAAAGGGGTGCGTCGCGGAATCAAAGGGCGTCTGAAACGCCATCACAACAAAAAGGAAGGCTGGACGCATTACTCGTTCTTCGAAGTACACGACAACGTTACTAGAGAAGACATACGGGAGATTGAGAGCCTGTTGCTGAGTATATTCCGGCATGACTCTCGAGTCCGGCTGCAGAACATCCAGAAGAGTTCACGCATCCTCTACAAGCTGAGACAACCAAAGATGTGGCCAGTCAGTGAGGCTCAACCACGCGCTGCTGCCAGTCGCTCCAATGCACGTTCGAAGTGCGCCCGCGCAAAGATCATCGCGGCGTCGATCCAATTTCAGATGTACTGCCATTCGGTAGACTGTGGTACGGCGAGCCAAACGCGGTGAGCAATGCAATCGGCTACGCAAAGCATCGCAGCCGGTCACATGATGGCGTGATTCGCGTTTATGACGCGGCCGGCAATGTGATAGAAACGCATAAGCACAAGGGGGACTTCAAAGAATGGTAACGTTCGCTTTTCTCTCCCGATGCCCAATAACGCCGAGCTTTTGTCCTGGCATTGTCGCCATATTGGTCCTCGCGCTTTTGGGAGCTGGTGCCCTTTTGTTGTTTAACGGTCGGGCGACAAAGCTCGTAATCCTTTTGGCCGTCGGAATCTTAGGTATTTGCGTCGTCAGCTTTGCTTGGGGGCCTCTTTGGGGTGCACCGGCGAACTGGGACAGCCTAAAGTCGGTTGCTACTTTGCTGGCAGTCGGAGTTGCGCTTCTTTTGGCGGTCTTTCACGATGACCTTCGAAACCTGCGGCACCACCCCAACATTGCAGTTCGCGTGGAGGAAAATCTAACGAAGGAATGGGATGGTAAGTGGTGGATTAGGGGCGAGGTCAAAAACGACGGAGATCGTCCAGCGAGGCAATGCCGCGTGAAGTTACTCCGAATTGAGGGTGAAAATTACGCGACCGAACGGCCAAATGCATACCTCAGATGGGAAGGTGGAATTGGCGATTTCATGACATTGTATCCTGATGAATACTGGATTTTCGACATAGGCACTCGCGATCAAGCCGTTCCGAACCCTCCGCTTCATATTGACGCCTACATTGCACACAATCCAGTGACTCGCGACCTTGCTCCCCGGCAGCTCACCTACACGTTGTTCCTAGCTGTTTATGGCGATAACATTCCCTCACGTCCCTTTACCGTAACGCTCAGGATACGGAATGCAGCGAACGAGACCGACATCCTGTGACTGACAACGTGGTCGAGACGCACGAGCACAAGGGCGATCTCAAAGAACCGTGATCTCGAGCGAGCGACGGCCTATCCCCACTTCTCGATTCAATATTTTTGGGTGCCGATTTTTGCGCCCCTCCCCCTTTAGCCACAGTTTTAGTTTGCGTCGCTGCGCATGGCTCAGATGGATTTTCGTCTTTGCGCAGCTTCTCAAGCACAGCCTGCCGCTAGCGCGTTTTCTTTGATAATTTCATTGTCTAAGGGTATTTCGCCTCTGCGACCCGAAAGCAGCTCAACGTGCTCGTTCGGTTGGCCTCATTCTTCAGGTTCGTGCAGACCATTTCATTTACATGGCCGATGCAATCGCGAGCGACATTCTAAAAATCGACCAGGACGGCAAAATTGTTGGCGTGTTATCTGGACCCGAACCGGGCAAGGGCCGGCATTTCGACCCGCACGAAATTGCGGTGGCCAAAGACAATTCCATTTTTACGGCGGAAGTGCTGCCCTGGCGCGCGCAAAAGTTTAAACCGAAATGAACTGAAAGAAACGTGACAAAGCTCGCTCTCGCCAGCGCAAGATTCATGCGCCGTACTTGCGTGGTGGAGTGATATTGTGACCGAATCGGAGCAGATCGTTTTAGAAGCGTTTGCGGCTGTCGACGCTCGGGACGACGAACGTCTGAAACGTATCAGCCATCCTGAGGCGTCGTTCGTGTGGCCCGAATCGCTTCAGCCAAGCCATTTTCGTACATTGCAAGGCAAAGTGGCAACCAGTTGGGAAAAGGTGTGGGAGCCGTTTCAACCGCTGCCGGAATTCATAACGCGAAAGATGAGTCCGCAGATCGTCGCTTCGAGCGGTGCCCGAGTCACCGTCTTGTGGCATCAACGCGGAGTCAACCGACGCGGGGAGCGCTTAGATTGCGAAGTGCTGGGTTTATACGAAGTGCGCGACGGACGCCTCTATCGTGCGCAAATGTTCTACTTTGACGGTGCAGCCGTCCGCAAATTTCTTCAATCGAACCAAATCAAATCTCTCGAATGACCCAGCCGCCCTAACCAATCGATGAAGCCAACGGCCCCACCACGAAATAAGTTTAGTGTGTTTGCCACGACACCCTGCCGTGGCTTATCTCTGTCTCGTTAGGCTACCAGGGAAGCACTGATAACCTCCGATTCCATGCTGAAGAAGAACCGCTCGGCACCAAATACCGCCGTAATACCCGTGCTGTACTACCCCGACGTGCGCGAAGCAGTCGAGTGGCTCACAACGGCATTGCCATTTACCGAACGTCTCCGCATCGGAGACCATCGATGCCAGCTCTTACACGGCAACGGCGCCATCGTCGTCGCCACACCCGGCGGTCACGCTGACGCCGCTCCTTCAACACTGCAGAGCCCCGGGGCGCACTCCGTCTTGCTTCGGGTCACCGGCATCGACCAACTCTTTGAACGCGCCAAAGCAACCGGTGCTCTTGTTCTCGCAGAACCGGCGGATCACATGTATGGCGAACGTCAATGCTCGTTCGTTGACCCGTGGGGCGCCCGTGGACGCTTTCGGAGACGATTTTCGATTCCGACCCATCCGACTGGGGCGGTGAACTCCTAGTCGAATGAGCGTGCGGTCCAAACCGGAACGCCAAACCATGCTCGACTGGTGTCCTAACCAAACGCTGCAGCCAACCGCTGGCCGGGCGCGATGACTAGCTTGAATTTATGAAATACTTGTCGATGTTGCCAGGGCTCGCTCCCGGCAGCGGTAGCTGAGCTTCATCTAGTTAGCCGCCTCACGCTCGCCGGTCATGCCCAGTCCTATTGCTGTGGAAGTCGTCCGCGAATTCTGGTGCCTTATGGCAACGAACGACTTTCATTCGGTAGCCGCCGTGCTGGCACCCGAGTTCGTGTTGGAATGGCCTCAGTCCAAAGAGCGCATTCGCGGCGCTGAGCGCTTCGCTCGCATGAACCATGAATATCCGGCGCACGGTCCTTGGCGCTTCACACTCAATGGTCTCGTCGGCAGCGAGTTTGAAGCGGTCAGCGACGTCACGGTCACGGACGGAGTGCAAACGGCGCGTGCCATCTCCTTCTTCTCCATTGCCGAGGGCAAGGTCACTCGCCTTGTTGAGTTCTGGCCTGAGCCCTATACTGCGCCCGCAAACAGAGCGCACCTAGTGGAGACAATGGAATGAGCAGTTTTCAAACCCTCGGCCAACCCTTCCGTCGAGTGCTGCCATTCGGTCGATTGTGGTACGGCCAGTCGGACGCAATCAGCAACGCAATCGGTTACGCGATGCACCGCAGCCGTTCGCATTATTCCGTGATTCGCGTTTTCGATGCCGGTGGAAACGTGATTGAGACGCACGAGCACGCGGGCGAGTTCAAAGATTGGTAAGTGCTCGGCAGCTTTACTGATTGCCGCAATCGTTGGAGCGGCGGTGCAATTGTAACGCGGTCGTTACCTTTTACCTTTTCCAGTGCCGCAACTTTTGAATCCCGGGGGTTTCAATCTTTGGAAACCTATAACGCTATGAACCGGAGAAAATTCGTTCTCCTTGGTTGCGTGGTAGCATGCGTTTTCGCAGCCTCGACTGCCACGGCGCAGATGAGGGGGCACGCTAATTCGGTGCCCCGGATGGGAATGCGCGGCGCTTTCACACCACGTTCGATTGCCCGAATGCCGATGCACCGCGCTCCCATGCTAGGTCCGATGGGACGGATGCCAATGCACCGCGCTCCAATGATGAATTCAGCCTTGGGCCTTCGACGCTTTAACCGTTTCAACGACGGCGACTTTGATCGAGATGATCGGTTTCGTCGCTTCCACCGTTTCAATAAAATCATCTTTATCGGCGACTTCGGCTTTTCATGGTGGTGGGGTCCTTGGTGGGGCTGGAACTGGGGCTACTACCCATACGGACCCTACGGATATTCTGATTATTCTTATCCGTCCGACTACTCCGGCTACGGATATGGGTATGGTAACTATGGCTATGGTTACGCATATGGCTACCCGTCTGGGAGTTACTACGGCAGCTATTACAGCGGCACGAACTACGAAAATGACGACGAAAGTGCTGTGCGCAATGTTCTCGCCGAATACACAGTTTCTTGGAACCGCCATGACACGGCCGCCGTCGGTCGTCTCTTCACTGAAAACTGCGACTACGTAAACATCGCCGGTATCCACTGGAAAGGAGTGCAGGAGATTGTCCAGCAGCACGCGGAACTGTTTCAGAACAGATTAAAGAGCGCCGTTCGGACTCTTACCGGTGCAGAAGTTCGTTTTTCAACACCCGATGTTGCACTTGTCCATGCTACCTGGGACGTGACCGGTTGGAGTCGTCCCAGCGGAGAGGCTGTTCCAGTTCTGAAAGAAATCACCACGATGATGATGGTCAAAACTAACGGGAAGTGGCTAATCACGGCTTTTCAGGACACAGAAAGCGGGGGCTCGACGAACTAAAAGAGCACAATCTTGTTATTCGCAGTCAAAGCAAATCGAGACGCAAGAGCACGCGGGCAAGTTCAGGGAGTGGTGAGCTTGCCGTCACTTCCATTGCGTCTTCAAATTTGTCTTCGGGCCTCGCTGCTTACGGGGACGATCCCCAAGCCGCAGCGAACTATCCGCTCGTGCGCATCACGAACAACAGAACGGGGCACGTGTTTTATAGCCGGCCGCACCACCATACCAGCAGGCTGTTGCATCTGGCGCTCTCGGCTCTACTCATTTCGATGTGCCTGGCAACCCAAAAGCGAGCCCAACGAAACCAGATAACACGCAAACTGGTCACATCGAAATTCGCTAACTGGGTATTGTGCTTTCGCCACATCCGCGTTTTAGCAAAGGGGCGATTCAATTAAGGAGGCAATAAGCATCATGAAACCAAAACAGATAATTATCAGCATTCTGGCAGTTCTGTTCGTGTTCCCATTGATGGGGACGTTCGCTCAGCAAGCACCGAACTCGGGCTCTATTGAAGTGATCACGACTTTTGATTATCCCGGGACCGGAAATCTGACCCTCCCGCAAAAGATTAACGAAAGAGGCGACATCGTTGGCGAATTCATCGATTCGAACGGAGTGACGCGCGGTTTTGTCCGGTTCAGCAATGGTAGCTTTAGCGCGCCGATCGTCGAACCTAACGATACTGTGGGTTTTACCGAAGGCCGAGGCATCAATAACTCACGCACAGTCTGCGGTGACTACGCCACCAGCGATGGTAACCTTCACGGGTTTTTCCTGTCGGGCGGAACCTTCACAGAATACGATGTTCCCGGCGCGGTCTTCACCGCTGTGCTTGGGATAAACAATCCCGCCGACTTTGCCGGCACGTTTATTGACGGCAGCGGGATCCAGCAGGCGTTCGTCAGCGTTGGCGGAACCTTAACGTTGTTTAGCGTCCCGGCAGCTGTCGCGACCCTTGCTTACGACATCAATGATTCAAAGCGGTTGGTGGTGGGATACTATATAGACAGCGCAGGAATCCTTCACGGCTACTTCCGGGACGCCAATGGGGCGCTACACTTCCCGATCGATCCTTCGGGCTCCGTTGCGACAATCCTGTTTGGAGATAACAATAGGAACTGGGTGGTGGGCAGATATGCGGACAGTTCAGGCGTGACTCATGGACTCTTCTTTGTCCCGCCAAACAATTTCTTCACTTTCGATTTTCCCGGGTCAACCTTTACATCGCTTAACGGAATCAGTTCGCAGGGGAATATCACTGGTCGTTACGTCGATGCTTCCGGCATTGCCCACGGAATCATAGCCCGCGTCAGAGGCACGCCGACGACGACTCCGGCGGGCCCAGAAATGAAGGCGAACGTTTCCCGGTCGCTGGTCGCTCCACTCAACCCGTCGCCCTCGGCGTGGGGAGGCGCAATGCCGGCGCGCTGAGTTGAGCATCGGGGGGCCTGCGCCGTCGGCGCTTTGTGACGATGCGGGCCCCGGATGCTTGGCCGGCGTGCTGCGTAGTTCGAGCGCACGATCGCGTTCGATTAACGGAACCGAACGATCTGAACGGCGCCGCGCGGCCATCCGAGCATTGCAGCAAGCAGTCGAGCGATTCGCCGATGCCACCGCAACGAAACGCTTTCCGTCGTCCCGATGTGCGTCTGCAATCCAGATTGTTCGCCCGTTGGAATCCACCACTGAGACACAGTCTCAACTCCAGCCAGCTCTGCTGCACTGTGATCCGCGCGGTTTATGATGACGCTGGCAACGCGATTGAAACGCACGAGCACACGTAGACTTTGACGGTTGCGTTGCCTTCTTTGATAATTTTCATTTTGTATGACAATTTGATGATAGTTCGGCACGACCAATACTCTTGACGATCTCCCGCTGCGAGGGCGGAATAGGGCCATTCCAAAATGCCAAACGAAAAATTCAGCGATCTGGCGCATCGGATTCGTCGCAACCAAGATGACCTCGCGAAACAAGCGAAAGAACTCTCCGAGCTGAGGTCGGAATTGGCGCGTCTCAAGCAAATTATGGGCACTGTAAGTGAAGCCCTGCGATGTATTGATACTTATTCTTACAAACGCGGAATGACGAGTGACGCGGAAAAGAAAGCGCATGCGCAACTCGCAGAGTTTATGACTAAAGGCTTCTGAAACTTTTTTTCGCCCATCCAACCAATCGCTAAAGTCAACCGCTGGCCGTTCCGATGATACCAGCTCACAACAACGCTTACGAAGTGCGCCCGTGCAAAGATGATCGCGGCGTCAATCTAATTTCCGATGCGCTGCCATTCGGTCGGCTGGCTGTGATTCGCGTTTTCGATGCAGCAGGAAATCTGATTGAAACACACGAGCACAATGGCGATTTCAAAGAACCGTAGCGCGCTTGTCGCAGTTCCGGAACGATTCCGATTCGTAAATCCCAAATAATTCGGCACAATTCGCGCTATGCAGCCGTGTCCTAATTGTTGCCGACCGCACCTTGTGGCGGCAGTCCTTCAATTACGAGACACCGTTTCGTGCGGCCACTATCGCAAATTCCCTCAATTACTTCCCTGCCGATAACGAGATTGCCGTCCGTGTCGCGGACGACTATCCACGGGCGTAACGTGTCGGTGAATTTCTTTGGTTTCCCCTTTCGTTTTTCGTTCATCATTTTCGTCCTTTCGTTGACTTTTATCTTCTAAATTTATCATCTACGCGTTTCTGAAAATCGACAAAAGGTGTCGCAGCCAAGAGTAGTTCCATGAGGCGCGCCTCGTAAGAATCACACATGGGGGATTCGCCATTTGTCTCGACCCATTCGGGATGTTGGATGCGCAGGTCGTCGTGAATCTGTTGCCGGAGTTCGGTGTAAGTATGGATTTGGTGAGACATGGCAATTTGCTTTCGTGAAAGGTTCAAGTGTGGCGCGGAACGGTTCCCACAGAGGGCTTGGTGGAATCGTCGACCAGCGTTCGTGCCGTGAGTGCGCGCCACCGCCGAGTGAGGGTACTCCAAAAGGGAGCTCGCACCTGCCTCCCGGGTGCGCGACGCTGGGCCAACTCGATCACTTCGTGGCGCTGGCGTTGCAGCAAAACGGCCAGCAGTCCGCTTTGCGTAAGGGTCAGGTTTGATTTTGTCATAACGTAGTTTTTTCTGTTTTTCATAAACGTCTCTTTACTCAAGGTTGATGCCCCAAATCCGCGCGGAACTAGGAACCATCCTCACGAGGCGCTTTGAAGAAGCGGCCTCACTTCGGCTGACTCGGGGCTCCAGTTGAATCTGGAGATCGCGCTAAGCGGTGCCTCAGCGAAGGTTAAGCTCCCCAGCCGGCTTTTGAGCCCGGCCGAATATGCGTTGAAACGTCGGCTAACGTAATCCAAGACATTTTTTACCAGCACTCCCGAGAGCCGTATATTGGACCTTAGTCCTATGCGTTTAGGGGGCTGCAAAATCGAAAATGAACACACAGCGTTCCATGCACGTTTACGAAGTCCGCCCGCGCAAAGACCATCGCGGCGTCGATCTAATCTCCGATGCGCTGCCATTTGGTTGGCTGTGTTACGGTGAGCCAAACGCGATCAGCAGCCTAAGGCGTCTTTGACCCCTGCCCGGCGCAACAAAACGTTTAATGCGGGCCGCTTTACCGCCTGGCAAAGGGCATTTCTATCGCATCCTTAACGATTGCCATTGCTTTGTACTGCGCCCGGGCGCTGTTCAGTTTCTGACGCAGGTTGTTGAGATATTTCTGGTACTCAACCGTGTTTTCCGGTTGGGCTTCCCAGGTGTCCAGCAGCGCGACCAGTCCCTGGATTTTCTCGAGCTTACGCGTCACAGCTTCACGATGTTTCTTGTCGTGATCCCACTGGGTGAAATAATGTTTTCCGGCCTTGCTCACAAAATGCTTGTCAGAAAGAGAACGAGAGAATTTCAACCATGCCCTTTTTGCTTTGGCATTTTTCTCCCGGCGACAAGATCGAGAACTGCCCGGCGCAATTTCTCGCGGTCTGCTGGATTGTCCATGTCGAGTTTAAGGTTCATCGCCTCCGCGACGGTTTTAGCGTAAGCAATGCCCTGCTGCTCGACCAATCGCTCCCAGCGTTCATCGGCCATAACCTCGATAAGATTGGAGACGGAACGCTTCTCTAAAGAGGCCATTTGTTCCAGTTTGTTTCGTTGCTCCTCACGCACCGACAGGTTGAGCTTCGGTTTGTTCTTGTTCTTTTTGGACTTTGCCATTGGAAGTTTTTTACACCTCGTTCTTCACAGCGGATCGCGCAGGCTGAAAGCAATAACCTTATACGCTAAAAAAACGTCGGCGTAAAGTGTGTTCTTGACATACGCCATAAATACGTATACAAGGCGGGTGTAATAAGCGGCCCAGAAATGAGTTCTCAATCGGCCGTCAATGGCCAACAAGCCGAGTACTGGCGCAAAAAAGAGGAGGAAGAACAATGAACAAGTATAAAAAAATACTAACGCTTGTGGCGCTTGGGTTTCTGTGCGCGCTGAGTGCAAAAGCGCAGACGGCTGAGGTGCAGCGTTACAATCTCCTGGAGCAGGAACAAGCGCAAATCGACGCGCGACGCGGAGCCTTAAGGGAAAGGGCTGACTGGATCAATGCGGCATGGGAAGCGGCGAAAAACCTACCCATGCATCAACAGGTTCAAACCGATAATGCGTTGAACGCTGAGATGGCTGCCGTGAACCAGGAGTTTGCGCAGCTTAACGCGCGATACGCGCGCAATAACGCAGAAATAAATTCAATCGCGGCCGACATCGTTGCGCAAAGTCAACCAGCGCCAAGGCAGCAGCCGCGCTATCTTTCCACCGATCCGGCTGCCGGACTGCCAGCTCAGCCCGCGCCATCATCCAGTCCTGTCATTTGATCCGGACCAGAAGGATTGTCTCATCATAGCCACAGAAGCTTATGCACGGCTGAACAATACGGCGTATTGGCTCAAAATGTCTGCCTTTACGTGGAGCGAGAAAGGCAGAGTGATAGGCGGCCATGCAGTGGTGTTCTACCAGCCGACAGAAAACAGCAACGTCTTTATGTATGATGCTGGTGGCTCGTATAATCTGTTTACTCAATCGCATGATCTGGATGAAATTGTAACTGCGCTCAATCAGTCATTACAGAAGACTGCCATTAGAGTTACGGCTCCAAGGTGGCTGGACAGTGAAGGCTCCAGAAAAGAATTTGCGGTGAGCAAATCGGACCGGCAGCCAGCATGGTGGTCCCCTTCAACGGGTTCGACCACTACTGAGCAAACAGCCGCTTATCAAGCGGGTTACTTGCTCGGCCGGCTTGGGGCGCTTGCGATAGCTCTTGGATTTTATGTGTGGGCTATCGTGATTTGCTTCCTGAAAGGAAAAGGCGGATTCGCAGTACTCGGTATACTTGGTTTGCTTCTTCCAGTCATAGGCTGGGCAGCTATTGCCGGGGCAATTAGAATCGCTAAGCCCGATTCGTGGTGGGCGCGCAAGCATTACGATGCCAGGAAAATGGACATTGCACACCACCGTTTTACACCTGGCTACAAGGAAAGCGTGCGCAATGAGCAGGCAGCCGCAGCCATGACGCCAACAGCGGGAGGAAATTAAGCATGAAACGACTCATTCTCTTACTCGGCGCCGCGGCTCTGCTATGGGGATGCGAAACCACTGAATTCCTAGCTTACTCGGGTGTACAACAGAACTGGCCAACCGCCCCCGGGGCTATGGTTCGGCAAAACTTGGCTGTTCCGGTCTACTATGGCCTGCCGCCGCGTCCGTATACAGTGCTTGGCGAGATAGCAACTTCAAAAGGACAAACATGGGCTTGGTCGGATGTACAGTCTGAAGCGATGGAACAAGCAGCCGTCGAAGCTAAAAAGCGCGGAACTGACGCTATCATCGTCATAAGCCGCGACGCTTCGGTCACCGGATATTACAGCACTGGCTCAGCCACTGTGGTTGGCAACACCGCGTTCGGAAGCGGCGTCACGATGCCAGTGCAGACCGGACATGTTCGCGTGACAGCAATCAAGTTCTTATAACCGTTTACAGATCAGCCGTTCCTGAATGGTCTGATCTCGATGATTGTCACAACTAACGCTTTGCGTTTTGCTCGAAACGACCTTAAAGGCAGCGAAGGCGAACATGAGCGAGTCGCAGAACCCTCAATTGCAAATACAGCGCGCTCAGTCTAAACCGAAAGGCAAAGCCACCGGCGAACGCATCCCTGGCTTCAAGTATCAACTCATTGTCGAAGCGGCAGGCCGCGAAGAACCCGTTGCCAGAATAGCCAGACAAGTCGGCGTCGATCGCGCCACCGCCACTGCTATCATCCAGCGAGAAGCCCGCACCATTCAACAACGTAAACAGGAGCTCCTAGACCAGTCCCTTCGCATCGCTCGCCGAGCCGCCAACCAAATCGAAGCAAAGATTAACGATAAAGCCCGACTCGCAGAACTCGTCCCCGTCTACGGCGTCGCAGTCGACAAAGTAAATCTCCTGTCCGCGGCGGATCCACTCGCCGGCATCCAGCAACACCTACACCTACACCTCCAACCCAACGATGTCACCTCCACCTTCAACAACCTACTCCACAGACTCGAAGAGAAAGCCAGAGCTCTCCCTGCCCCCTCAGAGAAGGTTGTAGACGCCGAGCAACTTTCGCCTCACAAAGTAGCGCAGGAGCGATCGAAACCTTAGCCAAGCACTTCAGACCGGTCTGCGAGGCAAGAAAAGCCCGCGCAAAAGGAGAGCTAACGGCTTTCGGACAATTTCGGACACAGGGTATGCGTTATCATGCGCAATTCGTGCAAAGTGATCGTTAGGCGATTTTCCCTCTAAGAGTCAGTATCGCGCAAACTTGCGCAGAATCCGCGCAAAGTCGCGAAGTGGTTAAAACGGGTTCGATTCCCGTTGCCCGCTAATTTACCTATGAAACATAGGCTGGAAATGCCTCTAGGTTAGTCAAAGTCAGAACGTAAAGTCAGAAAACGTCCCTTGATTTCTGCCCTCATCAGTGATGTTCGGTAACGGGGGATTTTTGCTTGCAGCGCGCTGGCGGTTGCAACGCGCGTCCCAGAATTGCACAGTTTTGCGCGAAAAAATCGTCACACCGTAGAAAATGACCGTGAAAGATTCAGCGTTGCATCGCGGAGCGTCGCTGATTCGTCATGCAACTGCGCCAATGGTTGCATCGGCAGGCAATTCGAGTCATTTTTCCGGCGCGGCGGGTCGCTTCGCGCGGTACGGAACCGGCACATACTCGACGGAAGGCTGCCGGCGCATCGGCTGCGGATAAAGCTCCATCAAGCGCAATATGTTTTCCGGCATTTCGCTGTTGACCGGCAGACCGAGGGCGCTCGCTCGCTCGCAGGTGATGGGATAATCATGCGTCCATGTGCCGCTGGTCATAAGTTTGGCGATCTCCTCCGCTTTTTCGCCGGGATATCTGTCCGCCAACAACTCACCTACCTCATGTCGCATTTGCACGATCGCCTTTTCCGCCTGGTCGGCCAGAATCAACGTCTTATCGTCCACCTCAGCGATAGGTTTCTGATGAGCCGCCTTCAAAATCGAAGCAGCCGGATATTCGCCGAGCTGCGGATCAACCGGCCCCAACACCGCGTAATCGGACATGACGATCTCGTCAGCGGCGAGCGCCAGCAAGGTGCCGCCTGACATGGCGTAGTGCGGAACAAATACTGTGACCTTCCCCTTCCGAGCGAAGATGGCGCGCGCGATTTGCGTCGCCGCCAAAACCAAACCACCAGGCGTGTGCAGCACCAGGTCTATAGGAATTTCCGGATCGGTCAGATAAATCGCCCGCAGGACCTCTTCGCTATCGTTGATGTCGATGTAACGAAATACGGGAAAGCCGAGCAGGCTCATCGTTTCCTGCCGGTGCACGAGAAGAACGACGCGCGATTTTCGTTCGCGCTCGATCAGGCCAATCATGCGCTTCCGCGACGCTTCCAATAATTTCTGTTTGATAATCGGCTGGAGCGCCGAGAGCATGAAAAACAACCATATAATATCCATTCTTATCCTTCTTCCGCTCAGCGCTCTCGCGGCTCCCACGCCCATTCGAGACCGTACTCATCCGACTGCAACCGTCGTCGCACTGGCCGCCGCACAAAGAATCTGCACAAGAGCATTCCGGCGATAAATCCACCGATATGCGCCCAAAAAGCGATTCCTCCAACCTGTTGGGGGCTGGCGAGCATCGCCGTACCACTGAATAACTGAATAAAAAACCAGAGAACGAGAAAGATCACAGCTGGCAGTTCAAAAAAGAACGGAAAAAACAGGATCGGAATTAGGACGATTAGCCGCGCAGTTGGGAAAAATAGTAAATAGGCACCAAGAACCCCAGCGATTGCGCCCGACGCGCCGACCGATGGTATCGTCGCGTTGGGAGTAACCAAGACTTGAGTTAGAGCTGCTAACACCCCGCAGACCAGATAGAAGATGATAAACCGCAGGGGTCCCATCCGGTCTTCCACGTTGTCGCCGAAGATCCAAAGCGTCCACATATTGGCGACGATGTGGAGCCAGCCGCCATGGAGAAATTGATGTGTTAACAGCGACCAATAACTCCCGATTGGGAAGCCAATCGAAGCGGCCCACTCAGGATCGGTAAATCGTGCCGGAACAACGCCGAATAAGTAGAAAAGTTGGATAATTGACTCTCGCGACAAACTGAGCTCAAAGAAAAAGACCACTACGTTTATGAGAATCAGCGCGCGGGTCACCACCGGCACGGAGCGGCTCGGGACCGAGTCCTGAATTGGAAACATCTTAGCACTTACTTTATCGCATCAGCGCCCTCAACCGGCTGCGACCGGGCACTTCCAGCCTACAGAAGATGGGCGCTTCATTCCCGCTGCTGCCTCCTCAGGCCTCAACTATTTATCGCAACTACGAAGCTGATTGATTGGATGGGCGCCTCGAAAAAGGCAACTTAAGATACGCGGCGAAGCAGCCAAAGTCGTTCGATATTTGGATGTCGTCAGCATTCTGCTGCGATCAACGCTAACAATCCAACAACCAAAACGAAAGGAGTACCGAAAATGCAACAAACACTCACGCGCTGGGAACCACTCCGAGAAATGGAAGAGTTCCAAAACCGTCTTTCAACCCTCTTTGGCCGACCGTCTCGTCGCACCAATGGGCGGGAAGAAATCACTCTACCCGAATGGACGCCGCTGGCGGACATCACCGAAGATGACAAGGAATATCTCATCAAGGCCGAGTTGCCTGAGATGAAAAAAGAAGACGTAAAAGTCACAGCCGAAAACGGCGTGCTGACCATCTCCGGCGAACGGAAGTTTGAGAAGGAAGAAAAGAAAAGGAAATATCACCGCGTCGAACGCGGCTACGGCACGTTCATGCGCAGCTTCGCCCTGCCCGACGATGCTGATTTCAACAAAGTAAACGCGGAGTTCAAGAGCGGCGTGCTCACGGTGCATGTACCAAAGAGCGAGCAGGCCAAACCGAAACAGATCGAAGTCAAGGTCGCCTGAGCAACGCTGGGATGGGAATGGTGAGCGTGCGCGCCGATAATTAATTGGGCGCGCACGTCGAGCCAATTTCGATCCTATAAGGGAGGCTCGCGATGGCGATCTCAACAGCGACCACTCAACCAAAGACCGCGACCAGCCCGAAGCCCGGACAGGGGCATCCATATAAGGAAATGTACTTCAGGAGCCGGCGCACAGCGCTGCCTCCTGGGGCGGATGCGCCCGACTTCACGTTGCGAAGCACGCCTGATCAATGGCTCACTCTCAGCGAGTTCCGTGGCCAACCGGTCGTGCTCGCCTTTTATCCGGCCGATTGGAGTCCGGTCTGCGGCGATCAGGTGGCTCTCTACAACGAAATGCTGAAGGAATTCCACGAGCTCGGTGCG
>Ga0209156_10000956_pt1 | contig 24118 bp, 19 predicted proteins | sample GraSoiAngelo_124_FD_185881 | JGI IMG/M metagenome (GOLD analysis project Ga0209156, IMG submission 185881) | Grasslands soil microbial communities from the Angelo Coastal Reserve, California, USA - 14_0927_05_20cm (SPAdes) (version 2) | ecosystem: Environmental > Terrestrial > Soil > Grasslands... | reverse complement strand
CGATCATTCGCGAGGCGCAGCAACTCGCCGAGCGTCATGCCATGGCGCATGGGGATGGGGAGAAACCCGACGAACGCAGAATCCGGGTCCGCCACGCGCGCGCGCACGTTCCCCTGCACGACGTCTCCGCCGACGGGATCGGGGCGATCGAGGACGATGACGGGCTTGCCGCGCCGCGCGGCCTCCCGCATCAGTTGGGTCGCGCTGGCGGGGTAGGTGTAGTAGCGGGCGCCGATGTCCTGCAGGTCGACCAGGAAGGCGTCCAGGCTGTCGAGCGCCGCCAGCCGGGATAGCGGCGTGCCGCCGTACAAGCTGTAGATTGGAAGGCCGCTGGCGGAGTCGACGCCGTCGGGCAGGCCGGGGCGATCTTCCAGGCCCCGAAAGCCGTGCTCCGGGCTGAACAATGCCGTCACGCGATAGCCCTCCGCGATCAGCACGTCGACGTCGCGGCGGCCGGCGGCATCGACCCCGGTCTGGTTCGTCAGCAAGCCGAGCCGTTTGTGGGCGATGAGATGGGCGGAGTCGGCGAGCACGACGTCGATCCCGGGACGAACCTGTGCGCCCGCGGCCCCGGCGCAGGCGAGCAACCCCAACAACGAGAGATGATGCGCCCGCATAGGCTCCTGATAGTCGGTTTGACGCTGAGCTGCGCGACGGCCCGAGCGCCCACGGTTCACCCCGGGGCGGCGCCCCGGGGTCAGCCGTCCGTAGACTCGCTCCTTGCCACCTTGTCCACGCGCCAGAGGGTCGCGCAGCTCGTCGTCCCCTGGCTCGCCGGAAGCTACACCGCGATCGACGATTCGCTGTTCCAGGTGGCGGCGCGCTGGGTCGACTCGCTCGAAGTGGGAGGGCTGATCATCTCCGTCGGGTCCCCCTTCGATATCGCCGCCAAGCTCAACGCGCTGCAGCGCCGCTCGCGGCTGCCGCTGCTCGTCTCGGCGGACCTGGAATGGGGCGCCGGGATGCGGGTAATCGGCGCCACCACGTTCCCCCAAGTCATGGCGGTGGGCGCCACCGGAAACCCCCGGGACGCCTACACGATCGGCGCGGCGGCCGCCACCGAGGGCCGCGCGGTCGGCATCCACGTCAATTTCGCCCCGGACGCGGACGTCAACAACAACCCCCTGAATCCCATCATCAACGTCCGCTCCTTCGGGGAGGACCCGCGGGCGGTCTCGCGGCTGGTGCAGGAATACGTCCGCGGGTTGCACGACCACGGAATGCTCGCGACCCTCAAGCACTTCCCCGGCCACGGCGACACGCAGAGCGATTCGCACATCGGCCTCCCGGTGATCACGGCAGGGTACCCGCGACTCGACTCGCTCGAGCTGGTGCCGTTCCGCGGCGGCATCGCGGCCGGAGCGGATGTGGTGATGAGCGCCCACATCGCCTTCCCTTCCTTCACGGGCTCGAACGATCCAGCGACCCTGTCGGCCGCCGTGCTGAGCGGCCTGCTGCGCGACTCGCTGCAGTTTCACGGATTGGTCGTGACCGATGCGCTGACCATGGGCGCGATCGTCGCCAAGTACGGCGCCGGGGAAGCGACCGTCCGGGCTTTTCTCGCGGGCTCCGACCTGCTCCTCATGCCGGCGGACCCCGACTCGGCCGTCAACGCCATGACGGCCGCCGTCCAGAGCGGCCGGATCACCCCCGAGCGCCTGGATGCGTCGGTACGTCGCATGCTCGAGATCAAACAGCGGCTCGGCCTGATGACCCGCCGGGTCGTAGCGCTCGATTCGATCATGACCGTCGTGGGGAGCAAGCGGTTCCAAGACGCCGCGAACGACCTCGCCGTCCGCGCGTTGACGCTGGTGCGCGACGTCGGCGGCGAGCTGCACGCCCTGCGCGGCAGCCCCTCCCGCTTCGCCCTCATCGCCTATGCCGACGAAAACAACGGGGCCGTCGGCCAACACATGACCGAGCTGCTGCGGCAGGCAGGCGACACGGTCGACTACTTCCGGCTGTGGCCGATGTCGGGGCCGCTCTCCTACGACTCGGCACGGGCGGTGATCGCCCGGACGGCCGCGACCGTGTTCCTGGCGAACGTGCGGCCGATCTCCTCGCGGGGCAACATCGCCCTCCCCGATTCGCTCGCCCAGCTGGTGACGGCGACCGACGCGGCGCGCCCCACCGTGCTGGTGTCGCTCGGCAGCCCCTATCTCCTGAGCCAGACCCCCGCGGTACGGTGCTACCTGATCGCCTGGAGCGGCGGGCGCGCGTCGGAGCGCGCCGTGGCCCTCGCCCTGCTCGGCAGAGTGCCGATCGCCGGCCACCTGCCGATTCGCATCCCGCCGAACTACGCCATCGGCTTCGGCGTGACGATCCCGCAGGCGCAGCCGTGAGCGCGCGCGCCCTCGTCGCCCTCGCGGGCCTCGTCGCCGCCTGTCGCACCGCGGTGCCCCTGCCGGTGAGCACCGGCATCCCGCCCGCCCCGCCCGGCACGCTGGGGTTCGACAGCACGCGGCTCGCCGCCGCCGCCGCTTATCTGGGGGCCGAAGCGGACAGCGGCGCGTTCCCCGGAGCGGTGCTGGCGGTGGGGCGCCACGGGCGGCTCGCGCTGCTCGCCGCCGTCGGCCGCTACGGGAAGGGGGGAGCCGACGACCCGCGCCCGGTCGAGCCGGCCACGATCTACGATCTCGCGTCGCTCACCAAAGTGGTCGGGCTCACGACCGCGTGCATGCTGCTGGTGGACGAGGGGAAGCTGGCGCTCGACGCGCCGGTGCAGCGCTACGTGCCCGAGTTCCGCGGCGACGGCAAAGAAGCGGTGACGATCCGACAGCTGCTCACCCACTCGTCGGGGCTGCCGGCGTGGCGCCCGCTCTACCAGGAAGCCGACTCGCGCGCCACCGCCCTGTGGATCGTGAACACCACGCCGCTGGCGACCCCGCCCGGGCGGGCGTACGTGTACTCGGATCTGGGAGCGATGGTGCTCATGGAGGTCGTCGAGCGCATCACGGGTGAACCGCTGGACCGGTTCCTCGAGCGGCGGGTGTTTCGGCCGCTCGGCATGCCCGCGACGCGCTACCTCCCCCCCGAGCGCTGGCGCGCGCGAATCGCGCCCACGGAAAACGACACCAGCTTCCGCCACCGGATGCTGCGCGGCGAAGTGCACGACGAAAATGCCGGCCGGCTGGGTGGGGTCTCCGGGCACGCCGGGCTGTTCTCCAACGCCCTCGACCTGTCACGCTTCGCGGCCATGTTGCTGAACGGCGGCTCGTGGGACACGGTGCAGCTGATCCGTTCCGAGACCGTCGCGGACTTCACGCGGCGCCAGGGCGTGGTCCCGGGCTCTTCGCGCGCGCTCGGCTGGGACACGCCCCCCGACCCGCCCGACTCGACCTCGAGCGCGGGGACCCGCCTGTCGCCGCGCGCGTTCGGCCACACGGGCTTCACCGGCACGTCGCTGTGGATGGATCCGCAACAGGACCTGTTCATCATCCTGCTCACGAACCGGGTTCATCCCACCCGCGCCAACACGGCGATCCTCAAGGTCCGTCCCCACGTGGCGGACCTCGTGGTCGCCGCGCTCATCCACCCCGAGCTCTAGGGGGAGCGTTATTCGACCACCGTGCGCCACCCGCGCCGCGTGAGGTCGCGGTAAATCACCGCCCCGGCGATGGCGCTGAGGCCGAGCATCAGGATGCCGGGCAGTGGGTCGTGCAACAGCAGCTTGCCCACGCCGAACAGCGCCCCGTACACGAGCACGCAACCGGCGATCCAGTCGAGCAGGTTGGCCAGGCCGTCGGCCGACGGGCGGACGTCCGGAGCGCGCGCCGCGACGGGCCCCCAACCGACGCGCGACGGCCGCGTGCGACGGTAGAAGGCGACCAGCGTCGCGTCCGTCTCGGGGCGCGTCGCGAAGGTCACGACGAGCCACACCACCGTCGTGACGGCCACCGTGACGAGCACGATGCGCGCGAAATCCAGCGGCAGGTCGCTGTCGAGCCCGCCGACGGTCTGCAACAGCACCGAGACGATGAATGCCGTGATCATCGCGGACACTTCGCTCCAGGCGTTGATGCGCCACCAGTACCAGCGCAACAGCAATACGGCACCCGTGCCGGCGCCCGTGATGATCAACAGCTTCCAGGCGCCGCCGATCGACTCGATGCGGAAGGCGACGGCGGCGGAGATGACCGTGAGCAGCGCCGTCGCGAGCCGCGACGCCAGGACGTAGTGCGGCTCGCCGGCGTCGCGGCGCACGAAGCGGCGATAGAAGTCGTTGACGAGGTAGCTCGCGCCCCAGTTGAGCTGGGTGGCGATGGTCGACATGAAGGCCGCCGCGAACGCCGCGACCATGAGCCCGCGGAGCGACGACGGCAGGTAGTCGATCATCACGCGGATGTACCCGGTCTCCGGATCCTTGAGCCCGGGAAACAAGATGAGGGACGCCAGCGCCACCAGGATCCACGGCCAGGGCCGCACGGCATAGTGCGCGATGTTGAACCACAGCGTCGCGAGTAACGAGTGCCTCTCGTCTTTGGCGCTGAGCATCCGCTGCGCCACGTAGCCACCGCCGCCCGGCTCGGCCCCGGGGTACCACGTGGCCCACCAGTTCACCGCGATGTAGACGAAGAACGTGACCATCGGCATCCAGACCGAGCCGATCTCCGGGACGAAGCCCAGCGCCGAGCCGCGTCCGGCGGCCACGAGCTTCGTCTTCATCGCCTCGATCCCGCCCACGGCGTTGACCGCCACGACCGCCAGCACGATCACCATGCCCATCTTGATGACGAACTGAAACAGGTCGGTCACGAGCACCCCCCACAGCCCGGAGAGCGTCGAGATCGCCGACGTGAGGAAGATCAACCCGACGACGATCCACAGCGCCTCGCCCTTCGAAATGGAGAAGACCAACTGGAGGATCTTCGCCATGGCGAGGTTGACCCAGCCGAGGATGATGCAATTGATGAGCAGACCCAGGTACAGCGCCCGGAAGCCGCGCAGGAACGCGGCGGGCGGGCCGGCGTAGCGGAGCTCGGAGAACTCGATGTCGGTCATCACGCCGGCGCGCCGCCACAAGCGGGCGTAGAAGAACACCGTGAGCATGCCGCTCGCCAGCAGGTTCCACCACAGCCAGTTGCCGGCGATCCCGTTCTTGGCGACGAGGCCGGTGACCACGAGGGGCGTGTCGGCCGCGAACGTCGTCGCGACCATGGACGTGCCCGCGAGCCACCAGGGGACGTTTCTCCCCGACAGGAAGAACTCGGCCGTGCTACGGCCCGCGCGGCGCTTGTAATAGAGACCGACCGCCACGTTGAAGGCGAAGTACAGGGCGATGATCGACCAATCGAGGAAGTCGAGCCGCATGCCGTACGATTCCGTTTGGAGGCCCCCCAATTGGGGGAACGACCGGCTGGGATGCAAGCGGGTGGTTGACACTGCGGCCCGGACTACCTAACTTCCTGTCTGATCGGAGGATACATCATGGCGACGACGCAGAACGCGACCCCCATCACGCTCACGGTCACCGACAAGGCGGCCGCGGAAGTGAGGAAGTTCATGGCGGAGGAGCGCGTCGCGCCGGAAACCGCCGGCCTGCGGGTCGGCGTGTTGCCGGGCGGCTGCTCGGGGTTTCGCTACAGCCTGAGCATCGAGGACAAGCCCGCCGACGACGACATCGTGATCGAGAGCGGCGGCGTGCGCTGCTTCGTGGACAGCTTCAGCGCCCAGTACCTGAACGGAGTGACACTGGACTACAAGAGCAATTTCCAGGAATCCGGCTTCGCGTTCGAGAACCCGAACGCCACAGGTGGCTGCGGCTGCGGGTCGTCCTTCACCGTCTGACCCCGTTGGTCCGTCCCGCCTCGGCAATGGAGGCCCGCGCACGGCGCGGGCCTTTTTGCTAGGTGCGCCCGCTCGACGTCGCGGTCATTTTCCTCTATTTCGCGGCGGTGATCGCCGCGGGGTTGTTGCTCGCCGGCCGCCAGCGCGATGCCAGCGATTACTTCCTGGGCCACCGGGGCTTGCCCTGGTGGGCGCTGATGCTCTCGATCGTCGCGACGGAGACGTCGGCGGTGACGGTCATCTCGGTCCCCGGGCTCGCGGCGCGCGGAGACCTCACCTTTCTCCAGATCGCCGTCGGGTATCTGGTCGGCCGCATCGGTGTCGCCGCGCTGCTGCTCCCCGGCTACTTCGAGGGCACCCAAGACACGGCGTACCAGCGGCTCGAGCGACGCTTTGGGCGCGCGGCGCGGCGGACCGCTTCAGGGGTCTTCCTCCTCACGCGGGCCATGGCCGACTGCGTGCGGATCTTCGCGACCGCCATCCCGCTGGCGATCATCACGCACTGGAACCTTCCCGCCGGGATCCTGGCGATCGGAATGGTCACGCTCGTCTACACCTGGGTCGGCGGCCTGCGGGCGGTCGTGTGGGTGGACGTGATCCAGCTCGGAGTGTACTTGCTGGGCGGCATCGCGACGCTCGTGGTCGCCACTCACCTGGCGGGGGGCATCGGCGCCTACGCGCGCGCCTGGGACGCGGGCAAGCTCACCGCGCTCGACTTCCGGCCGTCGTTCACCATCCTGTACACATTCTGGGGCGGTGTGATCGGTGGAGGGCTCCTGGCGGCCGCCTCGCACGGGACCGATCACTTGATCGTCCAGCGGCTCCTCGCGGCGCGGGGCCTGCGGGATGCGCAACGCGCGCTGATCGGCTCGGGCGTGTTCATCATCGTGCAATTCGCCCTGTTCCTGCTCGTCGGCACGGCACTGTGGCTCGCGGGTGCGGACCACGCCGGCATGCGGAGCGACGCGATCTATCCGACGTTCGTGATCACACAGCTCCCGGCCGGGCTCGCGGGCCTCGTGGTCGCGGGGATCCTCGCCGCGGCCATGAGCAGCCACGCGTCGGCGGTCAACTCGCTCGCCTCGGCGTCGACCCACGATTTTTACGCGCCGCTCACCGGGCGCACCGACCCGGCGCATCTCCTGTGGGTGGGCCGCTGGCTCACGCTCGTATGGACGGCCGTGCTCGTGACCGGGGCGATGGCATTTCGGAACCAGAACACACCGGTGGTGCAGCTCGCGCTCAGCATCGCCTCGGTCACATACGGCAGCCTGCTGGGCACCTACGTGCTCGGGGGCGCGTGGCCTCGCGCCCGGCAGCGCGACGTGATCATCGCGATCGTCACCAGCGCCGTCGTGATGACGCCGGTGGTGCTGGGCAGCGTGGTGCCGGGCTTCCCCTGGCACTGGCTCCCGGGCCTCGCGTGGCCATGGTATGTGCCGCTGGGGACGGGCGTGACGGTGGTGGTGGGGATGCTGGCGAGCTTGGTCGGACGGTCGGACGGTCGGACCGTCGGACGGGAAGGCGTCGCCGGGTGAAATCACAGTCCGACAGTCTGACTGTCCGACAGTCCGACCGAAGCGTCCGACAGTCCGACGTCTTTCTAGGAGCGGACGCCGGCGGGTCTCACACGACAGTCGTGATCGGCACGGCCGACCTGACGATCCTGGGCCGCGCCGACGGACCGCCCGCGGCGATGAAGCCGGGCGGGGCGCCGGCGTCGGCGGCGGTGCTGAGCGAAACCGGCCGCCGCGCCGCCGCCCAAGGGGGCGTCGACCTGCCCGTGGAGCGCGCGCTGGTGGCGGCCGCGGGCGCGGGGCGCGCCCAGGAGCGAACGGAGCTGGAGGCCGCCCTGGTGCAGGCCGGATTGGCCCGCCGCGTGCGGGTCATGGCCGACGGCGAGGTCGCGCTCTCCACGGCGTTCGCGGACGGCGCGGGCATCATCGTCAGCGCGGGCACCGGGTCGATCGCTTACGCGCGTGATCCCGCGGGCCAGCTGCACCGCGCGGGCGGCTACGGCTGGCAGCTGGGGGACGAGGGTGGCGGCTACTGGCTGGGACGACGAGCGCTGGATGTCGCCGCGCGGGCTCAGGACGGGCGCGGCGAGGGCTCCACCCTGCTGGCGCGCCTGCTCGCGGCGCTCGGCCTGCGGACGTTCGACGACCTGGTCCGCTGGACGGCGACGGCGAGCCCGGCCCAGGTCGCAGCCCTGGCCCCGCAGGTCCTCAACGCTGCGGGCGAGGGGGAAGTCGTGGCGCAGCGCGTGGTGGAAGACGCGGCGCGCGAGCTCGTCGCCCTCGTCGTCACGCTCGAGCGGCACTACCCCGGCACGGGACCCGTGCCGGTCGCGACGACGGGCGGGCTCCTAGTCGCCCACTCTCCGCTCGCCGACGCCTTCCGCCGCAAGCTGGCCGCGCAGTCGAAGCGGGCGCGCCCGGACAAGACCAGGGTGGATACGCCGGTCGGAGCACTACGCCTGGCCGTGCACATGCCATAGGAGGGGCGAGGTCGAGAGGTCCCGCGAGCGACTGCGTATTTTTGTCGCGGAGCGGGACCTCTCGACCTCGCCCTCCTGCGCCCCTACGCCGCGGGCGCCAACCGCACGTCGCCGCCGACGGCGCGCGGGTCCCAGTCGCTTTCGGTGCGCGCAACGTACACCGCCGCCGTCAGGTCGCCGCACACGTTCACCGTGGTGCGGCACATGTCGAGGATGCGGTCGACGCCCAGGATGATCGCGATCCCCTCGGCCGGCACGCCGACGGTGGCCAGCACCACCATCAAGAGTGGGAGTGAGCCCCCCGGCACCCCCGCCGCACCGACCGCCGTGATGACACTCAGGATCAGGACGATGATCTGGGTCCCGAGATCGAGCGACACGCCGAACACCTGCGCCAGGAAGAGCACGGTCACCCCTTCGTAGAGCGCCGTACCGTTCATGCACATCGTGGAGCCGAGCGGCAGCACGAAACCGGCGATCTGCGGCGGGATCTTCAGCTCCTCCTCGGCCACGGCGATGTTCGTGGGCAGGGTCGCGTTGCTCGAGCTGGTCGAGAACGCGGTGATGATGCTCGCGCGGATCCGGCTCCAGAACACCCGCGGGTCGAGTCCACCAAGCAGCCGCACGAGGAGCGACAGGCTCACGGTTCCGTGGATCAGCAGGCCGGCGACGACGATGACCACGTACAGCCCGAGTTGGCGCAGCAGCCCCCAACCGAAGCGGGACGTCGTGAAAAAGATGAGCCCGAACACGCCGTAGGGGGCGAGCTTCATCGCGAGGTCGATGATCTTCACCACCGCCTCGCCCACGGCGTCCAGCACGCGCAGCAGCGGCCGCGCCTTCTCCTCCGGGAGGAGCGTGAGCGCGGCTCCGAACACGAGCGAGAAGAAGATCACCCCCAGCAGATCCATGCCGGCGGCCGCCTGGATCGGGTTGCGCGGCACCATGTTCACGAACGTCTCGACCCCGAACCGCGTCGAGCCGGCGGCCTGGAGTCCTTGCGCCTGGGAGCGATACGTCGTCATCAGCTGCTCGCGCACCTCGGGGGCGAGACCCGCGCCCGGCTGGAACGCGTTGACGAGCACGAGTCCGATGGCGGCCGACAGCGCGGTCGAGAGCAGGAAGTACACGAGCGTGCGGATCCCGACGCGTCCCACCTTGCGGATGTCGCCGATCCCCGCGACGCCGAGCGTGATGGACGTGAAGACGAGCGGGATCACGGTCATGAGGAGCATCCGCAGGAACACCTGCCCGACCGGCCCCGCGACGTTGTCGCCGAGCCAGCGCACCCACGCCGCCCCCGGGGCGAGCGTATTCGCCGCGATGCCGCTCGCGGCGCCGAGCACGAGGCCCAGGACGATCTTGCTGTGGAGCTTCACCGCGCCGCGTCAGATGCCACGTGCAGCTTGCTGTGGCGATAGCCGTAGACGATGTAGAGCGCGAGACCAATGATCAGCCAGACCGCGAAGCGCACCCAGGTCTCGAGCGGCAACCCGACCATCACGAACAGGCACAACGCCGCCCCGGTGAGGGCCACGATCCACACGAACGGCACCCGGAACGGCCGGGGGCGCTCGCGGTCGGTGTAGCGCAGCACCAGAACACCGGCGCACACGAGGACGAAGGCGAACAGCGTGCCGATGTTGGTGAGGTTGTACGTCTCGCCCGCGTCCCCGATGAGCGACCACAGCCCCACGAAGATGCCCGTGATCAGGGTCGTGATGTGCGGTACGCGCGTCCTGGCGTGGACCCGCGCCGCCCACGGCGGCAGCAGGCCGTCCCGCCCCATCGCGAAGAAGATGCGCGGCTGTCCGTACTGGAAGACCAACAGCACCGCGGACATCGAGATGATCGCGCCCAAGGCGACGATCCAGCCCACCGTCGTGAACCCGGCGCTGTTCAGCGCCTTGGCGAGCGGATCGGCGACGCCGAGCTCCGTGTATGGCACCATGCCGGTGAGCACGGCGCCCACGATCATATAGATCACGGTGCAGATCGCGAGGCCGCCCAGAATGCCTATCGGCAGATTGCGCTGCGGGTTTTTCGTCTCCTCAGCCGCCGTCGAGATCGCGTCGAACCCGATGTAGGCGAAGAACACGATCGCCGCTCCCTGATGCACGCCGCGGAAGCCGTTTGGGGCAAACGGATGGAAGTTCGCGGCGTTCCAGTGCGTGAGCCCCGCCATCACGAACAGGCCCAGCACGAGCAGCTTGATCGTCACCATGATGTTGTTCGCGGTGGCGCTCTCGCGCACGCCGAGCATGAGGAGCCAGGTGATCAAGGCGACGATCACAAACGCCGGGACGTTTACGAGCAGTGGGATGCCCCCCACGCGGGGCGCGCTCTGCAGCAGGCCGTGCAGTGCCGGATCGGGAGACAGCAGGGCGGTGCGGTAGCCCGTCGTCAGCCAGACGGGCAAGTGGACATCGAAGCTGCGCAGCAGCGACGTGAAGTAATCACCCCACGAGATGGCGACGGCCACGTTGCCGACGGCGTACTCGAGGATCAGATCCCAGCCGATGATCCAGGCGACGATCTCACCGAGCGTCGCGTACGAGTAGGCGTACGCGCTGCCCGCCTGGGGGATCATGGCCGCCAGCTCGGCGTAGCACAGCCCGGCCAGCGCGCACGCCACGCCGAGGAACAGGAACGACAGCACCAGCGCCGGCCCGGCGCCGCTGCGCACCAGATGCCCGGCGGCGTCGTACTGGCCGGCCGCCGCCGTGCCGATCGCCCCGAAGATCCCGGCGCCGATCACCGCGCCGATCCCGAGCATGACGAGATCGCCGGCGCCCAGTGCGCGCTTCAGCGCGTACGGGCTCTCGCCCTCGACCAGCAGCTCCGCAATCGGCTTGCGGGCGAAGAGCTGCCTAGACAAACAAGGGCGCCAGCACGAGCGTCACCGTGCTCAGCAGTTTGATGAGCACGTGCAGCGACGGCCCCGCGGTGTCTTTAAAGGGATCGCCGACGGTGTCGCCTACGACGGCCGCCTTGTGGGTCGGGCTTCCCTTGCCGCCGTACTCACCCGTCTCGATGAACTTTTTGGCGTTGTCCCACGCGCCGCCGCCATTGTTGAGCAGCAACGCCATCAGGATGCCGCCGATCGTCCCGACCATGAGGAACGCGGCCACGGTCTCGGCGCCGAGGTGGAACAGCTTGAAGAACAGCCCGACCGCGATCGGCATCGCCACCGCGAGCAGCCCCGGTGCCACCATCGCCTTGAGGGCGCCGATGGTCACGATATCCACGGCGGTGCCGTAGTCGGGGCGCGACGTCCCCTTGAGGATGCCGGGGTCCGCCTGGAACTGGCGGCGGACCTCCTTGATGACGCTCACCGCCGCCTTCGTCACCGCGCCGATCGCGAGCGCCGAGAACCAGAACACCAGCATCGCGCCCAGCAGGCCGCCCACGAACACCTCGGGCTTCGAGATGTCGACGGCAGCGAGCGGAGAGCCGAGGAGGGCCACCTCGTCCAGGTACGCCGAGAACAGCAGGAACGCCGCGAGCGCCGCCGAGCCGATCGCGTATCCCTTGGTGAGCGCCTTGGTCGTGTTGCCGACCGCGTCGAGTCGATCGGTGCGCTTGCGGATGTTCTCGGGTTGATGCGACATCTCGATGATGCCGCCGGCATTGTCGGTGATCGGGCCGAAGGTGTCCATCGCGAGGATGTACGCCGCGGTGCCGAGCATGCCCATCGTCGCCACGGCCGTGCCGAACAGCCCCGCGTGCTCGAGGCCGCTCGAGGCACCGAGCTTGTACGAGGCGATGATCGCGGCCGAGATCGTGAAGGTGGGCAGCGCGGTACACTCGAGCGCCACGGCGAACCCCGCGATGATGTTCGTCGCCGGGCCGGTGACGGACGCGGCGGCGATCGATTTCACGGGGCGGTAACGGTATTCGGTGTAGTACTGTGTGATGTAGACGAAGGCGACCGAGGTGGCGATCCCGATCACGCCGCACAGCGCGAAGTGCCACCAGGCGGCCGGGGCGCTCGCGGGGTTCAGCAGCCAGAACGTCCCCCCGGCGAACGCAATCGCCGCCAGCACGGCGGTGACCATGTAGCCGCGGTTGAGCGCGTGCATCGGGTCTTCGTCTTCGCGGGCTTTCACCACCAGCACCCCGATGATGGACGCGACGAGTCCGAAGGCCCGCGCCACCAGCGGAAACAACATCAGGCCCACCACCGCGGCCGGCCCGAACGCCGCCGGGTTCCGGAGCCCGAGCGTCGACCCCAGGATCATCGCGCCGATGTTCTCCGCGGCCGTGGACTCGAACAGGTCGGCGCCGCGGCCGGCGCAGTCGCCGACGTTGTCGCCCACCAGGTCCGCGATCACCGCCGGGTTGCGCGGATCGTCCTCGGGGATCCCCGCCTCCACCTTCCCGACCAGATCGGCGCCGACGTCGGCGGCCTTGGTGTAGATGCCGCCGCCCAGCTGCGCGAACAGCGCCACGAACGACGCCCCAAAGCCGTAGCCCACGATCATGAGGGGGATCTTGGTCGGCTCGAAGTGCAGCGCGTCGAGCACGCTGTACAGCAGGCCTACGCCGAACAGGCTCATCGCCACCACGAACAGCCCGCTCACGGCGCCGCCCCGCAGCGCGATCTGCAGCGCCTTGTTGAGGCTGGAGCGCGCCGCGCTGGCGGTCCGGATGTTCGAGCGGACGGCGACGTACATCCCCACGAGACCCGCCACGCCGGAGCAGAACGCGCCGAACAGAAAGGAGAGGGTCGTCGTGAGCGCCAGCGTCGCCGCCGCGGGTTCGCCGGAGTGGGGTTTGCGGAAGAACGCGTACAACACGTAGATGAGCACGCCGAGCGCGATGCTCAGGAGACCGATCGTGCGGTATTGGCGCCGCAGGAACGCTTCGGCGCCCTCCTGGATCGCATCGGAGATCTTCCGCATTTCGGGAGTGCCGTTGTCTTGGCGCAGCACGAAGCCGCGCAGACCCCAGGCGACGGCCAGGGCGACGACGGAGAGCCCCAGGACGAGAGCAATCAGCATAGTGAGTTGTGGCTCCTTGGAGCCCGCGCTCGAGGCGGGCTAGTTACCGATTCGCAGGGGGACCAGTACGACGCTCGCCACGTTCCCCCCGTCCCGCGTGCGGGCCGGGTAGAACTGGTATGCCATCATGCGCTGCTGGAACTCCCGGCTGTAAGCCGCGTCGGCGATCGGCGGGTCGATCTCGACCCGAGTTACGCGCCCGTCGGCCGCCACCCAGAACTTCACGACGTAGGTGCGACCGGTCACGGAGCCGGGAACCTTGGCCAGCGGCGGCAGAATCGCCGTGCGCGGCGAGGCGACGAAAATGTAACCGCCTTCGCCTGCCGTTCCAGCCCCGGTGACCGCCCCGGTGCCGCCCCCCGCGCCGCCCCCCTGCCCACCGCCGGCCCCCGGCCCCACGCCGGGGCTGACGGCGCCCGCGGCTGTGGCAGCGAGCAGCGGCGCACGCGGCACGTCGAGGGGCGGGAGATCGAGCTTCAGTGGGGGCAGGGTCCGGAGATCGGAGACGATCACCGCCGGCACGGCGGGCACGTCCACGGCCGCCGGCCCGGCCACGGGCAGCGTGAAGAAATTGATCTGGGGCCGTCCTGCCCCGTCGTTCCCCCCTCCACCCTGCCCCGGTGCGCCCGGGAGCCGCTGCAGCAGCTCCCGGCCGCGGGCGATGAGCAGGACGATGATGAGCCCGTGCACCACCATGGAGACGAGGGCCCCCGTCCCCAGCCGCCTCCGGCCGAGGGGTAGCCGCAGACCGGGGAGAGGCGGCCGCTGCGTCGGGGGAGAGGGTGCGGTCACGAGGGATAGATACCCCACGGAGGGAAGACGGGGGCGAACAAACACATAGGGGCGGCGTAGGGGGCACGGCACTGCCGTGCCCCCTACGCCGCCCCTACCGTACATCCGGGACCGCCGTCCTGGCTACTGCTTGGCCGCCTCCGGCGGTGTAAACCCGATCACCTGCACGCCGGCGCCGTGCGCGATGTCCATCGCCTCCATCACCTCGCCGTATTTGCGGTTCGGCGCCGCCTTGATGAACATCAGCTTGGCTGGGCGCGGGTCGAAGATCTGGTGGAGGGCCTGGTCGAGCTGACTCACCGCGTAGGGTTGGCTGTTAATCGCATACGACCCGTCGCTCTTGAGCTCCAGCACGATCTGGCTGGACGGTTTCTCTTTGGTCTTCTGCGTCTGCTGCTTGGGCGTCTGGACGTCGAACGCCTTACGCGACATCGGCTGGGTGATCATGAAGATGATGAGCAGAACCAGCAGCACGTCGATCAGTGGCGTGACGTTGATGTCCGAGCTGAGTCCCTCGCCACCGCCCGTTGACCCCATCGCCATGGGTCAGCCCCCTTCCTTCTTCTTGGTGAGCGACTGCTTCTGCTCGGTGATCGCACCCACGACGCGCACGCCGGCCTGGCGCGCAATCTCGATGGCCTGCTGCACGCGGCCGAAGTCGAGGTTCTGATCGGCCTTGAGGAACACGACCTTGTCCTTGGTGCGGTTGGCATAGATGCCCTCCAACCGACCCGGCAGATCCTCGTCCTTGATCTGCCTCGGCCCCTCACCCAGGTCGAGAAAGAACTTGCCGTCGCGGTCGATGCCGAGCCGGATCTCGTCGGGTCCTTCGGGCCGGAGCTCCGGGTTCGCGGAGCGCGGAATCGTGGCCTGGAAACCTGCGGCGATGATCGGGGTCACGATCATGAAGATGATGAGCAGCACGAGCATCACGTCGATCAGCGGCGTGACGTTGATGTCGGCCTTGACGGCCGACTTGGCGCTGGCGCTAGTGACTGATAGGGCCACTGGACTGAGACGCCTTCTGCGTCTGGAATTCCTTGGTGAAGATCGAGCGCCCGAACTCCGAGCCGACGCTCTTGATCAGGTAATCGATCAGCTCCTTGGAGGTGTACGTCATTTCCACCGACAGGAAGTCGATCTTGGTGCTGAAGTAGTTGTACAGCCACACCGCGGGAATGGCGACGATGAGGCCGAACGCGGTCGTGATGAGCGCTTCCGCGATACCGGACGACACCGAAGCGAGCGAGCCGCCGCCGCCGGACGCCGCCATGCCGGTGAAGGCGTTCACGATCCCCATCACGGTGCCGAGCAGTCCCACGAACGGGGCCGTTGAGCCCGTCGTCGCGAGGATGCCCAGGCCGCGCTTCAGCTCCGCCGCGACGATGAGCATCTCGCGCTCCACGGCCCGCTCCACCGAGTTGATGTCGGCGGCCGTGATCGTGGCGCGATCGCGCAGCAGCGGCTTCACTTCCGAGAGCGCCTCACCCACGACCCGCGCCACGTGGCTGCGCTTCTGTTTCTCCGCCAGCTTGATGGCGCCGTCGAGCTGCTCTTCCTGGAGGAAGCGCGAGAATTCAGGCGCGAACTTCTGCGTCTCCTTCTGGGAGCGAAACAGCTGCCACCACTTCTGGAACGAGCTGGTCCACGAGATCAACGACATCAGGAACAACACGACGACGATGAACTTCGCGAACGGGCCCATCGACACAAACAGATCATAGAGCGAGAGGCTCATGTGCTAAAGGCTCCTTAGCGGCCGGTGATCTTGAAATCGATCGGGATGTTGATCAGCACGCGGACCGCGCGCCCGTGCACCCGGGCGGGACGGAACAGCGCTTTGAGCACGTAGGTCTTGGCCGGCTGATCGAAGCCGGGGTTGGGGCTCGTAATCACCTTGAGCGAGGGCGGCTCGGCCCGACCGGTCGTGTCGATGATCGCCTGGACCATGACCCGCCCTTGAATCCCCGCCTGCCGCAGCAGCTCGGGGTACTGGGGTTGCGGGCCGGAGAGCACCGATGGCTTCTCCTCGACGATCGCCTCCATGAACACTTCGTTGCCCGTCGGTACGATCCCGGTCGCGACCCCGCCTTCGACACCGGTGCCGGAGTAATCTTTGGGATCGAACTTCTCCTGCAGGTTTACCGGCGGGATGTTGGTCGGGATGACGTCAGGGGCGACGACCGTCTGAAATCCTTTCAGCGGCACATCGAGCTGCACCGGTTGCTGCTCCGGCGGCTTCTGCTGCTGTTGCTGGTCGAGGAACACCATCGCGGTGTCCACCTTGACCGAGTGATCGGTCTGGCCGGCGTTGAGGGTCGCGTACACCGCCCCCGCGATGACCGCCGTATGGACCGTCAGCGAGATGAAGCCCACGCTGAACGCTTTCTTGCCGGCCTTCTTGCGCTTGGATTCAATCAAGACGTCGAACACGACCATCCTCCGGTGCCCGGTACGTATGTAATACTGTACTTTTGCCTTGGCCCGCTAGTAGACCGTGCATTACAAAACGATGACAGCCGGGTGAGGGGTCGGCGTCGGCGCCGGCCGGCGTCGCCGCGGCGCAGGGGCAGTTGTTGCCCCCCCTCGACGACGAAGTGGGTCCCCCGGGTCGTCTCGACGCGGTAGCCGATTCACCCTCTGCCCTCCGTGGTGAAGCCGAACCACGGCCGCACCGACGGGGCACACCACCCGCGCCGTCGGCGAGGCCGTGTGGCGAGGGAGCAAGAGGTGTGCCCCGCGGCCGGCCGGGGCGCTATCGGGCGGTGGTGATGGCAAAGTCGATCGGCACCCGCACCAAGACCCGCACCGCCCGCCCGTGCACCCGCGCCGGGCGAAACAGCGCGCGGAGCACGTAGTCGCGCGCCGGGGCGACGAACCCCGGATGCGGTGCTGCCACGACGACCATCGAGCCTGGCTCGGCGCGGCCGAGGGTGTCCACGACCGTTTCGACGATCACGCGACCCGCGATGCCCGCCCGCCGCAGCGCCTCCGGGTAACGGGGTGTGGGCCCCGCGAGGAGCAGCGGGAGCTCGTCGACAACGTCGCTGCTCAGCGGGCCCGCTTCCTCACGGGATGCGCTGCCGACCGCTACCCCGGGATGTAGCCACTGCGTGGCATCGAAGCGTGCGCCGCGATCGATCGGTGGAAGACCGATGGGAGGGTCGGTGGGAAGGTCCGGCACCGGTGCCGGATCCGCCATTCCGCCCGGCGCCGCCGGAATTTGGTCCTGATCCGGGTCCGCCGGCCACGGGAGCACGAGAGGCGGGAGTTCGGCACCGGTCGCGACCTGAGGCCGCAGGGTCGCCCACACGGCGGCGGCGCCGATCGCCACGTGCGCCGCGAGCACCAGCGCGCCGCTCGAGAGCACCCGCCGCGCGCCGCCACGCCGCTCTGGGTTGAGCTTTTCGAACATGGAGTCTCCTCCTGATGAAGAGGTCTCCAGGACGGTATCGCGTCAGGCTTGCGCGGGCTTAAGGAGATCGTGACAAGCTGATGATGGTGGGATTATCCCACGACTTGCTTCGGCAACGTCACGGTGAACGTCGTCCCGCGCCCGGGCCGGCTCTGCACCTCGATCGTGCCGCCGTGCGCCTCGGCGATCCACTTGCAGATGGCGAGGCCGAGCCCGGCTCCCGGCCGCTCGCCGGTGCGGGTGCGGGCCGAGTCGGCGCGCCAGAAGCGATCGAAGATGTGAGGCAAGTCGCCCGCCGCGATGCCGATGCCCGTGTCGGCGACGGTCAACGTGACGCGCCCATTCGCCTGCCCCAGCTGCATCCGCACGCTGCCGCCCGACGGCGTGTATTTCACGGCGTTGGTGACGAGGTTCAGGATCAGCTGGCGGATCCGGCTCGCGTCCACCGGCACGATCACGGGCTCGGGGGGCGTCGCGAGATCCATCTGCACGCCCGCCTGCTCGGCGAGCAGCTCGCCGGTTTCGCGCGCCTCCTCGAGGATGGCCCGCAGGTCGACGGGCTCGAGGTGGAGCGGGGCGATCCCCTCGTCGGCGCGGGCGAGCGTGAGCAGCGCATCGACCAGCTCGGTCATCCGTTTGATCTCCTGGAGGGTCTCCTCAAGCGTGGCGAGCGTATCCTGGGGCAGTCCCGGAGTCGTGATGGCGCGCTCCACGCCGCCCCGCAGCACGGTGAGCGGCGTCTTGAGCTCGTGGCTCGCGTCCGCCGTGAAGCGCCGCAGAGCGGCGAAGCTCCGTTCGAGCCGGGTCATCATCTGGTTCAGCGTCTCCGCGAGACGACCCAGCTCGTCTTTGACCATCGGCTCGGCGAGACGCCGGTGCAGACTGCGGCCGTCGGTGATCTCGCGCACTTCACTGATGATCCGGTCCACGGGCTCGAGCGCGCCGCGCGCGATCCAGGAGCCCACCAGGATGGCGGCGATCAGCCCGATCGGCACGATCAGCAGCAGCGTGGACAGCAGCTGGGCGACCGCCAGCTCCGCGGTGCGGACGTCGGCGGCGACGAGCAGCGAGCCGAAGCGCGGCCCGGCCCCGCTCACGATGTGCGCCACGTAGCGGAGCTCGGGTCCGTCGGGCTCGAGCCGCACGGTGCCGGCCATGCGCCCCGAGAGGGGAGGCGTCATCAGCGTGCGCAGCTGCACGACCTGCTGGTAGGTGAGCGACGCGTTGGAGGACGAGTAGAGGATCTCGCCGTCCTGGGCCGTGATCAGCAGGTAGTCGGGAACCGCCTCCAGCACGGCTTTGATGTCCGCCACGAGCGCAGGCTTGCCCGTCGAGTCGTACGTGACGAGCGCGCCGCGCGCCCGGTAGCTCTCCCCCAGAATCGCGGCGGAGAGCTCCGCCTCGGACCGGATGCGCTGGTCCAGATCCTCGTAGGAGGCCCGCCGGCGCGCCACGTACAGCACGATCGCGAACGCGGCAAGCGTGAGCACCAGCGCGGCCGAATACCACACCGTGAGACGACCGCGGATCGTCTGCATGTCACGCCTTCACGACGTAGCCCACGCCGCGCACGGTGTGAATCAGCTTCGGCTCGCCCGCGTGATCGATCTTCTTGCGGAGCCGCGTGATCACCACGTCCACGATGTTCGTCCCGGGATCGAAGTGGTAGTCCCAGGCGTACTCCGTAATCAGCGTGCGCGGCATGACGCGGCCCGCATGCCGCATCAGGTACTCGAGCACGGCGTATTCCTTGGGCGTCAAGTCGATGAGCTTGCCGCCGCGCCGGACCTCCCGGCTCCCCGTGTCGAGGCTCAGGTCCGCGACACGGAGCACCGGCGGTGTGATGGCCTTGGGTCTTCGTCCCAACGCCTCCACGCGCGCGAGCAGCTCTTCGAGCGAGAACGGCTTCGTGACGTAATCGTCCGCGCCCATCCGGAGGGCCTGCACCTTGAAGTCGACGGCGTCCTGGGCGGTCAACACCAGCACCGGCACGCCGTTGCCGCGGTCACGCAGGGTGCGCAGCACGTCGAGGCCCGATGTCGTCGGTAGCCGCAGGTCGAGCACCAGCAGGTCGTAGTGGCCGCTGGCCGTGAGGCGCAGCGCGTCGCCACCGTCGCCGACGAGCTCGACGTGCGACCCCGCCTCGGCCAGTCCCCGCTTCACGTACTGCCCGACCGTCTTGTCGTCTTCGACGACGAGGATCTTCATTCGACCGGCAGGTACACCTTGAAGTTCGAGCCCACGCCGACCTGCGATTCGACCTCGATGCGTCCGCGGTGCTCCGCGATGATGCCGTAGCAGATCGACAGACCCAGCCCGGTGCCGCGTCCCTGCGGCTTGGTGGTGAAGAACGGCTCGAAGATCTTCGGCAGGTCTTCCTGCTTGATGCCGACGCCGGTGTCGACGAACTCGAGCAGCACCTCGTCCCGGCGCTCCGGGTTGATGCCGCTGCGCACGGTGAGCGTGCCGCGCGAATCCATCGCGTCCATGGCGTTCAGCATCAGCGCCATGAAGCTCTGAATCAGCCTCTCCTGATCGGCGAGCACGGCCGGCAGCCCCGGCGCCAGCTCCCGCATCACGGTCAGCCGCTTGAAGCGCGCGTGATGCTTGAGCAGGAACAGGGTCTGCTCCACCACCGCGTTCACGTCGACTTGCCGTTTGTCCCCCGACCGGGAGCGGGAGAAGTCGAGCAGGCTGTCCACGATGCGGCGGCAGCGCTGCACCTCGGTATCGACGATCTTCAGGTATTCCTCATGTGTCTGGCGCTCCGGCGGGGCGAGGTCTTCACTGCGCAACGCCAGTGCTTCGCAGCAGGCCAGGATCGTGGCGAGCGGGTTGTTGATCTCGTGCATGACGCCGGCCGCGAGCTGACCTACGGCCGCCAGTTTCTCGGTCTCGGACAGGCGCTGTTGGGCCTGGCGCCATTCGGTGATGTCTTCGCCGATGGTGATCACGTGGGAGATGTGCTGGCCGTCCTGCCGCATCGGAATCTTCGTGATCCGGTAGTGGCGCGTTTCGCCGCTCGCCGCCGACTCCATCTCCACCTGCTGGATCTCACCGGTGTCGAACACCCGGTCGAACTCACGCTTCAGGAGATCGCGCGGCTGGCGGTCGAGCACCTCGAAGACCTCACGCCCGACGGCGTCCTCTCGCGAGACGCCCTGCGTGCCCGTCTCGCGCTTGCGGTTCCAGGCGCGGATGCGATAGCCGCGGTCGATCACGTACAGCCCTACGGGAAGCGAGTCGATGATCTGAGCCGCGAAGCTCCGCTGGGCCTCCATTTCGTGGGTGCGGAGCGCCACCTCGGAGGCGAGGTCCTGGGAGAGCTCGGTCGCGGCGATCATCGGCGCCAGGATGCGCGCCACCACCACCACCACGTCGTGCGCCACACCCTCGTAGCGGCCGTTGGGGATAATGACCTCGAGCGCGCCGAGCGGCTCGTCCTCGTGGATCAGCGGCAGCCGCAGCACTGAGCCCCCGGCCGTGCCTTCGCGCTGCACGCCCTGGCGCACCCAATCGGAGACCGGCGGCGAGTACGCCGGCAGCTCCGCCTCGTCGCCCGGCGTGGTGACGGGCGCGTACCGGGTGCCGTCGGGCGTGCGCAGCCACAACCGGCAGCGGCGCAGGTTCAGACCGCGGCGCAACGCCCCGACCACGCCGCGCAGCGCCACCCCCGACGCCGACCCCGCCTGCAGGACCGACGCGACTTCGGCGATGACCCGGATGCCCGGATGCTCGGTGTCGAGTTGCGGAGCGACCATCGGCGGCTAACCTAGTGCCGTTCCAACGTCGTGGCCAGGATTCGGAGCGCGGGGCCGTCCCCAGCCCTTCGTTGGAACGGCACTAGGGATGGGACTCCCGCCGCGCCAGCGGCGCTTCGAAACGTATGCCCAGGAAGGGCCGCACGTCGCTCGCTTGACCGAAAAACCACGTCGGACCGAGCAGCAAGCCGAACTGCACGCCGTCCGGGTCGCCGAACTTGAGCCCGGGCAGCACGGTCAACGCGCCCCAGGGCGAGCCCTCGGGGAACGGCGAGCGCGCTCCCACGTAGGCCGTGCCCTCGACCGTGAGGTCGACGCCGACCTGGCTCTTGCTCGTCTCCGTGCCCAAGTCGGCGAGCGACAGCAAGCCGGTGTGCCCGCCCAGCGTCAGCCCGAAGATGAAGCCGCGGGCGCCGCCCACGATCGCGCCTTCGTCGACGAACGAGCCGAGGCGCGCCGTCAGCGATGCCACGCGCAGCGGGCCGGCGCGCAGCGCGCGCGCGTAGCCGATATCCGCGGCTTCGATCTGCCACCCGCCGCCCAGCGTCCCCGCGAAACCGGCCGTCCACGCGCCGCGCGTTTGGGCGCCGAGCGGCGTGGACAAAGCCCACAGGGCCGCCGACATTGTCACCATGGACCGACGCACGTTCGTCCTCCTCACCGGTGGGGTGTCCGGCGGACTGATCCGACCGCCGCGGCGCCCGATCGCCCAATTCGCCGGCGTCGGACGCTTGAAGTTCGAGCTCGACGAGGAGCGGCGCTGGTCGCTGTGGTACTACGGCGACGGACCGCCCGTGCCTCTGATCAAGGCCGCAACCGTCGCTGCGCGGGTGGGCGACCAGTGGGTCACGCTCGCCAATCTGGAAGATAGCACGGTGGGAAGCCGCCGACCGCCGGGCGGCGAGTCCGTCGTCGTGCGGGGGCGCGCGGCCGGCGTGTTCCTCGAAGCCGAGTTCCTGTCCGCGAGCGAAACGGGGGGCGGGGCGTCCCAAGGGTCGGTGTCGGTCACCATCTACCCCGACCGCTACCTCCCCACGGTGCAAGGCATCCGGTTCTTCCAGGCGCCGGAGGCCGCCGTGCTCGCCGGCGGCGCACCGCTCGTCGCCCTCGTCAACGGCTATCACTCGTGGACCGCCTGCCGAGTCGTCCCGGCGTCGCCCACGACCGACGCCCCAGTGATGAGCCACGGCGCGCTCGGGTTGACGCGCGGCACCCGCGCGTTGGCCCTCGCCTTCGATCCCGGCGAGCCGGGCGAAGCGACCGTGCAGCTCTCACGGGACGGCCTGGAGGCCGCGAGCGGGTGGCTCCCCAACCGACCGCTCCGCCCCGAGGGCGACACCTCCCGCATGCGGATCTGCTATCACCCATCCGGTGACGGTCTCGACGCACTGACCGCGCTGTTCGTCCCGTCCTCGCCGGTGGACCGCGAGCGGCTCGGGTCCGAAACGGCCCCCGCCGGATGGTGCAGCTGGTACGAACTGTTCGGCAACGTGAGCGAGCCGGACGTGGTCGCCAACCTGGAGTTCTGCGCCGCGAACTTCGACCGGCGGTTCTTCCGCTATATCCAGCTCGACGACGGCTACCAGAAGGCGACCGGGGACTGGGACACGAACGCGAAGTTCCCGCACGGGCACCGGTGGCTCACGGACCAGATCCACGCCAAGGGATTCAAAGCGGGGCTGTGGGTGGCGCCGTTCGCGGTGACGGAGCGCTCGGGCATTCCGGCCGCACATCCCGACTGGCTGTTGCGACGCGCCGACGCCCCGATCGTGTGGGACACGCGGGAGGACTGGGGCGGCAAGGTCTACTCGCTGGACGGCGCCCACCCCCAGGTCCAGCAGTGGTTGTTCGATCTGGCGCGCCGCGCGGTGCAGACGTGGGGGTACGATTACCTCAAGATCGATTTTCTGTTGTGGGCCACCGCCGGCGACGCTCACTTTGGCGGGTTGACGCACGCCGAGGCCTATCGCAAGGGACTGGGCGCGATCCGCGACGGCATGGGCACCGAGGCGTTTCTGCTGGGGTGCGGCGCCCCACTGCAGCACGCGGTCGGCTACGTGAACGGGATGCGCATCGGCACGGATGTGGACGCGAGCTGGGGCGGCATCCAGGCCCCGGCCCGGGCCGCCGGGCTCCGCAGCTTCTATCACCGGGCCGCCTGGCTGAATGATCCCGATTGCCTCCTGGTGCGACCGCCCCTCACCGCCGCCGAAGCGCAGGTGTGGAGCGCGATCGTGGCGCTCTGCGGAGGCGTGACCGTCTTCTCGGACAACCTGCCCAAGCTTCCGCCCGACCGGCTGGTGCTGCTGCAACGCTCGATCCCGGCAGCCCCGGTCGCCGGTCACCCGCGGGGCACGGCCACGCCGGAGCGCGAGGTGGCCCCGGCGATCGTCGCTGGAGACGACGTGTACGCGATCCCCGGGCCGTGGCGGCTCCGCACAGGTGACGATCCGCGTTACGCCACGCGTGAGTTCGACGAGGACACGTGGGAAACCGTCCCCGTGCCGAAGCCGTGGGAGGAAGCCGGGCACCCGGACTACGACGGCTACGCGTGGTACCGAACGCGCTTTCCCCTCCCGCCCGCCCCAGCCGGGCGGCCGGCATACCTGGAGCTCGGGAAGGTCGACGACGTCGACGAGACGTTTCTGAACGGGGTGAAGCTCGGGGCTACGGGGGCCTTCCCACCGAATTACCGGAGCGAGTGGCAGGCATACCGTCGCTATCGCATCCCCGTCGACGCGCTCAACTGGGGCGGTGAAAACGTCCTGGCAGTCCGCGTCTACGACGGGGCCGGCCCGGGAGGGATCTGGAACGTGCGGCGCGACCTCCCACCCGCCCAGTGGGTCGTCGAGGGAGCGCCGCG
>Ga0209156_10000951_pt1 | contig 24187 bp, 19 predicted proteins | sample GraSoiAngelo_124_FD_185881 | JGI IMG/M metagenome (GOLD analysis project Ga0209156, IMG submission 185881) | Grasslands soil microbial communities from the Angelo Coastal Reserve, California, USA - 14_0927_05_20cm (SPAdes) (version 2) | ecosystem: Environmental > Terrestrial > Soil > Grasslands... | reverse complement strand
TCGATCGCCTGACCGTCGCTGAGCTTCCACAAGAACTTCTCCGTCCCGTCGCTGGATTGTTGCGCGGCGTCGCAGGTCAGTTGCGCCAGCGGGAACGCATCCGCGAGCTGTGCCCGCAGCGCGGCGGGAAGGTCCGTCGCGTCCGCCCAGGAGCCGACCGGACGCTGCCACAAGCGCGGCAGGATTTGCGTGAGCCGATAGGCCGGCTCGGCGCGCGTCGCCAGCCATTGGGCCAGCGCGGCACGTGCCGCGTCCGGCGTGAGGGAGAGCAGGTCCGTCACGGCACCCGCCCCTCGAGACCCACGCGGTAGGCCGCTCCGATGTCGTTCACGCCGAAGTCCCGCGCGAAGCTCACGCGGTACCGGCCCACCGCGACGCGCACTCCCGTGACCGCCCGCCAGCCCGCCTGCCCATAGCTCCCCTCACGCTCTACCACGAGATCGCAGCCGAATTGGGGCCCAAGCTCGAAGCCCGCCCCGAATTGATGATCCGCCGAGAAGCCGTGGGCTGTGGCGATGCCGTACCGCCCCCGCAGCGTCCCCCGGGTCCCCCACAGCGGGCCGTGCCAGACCCGCACCTCGACCCCGCCGTACAGCTCCTGCGCCGCGTCCCCCGTGGCGAACCGCGAGAAGAAGTGCGTGGCGGCGGCCAGGGTCACCGCATCCGAGAAGCTGCGGCGCGCGCCGACATCGAGCGTCCAGCGGTTCGACTGCTCGGCGTCGAGCTGGGTTTGCTGGTAGGCGAGCGTCGCGCCGAGCGCGGTGCCGCCTCCTCCCAACGCGCTGCCCCAGGTCGCGCCCAGCGTCTGCGTGTAGTACGGGATCGTCCCGGGATCGGGGTCGGGGCTGAGCGACGTACGCACTAGATCACCGATGCCCATGCGGCCGTACACGAGCCCCACCTGGCCGAGCGGCCGCACGCGCACTCGTACGGTCGCGATCACTCCCGACGCCCCGACCGTCGGAGCCGTCTCAATCACCTCGAACGCGAGGCTCGCGCGCTCCGGGATCGCCGGTTGGGCGGGATTCCAAAACGCAGCGGCCCCGCTGGTACTGAGGGCGGGGGGCAGAGGCAGCGTGGTGGCGGCAACCCGCCAGAGCTCCGCGCCGGCGCCCTGTTGGCCCCACAGCGCCGCCGGGGCGAACCCCACCAGGAGCAGCAAGATGCGTTGCATGGCGAACGTGCACCAACTTAACTATCTTCAAGCGTTTAGGACACTTGGACGCACGTGCGCCTCTCTGAGCTCTTGTCTCCCGCTCGCATCCGGGTACCCCTTCAAGCCGCGGATAAGGAGGGGGTGCTGCGGGAGCTAGTCGAGATGGTGGGAAACGGCGGGGGGCTCTTGGACGAGGTGCTGGGCGCGATCCTCGAGCGGGAGCGGCAGTTCCCCACTGGCATCGGGTACGGCGTGGCCGTGCCCCACGGCAAAACCCCCGCGCTGGCCGCGCTCGTGGTGGTGGCCGGAACGACCCCCGCGCCGGTGCCGTACGAGACGATCGACGGCGAGCCGGTGCGCCTGTTCTTCCTCTTGGTCGGCCCCGAATCCGCGGCGGGAGCGCACGTGAAGGCGTTGAGCCGCATCTCGCGCCTCGTGCGGCGGGAGCCGGTGCGCGGCCGGCTGCTCGGCGCCAGGTCGCCCGAAGAGTTCTATCGCGCCGTGTGCGAGGCGGAGGGAGCATAAGCAACGTGAGTCGGACGTCGAGGCGCACGCTCCGCTGCGGGGAGCTGCGGGCGCAGCACGCGGGACAGCGCGTGCGCTTGGGCGGGTGGGTGCACCGGCGCCGCGACCTGGGCGGGATCGTGTTCATCGATCTGCGCGACCGCGCCGGTCTCGTACAGGTCGCGGTGGGTCCCAGCGCGCCGGAGGACGTGCGCCGTATCGCGGGCGGCCTGACCGGCGAGACGGTCGTCGAAGTGGAGGGCGAAGTGGTCGCGCGCCCGGCGAACATGCGGAACCCGGAGCTCGCCACCGGCGAGGTCGAGGTCCACCCCTCGAAGTTGGTGATCGTCGGTCCGGCCGTGACGCCCGCCATCCCGGTGGCCCGCGCCAAAGGCGAGCAGCTGCCCGCCGAGGAGTTGCGGCTCAAGTACCGTCACCTGGACCTGCGCCGGCCCGAGATGCAGGCGAATCTCCGGCTGCGGCACCGGCTGCTGCAGCGCGCGCGGGGCGCCCTGTCAGAGCTCGAGTTCCTGGAGATCGAAACGCCGATCCTCACCAAGCCGACGCCGGAAGGCGCGCGCGACTACCTGGTGCCGTCGCGGGTGCATCCGGGAGAGTTCTACGCGCTGCCGCAATCGCCCCAGATCTACAAGCAGCTCCTCATGGTGGCGGGATTCGATCGCTACTTCCAGATCGCCCGCTGCTTTCGCGACGAGGACCTGCGCAACGACCGGCAACCCGAGTTCACGCAGATCGACATCGAGGCATCGTTCGTGGGCATGGAGGACGTCCTCGGATTCGTCGAAGCCGTGCTGGCGGCCCTGTGGGAGGAAGCGGGCCACCCCGTCGCGCGGCCGTTCCCGCGCATCACGTGGCGGGAGGCGATGGAGCGCTACGGCACCGATAAGCCGGATTTGCGCTTCGAGCTCGCGATCGCCGACTGGACCGCACAGGTCGCCGGCCTCGGCGTGCCGTTCTTTGAATCAGGCTTGAAGAACGGCGCGCGGGTGCGCGGCCTCGCGGTAAAGGGCGGTGCGGCGTTGTCGCGCAAGGACGTGGACCAGCTCGTCGACGCCGCCAAACAGCTCGGCGGCTCCGGCCTGGCGTGGGTCAAGCGCCAGGGGGAGCAGCTGTCGGGCTCCGTCGCGAAGCACTTCACGCCGGCGGCGCTCGGCGCGCTCGGCGTGGGAGACGGAGATGCGGCGGTGATGGCCGTCGGCCCGGATCGGGCGACCTCTCCCGTGCTCGACCGGATCCGCCAGGAGGTGCTCCAGCGGCTCGGCGCGAAGCCGAGCGCGGCGCACGCCTTCGCGTGGGTGGTCGACTTCCCCCTGTTCGAGCCCGATCCCGAGACGGGAAAGCCGGTGTTCGCGCATCACCCATTTACGGCGCCGCACCCCGATGATCTCGCCGCCGGGAAGCTCGAGAGCGACCCGTTCGCCTGCCGCGCGCTGCATTACGACGCGGTCTACAACGGCAACGAGCTCGGCTCGGGATCGATCCGGATCACCGATCCCGCGGTGCAGCGCAAGGTGTTCGCGCTGCTCGGGCTCGCCCCGGCCGACGTCGACGCGCGGTTCGGGTTCCTGCTGCAGGGACTGCAGGCGGGCGCGCCGCCGCACGGCGGCTTCGCGATCGGGTTCGATCGCGTCGTGATGGCGCTTGCTGGGGCGGAAAGCATGCGCGACGTGATCGCTTTCCCGAAGACGACCGCGGCCCGGGCGCTGTTTGAAGGCGCTCCCGCGCCCGCCGGCCCCGCGGAGTTGAAGGCCCTGCACATCAAGGTGGAGCGATGAGCGACGAGACCATCCAGCGGCTGTCCACCGAGGGCGTAGACCCGCTCGCGCTCGCCGGCGTGAACGACGGCAACCTGGTCCAGCTCGCCAAGCGACTGGGGGTGCGCGTCTCGCTGCGCGGCGACACGCTGACGCTGCAGGGCCCGCACAGCGCCCTGGAGCGGGCGACGCAGGTCGCGCAGGCGCTGGTGGATCTCGCGCGCGTGGGGGAGCCGCTCGACGTCACCGACGTGGACCGCGTCTTGAGCGAGGAATCGCTCGGCACGCTCGGTCGGGAGGTGGAGGGCGAGTACAAGATCATCCTGCCCGGGTTGCGCCGCGTGATCGCGCCCAAGACCGACGGCCAGCGCGAATACCTCCACGCGATCGCCCAGCACGACATCGTGATTGGAATCGGGCCGGCGGGGACGGGAAAGACCTACCTCGCCGTGGCGGCGGCCGTGGACGCCCTGGCGCGCAAGCGGGTGCGCCGGATCATCCTGGCGCGCCCCGCCGTGGAGGCGGGAGAGAGCCTGGGATTCCTGCCGGGCGACCTGCTGGAAAAGGTCGACCCGTACCTGCGACCGCTGTACGACGCGCTCGAGGACATGATGCCGCGCGATCGCGTCCAGAAGGCGATCGAGTCGCGCACGATCGAGATCGCGCCGCTCGCCTACATGCGGGGCCGCACGCTGTCGGACGCGTTCGTGATCCTGGACGAGGCGCAGAACGCGACCGGCATGCAGATGAAGATGTTCCTGACGCGGCTGGGGGTGAATTCGCGAGCCGTGATCACGGGCGACAAGACCCAGATCGACCTCGTCAACCGCGAAGATTCCGGCCTGTTGCAGGTGGAGCGGATCCTGCCCGGGATCGAGGGGATCGGCTTCTGTTATCTCGCGGACACGGACGTCGTGCGCCACCGGCTGGTGCGCGACATCATCCGTGCCTACGCCGAGGACGCGCAGGGCTGAGATGACCCTCCCGAGCAGGGAGCAGTTGCGCTATCACGGCACGCGCTGGGTCTGGGTGCCGGGGCTGGCGCTGCTCACCTACCTGGCGTTCCCCTCGAGTGCCAACAACGTGGCGCCGCTGCTCGAGCCCGGCGCGGTCGCCGAGCACGAAGTGATCGCGCCCTTCACCTTCCCGGTGAACAAGTCGGACCAGGAGCTGGCGCGGGAGGCGGAGGAACTCGCGAGCACGGTCAAGCCGATTTACCAGTTCCAGCAGCGGGCGCTGGACAGCGCGTCGATCGCGCTGCACGCCTTCTTCGCCGGGATCGAAAACGCCGCCGATCAGGGGGGCGCCCAGGCGGTGATGCGGGTGGCCAAGGAGCAGGGCCTCGTCCTGTCCCCCGCCGAGGCGGGGTACCTCGCCAAGGGCGGCAAGCGGCACGGCCTCGAGAAGGCCCTCAGCGACCTGTTCGACCGCACGCTGGCGCTCGGCGTAACGGCGCCCGGCGTGCTGCAGGTGGAGCAGGCTCCGGAGCTGATCATCCGGCGCCGATCGTCCGAAACGAGTGTGTCGCGCGATCAGGTGCTGTCGTACGCCCAGTACCTGGCGCGCGCCCGGCTCACGCACCCCGACAAGGGGTCGAGCGTCGGGGACGCCGTGTACGTACGCCTGGCCGGACACTTCTTCCGGCCCACGCTGGTGCCGAACACGCTCGAAACGGAGCGGCGACGCGACGAGCAGCGCCGCAGCGTCGATCCCAGCAAGTACATCGTGCGGGCCGGAGACCGCATCGTCGGGGCCCACGAAGTGGTCACCAACGAGGTGCACGAGAAGCTCGTGGCGCTCCACGCCGAGCTGGTGCGGCACGGCACCGCGACCAGCAGCTCGGTGGGCGGCGTGCTCGGCCCGCTGCTGCGGGACTCGCTCGTGGTGGGCATCTTCTGGGTCCTGCTGGTGTTCTACCGCCGGGAGACGTACCGGGAGCAACGGCAGGTGGCGGTGATCGGGGGGCTCTTCGGCATCGTCCTGCTACAAGCCGCCGCCGTCGCGCGATTCTTCCCGCAGCACCCCGAGGTCATCGCCCTGCCGTTCCTCGCCATGATGATGACCGTGCTGTTCAACGGCCGCGTCTCGATGAACGGCGTGATGATCGTCGCCGTGGTGATCAGCCTGCAGCCGGTGTTCCACGACGTGCCGGCGCTGCTCTTGTGCCTGGGCGGCGGCGTCGCCGCGGCCCTCTCGGTGCGGGGCCTGCGGCGCCGCAGCAACTTCTACGTGCCGGTGTTGATCATCGCGCTCGGCTATCTCGGGGCCGCGCTGGCGCTGGGGCTCGCGGGCAACTGGAGCATCGCCGAAATCGGGCTGCGCGGCGTGTGGGGCGCCGCCAACGGCCTCGTGGCCGCCGGGTTGAGCTTCTTCCTCCTGCCCCTCGCCGAGTCGGTCACGGGGATCACCACCGACCTCACCCTGCTCGAGCTGTCCGACCCGAGCCGGCCGCTGTTGCGACGGCTGTCGCTCGAGGCACCCGGGACGTACGCGCACAGCGTGGCCATGGCGAACCTGGTCGAGGCGGCGTGCAACCGCATCAGCGCCAACGGGCTGCTCGGGCGGGTCGGGTGCTACTACCACGACATCGGCAAGGTGAAGAACCCGCAGTACTTCGTCGAGAACCAGACGCGCGGCAACAACCCGCACGATCGGCTCAAGGCGTACCAGTCCGCGGAGATCATCCGCGCGCACGTCACCGACGGCATCCTGCTCGCCCGCGAAGCGCGGCTGCCGGAAGCGGTCGCCGCGTTCATCCCCGAGCATCACGGTACCACCGAGATCACGTACTTTCTCGACCGCGCCAAGAAGACCGGCGACGGCAAGTCCCCGAATCCGTCCGACTTCACCTACCCCGGTCCCAAGCCGCATTCCAAGGAAACGGCCATCACGATGCTGGCCGACTCGGTCGAGGCCGCGCTGCGCGTGCTCGAGGACCTGACGCCCCAGAAGATCGAGGACGTGATCAGTCACATCGTGCGCACCAAGCTCAATGCCGGCCAGCTCGACGAGGCGCCGATGACCCTGCAGCAAATCGACCAGGTGAAGCAGGAGTTCGTGCGCATCATCACCGGGATGTACCACAACCGCATCGACTACCCGGAGTCCAGTGGCGGCATCACGGCGACCTGGCAGCCGACGGCCCGGCACTCCTGAGCGTCACGCCGCACTGGCGGCGCGCCTGGCGCGCGTCGCGCGACGGGTGCTCGCCTGGGAGCGGGCCGACGGCGCGCGAGTGGACCTCACCCTGCTCGACGGCGCCGCGATGCGACGCCTCAACCGCCGGGCCACCGGCCGTCGCGGACTCACCGATGTGATCGCGTTCACGCTGCGTCAGCCCGACGGCTCGGTTCTGGGCGACGTGTATATCTGTCCGGAGGCGGCGCGCAGCTGGGTGAACGGCCGCGGAAAGGTGAAGGGGGAAGGGGTCGCCGCGGAGCTCGTCCGCCTCGCCGTGCACGGCACCCTGCACGTCCTCGGCTACGACCATCCCGGGGGACCCGGGCGGACCCGCTCCGCCATGTGGCGCCGCCAGGAGCGCTACGTGCGCCGGCTCCACAACGGGGGAGCGTGATGGAGACCCCGGCGGCGCTGGTGTGGGTGCGGCTCGTGGTGCCGCTCGCTCCCGCCGTATGGGCCGGCCTGTTGGCCCTGGGCGAAGAGGCCGCGGTGGGCGAGGCCCTGCACACGCTGGGCGACGCGCCGCCCGCGAGCGTGACCGGACGCGTGCCGCTGCACCGGGCCCTGTACCTCGCGCGCCTGGCGCTGCTCGTGCTCGGCGCCGTGGCGGCCGCGTTTCTGTTGCGCTGGTGGGAGCGCCCCTGGCTCGACGGTCTCGCCGACTTGGCGATCGCCGCGGCGCTTCTGTTCGTGGTCGGCGATGCCGCGCCGCGCGCCCTCGCCGCCATCGCGCCGCAGCTCACCGCCGAGGCGCTGCCGCTGGCGCGGCGCACCCTCGCGCCCTTCGGGCCGCTCCTGTGGCTGCTCGGCGGCCTGGACAAGGGCCTGCACACCCTCGTGGCGGCGCCACGCCCGCTCGAACCCGACCTGCGCGCCGCCCAGCGCGACATGCTGCTCGGTGTCTTCACACTCGCCGACACCACCGTGGACGAAGTGATGACCCCGCGCCTCGACATGGTCGCCGTCGACGTCGCCGCCACCGGGGAGGAGGTGCGGGAAACGTTCCATCAGAGCGAGCACTCGCGCCTGCCCGTGTACGACGGCACGCCGGACAATCTGATCGGCATCGTGTACGCGAAAGACCTGGTTCCGCTGGTGCTGGGGGTCGCGGGCGCCACGGTCCGCTGGCAGGACCTCGTCCGGCCCGCGTTGTACGTCCCGGAGACGAAGACGCTCGACAGCCAGTTGCGCGACTTCCAGCGGGGCCCGGCGCACCTCGCGATCGTGGTCGACGAGTTCGGCGGGACATCCGGGTTGATCACGCTGGAGGATATCCTGGAGGAGATCGTGGGGGAGATCCGGGACGAGCACGACGTCGAGACCCCGCCCGCCATCCGCCAGGAAGGCGACCGCTACGTCGTGGATGGACGGGCGTCGCTGGGCGAGCTGTCCGAGGCGCTGGGAGCGGCGTTCGAGCACCCCGACGTCTCCACGGTGGGCGGGCTCATCTATTCTGCGCTGGGCCGCGTGCCGCGGCCGGGGGAAGAGCTGACGCTCGACGGGTTTCGGGTCGTGGTGGAGCGCGTCGACCGGCGGCGCGTGACCCGCGTCTGCTTTCAGCGCAAATGACGCTCGCGCTCCTCGTCCTCGTGCTCGGCCTGCTCGGCGCCAGCGCCGCCGCCGCGGTCGGCGTCGCCGCGGCAGCCGTCAGTCAGCTCGAGCTGACGCGGTGGGTGACGTACAAGTTGCGCGGCGACCGCGCCGCGGCCCGCGCCCTGGAGAATCCCGGCCGGGTGCTCGCCACGGCCAACGCGCTCACCACGCTCGGCGTGCTCAGTGCCGCAGGCGCCCTGCCGGCGCTGCTCGCTCAGGCCACGCCCACGTTCCTCGGCGTCTTCACGATCGCGGTCGGCGTGCCGCTGTTCGTGAGCGCCGCGTACCTCGTGCCCCGCGTGGTGGGACGCCGCTGGGCCGAGGCGATCGTGGCGCGCGCGGTTCCGTGGCTCGAGCGCGTGGGACGCGCGCTCGCGCCGTTCATCCCGGCGCGTGACCCCTCACGGCGCACCACCCTCGCCGCCGTGCTCTCGGGCGCCGACACGGGGGCGCTCGCCTCGGCAGGCGAGATGGCCGTCGTCTCGGGCGTGCTGGCGTTCGCGCAACGGCCCGTCAAGGATCTCATGACGCCCCGCACCGCCGTCGTGGCCATTCCCGAAGCCCTGCTCGCCGCCGAAGCGGCGCACGTGTGCATGCAGTCGCGCTACAGCCGCTATCCGGTGTACCGCGGCTCGCTCGACGAGATCGCCGGCGTGGCGCACGCCTTCGACCTGCTGCAGCTCGCGCCCGACGGCCCGGTGCCCGTCCGGCCGGCGCTCGTCGTGCCGGGGGCGACCCGCGCCGCCGACCTGATGCTGGAGATGCAGCGCGGCCGCAGCCACCTCGCCGTCGTACTCGACGAGTTCGGCGGCACCGCGGGCCTGGTCACGTTCGAGGACCTGCTGCGCGATCTCATGTCCGAGATCTTCGAGCCCGAGCCGACCGAGCCGGCTCCCGAGGCGCTGGTGCGCGTCGTGGAGCTGGAGGGAAGCGCGCCCGCGAGCCGGCTGGAGGAAGCGTTCGACGTGACGTTCGGAAGCCGCAACGTCCAGACGGTCGGCGGGCTGCTGGTGCAGGCGCTCGGGCGGATTCCGCGTGCGGGCGAGCGGCTGGCGTTGCAGGGGCTGGAGTTCGACATCCTGGCCGCGAGCGCGACCCGCGTGGAGCGTGTGGCGGTGCGGCCCGGCCCCGTGCGGGCTATCGTGCTCGACCGACGGGAGAGCGGCGCGTGAGCGACGCGAGCGCCGCGGCCCGTCTCGACCAGCTGCGCGCGCTCGCCCAGGCCGAGGACCTTCGGCCGTTTCTGCGTCGCGCCATCCAGCTGCACCCCTCCGACCTGGCGGAAGTCCTCGCGGCGGTCGACGCGACGGCGCGCGCCCGCGCGCTGACGGAGCTCCCGGTCGAGACGGCGTCCAAAGCGCTCGCCGAGCTGGAGGGACGGTTGCGCCATCCCCTCGAGCTGCTGCGCGCGGTCGGGCCCGATTACGTCGCCGAGCTCCTGGCCGAGCTCCCGAGCGACGACGCGGCGGCGATCATCCGCGATTTGCCCTCCGAGGAGCGCGAAGCGGTACTGTCGGAGATCGCCGACCGGGCCGAGGTCGATCAGGTCCTCAAGTATCCGGCCGATTCGGCCGGCGGGCTGATGAGCACCGAGGTCGTCACCGTGGACGAGGAGGCGTCGCTCGTCGAGGCGATTGCGGACATCCGGCGCCAGAGTGCCGAAGACGACGCGTTGTACCAGGTGTACGCCGTCGATGGCGCGCGCCGCCTCAAGGGCGTCGTGCCGGTCGCGCGCTTGATCGTCGCGTCCCCGGCGCGCCGCGTGCGCGAGGTGATGGAGCCGCCCGCCGCTGCGGTACGCCCCGAGATCGACCAGGAGCAGGTCGCGCGGCTCATGGCCCGCTACAACGTCGCCGCCGTGCCGGTCGTGGACGAGGGCAATCGCCTGCTCGGCCGCGTCACGTTCGACGACGTGATCGACGTCGTCGAACGGGAAACGACCGAGGACCTGCTCAAGTTCGCGTCGGTGAGCCCCGAGGAGGACCTCTCCGCCCCCTGGACCGCCGCCGTCAAGAGCCGGCTGCCGTGGCTGTACGTGAACCTGCTGACGGCGTTCCTCGCGGGCGCGGTCGTCTACGTGTTCCAGGGCACCGTGAGCCGGGTGGTGGCGCTGGCGGTGTGGATGCCGATCATCGCGGGGATGGGCGGCAACGCGGGGACGCAGGCGCTGGCCGTCACGGTGCGGCGACTCGCGCTCCGACTCCTGCCCCGGGATCGCGCGCTCGCCGTGATTCGCAAGGAGGTCCTCGTCGGGGCGGTGAACGGCATCGCCAACGGCGTCGCGGTCGCGCTGGTGGCGGCGGCGCTGGGAGAGGGTTGGGTGCTCGGGCTCGTGGTGCTGCTGGCGATGTGGGGCAACCTGGTGGTGGCGGGACTCGCCGGAGCGAGCATTCCGATCGTGCTGGAACGGTTCAGCATCGACCCGGCGATCGCCTCATCCATCTTCGTCACGACGTTCACCGACGTGTGCGGCTTCGTGCTGCTGCTGGGCCTGGGAGCGTGGCTGCTGTTATAGTTAGCTTTCCATGAACCTGGCATGAGCATCGAGCGCATCGTCGAGGGGCTGGAGCGACGGGAGCCTGCGGCACTGGCCCGCGCGATCAGTCTCGTCGAGAACCAGCGCGATGGGTTCGAGCGCCTGCTGTCCCACGTGCATGCCGGCCTGGGCCGCGGCGCGTCGCGGCGCATCGGCGTCACGGGACCGCCGGGTGCGGGCAAGAGCACGCTCACCGAGCGGCTGATCCGGCAGTTCCGCGACCGGCAGCTCGGGGTGGGTGTCGTGGCGGTCGATCCCACGAGTCCGTTCACCGGTGGGGCGCTGCTGGGCGACCGCATCCGCATGGAGTCGGCCGGGCTCGACCCCGGGGTGTTCATCCGCTCCATGGCCACCCGCGGGGCGCACGGCGGTCTCGCCACCACCACCGAGGAAGTCGCCGATCTCCTCGAGGCGTTCGGGTTCGAACGGATCCTGATCGAGACCGTGGGCGTGGGTCAGACCGAGCTGGACGTCGCGCGCACGGCCGAGTCGACCGTCCTGGTGCTCGTCCCCGAATCCGGCGACGGCATCCAGACGTTGAAAGCCGGCGTGATGGAGATCGCGGACATCTACGTGATCAACAAGAGCGATCGGCCGGGGGCCGACAAGCTGCGGCAGGAGGTCGAGGTGATGCTGGGGATCCGGCGCGGGAACGCGTTTCGCAACCTCCCCCCGCACCATCGGTCGGACAGTCGGACTGTCGGACAGTCGGACCGTAAGCGCATTCAGTCCGACAGTCCGACCGTCCCACCGTCCGACTCTTGGGAGCCGCCGGTGCTCGGCACAGTCGCGTCGAAGGGTGAAGGCGTGGAGGAGCTGGTCGCCGCACTCGACCGGCACTTCGCCTATCTCCAGCAGAGCGGCACGCTCGCCGCGCGGCGGCGGGACCGGCTGGCGCAGCGCACCCGGGCCGTGCTGGAACGGGCGGTGCAGCAGTGGATCACGGAGGACGGGCGTGCCGAGCAGCTCCTGGCCGCCCGGCTCGACGACGTCACCGGCGGACGTCGCAGCCCCTACGACGTCGCGGCCGAGATCCTGGACCAGATGAAAGCCGGAGCGCCCCGATGAGCGACAGCGAGCGCAAGCCCCTGTACACGGCCGCCGATCTCGCGGGGTTCGACTACGCGCGTCAGCTCGGCGCGCCGGGGGAGTACCCATTCACGCGCGGGATTCACCCGACGATGTACGGCGGCCGCCTGTGGACCATGCGGCAGTTCGCCGGCTTCGGGACGGCGGAAGACACCAATCAACGGTACAAGTTCCTGCTCGAGCACGGCCAGACGGGGTTGTCGGTCGCCTTCGACTTCCCGACGCTGATGGGCTACGACTCCGACCATCCGCGGGCCGAGGGCGAGGTGGGGAAGTGCGGCGTCGCGATCTCGTCGCTCGCCGACATGGAAGACTTGTTCCGCGGCATCCCGCTGGACCAGGTCTCGACGTCCATGACGATCAACGGCCCGGCGGCGCTGTTGTTCTGCTTCTACGTGGCGGCGGCCGAGCGGCAGGGCGTTCCCAGTCACAAGCTCCGCGGCACGGTGCAGAACGATATCCTCAAGGAATACATGGCGCAGCACGCCTGGGTGTACCCGGTCGAGCCGGCGCTGAAGATCATCGTCGACATGTTCGAGTGGTGCGCCACGCATGCGCCGCTGTGGAACACGATTTCCATCTCGGGCTATCACATCCGCGAGGCGGGGGCGACTGCCGCCCAGGAGCTCGCGTTCACGCTGGCCAACGGCTTCACCTACGTGGAGCGCGGTCTGGCCCGCGGGCTCGACGTGGACGCGTTCGCGCCCCGGCTTTCCTTCTTCTGGGACGTGCACAACGATTTCTTCGAGGAGGTGGCGAAGCTGCGCGCCGCCCGGCGCATCTGGGCCCGGCACATGCGCGAGCGCTATCGGGCGAAGAACCCGCGCTCGTGGATGATGCGGTTCCATTGCCAGACCGCGGGCGTCACCCTCACTGCCCAGCAGCCGATGAACAACGTGGTGCGGGTCGCCTATCAGGCGCTCGCGGCGGTGCTGGGCGGGACCCAGTCCCTGCACACCAACTCGCTCGACGAAACACTGGCGCTCCCGACGGAGGACGCGGTCCGGCTCGCGCTCCGCACCCAGCAGATCATCGCCCACGAGACGGGCGTGGCGCAGGTGATCGATCCGCTGGGCGGCTCCTACTACCTCGAGTCGCTCACCAATCAGCTGGAGCGCGAGGCCGAGGCGCTGTTCGCCGAGATCCAGTCGGCCGGAGGCGTCGTCCGCGGCATCGAGGGCGGCTGGTTCCAACAGCAGATCGCCCGCTCGGCGGAGCGGTTCCAGCGGGCCCTGGAGGCGAGCGAGCGCGTCATCGTGGGGGTCAACGACTTCACCAGCGACGACGATCACCCGGTCGAGATCCTCAAGGTCTCGAACGACGCGGAGTCGGGCCAACGGCGCCGGCTCGCGCGGCTCCGCGCCGAGCGCGACAACGGCCGCGTGGCCACACGGCTGGAGGCGCTGCGACAGGCCGCGCTCGAGGACAAGAACCTGATCGGGCCCATGCTCGATTGCGCCCGGGCCTACTGCACCCTCTACGAGATCCGGCACGCGCTGGAGCGCGTCTACGGCGCGTACCGCGAGCCGGTGTTCTTTTGAGCGTGACGGCCCTGCCACTCGCCGTCGGCGCGAACGCGGTCCGTGACGCCGTGCGGCGGCTCGCCGCCGTTCGCCCCGGGCCCTACCGGGTCGTGTCGTGCTACCTGAAGCTCGAGCCGCGCGACAAGACGCGCGGCAAGTACCTGATCAAGATGAAAAACCGGATCCGGGCGGCGCTCGCGGAGCTCGAGCGCCAGGACCTGGAGCGCGCGGTGCGCGACCGGATCGCCGCGGACCTGGAACGGATCCGCCGCTACTTCGAGCAACCCGCGGAGCTGCCGCACGCGCGCGGCATCGCCCTGTTCGTGTGCGAGGCCCTCCGCCTGTTCGACGTCATTCCTCTCCCGCACGTGTACCGCTCGCGCCTGGCCGTGGAGCCCGTGCCCCTCATCCGGGAGCTCCTGGCGTTGGAGCAGGAGTTCGGCACGATCCTGGTGGCCGCGTGCGATCGGACCGGGGCGCGTTTCTTCGAGGTGACGGCGTTCGACGTCACGGAGCTCCCGGGTCTCCGTGCGGCGGCCAGTCGCACCGGCAAGTTCCATGGCCAGCGGCAGGCCAAGCGGGGCGGCGTGCTCGCCGGCGGGTTCGGCGAGCACAACTATCACATGCGGATCCGCGAAGAAAAGCACCGCCATTACGCCCACGTAGCCGATCACATCTACCAGATCCACACGCAGCGCCCGCTGGCCGGGCTCGTCGTGGCGGGGATCGGGGTGGATGCCGCGGCCCTGCTGCCGCACCTCCACACGTACCTGCACGACCTCGTGCTCGGCGTCGTCAAGCTCAACCCCAAGAAGGCGAGCGCGCCGGTCGTCCGGGAAGCGGCACTGTTGTTGCGCGACCAGCGGGAGCGCGCCTGGGAGCAGGCGCACGCGGAGGCGGTGAAAGAAGGGCTGGGAAGCGGGTGGGCGGTGAACGGTATCGACCCCACTCTGAAGGCCCTCATCCGCGGGCAGGTACGCACCCTGCTGGCGGATGGGCACGACGACGACCCCCGCATCGACGACGCCGTGGAAGAAGCGCTGCACCAGCGTGCCCAGGTCGACGTGCTGTACGACGACGCGGCGCGCCGCGCGGTCGCCGGCCTGGCCGCGCTGCTGCGGTTCCGCCGCTGATGGCCCCCGCCAAGCGGCCGATCCGCGTACTGGTCGCCAAGCCCGGGCTCGACGGGCACGACCGCGGCGCCAAGGTCGTGGCCGCGGCCCTGCGCGACGCCGGGATGGAAGTGATCTACACTGGCCTGCACCAGACCCCCGAGATGATCGCCCAGGCGGCGATCCAGGAAGACGTGGACGTGGTCGGCCTCTCCATCCTGTCCGGCGCGCACCTCACGCTGTTCCCGCGGGTCCGCAAGTTGCTGAACGAGGCGGGGCGCGACGACGTGCTCGTGACCGGCGGCGGCATCATCCCTCCGGAGGACATGGACGCCCTCCAGAAACAGGGGATCGGGAAGTTGTTCGGGCCCGGGACGCCCACGTCGGAGCTGGTGAGGTACATCGAAGAATGGGCAGCGGCACGTGTGTCAGCCTGAAGTGTTCCGCGTTCCGCCTTCCGCGTTCCGCATTTGTCTTTGAGCCGCCTCAAGACACTCACGGCCGAGTATCGCGATCTCCGCTCGCGCCTGGAGCAGGGCGGGGGCGCGGACAAGATCCGCCGCCAGCATGACCAGGGGAAGCTCACCGCGCGCGAGCGCGTCGCCGCGCTGCTCGATCCGGGCGGGGAGTGGGTCGAAATCGGCCTGCTGGTGGCCTACGACCAGTATGACGGCCAGGCTCCCGCCGCCGGCGTCGTCACGGGACTGGGACGCATCGCCCAGCGCCCCGTCGTCGTCGTGGCGAACGATGCGTCCGTGAAGGCTGGCTCGTGGTGGCCCGAGACGATCAAGAAGATGCTGCGCGCGCAGGAAATCGCGATGCGCCAGCGCGTGCCGATCGTCTACCTGGTCGATTCGGCCGGCGTGAACCTTCCCTACCAGGGAGGCGTGTTTCCGGGACAGTACGGCGCGGCGCGGATCTTCTATTACAACTCGATCATGCGCCACTACCTGCGCGTACCCCAGATCGCCGCCGTCATGGGGCCGTGCATCGCCGGCGGCGCGTACCTGCCCGCCCTGTCGGACGTCATCTTTATGGTCGACGGCACGTCGTTCATGGGGCTGGGCGGTCCGAACCTCGTGAAGGGCGCGACCGGCCAGGTCGTGGACGCCGAGCGCCTGGGCGGAGCCAAGACCCACACGACGGTCAGCGGGGTGGCCCACTACCGCGCGAACGACGATGCCGACTGCCTGCGGCGCATCCGCGAGTACGTCTCCCGCTTGCCGCACGCTCCCCGGCCGCGGCCTCCCGCGGGCAAGCCCAAGCGCGATCCCAAGGAGCTGTACGATCTCCTCCCGGCCGACCATCGCATGAGCTACGACGTGCGCGCGGTGCTCGAGTGCCTGCTGGATGGGGGGACGCTGGACGAGTTCCAACCCGAGATTGCGCCGGAGATGATCTGCGGGCACGGCGCGATCGCCGGGCGCGCGGTCGCCGTCATCGCCAACTCGCGCGGGGTCATCAAGGGCAAGCCGGGCGAGTCGCCCAAGATCGGCGGCATCATCTACACCGAGAGCGCGGAGAAGGTGGCGTATTTCATCGACAACGCCGACCGTGAGCGCCAGCCGCTGCTCTTCGTCCAGGACGTGTCCGGGTTCATGGTCGGGACCGAGGCGGAGCACTCCGGAATCATTCGCGCCGGCGCGCGCTTCGTGGAAGCCATGGCGACGGCTACGGTGCCGAAGCTCGTGCTCACGGTGAATCACGCGTCGGGCGCCGGCTATTACGCCATGGCGGGGCAGGGATTCGACCCCGATTTCATCGTGTCGTGGCCCACGGGCCGCATGGGCGTGATGGAAGGGGAGTCCGCCGTGCAGGCTGTGTTTGGCGGTGACGCGGTCAAAGCCGACAACAGCGCCGCCGTCCAGGCCATGCGCGCCGACTACGACCATCAGCTCGACGCCAGATTCGCGGGCGCGCGCGGCTTCGTCGACGCGCTCGTGCTCCCCGAGGAGACCCGCGACACCGTCGCGTTTCTGCTGGAAGTCGCCACGGAATTCACCGGCCCGCACCTCGGGCCCTTCGCCCTGCCGAGGGATACGTGATCGTTCGCCTGCGTTCGCTGGTCCTCGCCGCGCTCGGCGCCGCCTGCGCCGCTGGCGCACCCCGCGTCGTCGCGCCGCCCACGCCGGCGGCGGCGCCGCCCGTCGTCCCGGCCCAGCCCGCCGACGCGGGCCCCGAGCGCGCGCAACCGGCCCTGCCTCCGCCCGTGGCGTTCATGGCCGGGTTGATGCCGCTCCAGAGTACCGGGGTCGATCAGTTCCGCGCGAAGCATGCGACCTACGACGGGCGCGGGGTGTTGATCGGAATCCTCGACACGGGTGTCGATCCGGGTGTGGACGGGTTGATCACCACCAGTACCGGCGCCTCGAAGATCGTCGAGCTGCGGGACTTCTCGGACGAAGGGCGGGTGGCGCTGTCGCCGGTCACGCCGTCGGGGGACGGCACCGTATCGGTGGGCGGGCGGAAGCTGTCCGGAGCGGGGCGCATCGGGCGACTCACGAGCGCCACGACCTGGTACGCCGGACAACTCGCCGAGCTGCCCCTCGGCAAGCCGCCGGCGGCCGACCTGAACGGCAACGGCACTAACACCGATGTCTTCCCCGTGATCGTCGTGAAAGCGCCCGAGGGGTGGGTGGCGTTCCTCGACTCGAACCTGAACGGCTCGTTCGAAGACGAAATGCCACTGCACGACTACCGCCAGGGGCGGGAGACGATCGCGCTCGGCACGAAACCGATCACCCTGGCCGCGAACTTCGACGAGATCGCCGGCGTCCCCAAGCTCGACCTCGTGTTCGACAACGGGGGGCACGGCACCCACGTCGCTGGGATAGCGGCCGGTCACAACCTGTTCAACGTGGCGGGATTCGACGGCGTGGCGCCGGGGGCCCAGCTCCTGGGGCTCAAGATCGCCAACAGCGCGCGCGGCGGCATCTCGGTGAACGGCTCGATGCAGCGCGCCATGGAGTACGCCGCGCGCTACGCCGCGCAGCGCAACCTGCCGCTCGTGCTGAACCTGAGCTTTGGCGTCGGCAACGAGCTCGAAGGGCAGGCCCTGATCGACTCGATCGTGGACGCCTTTCTCGTGGCGCACCCCGCCGTGGTGTTCACCATCAGCGCCGGCAACGACGGGCCCGGCCTCTCGACCGTCGGGTTCCCCGGTTCCGCCGACCTGGCCCTGTCGATCGGCGCGGTCTTTCCGGGCGCCTTCGCCCGCCCGGCGCAGGCGGGGACGCCGCCCGCCCTCGACGTGCTGGGCTGGTGGAGCTCGCGGGGCGGCGAGCTCGCCAAGCCTGATCTCGTGACGCCCGGCGTCGCGTTCTCGACCGTGCCGCGCTGGGACACCGGGAACGAGATCAAGGGCGGCACCAGCATGGCCGCGCCGCACGCCGCGGGACTCGCCGCCTGCCTCATCTCCGCGATGCTGCAGGAGGGACGCAGGGTCAGTGCCGCCGAGCTGGCGCAGGCGCTACGCGCGTCCGCGGTCCCGTTCGGGGGCGCGACCGCGGTCGACGAGGGCGCCGGCGTGCCGCGCCTCGAGGCCGCCTATCGCTGGCTCCTGAGCGGGCATCAGGGCTCAGAGTACGTCGTCCGGACCGAGGGCGGAGCATCGGGTGCGTTTCGCCGCGACGGGCTCGCCGGCCCGGGCGACACGCTGCAGCTGTTCCGCGTGCGGCACGTGGCCGGACTGCGGGCCGCGCAGTTCCTGCTGCGGTCGAGCGTCGCCTGGGTCGGGGCGCCCGCGCTCGTCCCGGCGGGAGCGAGGGAGACCGAGATCCCGGTGACATACGCCCGCGCCGCGCTCGCCGCTCCGGGTGTCTACACCGGCACCGTGACGGCCTGGAACCCGAGCGACACGCTCGCCGGGCCGTTGTTCACCCTGCCCAACACCGTCATCGTCCCCTACGACCTGGCGGCGAAGCCGCTGTACGATGAGCGGCGCGCCATCGGCCCCGCACGGGTACAGCGCTACTTCCTTCGGGCCTCGCACCCGGGCGGCACGCTCATCGCGCGCGTCACCCTCCCCGACTCGGCCGAGCAGCGCGCCACGGCGCGGCTGTACGAGCCGAATGGCCAACCGTTCCGGGACGTCGAGGAGGTGCAGCTCGGCCGGACCGATCCGGGCACGGGCGGGTTCGTGGTGCGCGCCGAGGACCTGGTGCCCGGTGTGTACGAGCTCGACGTGATCGCGCCGCCGCTCTCCGGGGTCAGCGTCACGGCACGCGCCGAAGTGGCGCCGCTGTTGCTCAGCGACACCGAGGCGTCGAACGCCGGTGGCGCGACCGCCGGGGCGCGCGTGACGAGGACGCTGGTGGGTGCGGAGCGGCGCGTCGAGGTGACGGGGCGGGGCGCCCCGCCCGAGAGCCTCACGGTGCGCGTGCCCGACTGGGCGTCCCGCGCCGTCATCGAGGTCCGGATGCCACGCGAGCAGTGGAGCGAGTTCACCGATTTCGGCGTGACGGAGTTCGACTCGGCGGGGCAACAAGTCGGCCAGGGAGCGATGAACTACGCGGTCGGGCGCCACGGCTTCGACATCCCACCCACGTTGCGGGAGCGGCCGGTCACCGTCGAGTTGTTCCCCGCTTTCGCGCGCGACGGCGGCGCCCGTCCCTGGCGCGCCACGGTGCGGGTGCGCTTCCTGCTGCGCGAGGGCCGCTCGTTCGGCGACGGCTCGGACGTCTCCGTCGTGCCGGGCGGCCGAACGGCGTTGCCTGCGCCCCGGCCCCCCCAGCTCACGCTGCCGGACGGTTTCGCCCCCCTCGTCGAGTTGCGCGCGCATTCTGCCGTAGGGGCGGATGCGGTCCGCCGCGTCGTGCCGCAGCCGTGACGTCGCGGCGGTCCCCGCCCTCCGCCACCGTCCGGGTGGCCGCCGGACAGGGTTTTTGGGGCGACTGGCTCGAAGCCCCGTACCGCCAGGTGACCGGCGGCGCGATCGACTACCTCATGATGGACTACCTCGCCGAAGTCACCATGTCCATCCTGCAAAAGCAGAAGGCGCGTGATCCGACGCTCGGCTACGCCAAGGACTTCGTCCCGCTGATGGAGCGGATTCTGCCGCGCCTGGTCGAGCGCCGCATCAAGGTGACCGCGAACGCCGGCGGGGTGAACCCCCGCGCCTGTGCGGACGCCGTGGCCGAGGCGGCCCGCCGCCTGGGGCTCGCCGGCAAGCTGCGCCTCGGCGTCGTGACCGGCGACGACCTGCTCGGGCGGCTCGACGGGCTGCTCGCCCGCGGGCACGAGCTTCGGAACTTGGACACCGGACGCCCGCTGCGCGACGTGCGCGACCGCGTGCTCTCGGCCAACGCCTACCTCGGCGCCTGGCCCGTGGTGGACGCGCTGCGACGCGGCGCAGATGTGGTGATCACCGGCCGCGTCACCGACACCGGGCTCACGCTCGCACCCTTGATTCACGCGTTCGGCTGGAAGGCCGACGACTGGGACCGGCTCGCGGCGGGGACCGTCGCCGGGCACACGATCGAGTGCGGGGCCCAGTGCTCCGGCGGCAACTGTCTCGTGGACTGGAAGCGCATCCCCGATCTCGCGAACGTAGGCTACCCGATCGTCGAGGCGCGGCCCGACGGCGGGTTCGACATCACCAAACACGACGGCACGGGCGGCCGCATCACGGTCGCGGGCGTCACCGAGCAGCTGGTGTACGAGATGGGAGACCCCGCCGAGTACATTACGCCGGACTGCATCGCCGATTTCACGACGATCCGGCTGGCGCAGGCGGGGAAAGACAGGGTTCGGGTGTCGGGGGTCAGGGGGCGGCCGGCGACGGACAAACTCAAAGTGTCCGTGGCCTATGCGTACGGATTCAAGGCGGTGGGCACGCTCGTGTACGCCTGGCCGGACGCGTACCAGAAAGCCAGGGCCGCGGACCGCGTCCTGCGGCAGCGGCTCGCGGACCTGGGACTCGAGTTCGAGGCGATTCTCACGGAGTTCGTCGGCGCGGACGCGACCCACGGACGCCTCGCCCTGGAACGGGCGCCGCTGGACGAGCTCCCCGAAGTGCAGCTGCGGGTCGGAGTGCGTTCGTCCGACCGCACGGCCGTGGAGCGCTTCACGCGCGAGATTGCCCCGCTCATTCTCAACGGGCCACCCAGCGTCACCGGGTTCGCGGGCGGGCGGCCGAAGCCCGAGGAGATCGTGGCCTACTGGCCGGCGCTGGTGGACAAGCGCATGGTGGAGCCGTGCGTGGAGGTGGTGGAGGTATGAGACGGTCGGACGGTCGGACCGTCGGACGGTCGGACCGCAAAGCGCGGAAGCGCCGAGTGCTACTGGTCGAGCTGGCTCACGCGCGTTCCGGGGACAAGGGGGACACCGCCAACGTCGGGCTCATCGCGCTCAAGCCCGAGTACTATCCTATTCTCGTGAAGCAAGTGACGGCAGCGCGGGTCGCGCGGCACTTCAAGGGCATGATCACGGGCCCCGTCGAGCGCTACGAGCTGCCCAACCTCCACGCGCTCAATTTCCTGCTGCACGGCGCGCTGGACGGGGGTGGCACGATTTCGCTCAAGACCGACGCCCAGGGGAAGGTGCTGTCCACGGCGTTGCTGCGCCTGGAGATCGAAATCGCGGTGCCGCGGTGAGCGGGAACGAGCGCGTACAGGTCGCGGTAGAGGCCGGCGTGCTGACGGCCACGCTCGACCGGCCCGACAAGAAGAACGCCATCGACACGCCGATGATCGACGCGCTGCTGGCCGCACTGGAGCGCGCCGATCTCGACGCAACCGTGCGCGTGGTCGCGCTGCGCGGCGCCGGCACCGACTTCTGCGCCGGCATGGATCTCCAGGAGCTGCTCGCGTCGGCGGACCAGACGGTCGAGGAAAACCGCCGGGCTGCGCTGCGCTTCGGTGAGATCTTCCTGCGCATCCGCGGGCTGCCGAAGCCGGTCGTCGCGCTGGTGCAGGGACGCGCGCTCGCGGGCGGGTGCGGCCTGGCGACCGCGTGCGACATGGTGCTCGCGACCGAGTCGGCCAGGTTCGGGTATCCCGAGGTGCAGCGCGGCTTCGTGCCCGCGATCGTGATGACACTGCTCAGGCGAGCCGTGGGGGAGAAGCTGGCGTTCGATCTCGCGGCGACCGGTCGCGTACTCGCGGCGTCCGAGGCCGCGGCGTTGGGTCTGGTGTCGCGGGTGTACGAGGACGCGGACTTCGAGGAGCAGGTCGCCGAGGTGTTGCGGGCGCTGGCGACGTCGAGCGCTTCGGCCCTCGCCTTCACCAAGCAGCAGTTCTACCAGCTCGACGGCATGCGCTTCGAAGACGGCATCCGGCTCGGCGCCGACGTCAACGCGGTCAGCCGCACGACGCCGGACTTCCGCGCCGCGCTGCAGGCGTTCCTGAAAAAATGACCGGCGACCTGCGCCAGCCCGGCGCCATTCTCCTCGTCTCCTGCTACGAGCTCGGCCATCAGCCACTGGGATTGGCCTGGCCGCGCGCCTTCCTCGAGCAGGCGGGCTACGCCCCGGAGACCCTCGACCTCGCCGTCGAGCCGTTCGATGCCGACAAGGCGCGGCGGGCGCGGCTCGTGGCGATCAGCGTCCCGATGCACACCGCGCTCCGGCTGGGGGTCCGGGCGGCCGAGCAGGTGCGCCGCCTGAACGGCTCGTGCCGCATCGTGTTCCACGGCCTGTATGCGCTGCTCAATGCCGAGCACTTGAGCGCCCACGGCGCCGACGCGGTGCTGGGCGGCGAGCTGGAGCAGGAGCTCGTCGCCCTGGTGCGGCGCTGGGACGCGGGCGAGGAACCCGCGATCGCGCCGCGGGCCACGCTCGAGCGACTCCCGTTTCCGCCGCCGAGCCGGGCAGGGCTGCCTGCCTTGACGCGGTACGCGAGCCTGGCGCGCGCCGGGAAGCTCGTCCCGGCAGGCTACGTGGAGGCGAGTCGCGGTTGCCTCCACACCTGCCTGCATTGTCCCGTCCCGGCCGTGTACGGTGGACGGTTCTTCACGGTGCCGCGGGACGTCGTGCTGACGGACATCCGCCGGCTGGTCGCGGCCGGCGCCGGGCACATCACGTTCGGCGACCCGGACTTCTTGAACGGTCCCGGGCACGCCGTGAAGCTCGTGCGCGCGCTGCATGACGAATTCCCGCACGTGAGCTACGACTTCACGGCGAAGATCGAGCACGTGCTGGAGCAGCGTCGGCTGGTCCCCGAATTCGGCGCGACCGGTTGCGCCTTCGTCGTCTCGGCGGTCGAATCGCTGTCCGACAACGTGCTCGCACGGCTCGAGAAGGGGCACACCAAGGCTGATGTACTCGGGGCGCTCGCCATCCTGCGCGACGCGGGCGTTCCCCTCCGGCCATCGTTCATCCCGTTCACGCCGTGGAGCACGCTCGACGACTATCTCGAGTTGCTGAGCTTTATCGATGCGGAGGGGCTCATCGATCACGTGGATCCCGTGCAGTACACGATCCGGCTGCTGATCCCGCCCGGCTCGCTACTGCTCTCGCGCCCGGCGATCGGCCCGTTTCTCGGACCCCTCGATCCGGCGGCGTTCACGTACCGGTGGACCCATCCCGATCCGCGCATGGACGACCTCCAGCGTGCCGCGAGCGCGCTGGTAGAGCGAGCGGCGGGCTCGGGCGAGGATGCGTGGACGACGTTCTACCGCCTGCGCGCACTGGCCGAGGAGCGCGCCGGACTGCCCCGGACGTCCGGTGGAGTCGCGCCGCCTCCCCCGGAGCGCCCGATTCCGGCGCGCCTCACCGAGCCGTGGTTTTGCTGAGCGGAGCCGACCGAGAGCCAGGTGGGCTCTATGGAGCGGAAAGCCGGGGGATGGCGGTGACGGCACGGCCCGGCGCCGTGCCAAGGACTCAACGCCGCGGCTCCGCCGCGAGCCGCGCGAGGGCGGCGTGGGCCTCCTGTACGTAAGGCTGGAGCTCCGGATCCGCGTGACGCCAAAGCGCGGCGACGTAGCGATAGTCCGGGACTGCTTCAGCAACGCGCTCGACGCGCTCGGCCACCCGGCCACGCTCGAGATACCAGTACCCGTCCGCGAGGTCCAGGATCGCCGGATGAGCCCGAGCGAGCTGGCTGTCCGCAGCCGCGAATCTCCCCCCAGCTTCGAGTAGCTGCGCAGCGACGATGTGGTGCATGAGACAATCGCATACGGTATCCGGGAGCGCCACCAATTGACGCAGAGCGTCCGCACTGTCACCGCGTGCGAGCGCGAGAAACGCTCGAGCGGCGCCGGCCTGGTACAGACCCCACAAGCGACCCTCAGTGTTGCGTGTTGCGCGGCCGGCGATCACCTCGCCGCGACGCGCCGTCGAGCGCAGAGCAGCGGTGTCCTTCTGAGTCGTCCACCAGGGCAGCGCGAAGTTCAGGAACCGGTCCACCTGGAAGTAGTTCTGAAACGACGGTGCCGAGCTGCTGAACCAGGCGCCAGCGCTGTCAGCCGGGGCGCCCCCGAGCAGCAGGCCAACGAAAAAGTGGATCGGGGGACCGCCGGTGACGTAGGCTTCGCGCCAGTGACCACGGCGGGCCAGAATCAGCGCCGCCCAGCGCCTCCGCAACAGCGAGTCGCCGAACGAGGAGGTGATGTAGGGTCGCTCGTCTCTGCTAGTCGCGAGCCGTCGGGCGATGAGCACGTCCGCCTCGTTCGCGTCCGGCCAGTCCCAGAGCGAGGAAAGGGCCGTGAACAGCACGTCGTCCGAGGCACTGTCGATCGCGAACCTGATCCCCGGAGTCCCGGCCTCGGCTGTAACCAGTACG
>Ga0209156_10000949_pt1 | contig 24204 bp, 21 predicted proteins | sample GraSoiAngelo_124_FD_185881 | JGI IMG/M metagenome (GOLD analysis project Ga0209156, IMG submission 185881) | Grasslands soil microbial communities from the Angelo Coastal Reserve, California, USA - 14_0927_05_20cm (SPAdes) (version 2) | ecosystem: Environmental > Terrestrial > Soil > Grasslands... | reverse complement strand
GGCCCAGGGGGGGCCCACCACGCTGTCGAATCTCGCGATGCTCTGTCGCCGGCACCACCGCGCGGTCCATGAGGAGGGCTACACGCTCGATCGACAAGCGGACGGCGAGCTTCGGTTCCGCCGTCCCAGCGGCCAGCTCCTGCCCGAGGTCCCGCCTCCTTCCGAGGTGCCTGACGATCCTGTGAAAGTCCTAAGAGCGCGGCACGAGGCGGAGGGGCTCGTCCTGCATGCGCGGACGGCGACCCCGGGCTGGTTGGGGGAGCCCCTGGACGTGGGCTGGGCGATCGACGTCTTGCATCCCCTGACGCGCTAGCCTGGCTACGGGCGTCGAACAGGGCCGGGAGGTTCTCGAGGCCGGCCTCATAGAACGTGCGCACGCGCTCGGCCGCCTCGGCCTCCGTCTTGCCGGGTGCCGGCCTGAACCGAGCGTGGAACTCGAAGGCGCAGGTTCCGGGCGCGCCGGGGATCACGCGAAACCGGCCCAGGTAATCCGCGAAGGGAACGGGGCCCGCGACGATCATGTAGGCGTATTCCCGTGCCGCGGCGTCGAACGACACGAGCCGCTCCGTGAGCTCTCGGTGGCCTGCGGCTCCGCCCACGATCGTCACGCGCCTGCCCACGCCTCCGGCCGCCGGAGCATGGGGCACCTCCCTGCGTGGCCTGAGACACCGGAGGGGCGCCCGCGTGAAACGGGACCGGTCGCGGCCCGGAGGGGAGCGGGCTAGGCGAAGTTCTCGAGGATCCAGCCGGCGATCGAGTGCCGCGCGGGTCCCGTGGGCAGCGCCCTGCGCGGGAACCAGCGCGCGTCCTCCAGCTCCTCCCGGTCGATCGTGATCTCGCCGCCCGCGTACTGGGCGACGAACCCGACCATGAGCTGGCTCGGGAAGGGCCAGTTCTGGCTCCCGACGTACTGGATGTCCTTCACGTCCACGCCGACCTCTTCCTTCACCTCGCGCGCCACGGCGCCCTCGAGCGACTCGCCGTTGTCGACGAACCCCGCGACGAGCGCGTAGCGGCCCGGCGTCCAGATCGCCTTGCGCGCGAGGAGCACGCGCTCGCCGTCGCGCACGAGCACGATCACGGCAGGGTGCAAGTGCGGATAGTGCTCGTAGCGGCACGCGGGGCACCGCTTGCCCCACTCGCCGGCCAGGCGCTCGGTCGGCGCGCCGCAGCGCGGGCAGTGGCGGCTCGTCCCCTCCCAGTGCAGGAGCTGCATCGCCATGCCGCCGAGCGAGAGGAGGTCGTCGGGCAGACGCGTGCCCTGCATCGGGACCAGCGTCTCTCGCCGGAAACCCTCGGGAATCGGCGCGTCCTTCGGCAGTGCCGCGATCCAGCACGGCACCCCCGCCCACCAGCCGAGCCAGTGCGCCCGGCCGAGCGCGTCGCCGAAGCCCTTCGGCGCCTCGCCCTCGGGCAGGCGGATAGCGCTCTCCTCGGGCACGACGACGAGCGCCTGCTCCTGGACGATGAGCCAGCGGCCGCGCGGCTCGGGCGGAGCGACGCCGTCCTTGGCCGGCGTGAACTCGCCCCGCAGGCAGTCGCGATTGAACGGCAGGTAGACCGAGAGCGGCGTCACTCGGGCGCCTGCTCCGTCCACCAGGGATAGAACGGCGGCATGTCCTTGCTCGGGCGGAGCGTGAAGCGCGCAGGGCGCTTCTCGAGGAACGCGCTGACGCCCTCGCGCGCGTCGGCGGAGCGGCCCGTCCAGAACATCGCCTGCGAGTCGACACGGTGCGCCTCCCGCGGGTGGTCCGCGCCCAGCATGCGCCACAGCATCTGGCGCGCGAGCGCGACGGAGACCGCCGAGGTGTGGTCGGCGATCTCGCGGGCCAGCTCGCGGGCGGCGGGCAGGAGCGCCTCGGGCGCGACGACCCGGCTCACGAGACCGCCGCGCTGCGCCTCCTCGGCGTCGAAGACGCGCCCCGTGTAGATCCACTCGGCGGCCCGGCCGATCCCGACCAGTCGCGGCAGGAACCACGTCGAGCACGCCTCGGGCACGACGCCGCGCCGGGCGAAGACGAAGCCGAGCCGCGCGGCGCTCGAGGCGATGCGCACGTCCATGGGGAGCGTCAGGGTCACGCCGAAGCCGACGGCGGGCCCGTTGATCGCGGCGATCACGGGCTTCGTCAGCTCGAAGATCCGGAGCGTGACGCGCCCGCCGCCGTCCCGGTGCTCCGCGGCCGAGTGGGCGCGGCCACGCGCGGGGGCGTCGAAGGTGGAGGCGCCCGCGGCCAGGTCGGCGCCCGCGCAGAAGGCGCGGCCCGCGCCGGTCACGATCACCGCGCGGACCTCGTCGTCGGTATCGGCGCGCGCGAAGGCGAGGAGGAGCTCGTCCAGCATCGTGGGCGTGAGCGCGTTGAGCTTCTCGGGACGCTGGAGCGTCAGCGTGGCGACGCGGTCCGCCACCTCGTATCGGATCTCGGTGAACGCCATCGGCCCCGGGGGCTCAGGACCCGAGGAGCCCGACCCCGAGCTCTGCGGCCGGCGGCGGTGCTGTGGCCGGCACGGGGGCCGGGCCGAGCTTCTGGAGCTCGGGCAGCACGCGCGCGGCGAACAGGCGCATGTTCCGCTCCGCCTCGCCATAGTCCATGCCCGCGTAGCTGAACACGCCGACGAACGTGTCGTTGCCGACGCGGCGCCGCACGTCCAGGATCTTCTCGTAGCACTGCTCGGGCGTGCCCGCCACCTGGAGGTTCACGAAATAGTCGATCACCTTGTCGGTGCCGTACGTCGCGATCTTCTCCGACATCTTGCCGTAATACTCGTAGCCCTTGGTCGTCTTGAGGTGATCGCCCTGGAACTGATAGTGGTCGAGCACGGTCTGGTAGTAGCCGCCGATGTAGCGGAGCGCCATCTCCCGGGCGCGCTCGGGGCTCTCGTCGCAGAAGGTCCAGCCGGCGCAGACGGGCGCGGGCGCCTCGACGCCGTTGACCTGGCGGTAGGCCGCGCGGTATGAATCGAGCTCCTTGGCGACCTCGGGCCACGGTTTCTGCGGGATGATCAGCACGCCGACGCCGAGCTTGGCCATGATCGGCACCGACTCGGGCGAGACGGCCGCGGCGTAGGTGCGCCCGCGGAACGACTTGAACGGGGCCGGCCGGATCGCGGCGCGCGGCTGCTTGACGAACGTGCCGTCGTACTCGCAGACGCCCGACTCGAGGCCGCGCAGCAGCATCTCGGCGGACTCCACGAAGCGCTCGCGGGATTCGTCCATCGGCAGGCGGAAGCCGTCGAACTCGACCCGGCCCGCGCCGCGGCCGAGCCCGAGGATCAGCCGCCCCTCGGAGATGTTGTCGAGCATCGAGACTTCCTCGGCGACCCGCAGCGGGTCGTGCCACGGGAGCACGACGACCATCGAGCCGAGCTTCGCCTGCCGCGTGCGCCCAGCCATGTAGGTGAGGAACTGCAGCACGTCGGGGCACATCGTGTAGTCGGTGAAGTGATGCTCGACGCCCCAGACGGACTCGAAGCCGAGGGGCTCCGCCAGGTCCGCGAGCCGCAGCTCGTTGCGGTACACCTCGCGGTCCGCGCGCGCCTTCTGCGGGTTCTGGAAGACCGTGGCCATTCCGACGTGCATGGGGAGCCCCCCTTCGCCCGCCATCTTGCCCGAGCCCGGCGCGCTTGACAACCACGGCGAGCCGATCGCGCCGGCGTGCGCCCTACCCCTTCACGCCGCCCGCGCCCCAGCCCTGGATCAGGTAGCGCTGGACGGCCACGAAGAAGGCGACGGCCGGCGCCGTGATCATCACGCCCGCGGCCATGATCATCCCCCAGTCCACGATCGTCGCGTTGAAGAGGTCGTTCACGCCGACCGGCAGGGTCTTCAGCTCGTCGGACGAGATCAGGACGAGGGCGAACAGGAAGTCGTTGTACGCGAGGATGAAGGTGAAAATCGCCGCCGCGATCAGCCCGGGCAGCGCGAGCGGCAGCACGACGTGCCACACGGCGCGCCCGCGGTCCGCGCCGTCGACGAGGGCCGCCTCCTCGAGCTCGAGCGGGATGGATTGAAAGAAGGCCCGCAGGAGCCAGAGGCAGAACGGCAGGCAGAAGGTCGTGTACGACAGGACGAGCGCGAGCCGCGTGTTCGCGATGCCGAGCAGCCGCACGAGGATGTAGAAGGGGATGATGATCATGATCGGCGCGAACATGTAGGTGAGCAGGATGAGGCCCGCCACCTTGTCCCGCCCGGCGAAGGAGAAGCGCGTCAGGCCGTAGGCGCCGAGCGCGGACACGACGAGCGTCAAGGCGACCGTGGTGAACGAGACGATGACGCTGTTCTTGAAAAACGTCAGGAAGCTCGTGTCCGCCAGGAGCCGTCGGAAGTTCTCGAGGGTCGGATGCGCGGGGATGAGCCGCGGCGGCGTGGCGAAGATCTCACCGGACGGCTTCAGCGACGTCGAGACCATCCAGAAGAGCGGGAAGGCGCCCACGAGCAGGAGGGCAAGCCCGCCACCGTACAGCGCCGCCGCGCGCCCGGCGCCCCGGCGCCTCACGCCAGCGCCTCCTCCTGACGGAACACGCGGAAATACACCGCGGTCGCGACCAGCAGCAGCACGAACATGATGACGGCGAGCGCCGCCCCCATGCCGGCCTGCAGGTACGTGAAGCTCCGCGCGTACGCATACACGGGCAGCGTACGGATGTAACGGCTCACCCCGCCCTCGCCCGCCATGAGCCAGACGGTGTCGAACTTCGTGAACATCCAGATGGAGCGGAGCAGGACGATCACGAACAGCACGTTGCGCGTCTGCGGCAGCGTGACGTGCATGAAGCGGCGCCAGGCCGTTGCACCGTCAACCGTGGCCGCCTCGTAGAGCTCCGGCGGGATCGTCTGCAGACGGGCGAGGTACGTGACGACCACGAACGGAAAGAACTGCCAGACACTCGTGAGCACCAGGGACCACATGATGTAGTCCTTGCCCAACCAGGCGAGCGGCACGCGTACGACGCCCGCGGTGACGAGCAGGTGATTGACGAGCCCGTAGGAGTCGTTCAGCAGCCACTTCCAGAGCATGACGGCGACGATCGTCGGGATCACGTAGGGGAACAGCACCACGCCGCGGAGCAGGTTCCGCCCGCGGAACGCCTCGTTGAGGAGCAGCGCGGCGGGGATGCCGAGCACGAGCTGCAGGGCCATCGTCGAGCCCGCGTAGACGACGCCGTAGTAGAAGCTGTTCCAGAACTCCTCGTCGTGGGCGAAATAGACGTAGTGACGGAGGCCCACGAACGTCTGGACGGTCAGGAACGCGTGCTTGTCGTGCAGGCTCAGCCAGGCGTTGTAGATGATCGGAAAGAGGACGAGGCCCCCGAGCAGCGCGAGCGCCGGGGCGAGGAGGAGCCACCCGGCGAGGGCGTTCTTCCTCACTCGCCCCGGCCCGCGGCGCGCGCTACGCCCAGCGCTTGAAGCCGAGCTGCGCGAGCAGCTCCTCGGCCCGCTTCTGCGCCCGGTCCGCCTCGGCCTTCGGGGGCTTGCCGCCCACCATCACCTCGACGATCATGTCGGCGACGATCCCCGAGCCGTCCAGCTCGGCGAGGAACGGCAGGAGGTTGTCCTCCGGGCGGCTGAACCCGATCGGCAGGAACCGAGCCCCCTTGAGGCCCGTGACCATGAAGTCGTGCCAGGAGCGCCACTTCTTGATGCGCGGGTTCGCGAGATATTCCGGATCGCCGATCATCGACTTGAAGATCGGCGTCAGATGGATCGGCACCGAGTGGCAGTACTGCAGGTAGTGCTCCTTTTTGTAAAAGAGGCGGAGAAACTCGAACGCCTCGTTCGGGTACTTGGACTGCGTGAACACGCCCCAGTTCTCGCCGTCGAGGGCGGAGATCCCCTTCTGTCCCGACGGGCCGCGCGGCCGGAACATGGGCTGGAAGTGATCCGGGTCGCGCATGGTGTCGGGCGCGTAGCGCTCGATGTAGCCGATCGTCCGGGCGCCCGAGAGGTGAGCCATCGCGATCTTGCCCGTCGCGAGCGCGGCGAGCGTGTCCAGGTACTTCTGCCCCGACCAGCCTCCGGGCATGAACCGGTTGAGCTTCTGTAGGTACTCGAGCGTTTCGAGCATCGCCCGGCCGTTGAGCTGGGGCCGCCACGTCTTCGCGTCCACCCACGCGCCGCCGTTGGACGCGAGCCATTCGGCCGGATGGACGAAGCCCATGTAGAGCTTCTCGCCCGGCATCTGGAGCGCGTGGCGCCCACCCTCCGTGAGGGCCGCCGCGAGCTTGAGCATGTCGTCGTACGTCTCCGGCGCCTTGAGACCTACCTTCTCACGAAGGTCGCGCCGCTCGGCGAAGTACGTGGCGCCCATCGCGTGCGTCACGCCGTAGTACTTGCCGTCGAAGAACTGCAGCTTCAGCGTCGCCTCGTGGATGTCGCTCTCGCCGAGCGAGCGGATCAGCTCGTCCATCGGACGCAGGAGCCCCTTGGTGTGAAGCGACGCCGTCACGAACGGGTTCAGGTGCGTGAGGTCGGGCGGGTTGCCGGCGGCGAGGGACGCCAGCAGCTTGGTGTTGAGGTCGCCCCAGCCGAGCGCCTGCTGCTTCACCTTGAAGCCGGGGAACTTGCGCTCGAACTCCGCGATGCTGGTGTCCTGGATCGTCTTGACGGTCTGGGGCTCGACCTCGGTGTGCCAGACCTGGAGCTCCCGGACCTGCTGCCCGAGCGCAGCCGGCGCGCGAGAGAGCACCGCGGCGCCGGCGGTCGCCGCGACGCTTCCGGCCAGGAAGCGGCGGCGGGATACGTGACGCGGATGGCCGCAGGTCGGTCGCTTCATCACGGCGCTCCTTCCGTCGCTGGCGCTGGCGTCTCGGCGGTGCAATTCACCGGGTCCGTCGAATTGGCGCGGAGTTTAGGCTCGCCCGCAAGCGATGTCAACGGCCCGACGCGCGCCGGAGCGCCGCGAGGATCCGCGCGGGCGTGAGCGGCAGCGCCGTGAGCGTGACGCCGCGGTCGCGGAGGGCGTCGCAGACGGCGTTGGCGATGGCGGCGCCCAGGCCGGGGTTCCCGCACTCGCCGAGGCCGCGAAGCCCGAGCGGGTTGGTCCGCGCGGGCACCTCGTGGAAGAAGCACTCGATCGGCGGCACGTCCTCGGCCAGCGGCAGCGGGTAGTCGAGCAGCGTGCCGCAGAGCGGCTGGCCCGCGGCGTCGTACTCGAGGCTCTCCCAGAGCGCGTTGCCGATGCCGAACGCGACGCCGCCGACGAGCTGCCCCTCGATGAGCGCGGGGTTGACGGCGCGGCCGACGTCGGCGCCGACGACCACGCGCCGGAGGCTCGGCCGCCCCGTCGCCTCGTCCACGTCGAGCACGACGCCGACGGCGCAGCCGGCGTACGTCACCTTGGCGACGCTGAACGACGCGCCCGCGGCCAGGCGCCCGCGCGCGGCCAGCTCGGCGAGGCTCACGCTCTTGCCGTCGGCGCTGACGACCCCGCGCGCGTACCGGACGGTGTCGGCGGGCGCGCCCCACAGCGCGGCGGCGCGCGTCTTCGCCTCCTCGACGAGCTTGGCGGCGGCGAGGTGCGCGGCGTTACCCGCCATCACCGTGCCGCGCGAGCCGTAGGTGCCGACGCCACTCTCGATGGACGCGGTGTCGGGGTGACGGACGACAAAGCGGTCGGCCGGCAGGCCGAGGGCCTCGCCGAGGATCTGCGCGAGCGCGGTCTCGAGCCCCGGCCCCATGGACGAGGCCCCGGTGTCCACGCTGAAGGTCGCGTCGGCCTTCGCCTCCAGGTGGGCCGTCTCGAACGGTCCGAGCCCGGTCTTCTCGACGTACGCGGCGACGCCGATGCCGCGGCGGACGCCCCGCGCCGCCAGCAGGCGCTGCTCGGTGCGCGCGCCGTTGTAGTCGAGCCGGCGCAGCAGCTCCTCGAAGAGCGCCGGGAAGTCGCCCGAGTCGTAGACGGTGGTGGCGCCGAAGGAGGTCGTACCCGTGTCGTACGGCATCTCGTCGGGGCGGATCAGGTTGCGGCGCCGGAGCTCGGCGGGGTCGAGCCCGAGCCGCGTGGCGGCGAGGTCGAGCAGCCGCTCGCGGGCGAAGTTGCACTCCGGGCGGCCGGGCGAGCGCAGCGTGCCGACGGGCGTCTTGTTCGTCACCACGCTCCACAGGTCGCACGCGTACGCCGGCACGCGGTACGGCCCCGGCAGGAGGGCGGCGCCGAACTCGGCGGGCACGAGCGCCGCGGTGCGCACGTACGCGCCGATGTCGGCATGGATGACCGCGCGCATCCCGAGAATGCGACCCGCGGGGTCGAGCCCGATCTCGACGTCGTACTCGACCTCGCGCGCGTGGTTCGCCGCGATGAGGTTTTCGCGGCGGTCCTCGATCCAGCGGACGGGCCGGCCGAGCGCCAGCGCCGCGAGCGGGACCAGAACGTCCTCCGGGTAGAGCTCGCCGCGGACGCCGAAGCCGCCGCCCACGTCCACCTCGGTGAGGCGCAGCGCGCCCGGCGGGATCCCGAAGATCTGGGCGAGGATGCCGCGGTTGATGTGGATGCACTTGGTCGACCCGATCAGGTGGAGCTCGCCCCCGCGCGGGTCGGGCGGCACGGCGACGAGCCCGCGGGTCTCGAGGGCGGCCGCCGTCTGCCGCGGGTGCCGGAAGCGCTCGTGGAGAACGAGGCGCGCGCCGGCCAGTGCCGCGCCGGCATCGCCCACCCGCATCCGGATGGTCGCGACGTTGTTGCCGTCCGTCCCGGCGAAGAGGCGCTGGGCGTCGGGCGCGAGGGCGGCGGCGACGCTCGCGCATGCGGGGAGCGGTGCCCAGTCCACGTGGACCAGCGCGAGCGCGTCCTCGGCGACGTAGCGGTCGTCGGCCACGACGAGCGCCACGGGCTCGCCGACGTAGCGCACGACGCCCCGCGCGATCGCGGGCTGGAGGTAGGCGGCGGTGCCCTCGGGCGCGGGCACGCGGTTCGGGATGACGGCGCTCGCCGGCACGTCCGCGGCGGTCAGCACGGCACGCACGCCGGGAAGCCGGAGGGCTCGGGCGGCGTCCACGCGGAGGACGCGCGCGTGAGCGTGCGGCGAGCGGAGCACGGCCGCCTCGAGCAGTCCCTCGAGCCGGACGTCGGCGACGAAGCGGCCGCGGCCGGTCGCGAGGCGCTCGCCGCCGAGACGCGGATGGCTGACTCCGAGCATCGCGAGCCGCATGATACCCTAAGCCCCGTATGACGGCGCCCGAGCTCGAGCCCTTCGCGGACCGGAGGCTGCGCTTCGCCGCCGCGCTCGGCGACGCGATCGCGGTCATCCCGGGTGCCTTGGAGGTCCGGCGCAACGGCGACGTCAACTACGAGTTCCGCCAGAGCTCGGACTTCTTCTTCCTCACGGGCTTCGACGAGCCCGACGCGGTGGCCGTGCTCAACCCGGCCCACGCCAAGGAGCGCTACGTCCTCTTCGTCCGGCCGCGCGACCGCGAGATGGAGATCTGGAACGGCCGGCGCGCGGGGGTCGAGGGCGCCGTCGCGACGTACGGCGCCGACGCGGCGTACCCGATCGACCTGCTCGACGAGAAGCTCCGCGAGTACCTGATCGGCCGCCGGGCTCTCTGCTACCGGCTCGGCAACGCCGCGTTCGACGGCCGGATCACGCGGCTCCTCGCCGAGCTGCGGCTGGCCCGCGCGCGCGGCCTGCAGGTACCGGTCGCGGTCGAGGATCCGGCGCCGCTCCTCGCCGAGCTGCGTCTGCGCCGCTCGCCCGCGGAGCTCGAGCGCCACCGGCGCGCGTGCGCGATCAGCCGCGACGCGCACATCGAGGCGATGCGCTATGCGCGGCCGGGTCTCTACGAGTATCAGGTGCAGGCAGCGCTCGAGTTCGTCTTCCGCGCCAGCGGCTCACCTCGCAACGGCTATCCGTCCATCGTCGCGTCGGGCCCGAACGCCTGCATCCTCCACTACGGCGAGAATTCGCGGCGCCTGGAGGACGGCGACCTGCTCCTGATCGACGCCGGCTGCGAGTACGGCTACCACGCGGCCGACATCACCCGCACCTTCCCCGTCACCGGCCGCTTCAGCAGCGCGCAGCGCGCGATCTACGAGCTCGTGCTGAAGGCCCAGCTCGCCGGCATCGCCGCGGCGCGGCCCGGCCACCGCTACGAGGCGGTGCACGAGGCCGCGCGGCGTGTGCTGGCCGAGGGGCTCGTGGCGCTCGGCCTCGTGCCGCGCGGGCTCGCGGACACGCTCGCGATGCACCACTACCGCGAGTTCTATATGCACGGCACCGGCCACTGGCTCGGCATGGACGTGCACGACGTGGGCGACTACCGGGTCGAGGGCAAATCGCGCGAGCTCGAGCCGGGGATGGTCTTCACCGTCGAGCCCGGCCTCTACTTCGACCCGGATCGCGAGACGGCGACCTTCTACCTCCGCGAGTACAGCGAGGACGAGATGTGGGAGCGGCGGCTGCGCCTGGGCCTGGCGGCCGCCAAGAAGCTCGAGGAGGAGGAGAAGGCGAAGGCCGCGACGCTCGTGCACCCCATCCCGAAGGAATTTCGCGGCATCGGCGTCCGCATCGAGGACGACGTGCTGATCACCGCCGACGGCGTGGAGGTGCTCACCGCGGGCACGCCGAAGACCGTGGCCGAGATCGAGCGCGTCTGCGCCGAGCCCCCGCGCCTGCCGCGCTCGCTCTGATCCGCGGCCGTCCCGCGGCCGATCCGCCGAGCGGTGGTAGTATGCCCGCGCGCATGGGTGCCCGCTGCGGTCCCGCGCTCGCCGCCGTGCTGCTGCTCTCGTCGGGCGCCGCCGCCCAGGAGCCTGAGCCGATCACCCGGCTCCCGGAGATCCACGTGACCGCGCCCCCGGGCGGGGCGCTCCTCGGCACGTCCACGCCGGGCCGCGTGGACCGGCTTGGCGAGGCCGACCACCGGGGCACGCAGCCGACGACGCTCCCCGAGGTCCTCGAGCGCCTCCCGGGCGTCACGCTCCACAACGAGCAGGGGAACCGCTTCCAGCCGGACCTCTCCCTCCGAGGGTTCAGCGCGTCGCCGGTGACGGGCCTGCCGCAGGGCTTCAGCGTCTTCCTCGACGGCGTGCGGCTCAACGAGCCGACCGTGGAGGAGGTGAACTTCGATCTGATCCCGCTCGAGGACGTGGAGCGGATCGAGGTGATCCGCGGCCCGTCCGTCCTCTTCGGGCGCAACACGCTCGGCGGCGCGATCAACGTGGTCACGCGGCGGGGACGGGAGGCGCGCGAGATCGTCCCCGAGGTCGCGACCGGGAGCTTCGGCCGCCAGGACCTGCGCCTTCGTCTCGGAGGCGCGGCGCGCCCCTTCGACTGGGCGCTCGCGCTCACCGACTCGCGCGACGACGGCTACCGCGACTTCGCGGGCGGCCGTGCGTCGCGGGCCTTCGCCAAGGTCGGCGCGGACCTCGGCGGGACCGATCTGACCCTCTCGTACCAGTACGCGAACAACCACGTCTCCCAGGCGGGCTCGCTGCCCGAGAGCGAGGCGCGCCGTCATCCGCGGCGGAACTTCACGGCAGGCGACTTCTGGGCGCCCGAGCTCCACCTGGCGACGCTGAACGGCGAGCACCGGCTCGGCGAGCATCTGACGCTCGGGCTCAACGCGTTCGTGCGGGCACTCGACGCCGAGCAGTTCAACGTGAACCTCGTCGCGGACAACACCCGGCTCGTCAACCGCACCCTCTCCACGGGCGGGACGGCCCAGGCGACGCACGCCGGCACGCTGGCCGGCCGGCGCAACGTGCTCATCGCCGGCGTGGAGTACACCCGCCACGACGTCCGGAGCCGGACATTCGAAGTGCTCGCGAGCGGGAGCACGCTCACGGCGGACGTCGCGGACACGCAGGACGCGGTCGGGACGTACGCGCAGGACGCGCTCACGCTCGTCCGCGACGCGCTCGTCCCGGGCTCCACGCTCGTGCTCACCGTCGCGGCGCGCTGGGACTGGCTGCGGCACGACATCACCGATCGGCTCGGAGGCCCGTCGGGCGCGGTCCACGACTACGACCGCTTCAACCCGCGCGCCGGGCTCACCTTCACGCTGAGCGAGCGCCTCCGGGTGTACGCGAGCTACGCCGAGGGCTTCCGCGCGCCCGCCTTTCTCGAGCTCACGTGCGCCGGCCCCGGCGCCGTGTGTCCGGGGCTCCAGGTGGGCGTGGCGCCGGACCCGCCGCTCCACGCCGTGACGGCCCGGAGTTACGAGATCGGCGTGCAGGCCCGGCCGCTCGCGTGGCTCGACGTGGACCTCTCGGGCTTCCGCACGGACGTGAGCGACGACATCTTCTCGGTGGCGCCGACGGGCACGACGGGCGTGTTCTTCCTGAACGTGGGGAGCACGCGACGCGAGGGCGTGGAGCTCGCGCTGCGTGCGCGGGCCACGCGGGAGCTCGACGCGTTCGTCACCTATGCGCTGACGCGCGCCACCTTCCAGGACGACGCCACGCTCTTCACGCCGCTCCCGCCGGGGACGCAGACCGTCCGCCCCGGGGACTCGCTCGCGATGGTCCCGCGCCACCGCCTCCAGGCCGGCCTCGCGTATCGCCCGTGGCCCTGGCTCACGCTGTCGGCGGACGCGCACTATATCGGCTCGCAGGTCCTGCGCGGTGACGAGGCGAACCGTCAGGAGGAGTTGCCCGCGTACTGGGTGGCGAACCTGGGCGCGTCGGCGAGGCTCCGCGGGCTCGAGACGTTCGTGCGCGTGAACAACGTGCTCGACGACCGGCACGCGACGTTCGGTACCTTCGCGGTCAACGGCCGCGAACCCGGCCAGCCGGTGCAGCGCTTCCTGACGCCGGGCCTGCCGCTCAACGTGGTCGTCGGCGCGAGCTACGCGTTCTAGGCTCGGTCCGCCGCGGGTCGGATTATACTGGCGCGCGCAGGGGGGACGACCCGGATGATCTCGACCATCGCGGAGGTCCGCGAGCAGCATCGCTTCGACCTGGGCGCGCTCGAGCGCTACATGCGCGAGCATGTGGCCGGCTTCGCGGGCCCGCTCGGCGTCCAGCAGTTCCGCGGCGGCCAGTCGAACCCGACCTACTACCTGACGGCGGGCGGCAGCGAGTACGTCCTGCGCCGCAAGCCGCCGGGCAAGCTCCTGCCCTCGGCGCACGCGGTGGAGCGCGAGTACCGCGTCATCACGGCGCTCGGCACGACGGGGTTCCCGGTGCCGCGCACGCACGCGCTCTGCGAGGACCCGTCGGTCATCGGCACCGCGTTCTACGTCATGGATTGCGTCCACGGGCGTGTCATCACCGATCCCGCGATCCCCGGCCTCTCGCCGCGCGAGCGCGCCGCCATCTACGAGTCGCTCGGTGAGGTCCTCGCGCGGCTGCACACGGTCGACTGGCAGGCACTCGGCCTCGCCGATTTCGGGAGGCCGGGGAATTATTTCGCGCGCCAGATCCATCGCTGGACCCAGCAGTACCGCGCCTCCGAGACGGAGCGGATCGAGGCGATGGAACGGCTGATCGCGTGGATGCCCGAGCACGTTCCCGCCGGGGACGACGTGGCGCTCGTGCACGGCGACTACCGGCTGGGGAACGTCATCGTCCATCCGACCGAGCCGCGCGTGGCCGCGGTGCTCGACTGGGAGCTCTCGACGCTCGGCCACCCGCTCGCGGACCTCGCGTACAACTGCCTGCCCTATCGGTTCACGCGCGAGTGGGAAGGGCTCGCGGACAAGAGCCTCGCGGAGCTCGGCCTGCCGACCGAGCAGGACTACGTGGCCGCCTACTGCCGCCGCGCCGGGCGCGCGGGGATCCCCGAGTGGGAGTTCTGCCTCGCCTTCGCGATGTTCCGCCTCGCGGCGATCGCGCAGGGGATCATGGGACGCGTCGTCACCGGCACCGCGAACGATCCGAACGCCCGCGAGCGCGGCGCGCGCGCCCGTCCGCTCGCCGAGTCCGCCTGGGCGCTCGTCGCCAAGCGCGCCGGCTGAGCGCTCCGCCTACTCGCTCGCGAGCGTCGTCCTGGCGGCGGCGATCTCCTGCTCGACGGCGTCACGGCCGGGGAAGACCCGCTCGGCCTTTCGATACCAGTACCGGGCGTTGTCGAGGTCGCCCTCGAGGGTATGCACGATGCCGTGGAGCCACGCCGCCAGCGCGGACTCTTCCTTCTGCACGAGCTCGTGGGCTTGCTGCCAGGCTCCGGCGCCCAGGAGCTCGACCGCGCGCACGAGCGGTGCCTCACCCGTCACGGCGCGCCGGCCGGAGGCGCTCAGTTGCAGCCCTCGAAGAGCCCCGCCGCCCCCTGGCCCCCGCCGATACACATCGTGACGACGCCGTAACGCGCCCGGCGGCGCAGCATCTCGTTGGCAAGGGTGCCGACCATGCGCGAGCCCGTCATGCCGAACGGGTGGCCGATCGCGATCGAGCCGCCGTTCAGGTTGAGCTTCTCTCCGTCGAGGCCGAGCCGGTCGCGGCAATAGACAACCTGCGAGGCGAACGCTTCGTTCAGCTCCCACACGTCGATGTCGGACACCTTGAGGCCGTGGCGCTTGAGGAGCTTCGGCACCGCGAAGACCGGGCCGATGCCCATCTCGTCGGGCTCGCAGCCCGCGATGGCGAAGCCGCGGAAGACCAGCTTCGGCCGGATGCCGAGCGCCTTCGCGCGGTCCATGGACATGACGAGCGTGGCGCTCGCCCCGTCGGAGAGCTGGGAGGAGTTGCCGGCCGTGACCGAGCCCTGGCCGCTCTCCTTGTCGAAGTGGGGCGGGAGCGACATGAGGCCCTCGAGCGTCGTGTCCGGGCGGTTGCACTCGTCTTTCTCGACGTAGAACTCCTCCTTGCCGACGACCTCGCCCGTCTTCTTGTCGAGGAGGCCGCGCGTGACGTGCATGGGCGCGAGCTCCTCCTTCAGGAGGCCCTCCTGCTGGGCGCGCGCGATCCGCTGCTGGGAGAGGAGCGCGTAGCGGTCCTGGGTCTCGCGGCTGATCTTGTAGCGCTTCGCGACGACCTCGGCCGTGTCGCCCATGACCATGTAGATGCCGGGGACGTGCTCCTTGACCCATGGGTTCGGGCTCGTGTCACGCTGCATCATCGTGATCGACTCGACGCCGCCGCCGAACATCACGTCCGCGCCGTCGTTGATGACGTAGTTCGCGGCGATCGCGATCGCCTGGAGCCCCGAGGAGCAGAAGCGGTTCACCGTGAGGCCGCCGACCGTCACCGGGAGGCCCGCGCGGATCGCGGCCACGCGGGCGATGTTGTGGCCCTGGGCGCCGTGCGGCTGGCCGCAGCCGAGGATCACGTCCTCGACCTCCTTCGGGTCGAGCTGCGGCACCTTGCCGAGCGCGTCCTGGATGCAGTGGGCGGCCAGGTCGTCGGGGCGCGTCAGGTTGAACGAGCCGCGGAACGACTTGGCGAGCGGCGTGCGGGAGCTGGCGACGATGACGGCTTCACGCATGAGAGTCTCCTTGCCCGCGACTAGATGGCCGCGACGCACATGATCTCGACCAGATATTTCGGCGACGCCAGCCGCGCCTCGACCGTGGCGCGTGCCGGCGTGTTGGCCTTGTCCACCCAGGCGTCCCACGCCGCGTTCATGTCGTTGTAGAGGGCCATGCTGGCCACGTAGACCGTGGCCGAGAGCAGCTTCGACTTGTGGCTGCCCGCTGCCGTCAGCGTCTCGTCGATCTTCTTGAGGATCTGCTCGGTCTGGCCCTTCGCGTCCGCGGAAGGATCGCCCGCCACCATACCGGCGAGATAGACCGTGCTGTCGTGAACGACCGCCTGGGCGAGTCGGGGCCCGACACCGTGACGCTTGATGGTCATCGCTCGTTCCTTTCGGGTGTGAGGGGGTGCCTGGAAGGATAGCGGCAACGCCCGCGCATGTCGAGAGGGCTCCCCGCCTCGACCGTGTCGTATACTTCGGCCGGGGGACGGAGCATTGGCCACGCCACACACGATGTTCGAGAAGGTCTGGGCTCGCCACGTGGTGGCCGAGGGGCCGGGCGGGCACGTCCTCCTCTACATCGACCGCCACCTGCTCCACGAGGGCTCGACCAGCGCCTTCGGGCGGCTCGCGAAGGCCGGGCGGCGCGTCCGGCGCACGGACCTGACGTTCGCGACGGCGGACCACTACATCCTCACGTCGGGCGCGGTCGCGACCGATCCCGAAATCCGCGGGATGGTCGAGACGCTCTCTCGGCACACCGCGGTGCAAGGGATCGTGTACTTCGGCGTCGACGACCCGCGGCGCGGGATCGTGCACGTCATCGGGCCGGAGCAGGGGCTGACGCTGCCCGGCATCACGCTCGTCTGTGGCGACTCGCACACGGCGACCCACGGAGCGTTCGGCGCGCTCGCCTTCGGCATCGGCTCGACCGAGGTCGAGCACGTGATGACCACGCAGACGCTCTGGCAGAGGAAGCCCCAGGTCATGCGCGTCACGGTCGAGGGCCGTCTGGCGCTCGGCGTCACGGCCAAGGACGTGATCCTGGCGATCATCGCGCGCATCGGCGCCGGCGGCGGCGTGGGGCACGTCATCGAGTACGCGGGCTCGACGATCCGCGCCATGACCATGGACGAGCGCATGACGGTCTGCAACATGTCGATCGAAGCGGGCGCGCGCGCCGGCATGGTCGCGCCCGACGAGACGACGTTCGCCTACCTCGAGGGCCGGCCCTTCGCGCCCCGCGGCGATGGCTGGGCGCGGGCGCTCGCCGCCTGGAAGACGACGCCGAGCGATCCCGGCGCCCGGTTCGACCGCGAGGTGCGGCTCGCCGCGAGCGAAATCGCGCCGACCGTCACGTGGGGCACGAGCCCGCAGGACGCGCTCCCGATCACGGGGCGCGTGCCCGACCCGGCGGAGGCGGCCGAGGGTGCGCGCCGGGACAGCATGGTGCGCGCCCTCGCCTACATGGGGCTCACGCCTGGCGCGCCGCTCACCGACGTGAAGGTGGACCGCGTGTTCATCGGCTCCTGCACCAACAGCCGGCTCGAGGACTTGCGCGCCGCCGCGCGCGTCGCGAAGGGACGGCACGCGGTCGTCCCCGCCTGGGTCGTGCCGGGCTCCGGGCTCGTCAAGCGCGCGGCCGAGGCCGAGGGGCTCGATCGCATCTTCGTCGCGGCCGGCTTCGAGTGGCGCGAGGCCGGCTGTTCGATGTGCGTGGGCATGAATGGCGAGACGGCGGGCGTGGCCGAACGCGTGGCCTCCACCTCGAACCGCAACTTCGAGGGTCGCCAGGGCCGGGGCGCGCGGACCCACCTGATGTCGCCCGCGATGGCCGCCGCCGCCGCGGTGACGGGACGCCTCACCGACGTCCGGACGCTGGCGGGCTGAGGTGCAACCCTTCACCCGCGTCGACGCGGTCGCCGCGCCGGTCGACCTGCCGAACGTCGACACCGACCGCATCATCCCCGCGCGCTTCCTGCGCAAGCCCAGGAACGCGCCGGACTTCGCGCGCTTCCTGTTCCACGACGTGCGCTTCGACGCCGACGGCGCGGAGAAGCCCGAGTTCGTCCTGAACCAGGCCCCCTACCGCGGCGCGAAGATCCTCGTGACGGCCGAGAACTTCGGCTGCGGCTCGTCGCGCGAGATGGCGGTGTGGGCGCTCGACGCCTGGGGCATCCGCGCGGTGATCGCGCCGAGCCTCGGCGACATCTTCCACCAGAACTGCCTCCAGAACGGGCTGCTGCCGGTCCTGCTGCCCCCGGCGAGTGTCGCCACCCTCCGTCGGCAGCTCCACGAGCGGCCCGGGGCCACGATCGCGCTGAACCTCGAGACGCAGACGGTCATCGGCCCGGACGGCGCGGGCTACCGGTTCGAGATCGATCCCTTCCGCAAGCAGATGCTGCTGACGGGTCAGGACGAGATCGCGCTCACCCTTGGCTACGAGGTCGCGATCGCCGCCTTCGAGCGGCGGCAGGGGATCGAGATGCCCTGGCTCGCGGCGGGACGGGCGTAGCGTGGCCCTCGCGCGCGCCGAGCGCGAGCGGCTCATCGCCCAGTACGCCGCAGGGCCCACGCGGCTCCGCGCGGCGCTCGCCACCGTCCCCGCGGAGGCGATGACGTGGCGCCCGGCGCCAGCGGAGTGGTCGGCGCACGAGATCGTCTGCCACTGCGCCGACTCGGAGACGAACAGCTATGCGCGCATCCGCTTTCTCCTCGCCGAGCCGAACCCGCTCATTCAGGGGTACGACCAGGACCACTGGGCGCGCCACTTCGACTATCACACGGCGCCGCTCGAGCCCGCGCTCGCCGTCGTCGAGTCGGTCCGCGCCAGCACGACCGCGCTCATCCGCGGCCTGCCCGACGCGGCGTGGACGCGCGAGGGCCGGCACACGGAGTCGGGCCGCTACACGGCCGATGACTGGCTCACGATCTACGCGGACCACCTGGAAGGCCACGCGCGCCAGATCGAGGCGAACGTCGGCGCGTGGCGAGCGCAGCGCCGCTAGCTCTATCGGTGTCTCGCGCGCGCCCGCGCCGACACGGCGGTTCATGGCCTGAGCCCTCGCGAATGCAGGCCGCATTCCTTGACCGCTGCCCCGTGCTCCCACCACCAGCGCCCTGCGCGCAGGTCCTCGCCGGCCACCACCGGCCGGGTACACGGGGCGCAGCCGATGCTCGGGTAGCCCTGATCGTGAAGGGCGTTGTACGGGACGTCGTGGGCGCGGATGTACTCCCAGACCTGATCCCAGCTCCAGTCGGCGAGCGGGTTGACCTTCACGATGCCGCCGTGGTCGGTGTCGACGGCGGCCTTGCGCACTTCTGCCCGCGTCACCGCCTGCTCGCGCCGGAGCCCGGTGATCCAGGCGTCGAGGCCTGTGAGGGCGCGGCCGAGCGGCTCCACCTTCCTGACGCCGCAGCATTCCTTGCGGTTCTCGACGCTCTTGTAGAAGAGGTTGACGCCGCGCTCGCGCACCAGAGCTTCGACGGCCTCGCTCTTTGGGAAGAGCACCTGGATCGCGACGCCGTAGCGCTCGCGGATGGCGTCCATGACGGCGTGGGTCTCGGCGTGGAGGCGCCCGGTGTCCAACGCGATGATCCGAGCGCTACGGTCGATGCGCGTGAGCATGTCGATGAGAACGACGCCCTCGGCACCGAAGCTCGAGACCAGCGCGATGCGGGGAGAGAACGTGTCGACGGCCCACGCGAGCACGTCCCGGGCGCCGCGCTCTTCCACGGCCCGGAGGTCTGATCTGCCTACGACGACGCTCATCGCTGTCGCTCCCTCCGCAGTCGCTCAATGAAAAAAGCCGAGGACGGGGTTTCGCCCCGTGCTCGGCTTTCGTCTTGTGACGTTTCGCCTTCTGCTACAGAACCTGCTCTTCAGGCCGAATCATAATGATACTCGATCGGAAATGTCAACAATGTATATCGATCAGTATTTACAGAAAGATATACACGGAACTGGACCTTTGTGAACGTCCGCGAGTTTTTCTCGCGGCCTTCTCGTTCTAGCCGCGCGCGAGCAGGACCAGCCCCGAGACGAAGAGCAGCGCGAACACGAGCCTCCGGAAGCGCACCGGGTCGATCCGGTCGAACAGCGCCATGCCCGCGGCGACACCGCCGATCGCGGGCACGGCGTAGAGCCCCGCGAGCCGCCACACCTCGCGCGTGAGGAGCCCCGCCCACCAGTAGCCCGCCAGGATCACCACCTGGTTGACGATGAAGAACGCCTGGAGGTTCGCCTTGATCGCCCGTGGGCTCCAGCCCTGCGTCGTCGCGTAGAGCACGACGGGGGGCCCCGGCGTGCCGACGGCGCCGCCGATCACCCCGGCGAGCACGCCGGCACCGAGCCCCCACCGGCGGCCCTCAAGCCTCTCGGGATAGCGGCCGCGCCACTCGAGCGCGACGGCGAGGAGCAGCATGAGGCCGATCAACCGGTTCAGCAGGCTCGCCTCGAAGCGCGTGAGCGCCCAGACGCCGAGCGGCGTGCCGGCCACGGTGCCGAGCACGAGGGCGCCGACCCTCCCGGGGGTGAAGTCGCGGCGCACCGGGACGAAAATCGCGAGCGCGAAGGCGGCCGCGTAGAGCGTCATGAGCACGATCGCGTCCGCGGGCGACATGACGTAGGGGAGCAGCGCGAGCGAGACGAGGCCGATGCCGAAGCCCGCGAGTCCCATGACGAAGCTCGCGCCCATGATGATGAGGGCGCCGAGCGCCCAGGCGAGCGTGTCTATGTCGTGAGGTCCACGAGAACCTTCATGACCGGCCCGCCCGCGAGCGCCTGCTCCATGCCGCGCTGCAGCTCCTCGAGGCGGATCGTCGTGCTCACGAGCGGCGCCACCTCGACGGCGCCCGAGGCGGCGAGGCGGATCGCCTCCTCCCAGTCCTCGCGCGCGTAGAGGCGGCTGCCGTGCATGACCAGCTCGCGGGCGAACATCTGGTAGAGGTTCATCGGGATCGGCTCGGCGTGGATCGCCACGATGCTGATCGTGCCCCAGACGCGCACGACGTCCGTGACGAGGCGGGCCGCGGCGGGGTTGCCGGTGACCTCGAAGGCCACGTCCACGCCGGTCCCGCCCGTCCACTCGGTCGTGAAGCGGAGGACGTCGATGTCGGGCCCGACGGTCTCGAGGCCGTACGCCTCGAGGAGGTCGATCCTGAACGGGTTCACCTCCACCACGGCGACGCGCGCCCCACGGTGGCGGGCCACGAGCGCGATGAGCGCGCCGATGGGCCCGCCCCCGAACACGAGCACGCGGTCGTCCGGCCTCACCTGGGCGCGCGCCACGTCGTGGGTCGCGACGGCCAGCGGCTCGATCATCGCGGCCTCGTCGTCCGCGAGCGTCGCGGGCACCTTCAGCAGGCGCGCCGCCGGCACCGTGCAGTACTCGCGCATGCCGCCCGGCAGCTCCACGCCGATGATCTTGAGCGAATAGCAGAGGTAGGTGGCGCCCATCAGGCAGGCGCGGCACGCTCCGCAGAACGAGAGCGGCTCGAAGACGACACGGTCGCCGGGCGTGAAGCCGCTCGCCGCGGGCGCCTCGACGACCTCGGCGAACGTCTCGTGGCCGATCACGCCGCCCTTCGGCACGCGATGGTCGAGGTGGCCCTGGAAGATGTGCAGGTCGGTGCCGCAGATGCCGACGCGGCGGACTCTCAGGAGGGCCTCGGCCGGCCCGGGCGCCGGGAGAGGCGCCTCGCCGGTCGTGAAGGTCCGCGATCCCTGATAGAACGCGGCGCGCAACGACTACTCGACCTTGGCGTAGCCCTGCGAGGCCATGCAGCCGTCGAAGGTGCTGTCCTGGCGGCGCTCCTGGACCGTGAGCCGGAGGACGTCCAGGAGCCCGCCGAGGACGAGGTCGGGTCCGGGCCCGATCAGGAACGCGCGGTGCGCGCACAGGTACTCGTCGGCCGTCACCTGCTGCGGCAGCGTCCGCGCCTTCGCCCAGTGCGCGGCGTCGAGGTCGAGGGTGCAGCCGGTGAGCAGCAGGGCCGCCGACAGCGCTACCACGGTTTTCATGGCGGGTATTCTAGCAGAGCGCCCTACACGCCGAGCAGCCTGAGCCGCAGCGCCTCGTCAGCGTGGAGCGCCGGCGCCGCGCCGCTCCAGACGATCGACCCGTTGCTGATCACGTACGCGCGGTCGGCGAGCGCGAGCGCCAGGTCGGCGTTCTGCTCGACGAGCAGGATCGTCGTCCCGCCCTTGATCTCGCGCAGCACGTTCCAGACGACCTCCACGATCGCCGGCGCCAGGCCCTCGAACGGCTCGTCGAGGAGGAGGGCGTCCACGTTGCCCATGAGCGCCCGCGCGATCGCGAGGAGCTGGAGCTCGCCGCCCGAGAGGGTGGCGCCGCGCGCGCCGCGCAGCGCCTGGAGTGGGGGGAAGGTGGCGAAGACGCGCTCGAGCGTGAAGCCGCGGTCGCCGCGGCGCGCGATCTGGAGGTTCTCGAGGACGCTGAGGTTCGGGAAAATCCGGCGGCCCTGCGGGACGAGCCCGATGCCGAGCCGCGCGATCGCCTCGGGCGGCCGGCCCGCGAGCTCCGCACCCCGATAGACGACGCGCCCGCGGCGCGGCGGCACGACGCCCGTGATCGCGGCGAGCGTCGTGGTCTTGCCCGCGCCGTTGCGGCCGAGGAGCGCGACGAGCTCGCCCGGGAAGACGTCGAGCGACACCCCGTGGAGCACGTGGCTCTTGCCGTAGAAGGCGTCCACGCCCTCGACGCGCAGGAGCGGCTCACCCCCGGCGGGCGCGCCGGCGGCGCCTGCCGCGGCGGCGAGCTTCAGGTGCCCGAGGTACGCCGTCTGCACGTCGGCGTTCTGCTGGATCTCGGCCGGCCCGCCCTCGGCGATCACGCGGCCCTGGTGGAGCACGGTGATCCGGTCGGAGAGCGCCAGCACCTGATCGATGTCGTGATCGATCAGGACGATCGTGAGGGACCGGTGGAGGGTGCGGATCAGGTCGGCGACGCGGACGCGCTCGTGCGCCGCGAGGCCGGCCAGCGGCTCGTCGAGCAGCAGGAGCTCGGGGCGCGTCGCGAGGGCCAGGGCGATCTCGAGCAGACGCTGGTCGCCGTGGGACAGGTTCGCCGCGAGGGCCCCGGCCTTGTCGGCGAGCCCGACGGCGGCGAGGAGCCGCAGCGCCTCGTCGTTCAAGTCGGCGAAGCTCCGGCTGTCGGCGAGCATCGCGAAGCGGCAGCGATGCTTCGCCTGCGCCGCGATCCGCACGTTCTCGAACACCGTGAGCGCGTGGAAGACGCTGATGATCTGGAACGAGCGCGAGACGCCGAGCGCGACGATCCGGTGGGGGAGGAGCGCGGTGATGGCCGTGCCGCGGACCCGCGCCTCGCCGCCGTCGGCGGGCAGGAGCCCCGTCAGGAGGTTGAAGAGGGTCGTCTTGCCGGCGCCGTTCGGGCCGATGATCGAGCGCAGCTCGCCGCGGCGCACCTGGAAGGACGCGCCGTCCACCGCGGCGAGGGCGCCGAAGCGCCGGGTGAGGCCGCGGACCTCGAGCAGGGTCTCCACGGCCGCCGCCGGGCCGGGCGCCGCCGCGGGCGCCGCGACCGCCGCGACCGCCGCGGCCGGGGGCGCGTGGCCGGCGACCTCGGCGCGCCGGCGGAGGCCGCGCAGACGCTCGGCGACGCCGACGATGCCGTTCGGCGAGAACATGACAAAGGCGATGAAGATCACGCCGAAGTAGATGAGCCAGTTCTGGGTCCACGACGAGAGCGTGTCGCGCATGAAGACGAAGACGGCCGCGCCCACGGCCGGGCCGACGAAGCTCCGCATGCCGCCGACGAGGGTCATGGCGGCGATCTCGCCCGCCATCGTGACGTGGAGCGACTCCGGATAGGCGAAGTTCAGGAGGAAGGTGTAGAGCGCGCCGGCGAGGCCGCTGAACGCGCACGAGACGACGAACGCGGTGAGCTTGTAGCGCTTGACGTCGTACCCGACGAAGCTGGCGCGCTGCTCGTTCTCGCGGATCGCCTCGAGCACGCGACCGAAGGGCGAGTGGACGATGCGCCAGAGGAGCCAGATCGCCGCGGCGGCGAGCGCGGCGGCCGCGTAGTAGTAGACGCGCTTGTCGGCGAGGTCGAGCCGGAGCGGGCCGAGGCTCACCGGGAAGCGCTCGATGCCGCCGAGGCCGTTCTCGCCGCCCGTCACGGCCGTCGCGCCGTAGACGATGTAGAAGAACATCTGGGTGAAGGCGAGGGTGAGGAGCGAGAAGTAGACGCCGCGCTTGCGCATGAGGAGGAAGCCGATCGCCGCGCCCGCGAGCGCCGCCGCGGCGACGCCGGCCAGGAGCGGGACCACCATGCCCTGCGCGACGTGGATCTGCGTGAGGCCGGCCGCGTAACCGCCGAGCCCGAAGAAGGCGCTGTGGCCGAACGAGACCAGGCCCGTGTAGCCCATGAGGAGGTTGTACGCGATCGCGAGCAGCGTGAAGACGACGATCTCGGTGCCGAGCGAGACGGTGGAATTCGCGGCGCTCATCAGGAGCGGGAGCGCGAGGAACCAGGCGAAGAGCCAGGCGAGCGGGTGGCGGACGAGGCGGGCGATCAATCGAACTTTTCCCAGCGCTCGCCCATGAGCCCCCGCGGCCGCAGCAGGAGGATCACGGCCATCAGCACGTACATCGAGGCCTCGGCCACGCGCGGCTGGAAGTAGATGCTGAGGCTCACGACCTGACCGACGAGGAGGCCGGAGATGATTGCCCCCGGGAGACTGCCGAGGCCACCGATGGTGACGACGACGAACGCCGCGGTGCCGACGTTGACGCCCATGGCGGGCTGCACGCCCGCCAGCGGCGCCGAGAGCACGCCCGCGAGCGCCGCGAACGCGGTGCCGAGGCCGAACACG
>Ga0209156_10000946_pt1 | contig 24311 bp, 19 predicted proteins | sample GraSoiAngelo_124_FD_185881 | JGI IMG/M metagenome (GOLD analysis project Ga0209156, IMG submission 185881) | Grasslands soil microbial communities from the Angelo Coastal Reserve, California, USA - 14_0927_05_20cm (SPAdes) (version 2) | ecosystem: Environmental > Terrestrial > Soil > Grasslands... | reverse complement strand
GTGCCTAGGGAGTTTGAAATGTGGGTAAAGGCAAAAAGCTTCACCTCGGGCGTGAGCAATGAAGGAAGCTGATCGAGATCGAGAGTCCCATCATCTAGCACCGGCACAAAGCGAAGCCGGGCTCCGATTCGTTCAGCCAACAATTGCCACGGCACCACATTGCTGTGGTGCTCCATAACTGTGAGAAGGATTACGTCTCCTTCGCGAATAAATTTCCCGCCCCAAGCCTGGGCCACGAGGTTTATGCTCTCGGTAGTACCGCGCGTGAAAATAATTTCCTCTGCGTTCGCCGCGCCGATGTATTCCGCGACGCGTTGCCGCGCTTTTTCGTAAGCCTCTGTCGCGCGTGAGCTCAGAGTGTGCAGTCCGCGATGCACATTCGCGTTGTCGTGCTCATAAAAATTCCGAAGGGCTTCGATCACCGGGCGCGGTTTTTGCGAAGTCGCAGCACTATCAAAATAAATCAAAGCATGCCCGTGCGCCTGTTCGTGAAGAATTGGGAAATCTTCGCGACGGGCGTTCCAATCTACAGTGCCGACAGCAACCTTGTGCACACCATAATCTGCTACACGTGGCGCCGCGCGCCACTTTATTCAGACGCGATCATCACGCACAAGCAGAGGATTATTTGCGACCGACGCGCTTCGTCGCGTCCGGACGAGATTGTAGGGCGTTTCTGTGAAACGCCGTCTTTGAGACTCGGCGTCTGGCACAGACGCCCTACAAAACATTACTGATCGCTGGCGACAGTTTGCGGCGCAGGTTTGTTCAGTTCGACCTTGTCGTTCACCTTTTGAATCTGAGCGTCATGCTCTTTCAAACGCGCTGTGACAGCTTCCATTTGTTGAGCGATCGTTGATTTTAGTTGGGCGATCGTTGCTTGCTGTTCCTCGATTTTGCGATGCGCTTTGAGAAATTCATTCAGCAACATCGCGTTCATCGCTTCGTAGCGGATGCTGTAGACCCTGCCCTCCCCGTCCCGAACGACAAGATCAGGATCCACCTTTTCTACGTCCTCGGCCACGAGGCCGAACTGTAGAATACGATCGGGGTCAATTTCTTTCTTGTAACGAAAACTTACCGGTTTCAGCCCAAGGATCGCTTCGCTCGCTTTGTCCATTGGTGCACCTCTTGCAACGTTTGTCGCGTAGATGCCTTCTCCGGTGTTTCCGGATCGAAGTTCTCGAAAAATTCTAATCTGCGGTTTAGCGATCTTGGTTTGTACATATGGGTTTTCATAATTGGGGTAGTTTGTTCTGGGATTCATTGCTCTCCTCCGAGATTTGCCGGGCGAAGTTCTCGAAAATCTTTCCGAGTTGGAAAAATTCTGGGAGGGAACTTGGTTCATGGGAGGTTGCTTTGTTAAGAAAATATCCAAGCGAATGCCGTTGCCGGTCTGCTGCGCAAATCTTGCCAAAAACTGTGCAGGTCTTGTTCAGTCACGTCGTTGCGGCTCTACCTGTTTTTTCTTTTCATCATTCTTCTCCGAGATTTGCCGGGCGAAGTTCTCGAAAAAATTCCAATCCGCGGTTTACTGATCGTTGACGACCGTTTGCGGCGCAGGTGTTCAGTTGAACCTTGTCGCTCGCGTAAGAGCGATAATTGCCCGCGGCAAGACTAGTTCTGGGGTTCGGATGTTTTGGGGGTTGCGAAGCAAAGTTCTCGAGAAGTTCGCGAGTCTGCCAGTCCCCCCCGGGACGGTGTCAATACTATTTTTTTTACGAAGCAGAAAAATTATTAAACCGCAGATTTCGCGAATTTCGCAAATACAGCCAGATTGAGGATTCGAGACAGGGCGGTTGCGCTGCCACCGCGGACGTTTAACTTTGTGGCATGATCGATTGGACTGCATGCACAGCGGTGGAGCGTTCCGCAGATACCCTGAGCGGGGCTTGGCGATTCAAAAACACGCGGGTGCCGGTGAAAGCGCTTTTTGAGAATCTGGAGTCCGGGGCGACAGTCGATCAGTTCCTCGAGTGGTTTCCCGGCGTGAACCGTGAACAGGTGCTCGCAGTACTTGCTTTCGCGGAAGAAAGTTTGGCCGTTACCTAGCCCCCTTGCGTATTCTCTTCGATCAAGGAACGCCGGTTCCTCTGCGCAATTATTTCGGCGCACACAAGGTCGTAACTGCGGCAGAGATGGGCTGGTCTAGACTTTCGAACGGCGAATTGCTGGATGCTGCTGAGAAGGAGTTCGACGTGCTCATCACAACGGATCAGGCATTGCGGACTCAGCAAAATCTGTCGGGCCGTAAGCTCGCGGTGCTGATTTACCTTTTGCGAGCTGGCCGAGACTCAAGCCGAACGCACAAACGATTGTCTCGCATGTTACAGCGTTGAGAGCAGGCGAGTATGCAGAACTTCATCTTTAGATAGACGCGGCGGATCCGGTCCCCTACCACTTATTTCAATTCTGCGTTCACGTCGGCGAAGGCGTTGACGGCAAATTCCAGATCCTCGCGAGAATGTGCGGCGGAGACTTGTGTGCGGACGCGCGCGGTGCCGTGCGGCACGACTGGGTAGAAAAAGCCAATCACGTAAACGCCTTTCTCCAACATGCGCGCGGCGAACTTTTGCGATTTCGCTGCGTCGCCGATCATGATCGGGACGATCGGATGCACCCCGGGTTTGATAGTCAGGCCCCGTTCAGTCAATGCAGCGCGAAAATATTTTGTGTTTTCTTCGAGCTTGTCACGGAGTTCGGTCGATGCACTTAGAAGTTCCAGCGCTTTCAACGAGGCGGCAACGACGGGCGGTGCGATGCTGTTGGAAAACAAATAGGGCCGCGATCGTTGCCTCAAAAGATCGACAATCTCCTTGCGTCCGCTGGTAAACCCGCCGCTGGCGCCGCCGAGCGCTTTGCCAAGCGTCCCCGTGATGATGTCGATCTTGCCCATCACACCCCGATATTCGTGTGTGCCGCGCCCGGTCTCACCGAGAAAACCGGTGGCATGGGCGTCGTCAATCATCGTGAGCGCATTGTATTTTTCCGCGAGATCGCAGATCGCTGCGAGATTCGCGATGGTGCCGTCCATCGAAAAGCAGCCGTCGGTGGCGATCAACCGAAAACGCGCATCTTGTGCGGCGCGTAATTGCGCTTCGAGATCGGCCATGTCGGTGTGCTTGTAACGAAACCGTTGCGCTTTGCACAACCGGATACCGTCAATGATGCTGGCGTGATTCAATTCATCACTAATCACAGCATCTTTCTCGCTGAGCAGCGTTTCAAAAAGACCGCCGTTGGCATCGAAGCATGACGGATAAAGGAGTGTTTCTTCTGTCCTCAGAAATTTCGTTAGCGCCGCCTCCAGCTCCTTGTGAATGTCCTGCGTCCCGCAAATAAAACGCACGCTCGCCATTCCAAAGCCGTGCGTCTCGAGCGCTTCCTTTGCAGCGGCGATGAGCGCGGGATGATCGGCGAGGCCAAGATAGTTGTTGGCGCACATGTTGAGCACGCGCTTGCCGCCGGTAATAGAAATGCGCGCGTTTTGCGGACTTGTGATGACTCGCTCGGTTTTGAAAAGACCTTGCGATTTAATTTCTTCCAGTGTGTGAGAAACCTGATTTTCGAATTCTGCGACCATAGATGAGCGATAACTAAAATGACGAAGCAAGAATGTCGAATGACGAAGTGGAATGCGTGAAGTTCGTTCGAAGCTGGCTCTTCCGTAAGGAGCGAGTAAAAAATCCTTGCGTGAATTGTGAATAACTGTTAATAACTTCACCGGCGATCACCTTGACCTACGCCCAGCGACGTAACCTCGCCTTAGCCGTTCTCGCGGCGTTCATCGCCATTGTTTTCCTCAGCGGCTGCGGCACCACTCAACGAGCGTTGCCAGCATACGAGCGTCCGTTGGCGAAAACAGGTTTTCAAAATGTTCGCACCACGGCGTACACGCACACCGAATCCGACCATCGGGAATACAGCAATCACAATGCGCTCGGCGGCGAATTACATGCGGCGGGTCCGCCGGTTCATCGAGCTGAAGCAGTGCCACGTGCGACCCTGGCGTATGAAGCTCCCCGCGCTATCCCGGTGGACAAGACCGGTTCCTATTCGCCACAACTGCAACCGTTCTCAATGGAAGAAACGCGAACGGTCACGCGTACGACAAAACGCACGACGAAAACAACCCGCAGCGCGAAGCGCGCCGTCGCGGTCTCCAGACCGCCGCAGATCGGCAGCGCCGCGGCTGATTGGTCACGCTGGCCGGCGGGCACGGTGTTTCGCCTGCTTTCCACAGGACAAAATTACCGCGTAGAAGATTACGGTTGGGCGCTTTCCGGGCGCAACACGATTGACCTTTACATGGCGAACCAACGCGAGATGAATTCCTGGGGCGCCCGTCAGGAGACCATCGAAGTGCTGAAATGGGGCGATCCGCAGGAAAGCTTGCAGTTCCTTCGATCGCACCAGAATTACAGACACATTAAGCGAATGGTCTTCGAGCTCGAAGGCCGCGACAAAGAAGCGGCCGCGCTGCGGTGATTAGCGATAAACGTCTTTGCGGTGCCCGATTGCGCCCACCCGAACGAGGCGTGCAGCGCGATTGACTGTGAAAAGAATTCGGTAATCGCCGACGCGAACTCGATAGCCGTCCCTTGCTTTTAGCTTTTTGACTCCGTGTGGAAACGGGTCGTCTTCCATCGCACGCAGAGCGCTGGCAACACGCTCGCGCGCCTGAAGCGGAAGGGCGGCCAGCTCTTTTTCGGCTGGACGTTGGACTTCAACTGTCCAACTCACAAATTCAGGTCGCGTAGGACATCTTCAAGCGGTCGGCCCGGTTCCTCACGCCGGGCCTCAAGTAGAAGGCTATCCTGCAAATCCTTGCGCAGCTCCTGATCTGATACGAGAAACTCAATGACGCGATCGCGCTCCTCGGATGAAAGAGCTTTGATCTCGGCGATGACTTCAGCTGCACTCATCTATCGACCTTAGCGCGATTTGCGGTAGCAAACAATCAACGTCAGCCCGGGACTCCTCGACTTCGCTCGGAATGACATCAATCGAATGACGCCATAGCGTGATTCGTGGTTGGTGTTTCATGGCTCGCTCCAGTCGAGTACGATCTTGCCGGAGTTGCCGGATTTCATCAGCTCGATCGCTTCCTTGAATTGCGTGTAAGGGAAGTGGTGTGTGATGACCGGTGAAATATCGAGGCCGCTTTGGATCATGGCAGTCATTTTGTACCAGGTTTCATACATCTCGCGGCCGTAAATTCCTTTTAATGTCAGCGCGCTGAACACCACCGTGTTCCAGTCGATGGCGGCGCTGCCAGGCATGATGCCGAGCAACGCGATCTTGCCGCCGTGAAACATGTTCGGCAAAATGTCGGCAAACGCTTTCGGATTACCGGACATTTCCAATGCGACATCAAAACCTTCTTTCATCCCGAGCTTTTCCATCGCGTCGGTCACTTTCTCGGTGCGCACATCTAGCGCGAGGTCGGCTCCCATTTTGCAGGTGAGATCGAGACGATACGGATTCACATCTGTGATAACGACGTGACGCGCGCCGGCTCTTTTACAAATCGGAATGGCCATGCAACCGATCGGCCCCGCGCCAGTGATGAGCACATCTTCGCCGACCAGATCGAACGACAGCGCAGTGTGAACGGCGTTGCCCAGCGGATCGAAACACGAAAGCACCTCGAGCGGAATCGACGGATCGGCGTGCCAACAGTTGTCCTGTGGAATCGCCACGAATTCAGCCCACGCGCCGGGCCGATTCACGCCCACGCCCTGCGTGTTTGGGCAAAGATGCCGCCGCCCGGCCAGGCAATTCCGACAATGTCCACAGGTGATGTGTCCCTCGCCCACTACGAGATCGCCGCGCGCGAAGCCTTTCACGTGATCGCCGACAGCATCAACGACGCCGACAAACTCGTGGCCGATCGTCATCGGCACAGGGATCGTCTTCTGCGCCCAAGCGTCCCAGTTGCAGATGTGCACGTCAGTGCCACAGATCGATGCTTTCAACACGCGGATGAGCACGTCGTCGTCGCTAACTTTTGGAACTGGAACTTCCTCGAGCCAGAGACCGGGCTCGGGTTTGGCTTTCACAACGGCCTTCATTGTCTTCAACACGAGTGGAAATTATCCAAAGTTTTCACAGATTCACACAGATTCCTCGGCACGATTTCGAAATTTAATCTCCAGAGAATCTGCGTCCCAGGTGCAATGCTTCAACTGGGATCACCGATCCCAGCTACAACCGGTCAATTAGCCTGAACTCGTGCCGACGATGCGCACGAACTTATGTCTTGCCCCGAGAACGCTTTTAGTCTTATTCTCATTGACAGTGTGAAAACAGTGGGGGATCCGCTGCGCGAAGCGGAAAGTCGCGATGAATTATTCGCCTCGACGCGTTGGACGATGGTCCTCGGAGCGGGCGATTCAGCGACGGCTTCCGCTGACGCAGTCAGTGCGCTGTCGGAACTGTGCCAAATCTATTGGCGCCCGTTGTACGCCTTCTTACGCAAGCAAGGATATGGACCAGAGGATGCGCAGGATTTGGCTCAGGGCTTTTTCGCCGACTTGATCAAGACTCGCACATACGCGCGCGCCGACCGAGAGAAGGGGCGGTTTCGTTCTTTTCTTCTTGGCGCCTTGAAACATTTCATCGCGGATGTCCGCGATCGCGGACAGGCGTTGAAACGTGGCGGCGGAATGATCCTGGTGAACTTGGACGACAAGGCAATTGCCGAGGCGGAGGCGCAAATTGCGCGAGCAACGAATTGGCAAGCCGACTACGTTTATGACCGCGAGTGGGCGGCGTGCCTTTTGCGGCAAGCACTGGATCGCCTTGCGCAAGAGTGCGCGGTGGCTGGCAAAGGGGAGCTTTTTAGTTACTTGAAGCCGTATCTTGCGGCCACAGAAGAATCGGTGATCCCATACGAAGAGATGGCGCGGCGATCACAGCGACCAGTCGCGACGCTGCGCAGCGATGTAGCCCGACTGCGGAAGCGTTATCGCTTAATTTTGCGTGAGGAAGTGGGCGGTACGGTCATAGAAACCGCGGAAGTGGACGACGAACTGCGGCACTTGTGTCGCGTGTTGGTCGTAACTTAGCCCAAACAAATGCAAGCCTCTGCTCAGGAAATTTCAACGTGCCCGGTCTGCGGCGGCGCGCTCGAGGAAACATCCGGTGGCGGACTTGGCTGCATGGTTTGTTTATTGCGCGTCGGGATCAGGGGCGAAGACCCCGCAGGCGCGGGACAGGATTCAACCCTGAACGCTTTCGGGGGCGACGAGGGCTTCGGAGTTTATGAAATCGAACGCCTTCCGGACGGAAGTCTTTACGAGCTTGGGCGCGGAGCGATGGGCGTGACGTATCGTGCCGTTGACGCGTCGCTCCAGCGCAAGGCTGCCCTGAAAATCATTAAGATCGGCATCGCCGGGCGACGCGCCGAGGCCCACGAACGTTTTATGCGCGAAGCCCGCATGGCCGCCGCGCTGCGACACGAGAACATCGCCACCGTATTCCAATTCGGAATTCGCGAGGAGACAGGGCAATGCTTCTACGCGATGGAATTGATCGAGGGCGAGACGCTTGAGGAACGCGTTCGTCGCACGGGGCCATTGAATGTCCGCACTACCATTGACATCGCCCAGCAGGTCACCGCTGCATTGGGCGCGGCGGAAAAGCGCGGATTGATTCACCGCGATTTGAAGCCGGCAAATTTGATGCTCGTCTCGCCCGAGCGCGAAATGGCGCCCAGCACGGCGACACAGCGCCGTGGCTTCAACGCCGCGCTCGTTGCTGCAGCCGCCTCGCTGCGTCGAGGCCCCGATCGAAAGGATGAGAAAGTCACCGTCAAGATAATCGACTTCGGTTTGGCCAAGACCCTTAATACTCAAGCCGATCCGATGTCGCTGAGCCAAGGCGGATTTGTCGGTACGCCGGCATTCGCCAGCCCGGAACAATTTGAGCATTCCGCGCTCGACGCGCGCTCCGACATCTACTCGCTGGGCGTCACGCTGTGGTTCGCGCTCACAGGAAAAACGCCATTTGGCGGCCGCAGCGTCGAGGAAATTCGCCGCGCCCAGCAGTCAAATGCACTCGCAATCAAACAACTGAAAGCAATGCACGTTCCGTCGCGCATGCGGTCGCTGCTCAAATCGATGCTCGCACTCGAGCCGGCGGCCCGACCCGGCACACAAGAGTTAGCAGTGCGGCTGCGACATTGCTCCGCGCAAGCAAGCGCCCTTCGACCCGCCCGTGTCGCCCTCGCAACGGCCGTGATCGCGATCCTCGGCGCGTCTGCATTTCTCGTTTTTCATTCGGTACGCACCCAAAATTCAGCTTCGAATCCCGCAGCGCCGGGGAAAAGCATTGCAGTGCTCCCATTTGAAAACCTCAGCCCCGATCCCGATAACGCTTATCTTGCAGAAGGCGTGCAGGACCAAATTCTAACCGACATGACCCGCATCGCTGATCTGAAGGTGATCGGACGCACTTCGGTGATGCAATACAAGAGCGGAGCCGCGCGCAATCTGCACGAGATCGGAAAGCAACTCGGGGTGGCCCATTTAGTGGAAGGAAGTGTGCAGCGCTCCGGCAATCGCGTGCGCGTCAACGCGCAGTTAGTCCATGCGCCCACCGAGCGACGTTTATGGGGCCACACTTATGACGGCGATCTGGCGGACTTTTTCACAATACAAAGTCGGATCGCAATGGCGATTGCCGATGAGCTTCATGCGAAACTCTCGCAATATGAGAAGAGCGAAATCGAGCGCCCCGCAACGAAGGACTTGACCGCCTTCGATCTGTACACCCGCGCCAAGAAGCTTGTCTTAACGCCCATGTTGAACACTAGCGCGAGACGGGATTGGCTGCAGGCCGTCGATCTGCTCAGCCAGTCGGTCGTGCGTGATCCATCGTTTTTCCAAGGATATTGCCAACTCGTCTTTACTCATGACGCGCTTTATTTCTTTGGTCACGACCACACGCCAGCGCGCCTGGCCCTGGCGGAAGCAGCCCTTCAAGCGGCCTTTCGCCTCCGTCCGGAGGCAGGCGAAACGCACCTCGCACGCGCGTGGAATCTCTACTGGGGATACCTCGATTATGACGGTGCTCTGGATGAGGTGGAAGTTGCCCGCCAAACTTTGCCAAATGATCCGCAAATATTGTATCTTACCGGTCTCATCCAGAGGCGTCAGGGGCAGTGGGAAGAATCCATCCGGACCCTTGAGCGCGCCGCTGACCATGACCCGCACAATTTTGAGATCCTCCAACAGCTTGCAGTAAATTACGCGGCTCTTGAACGCTATGCTGAACAACAACTCTGGTTAGGCCGCATACTGGCTTTGAAACCCGACGACGCTGGTACGAAAGTAATACTTGCGGCCGTCGATTTTGAGCGGCGAGCCGATACCCAGCAGTTGCATCAAACGATCGATTCAGTTCGCGCTACAAATCCTGCTGCGGCGCCAGACATCGCTGATTGGTGGCTCCAATGTGCACTAGCCGAACGCGACGCCGCTGCGGCAAAAGATGCCGTGGTCGCAGCCGGCGAGAATCCAATCAATCTGGGAAACGATGTTTTTTCTAATCATCTATTTGTACTAGGTGTTATCGCCCAAATGGCGAAGAATGATGACGTAGCGCGGTCGGCTTTCACTGCGGCGCGCGCGGAGCAGGAGAAAATCGTCCAGGCTCAACCAAATTTCGGCCCGCCGTGGTGCGTGCTGGGTCTAATCGATGCCGCTCTTGGGCGCAAGGAAGAAGCGCTGCTCGAAGGGTTGCGCGCGGTTGAGCTTCTGCCCGTGAAAGAAGATGCGATCAGGGGTCCGGCGATGATCAAGTATTTGGCGATGATCGCTGCCTGGGTTGGCGACAAAGATCTCGCATGCAAACAACTGGCCATCGCCGTCGTTCCTCCAAGCCCCGTTAGCTATGGTCAGTTGAAACTGCTCCCGTTTTGGGATCCGTTGCGCGGCGACCCGCGTTTCGAACAAATCGTCGCCTCCCTCGCGCCGAAGGGGAACTTAACCACGAATAGACACTAATGAACACTAATTTTCCCTAATCGTTTCTGCATTCTTAATTCGTGTGAATTCGTATTGAGCTGTAGCCGGGATCGGTGATCGCGGCCGGGATCTTAAGATTCCGCTACTCATCCGTGCCGCCCGTTCCTGCAACACCGAAGCCCCAACGAAGACGCGTTTCCTTCCAGGAGAAGAGCAAAAAAATGCCTCTCGCTGGAGGCAAGTAGAGTCCCACCTGAGTTCCTTTCCCTCTGTTGTGGCCAATGTTTTCAAGTCCTATCCCCACAGAAGTTCGTTTCGGCTGGCAGCCTGCGCTCCCCTATCCGTCATATCCGCGCCACTTGTCGCGCCGGAGCCTTGGCATAGGCGGATCATTTTCTGTTTAGAATCAATGATTTCAGGTTTCTAGGTTACTCGAATCGCAGCCTGGACAGAATGAACAGAATAAACAAAATGGATTTTTGAGACTCAGAAAGAGGGCCTCCGATTCTGTTCATTTTGTTAATTCTGTCAGATCTTCGGGGTACTCAATGTTTCGCCCGAAATCAGTCGCCCGCGAGCGACCGCTCCCCATATGCGTGATAGCCGCGCCACCTGTCGCGCCGGAGCGTTGCGCGGAGGCGGATCTGTGGCCTGCCACGCTGAAGCCTCTTGACTCGCTTAGCTCTACGCGAAGGACGGTCGGCGGAGCGGGTCTCTCCGCTTAACGATTCAACGGTTTCAACGATTTCGAAAAATTTTTTGCCACGCCGGGCAAAATTTTCCGAAGGAATAGGTAACGGTCGGAAATGAGTTCTCGAGAGAGCCGCCTTCGCGAAGGCTACGGCGAGCCAGCGGAAATCAGAGAAGACCAAAACAATAGAACAATAGAAAAAAGAAAATTAAGCTTATGAAAAATCGCAGCAGTCTCACATTATTTACAACCATGCTGTCCGTGGTTGCCTGCTTTGGGCTTTTGCCACAAGTGCGAGCAGGATTACCCGCAGAGATACCTGGGAATCCGGACGGGTGCTATCCGGCGTTCAACACGGCGGAAGGGTGCAACGCCCTCTTTAACGTCACCGGCGGCATAGGAGACACAGGGCTTGGTTGGTTTTCGCTCTTTATAGTCGGCGACGGCAGCTTCAACACCGGTGCGGGCGCTGGTGCACTGGCCATCAACAGTCCAGTCGCGGGAGTCGGGGCGAATGATAATACCGCTGTTGGCACTGCAGCGATGTTGCTCAACCTAAATGGCTCGGACAACGTGGCCGTTGGAATCAACACGCTTCTCGGCAATAATGGCGCTGAGGTACAAGTGGGCTCATTCAACAATGCTATCGGCTCCTTTGCGATGCATAGAAACTTCGACGGAAATTTCAATAACGTCGTTGGCCGTAGAGCGCTCTTCAGCAATATCACCGGCGACGGAAATAATGCGTTGGGTGATTTCGCGCTCTTCGACAACGTAAATGGCGGCTTCAACGTGGCCATCGGCGACAGCGCACTCGAGAACAATACAAGCGGCAGTGAGAACACCGCCGTTGGCGACTCAGCACTGTTTCTCAATACGAGCGGCATCCAGAACACGGCCGTGGGCGGTCTTGCGCTCTTCGTGAATACAACCGGCAGCAACAACACCGCAGTTGGCTGGGACGCAATGCGTTTCAATACAACCGCCAGCGCCAACACAGCCGTGGGCGCTTTTGCGCTCTTTAATAACGATACTGGCCCGAGAAACACCGCCGTCGGCTCTGAGGCGCTCTTCAATACGAACCAAACCGCCGCCGGCAATGCGCAGCGGAACACAGCAGTTGGTATTCAGGCGCTCCGGAGTAACACTATTGGCAGTTCAAACAACGCCGTCGGTGATGACGCGCTCTTCGCCAACACCACTGGTAGTTTCAACCAAGCAATGGGTGTTAATGCGCTCCTCACCAACCTTGCTGGCAGTGCCAACGTAGCGATCGGTGACAACGCCGGGTTTAATCTCAGAGGCAGCAACAACACGACTGTGGGTACCGGGAGCAGCGCGAATGGTATCACCACCGGCAGCAACAACACGACTCTGGGTTTCCGCGCCGGGCTCGGTATTACCTCTTCCAGCGGCAACATCATTCTGGGTCTCGGAGCGGGGCCCAACACCGCCTTCGTAGGTAGCGATAACATCTATATCGGCAACAACGTAACCTCCACGGCGTTCGAAAGCGGTAGGACCCGCATCCGCGACAGCGCTGGGCCCATTGCTGGTACTAACTCGACGGTCTTCTTCGGCGGTATCTTCAATGCGACCGTTGGCGCCATCAATCAAACCGTAAAGGTTAACGCGGCCGGCCAGCTTGGTGGCCTCGTCTCCTCGGCGCGGTTTAAGACGGACATTGAGTCAATGGGCAAGGTCAGCGAATCCATTCTGGCGCTTAGACCGGTGGCCTTCCACTACAAAGGCGACCCGGCCAAAGTGCCCTGTTTTGGCTTGATTGCTGAAGAAGTAGCAAAGGTAAATCCTGACTTGATAATTAAGGACGACGAAGGAAAACCCATCTCCGTCCGCTACGATGAGATTAACGCGATGTTGCTCAATGAGTTCCTCAAAGAACACAAAAAAGTCGAGGAACAGCAAGCAAGCATTACGGAGTTAAAGTCAACGGTCGCGCAGCAAGCGAAAGGAATGGAAGTCTTGACAGCCCAGCTCAAAGAGCAGGCCGCGCAGATCCAGAGAGTGAGCGCCCAGCTTGAAGTGAGCAAACCTGCGCCGCAAGTGGTCACGAACAAACCTTAAAGCTGCGAATGTAAAGCGGCCTGGTGTCAAAAGCACCGAGGCGATTTGGAAAGGCGTTCGCCCCTGCGGGCGAACGCCTTTACCTTTTCAGCTCCTCGTGTAGGGGCGCGCGTCCTCACGCGCAGGCTCGGACCCACGCATTGCGGCTGAGGACTCCGAAAGCATTCGCGAGCAGGCAGACCGCCTCTACAACAAATGCGGCTGAGGACAGGCCGCCTCTACACCTTCGGCCTTTCAACAGAAGGATTTGCGGCTGGGGACAGCCGCCTCGACATCTAGATCCATGATCAAGGGACGGCCGCCGCGTTTACCACATATTTTCCAATCCTACAGCGCGACCTTGTTTTTCGTGACCGTATGCACATTGCATCGCCGCAGGTTTCCCTCTTTGAAAACAGCGCAGGAGGCTCTGGTGGTCTATGGGACGCGAGCAATCTCAGAATTCAATGTCGCACTAGGTCGTTATGTGATCATGCCGGACCATCTGCATTTCTTTGTTCGCGGCGATCAAAACTTTGTCCTTGGTAACTGGGTGAAGGGACTCAAGCGAGCGATATTGAAGGCCTTTCCAAACGAAAAAGGTTACTCCCTATGGCAGCCCGGGTTCTTTGATCACCTACTGCGAAACAATGAAAGCTACGCGCAAAAATGGGAATACGTCCGCGAAAATCCAGTTCGCGCGGGCCTGGTGCACTGCTCGGAAGATTGGCCTTATCAGGGCGAGATCGTCTATATCGACCGCGCGTAGCATGTAGAGGCGCGTGTCCCGACGCGCAGGCGGAATGGTGTAGAGGCGCGTGTCCCGACGCGCAGCCGCGGGCCCAAGAATTATGCGGCTGAGGACAGGCCGCCCCTACACCCTGAGATTGCGGCTGAGGACAGGCCGCCTCTACACCTCCGTTCCCGGCATAGCATTGGCCCTATCGCATTGCCACGTCGTGTAGCCACGGCGCTGCGTCGCCGTGCAGCCAGGAGAGCAACGCCAACTGAACGCCCCCACAGCGAAGGCGGCTACAACTTGTCCGTTAGTCAAAGGGAATTCGAACAATTTCACCTTGATATGGCCAAGACTCCGGCGTGTCGCAAAGCTTTGCTCGCACCGGGTTCATGCGCACATATTCCCATTTCAGCGAGTAGCTTTCGTGGCTGCGCAACAGATGATCGAAAAAGCCTTCTTGCCAGTGCGGCTTGGAGATTCCAAGCTGTCCCAATTTCTTGCCAATCACGTTGCGCAGCGATTGAACCCACCTGGGCAAGGCGACCCCATCTATTGGCAAGGCGACAAAAAGGTGCACGTGATCGGGCATGATGACGTAGCGCCCGACGGCGACATCGTACCTCTGCGCCCTTAAAGAAAAGATGCAAAATGTTTCATGGACTTCATCGCGTGCCAGCATGCATTGACGTCGGTACGTGTTGAATGTGATGAAGTAAAGCGGCCGAACATTGTCAAATAGACGACCGAGTCGAGGAGGTCGCCGCGGCCATTCTTTTGGTTTGTCGCGCGGCATACCTGATTGTTATTGGTGGTGAAGCGCGAGATCAATCCGATTCCAAGGCTGTTGTAGCCACGGCGCTGCCTGCCACGCCGAAGCACCGCGAAGGCGGGTGTCGCCGTGCGGCCATGGAAAGCAACAACCACTGAACGCCTCGACGCAGCGAGGCGGCTACAACGACGTCGGTTAGTCAAAGCCAATTCGAACAGATTTCCGTTTCCTCGAAGTTCTGCAGCTCGATGTACCAGAGAAAGTTCAGCGGCGGCAGGCACAGGCTGCACAGTAGATACCGGATTCGCTTCCAGCGTTAAGTTTCGTTTGACTAGCTGTTGGCCTTCCGCTTTCTTGCTCCCCTAAATTACGGAAGACTAATCACAGCTTACTCTGATATGAAAAAACTTTTTGCCCTGACGATGCTCATCTGTTTGGCGATGATTTGCTCCTGCCAAAAACAAGGTTCGGCCGCTGAACGGCAACTTGCTCAACGCAAAGCGGAGCTCGACGCACGCGAGAAAGCATTAGATGAAAGAGAAAAAGCGTTAAATGAAAAAGAGTTAAATGGAAGAGAGAAAGCATTGGCCGAAAGAGAAAATCCCACAGCGAGCGCGCCCACGATTTCACCAGCCCTTCAATCGCGCGACAAGGTCCGCGACCTCGAGCAGTTGAAAGCTGAAAGAGACAGGAGAATGCAACAGCTTCCCCCCGAGGTTCAGCGCCTGATTCCCGACCAATCGCAGGTGCAAGCTGTGGAAGCTGAAAGAGCTGAAAAAAACAGGAGACTACAAGAACGACTCGCCGAAAAAAAGCATAGCCTGGAAGAACTACAAAGAACGGAGCCATCTGGCGCTGCAGCACCACCTGGCGCGGAGGCTACAGTGACTACCCCAGAACAATTAGAAGAAATGAGAGCGGATGCGGCAAAAAAAGATGCAATGAATGCCGCAGCTGCGGCAGACGCAAACAAAGATGCAATGTCTGCCGCGGCAGCGGCTCCTGACGTGGAGGCTACTTCGCCAAGTCCATCGCCCACGCCGCAATAAATCCGATGGGCTAATTACGCGCCTCGGCCAAAATTGAGCGATGACCTGGCGCGTCGCGCTCGGCGAGACCGCAAGCGTACGGAAGTGTGTCGGCCAAGTCCACATTCTTCCAGAAACGCCAGCGCGCATTGAAAAGGCGTTCGCCGCGGTGAACGCCTTTACCGTTTCGGTTCCTCGATAGCATTGGCCCTGTCGTGCTGGCGCGTGTTGTAGATACGGCGCTGCCTGCTGCGCCGAAGCACCGCGAAGGCGGGTGTCGCCGTGCGGCGAGCAAAACCCAAAGCCAACTGAACGCCTCGACCCGCCTCCGCCTGGCTACGGCGCGGCAGGCATAGCGAGGCGGCTACAACCACGTCGGCTACCGCGTGCAGAGGGTAAACCCGTTCCACCGCTTGGGGCGTAGGCGGATCTGCGGTCTCTTCGAAGCGTGCGCTCCACTCTTGCGCGGCGCGCCTTCCTTCGAGATGATGCAGGTGCATGCCTGCAACGCTGGAGCAAACCGGGACTAACGTGATCACGTCCCGTTCCGTTTTCATTCTGCGGTTCGTCAGCACGATCGCGCTTTGGACAGTCGCGCTGCTGATCATGTTCTCCGGATACGAGATCTTGTTTTGGCTGTTGATCAGCGTGTTCGGAATGATTGGGCTGCTGGAATTTTATCGGATGCTCGATCACAAGGGCCTGCCGAATTTCAAGATCACGGGGATGATCTGCGGCGCAGTGATGCTCGCCGGCAGTTTTTATTACTTTTCAAGGATCGGGCCGGCACATTCCTATGATTTCGAAGTTGCTGTCCTGCTGTTTTTCCTGCTGACGGTCTTCGGACGGCAAATGTTCGCGCGGCTGCGCTACGATGAGCCGTTGCAAACCATGGCTTACACTTTGTTCGGTCTGCTTTACGTCCTTTGGCTCTACAATTTCATTACGAAAATTGTTTATCTGACCCCGCGATCGAGCACGGGCCAGCTAACGGGACAGTTCTACGTCTTGTACCTGATTGCGGTCACAAAATTCGCGGATATGGGGGCGTATCTGACCGGCAGCGCGATCGGCCGACATCTGATGGTGCCGCACATCAGTGCCAAGAAAACGTGGGAAGGTTTCTGTGGCGCGATTGGTTTTGCGCTGCTGTGCAGCCTCGCACTATTCAAATTAATGCCCGGCCATTTGCCGGCGTTAACCTGGACGCACGCGACAGTCCTCGGCTTGCTACTTGGAGTCGCCGCAGTGCTCGGCGACCTGGCCGAATCAATCATCAAGCGCAGCACTGACGTAAAGGACTCGGGCAATTTGCTACCGGGAATTGGCGGTGCGCTAGACCTTTTGGATAGCCTGCTTTTCACCGCGCCGCTGCTGTTCTTCTATCTGCGATTGGTGATTCGGGTGCCTTAAAACATTTCTGACAGAATTCACAGAATGAACAGAATCGAACAGGCGCCGGAGGAATACGATCTTTGTGGACGAGTCATCGGCGCAGCAATGACAGTGCACTCGACTCTTGGTCCGGGCTTTCTTGAATCAGTGTATCAAAACGCGTTGATTTGGGAGTTACGAAAAGCCGGGCTGAAGTCTGAAGCCGAAAAACCGATCAGCGTGCACTACGACGGTCAACTAGTGGGAGCGTTCACGGCCGATATGCTCGTCAACGACTCGGTTATCCTTGAGTTAAAGGCTATTCAAACGCTTGCGAAAGCACATGAAGTTCAGCTTGTGAATTACCTCGTCGCAACCAATATCGACGAAGGTCTGCTTGTGAATTTCGGCGCTGAGCGACTGCAATTTAAGAAGAAATTCCGTGGTCCAAAGTCCGAAGCCGTATCCCTCTGAATTCCATTTTGTTGATTCTGTTCATTCTGTCGAAAAAATGAAACCTAGACGTGTCGTTGTTCTGGGCGCGACCGGGTCGATCGGCGAAAGCGCGTTGAAAGTGGCGCGCGATATTCCGGAACGGATGGAGATCGTAGGCCTGGCTGCGAATCGCAACGCCGAAAAACTCGCGTCGGCCGCGAACGAAACGCGCGCGCCAGCGGTTTGTCTTGTTGATGAAAAGAACATCGATGTGCTTCAGCGCGCGCTTGAGTACAAGCCGCGCATTTTTGCGGGAGATGCAGGTTTGCGCGAGATCGCGTGTCTGAGCGATGCGGACATGGTGTTGGTGGCAATCGTCGGCACCGCTGGATTGCGGCCGGCGCTTGCTGCTATGGAGGCTGGCAAGAACCTCGCAGTGGCCAGCAAGGAAATTCTGGTGATGGCCGGCGAGATCGTGATGCGCAAAGCGCGCGACAATAGTCTGCAGGTGTTGCCGGTGGATTCCGAGCACAATGCAATTTTTCAGTGCCTCGAGGGCAAAAGCTCATTGGACGTCCGCCGAATCATTCTCACGGCATCTGGTGGACCCTTCAGAGAAACCCCTCAAAAAGATTTCGATTCGATCGCGCCCGAGCAGGCGTTAAAGCACCCGACGTGGAACATGGGCCCTAAGATCACGATCGATTCAGCGACGCTGTTCAATAAAGGCTTGGAAATGATCGAGGCGCATTGGCTTTTCGACGTCGAGATGAAGCGCGTCGAGGTCGTTATCCATCCGCAGAGCATCGTCCATTCCATGGTCGAATTCACAGATGGTTCCACGCTCGCACAATTGAGCTATTCAAACATGTGCTTCCCGATTCAATACGCGGTGACCTGGCCAGATCGTGTCCCCAACACGCTCCCGCCGCTCGACTTCTCGAAATTATCAAAGTTGGAATTTTTTACCCCGCGCTACGAGGATTTTCCCGCGTTGAATCTGGCACGCCGGGCAGGCGAAACCGGCGGCACACTGCCCGCTGTGATGAATGCGGCGAACGAGGTCGCGGTCGCTGCGTTTTTAGATAGACGATTACGTTTTCCGGACATCTGGCACGTTGTTGAAGAAGTCATGAACCGGCACACTGTCATTGCGCACCCGAATCTCGATGCCATATTGGAAGCCGATCGGTGGGCGCGCAGTGAAGCGCAGGGATACGTCAAATCGCTAAATCGTTAAGTGAGTTGCAACGGCAGACGCGGTGGCGTGTCCAATCAGATCACTGATCACTAGTCGCTAATGACAATGCTTCTGCATACCATCCGCATCATCTTCGTTCTGCTCGAGGTTCTCATCCTGTTTAATCTGCTCATTGTTGTCCACGAACTGGGGCATTTTCTGGCCGCTCGCTGGCGAGGGCTTTACATAGAAAAATTCGGAGTTTGGTTCGGCAAACCGCTCTGGAAAAAAACAATTAACGGCATCCAATACTCACTCGGATCGCTGCCGTTCGGAGGCTTCGTCGCGCTGCCCCAACTTGCGCCGATGGACATCATCGAGGGTAAGGCGGATGTGAACCGCGCAAGGCTGCCGAAAATTTCCGCGCTCGACAAAATCATCGTAGCGGTCGCCGGGCCGTTGTTCAGCGTGCTTCTGGCGCTCTGTTTTGCCGGCGTTGTCTGGGCGGTCGGGCATCCGGTGAGCGAAGCGGATTCAACCACTGTTATCGGTTATGTCATGCCCGATTCGCCGGCGCAGAAGGCTGGCTTGAGACCCGGGGATAGAATCCTGTCGATTGACGGCAAACCGGTCAGGCGCTTTCTCGGGATGAACGACAGCGTGAGCTGGGATGTGGTGCGAAGCGAAGGCGACAAAATCGAGGTGAAATTCCAGCGGGACGGCAAGGTGCAAACGGTTTGGGTGGAACCTTACAAAGCGGAGACGCGCGGCTGGCGCAGGAAAAGTGTGCGCCAACTACTCGTTTATCCGGCAGAGACACCAATCATTGCCAAAGTGGAACCGAACACGCCGGCTGCGGCGGCCGGGCTACGTTCAGGAGACATCATTCGGGGATTCAATCAAACACCGATCTACAATCCAATCGCGTTATTGGAATACGTCAGCAAACATCCAAATGATGAGCTTGTTCTTCACGTGGAGCGAGCTGGCACGAGGTTAGATGTCCGAGTGAAACCGACGCTTCTGCCTACGGGCGGCGAAATGAAACCGCGAATCGGAATTCAATGGGACACGACGGGGATAGTGTCGACGCAACATCCGAATCCAATCGAGCAAGTTTACAACAGCGTGACGAGCACGTTAAAGACCATCGGCGCAGTTGCCTCGCCGAAGTCGGATGTAAAGTTGCAGCACTTGAGCGGCCCGGTCGGGATTTGGAATATTTATGTAAGGCTTTTTGAAGCTGAAGGAGGTTGGAAGCTGGCGCTCTGGTTCAGCGTGATCCTCAATGTGAACCTGGCGATTCTGAACATGCTGCCGATTCCCGTACTCGATGGCGGGCATATTGTATTGGCGCTCATCGAATCGGTGCGGCGCAAACCGGTGAACATGCGCGTGCTGGAGGTTGTTCAAACCAGCTGCGCGGTCGTGATCATCGGTTACATGCTCTACATCACGTTTTTCGACGTGCAGGATTTGCCCTTTGTCAGAAAAAAGCTCGACCAGCTAGAAGCAGGATCGGCCGCGAAAAACTCGCAAGCGCCATAGACCCGCAGCGCGTTGCGAGTTTGGTCGAGGCTTCGTACATTCGAAATCTCGTGAACTATTGCATTGATCCTCTTCATTATCATCGCCGCACTACCCGCGAGGTTAGGGTGGGCAACGTCGGCGTCGGTGGTGGCAATCCCATTCGCGTCCAGTCGATGATTACCTGCGACACGATGGACGCCGAGGCATCCATCCACCAAACGATCGAGCTGGCAGATGCGGGCTGCGAAATTGTTCGGATCACAGCGCCTACCGTGAAGGATGCGCGCAACCTTGAGAATATCGTGAAGGGTTTACGTGAGCGCGGCTGCGATGTGCCGATTGTCGCCGACATCCATTTCAAGCCCGAAGCAGCAATGGAGGCGGCCAAATGGGTGGAAAAGGTGCGGATCAACCCTGGCAATTACGCCGATTCGAAGAAATTCGTTATCCGCGAATACACCGATGAGCAATACGCGGGCGAGTTGAATCGGATTCGGGAGCGGTTTTCGCCCCTTGTCGATCTTTGCAAGCAACGGGGAATCGCCATGCGTATCGGGACAAACCACGGCTCGCTTTCTGATCGCATTCTGAATCGGTACGGCGACACGCCACTGGGAATGGTAGAAAGCGCTCTCGAATTCGCGCGGATCGCGCGCGATCTTGACTATCACGATTTCATTTTCTCAATGAAAGCGAGCAATCCGAAGATCATGATCGCAGCCTATCGCTTGCTAGTCGCGCGACTTAGTGAACTTGGGCCGGATTGGAATTATCCGTTACATCTCGGTGTGACCGAGGCAGGCGAAGGCGAAGATGCCCGGATCAAAAGCGCGATTGGAATTGGCTCATTGCTCGCAGATGGAATTGGCGACACGATCCGGGTTTCGCTGACTGAAGATAGCCCTCACGAGATTCCGGTAGCGAGAGCGCTGATCGAAAACATTAGAAAAACGCCCAACGCCCAACGCCCAACGCCCAACGTCGAACTTTCCTTCGATCCATTTTCGTATCAGCGGCGGGCGACGGAAACGCTTGCTGTAGCCGGGATCGGTGATCCCGGCCAACGAACCAAGCTCGGCGGCCAGGAGTTAATTAGAGTAATCGTCCGGCAGACAAACTTCGAGAAAATCGCGCACAAGATTGAAAAAATGGGCGATTACAAGCCGGAGATTATTTACGAAGCCGCGAACATCGCCGAAGTCGATCCGTGCGATGACAGCGCAGTCGCGAAAATAAATTCGGAAAGTGCACCGCAATTGGTCACAGTGTGTGACGATGTCGAGCTTCCGGTAATCGTGGCGTTCCGCCTGCTGGCGGCGAAGTTGCATCCGAGGCATCCGATTCTCTTGAAAGATGTTTTGAGTTGTAGGGCGTCTGTGTCAGCTCGCGAAGGCTTTCGGAGTTCACAGAAACGCCCTACAGATTTTCTCCAGACACTCCTCACCGCCTCCACCAACATCGGGTCACTCCTGTGCGACGGAATCGGCGACGCGATTTTGGTGCAGGGCGAAGAAGCGCCGGGGCAGGCGCTGCGCTTGTCCTACAACATTTTGCAAGCAGCTGGGTCGCGGATTTTTAAAACCGACTACGTTGCCTGTCCATCGTGCGGACGGACGCTGTTCAATTTGCAAACCACGACCGCGAAAATCAAAGCAGCAACATCGCATCTGAAAGGCGTCAAGATTGCGATCATGGGCTGCATTGTGAACGGCCCGGGTGAAATGGCGGACGCCGATTTTGGGTATGTCGGCGGCGCGCCTGGCAAAGTGAACCTCTATGTCGGCAAAACAGCAGTTAAATTCAACATTCCCGAAGCGGAAGCAGTGGATCGGTTGCAAGATCTGATTCGGGAACATGGCAAATGGGTTGACCCGACACCGCAAGGCGCTGCTCTGGAACCTGTTTCATAAAGTGCGGCGGTCAGCGGCCGTCTGAGGAATTCGCCAACAAAAAAAACGAAAAGGTGCTTGACATTTTCATGGTCATCTTGGCAATCTCGGAACTCCATGTCGCTCATCGAATAGTTTAACCGCTAGCTGGAAACCCAAAATATATGAAAACTCTCCGTCGTTTTAGTAAACATCGTCTCTTCTCACAGGCACGTATCATGGCTGCGGTTCTCCTAATATTGACCGCAGCGGCAATGATCTTCATCGCGGCATCGCCGCCCGCTGTTGCTCAGCCGGCTGCTCGTACCCAGCCTCTAACTCCAAAATTCTCCACAGCGGTGGCTTTTGACGTATCGCCTGCTGTCCGAGATTTGCCGCCGGCTGCCAGACCTTTGGTCTTTGATCCGAATAAAATAGTGGAAGTGCGACCGGAGCGAGGACCAGAAGTCCAGTCCAAGGGCTATAGTGGCGATGGAGCACTACAGACGTTCAGCTCTTCCCTGGCCATCCCTGCTCCTTTGCTGACTTTTGAGGGGCTAGCCAACGCGGACAACCTTGCTCTTTATGGATTTCGAGTCGCGCCGCCCGATCCGGTGGGCGATGTCGGCCCTAACCACTATGTCGAGATGATCAATCTGGTCTTCGCCGTTTACGACAAGCAGGGCAACCGGCTGACCGGACCGACTAAACTTGGTGACTTGTGGGCAGGCTTTGCGATTCCTGATTGCACCGACCCATCGGGCGATCCGGTGGTAGTGTACGACCAACTTGAAGATCGCTGGCTACTCACCCAATTCACGACTCGCGGACCGATCTTTTACAACTGTGTTGCCATCTCCCAGACAGGAGATCCTACCGGGGCTTACTTCCGCTACGCGTTCTCCGCGGGCGAGTTCTTTCCAGATTATCCCAAGTACGGAGTGTGGACGAACTCGTACCTGCTCACCTCGCGCGATTTCGGACCGACGACAGAGTACGGCATCAGCGTCTATGCGCTGGAAAAGAACAAAATGATCAACGGCGAGCCAAACGCGCGCGCAGTCCACTTTTTCTTGGACTCGGCGGTGGTGCCGATTTATCTGATCGGCGACGGCCTGCTCCCAGCGGACATCGACGGGACGCGTCGGCCAATTAACGGCGCCTCCGCTGTGATTGTCGGCACCATGGACGACGGCGGTCCCTACGGGGCGCCATTCGATGGTCTGAATGTCTTCACGCTGTCGGTTAAATGGCAGGCCAATCCAGTCGCGTCATTTAACCTCGCTACCCAACTCCCGGTGGCATCGTTCGACTCCATATTCCCCTGTAGCCCGCAGAGTCGAAACTGCATCCCGCAACCGGGCACCACGGTTAAGCTCGACATCCTCTCCTATCGGCAGCGTCCGACCTGGAGACTCGCTTACCGGAATTTTGGCACGTATGAGGCCCTGGTGACCAACCAGTCGGTGGAGGCGCTTCCCGCCGTGGCGGGTGTGCGCTGGTACGAGATCCGGCGGACCGGCGGCAGCTACTCTGTTTACCAGCAGGGAACTTACGCTCCCAATGATGGTGTCCATCGCTGGATGGGAAGTATTGCCCAAGACAAGAGGGGGAATATGGCTCTCGGCTACAGCGTAGTGAACGGAATAGATGTCTATCCGGGTGTTCGGTACACAGGCAGGCTCAACGGTGATCCGTTAGGCCAGATGACTCTGGGCGAAGGCACGATCATCAACGGCTCCGGTTCCCAGTTGACCACATCGAGCCGCTGGGGCGACTACACTTCAATGAACATTGATCCCACCGACGACTGCACGTTCTGGTATGTGAACGAATACTACCAGATTACCGAACTGGCAGCCTTCCAGACGCGCATCGGCAGTTTCAAGTTGCCCGGTTGCCAATAGAAGTAATCACACGATGGTCTGCAGAAGAGGCAATGTCTGCAAAAGACATTCGCCATCGCGCCGGGCTGTTATTATTTGTGTCGAGACCAATGACTTGCACACGATGCGTGGGCTCGCCTCGATATGATAAATAGGATCGCGCGATAAGCGTGATTCTCTTCGCGCGCGACCATTTCTTTAACTGCATCTAGTGCGCGATCGCATCGCGAATATGACGATAGTATTCGTAACAAATTATTTTTTGCAGCAATACTCAGTGGCGAATCCAGCTCCCGTTCCCTCGCGGCGCTCCCATGCTCGGCGCCAGAGAAGGTTGGTCACACGAACGGAATGATTGCGATTTGTCAGAATATACTCAAAGTTTCTAATCATGTTGCTAGTCACTGCGCGGGCCAACCTGGCAGCTTAGATTTTCACGCGGGTGTCGCCGCCGTTTGACTCGCCTTTGGTCTCCCACCATATTTCGCGCTTCCTCCCCCTCGGAAAAAGCGCCTTTCAAATGGATAAGATCCGAAATATCGCCATCATTGCGCACGTCGATCACGGCAAGACGACGCTTGTCGACCAACTATTGCGCCAATCGGGCACGTTTCGCTCCAATCAAAAGATTGAAGAGCGCATGATGGATTCGATGGATCTCGAGCGTGAAAAAGGAATCACGATTCGCGCGAAGAACGCAGCTTTTCAGTGGAACGGTTATCGAATCAACATCGTCGACACCCCGGGTCACGCCGATTTCGGCGGTGAAGTCGAGC